>Ga0302307_10000534_pt1 | contig 25423 bp, 14 predicted proteins | sample III_Palsa_E3_2_FD_200530 | JGI IMG/M metagenome (GOLD analysis project Ga0302307, IMG submission 200530) | Peat permafrost microbial communities from Stordalen Mire near Abisko, Sweden - III_Palsa_E3_2 | ecosystem: Environmental > Terrestrial > Soil > Palsa > Peat permafrost | place: Sweden... | reverse complement strand
TCGCTAAACAACAAACAAAATACAACGAAAATTATTCAAATATTATTTGCTTTTAAACACAGTTCATGCTGAGGCACTCGAAGCATGAGCGTAAAGGCCTTTGCCCGCATGCTTCGAGTGCCTCAGCATGACGCCCTTTTTTAATCTCCCGAACACCTATGGTCGCAATCATGAGTTCACCGTGTTGGTATTAATACATTTTATAATGTGTACATAATTGCTTAAATTGTAATAACGGTTTATAAATTATAAAACCCAGTATTTATTATCAAAATGAGAAATATCGAGCTGATAAAGGCTGTAAAACAGGTAAATTGTTTCAATCTTTTTTTATTTTTATAATAAATATCATTTTTTTCTTCATATTTAACCAAATAATTATCTATATATTTGCAATAGTTTAAAGTTCATAAGGTATTGTTTTTCAGCAATTTAGTGTTTTGCCCGGTTATTTTTTTTTAATATTGGGTATTAATTATTTGCTTTTTCTTTCAATCCTGATTTACTTTGAGAAGCTATTACTTATAGTAGCGAACGATTTATAAACCAATTTTTAAAACCAAATTCTATGAACAAAGTTTACTTATTTAAGTATGGCCTGACCGTACTGTTACTAGTTTGCGCAATTACAGTATTCGCACAAACAGGCTTTACCGGTAAAGTAGTTGATGAAAACAATCAACCCCTGGCCGGTGCAACTATTCATGTTAAAGGAACGCAGCAAGCTACTACTACAGATGTTAGCGGTAAGTTTTCTTTTCCAACTAACAATCAATCAGCATTAACCATTGATGTTTCTTTTATTGGTTATGATGTTACCGAAAAGGTTGTAAGTGTAAATGAACCGGTTACTATTCAATTAGCACCAAATCAAAAATCATTATCAGAAGTTGTGGTTATTGGTTACGGAACCGTTAAAAAAACAGACCTTACAGGTGCGGTAACTAACCTTACAGCTAAGGATTTAGACCCGGGAGCAGTAACAAACCCATTACAGCAATTGGTTGGCAAAGCCCCAGGCGTAGCTATTAGCCAGGTTGGCAGCGAGCCGGGAGTAGCGCCTACAGTACGTATACGCGGTGTAACTTCGCTCAACGGCGGGAACGATCCCTTAGTTGTTGTTGACGGTATACAAGGCGATATGACCTTGTTAAACCAGGTGCCGCCAAGTGAAATTGAATCGGTATCAATTTTAAAAGACGCATCCGCTACAGCTATTTACGGTTCACGTGGTGCACCGGGTGTAATTGTTGTTACTACCAAAAGGAGCGCTGCCGGAAAAAGCACGGTTGAATACACCGAAAACACTTCGCTTGATGTAATATCAAGGCCTTTAAAAGAATTATCTGCAGATCAGTGGAACCAGGAAGCAGCCGCTTTAGGTACAGATCCATCGGCATTCCGCGGCTCAAATACCGATTGGTTTGACCTGCTTACCCAAAATGGGTATACACAAAACCATACCCTTGCTTTTGGTGCCGGTACTAATGAATTTAACTATCGCGCGTCAATAACCGCTATTGACCAAGATGGTGTGGTTATTAATACCAATTACAAAAAATACATAGCAAGGGTTGTGGCAACACAAAAAGCTTTTGACGATAAGTTAACCCTTACCATGAACTTAAATAATGGTATAAATGATGCCAATTATGAGCCTAATGGTATAGGTAATGCTGATTATAGCTCAGACTTAATTAGCCAGGCATACATAACAAAACCTGTTGACCCGGTATACAATACTGATGGATCGTATTATACCGACCCCCAGGTATTTGGATTTACCAATCCTTACGCGGTTTCTCAAACTGTAAAAAACGCTGTAAATAGTAATTACCTGTTTGGTAGCTTAAAAGCCGATCTGGATATTTACAAAGGTTTATCAGCCGGATGGTTTGGCAGCTGGAGGAAAAATGACGGCAATAACGGTTATTACCTGCCTGCTGCATCGCAAGTGCAAACAGCAGTTCAGGATAACGGTATTGCAACAGTTAGCAACAACTTTACCGATGAAAAATTGATGGATATCGATTTAAGTTATAAGCATGATTGGGGTAAAAGCCATTTTGATGCCCTTGCTTTATACGAATGGCAGGCGCAAACCTATAATGGTAACTCAACCACCATGCGCGATTTCCCGACAGATTTTACAACTTACAACGCATTACAGTTAGGTAATATAGCCGATTATTTCCCTGGTACAACAGGTATTGCACCGGATATTACCTCATACAAAAATGACAGGAGGCTGGTTTCATTTTTAGGAAGGGTAAATTATTCTTATGATGATAAATACCTGGTAACCGCAAGCTTCAGGCGAGATGGTTCCACCGTGTTTGGTGTTAATAACAAATGGGGTAACTTCCCGTCGGCTGCATTGGGATGGCGTATAGATAAGGAAGACTTTATGAAGGATCAAACCATTGTAAGCGACCTTAAACTGCGTGTAGGTTACGGTATCACCGGTAACCAGCAAGGTATCAGCCCTAATAATTCTATTGAATTGGTTGGGCTAAACGGGGGTACACCTGTAATTAACTTTGGAGGTACTAACATAGCCAATTATACGCCAACCCAAAATGCAAATCCTAACTTAAAATGGGAAACAATTAAACAGGCAAATCTCGGTTTAGATTTTGGTTTGTTTAATGACAGGCTTACCGGTACTGTAGATGTTTACACAGCTAATACCGATAATTTGTTATACAACTATACAGTTCCTATCCAGGGCCCGTTCCAGTATGGCAATTACCTGGCAAACGTTGGTAGCTTACAAAGGCAGGGCGTAGAGCTTGCTTTAAGCTATATGGTTATTAAAGCCGATAAAATGACATTAACGCTTGCAGGTAACGCATCATTTATGCGCAACAAAGTGTTAAGCCTTGGTGGCGATGTTGATGGGGTTAATATACCAACCAACTATGTTAGCTATGGCGGTGGCGGCAATGCCTACCTTATCATTGGTAAACCTATAGGCACTTATGAAATTTTAAAACACACAGGTGTTGCTGCTGATGGTAGCGAAACCGTTTTTGGCGAAACTGCTGCAGGCGCGGCATCTGTTGATGTTACACCGCAAAGTAAAGACAGGTTTGATGAAGGCCAGATAGACCCTACTTACACTTATGCCTTTACACCAAGCTTTACTTATGGCAACTTTGATGCCTCTATGGTTTGGCAAGGTTCGGGTGGTAACAAAATTTATGATGGCTTAGAAGAAGATTTGAGCTTATTAGAAAACATAGGTAAATCAAACTTATTACAAAGCGCTATTGCGAAAGGAATACATTCAACTGATTTTGCATCAGACGAATGGTTGCAAAGCGGTAATTATTTAAGATTTTCAAACCTGGCTTTCGGGTACAAATTTAATTTAACCGGTAATAAATTTATCAGTGCATTACGTGTATCTTTAATAGGCCAAAACCTTGCAATAATTACAAAATATACAGGACTGGATCCTGAGGTTGACCAGAGTGGTGACAACTCATCAGGAGGCGATTATGGAACATACCCGCGCACCAGGACCTATTCGGCAGGTTTAGATGTTATTTTAAAATAATTTAGATCATGAAAAAAATATTATTCGGAATGTTAATTGTTGGCCTGGCCGCACAAAGTTGCACCAAGGTTAACGAAAATGTGTACGATAAGCTGTCTGCCAACCAGTTTTATTCTACACCCGCGGGTGCCCAGGATGCACTCGCCTCAATTTATGGGCAAATAACGGGTACATGGAGTTCTAATTATGCCGGCCGCGATAACTGCTGGTACGATATGAATGAATTTTCATCGGATGAACAGTATGTACCCCACAGGAGCGATGGTAACTGGGGCCTTGATGATGCGCAGCTTTACCTGCGTACAGAACCAACCAGCCTTGCAGCTGTTGGCAATACCTGGAATTGGAATTATGGGGCAATTTATGACGAAAACCAGGCAATTGCCGTATTAACTGCAGCTAATGCACCTGCCGCGGATATTGCGGAAGCCCATGTTGCGCGCGATTGGAATTATTGGTTGTTAATAGATGATTATGGCGATGTGCCTTATTATACAACCAACGATGCTGCTTCTTTAAAAGCCGGTAAAACAAAACGTGCAGTTATTTACGCTAATATAGTAGCCGATCTTAAAGCAAATGTTGATTTGCTTTCTACAACCAGGGGCGGCGCTTATTATGGCCGTTTTAATAAATGGGCCGGTTACATGGTTTTAGCTAAGATATATTTAAATGCTGCGGTATACACTGCTTCAACACCCGGCGCCAGTGATGGTACCCCACAATGGCAGGCGGCCCTTGATGCTTGTAATACTATAGCAGCCGGAGGTTTTACCTTACACCCGGCAACTGCAAGCACCACAAGCGCGTTAGGCAATACCTATTATGATTTGTTTGGCGATGTATGCCCTAATGATGAAACCATATTGGCTTTATCATTAACAGAAAATGTAATCAGCGGTAATATTTATACTATCAGGAGCCTTAACACTGTTAATGGTACTGCTGTACTTGGTTATGCCGGCTGGGATGGCACCGTTATCCCCGAAGATTTCTATAATACTTATGATCCCAGCGATATAAGGGCTAAACAATTTTTAGTTGGCCCGCAAGCAGCAGGTGGTAATACTTATACAGCTACTGTTTTAGAAAGCATAATTGATCCCGGAGCAGGTATTAATGAAGGTATAAGGGATGTTAAATTTTACCCTGTTACACCAATAGATGCCAGCGGTTCATCTAACGATTTCCCGATATACCGTTATGCCGATGTATTGTTAATGCAGGCAGAGTGTGAGCTACGCTTAGGTAATGCATCAGCAGCTGCACCTTATCTTAACCAGGTAAGGGAAAGGGTTGGCTTAGCCGATGTTGCAGCGCCTACACTAACTGATGTTTATAACGAAAGGGGCCGCGAGCTAAATATGGAAGGCCACCGCAGGCAGGATATGATTAGATTTGGCACTTATTTGCTGCAACACGGCGTTGCGCCAAACATTGTTCCGGCTATGTCTAGTACCTACTTGTTGTTTCCTATACCCTCTGGTGTGCTAACTACAAGTCCGCAGTTAACACAAAATCCAGGATATCCGAAATCGTAAAAAAAAACATGAAGATATATGAAAAAATTAATTAACTTAACTATGATAGCAATGGCCTGTTTGGCCGTTGCTTGTCATAAAAACGCCGAGCTAACAACGTTAGGGTCGGTAAAATTTACGGGGCCGCTTACGGTAGCACCAAGCAATGCCGCTATTTATATTACAGGAACGACAGATACCACTGCAACCCTGTTAACATTTACCTGGCCCGCAGTAAAGTACCCAGACCCCAAAACTGTAACCTACACGTTAATAGCCGATTTGCCTGCTGATACCCTGGGTACAGCCCCATGGGGAAAAGGCGTATTAATATTGGTTGGTAACGATGTTTTAACCAAAACCTATAAGAGCAATGCTTTAGGCGCGCTTGCCGTTCAGCTTGGCATAGCTCCTAATGATACAGGTAAAATAGCTTTCCGGGTGCAGGCTTTCCAGGATCGTAACGTTTTCTCAAATTCGGTTACGGTTACAGTTAGCCCTTATGCTGCACCGGTAGCGCCAAGTAATGGGTACCCTGTATTGTATGTTCCCGGTGATTACCAGGTTCCTGCAACCTGGGATCCTGCAGCAGCGTTAACTGTAGCCGCACCTCCGGCTTCTGTATATCCGCTTGCAAATTCGAGTACCATTTATGAGGGCTTCATTTATGTGGCATCAACAACTGGCGCCAATTTTAAATTTACCAGCGAAGCCGATTTTAACGGTATCAACTATGGCGATAGCGGAACTCCTAACCTGTTATCAACAGATGGTGGCGCGGGTAATTTAACTACACCTGCAACCACAGCGGGTACACTTTATGAGTTATCGGCCAATACTGCAACACTTGCATGGAGCGCTACCCCGGTTACATGGGGTATAATTGGCGATGCTACACCGGGTGGTTGGACTACCGATACCGAATTGGTGCTTGACCCTACAACCATGACAGAGTCGGTAACCATTCCAATGATTACAGCCGGTTCATTCAAATTCAGGGAAAATAATCAATGGAATGCCGATTTTGGTATCGATCCTAACGGTAACATATACTTTGCTGATAACCCTATATTCGGTGGTGGCGGCTCAAGGCCAGGCCTGAATAACATGACAGTACCTGCAAACGGTACCTACAAAATCACGTTATACCTTGATCCAAACGATTATCATTATACAGCTGTTAAACAATAATTTACAAAGTATAAGGCAGTGCGAAAGCACTGCCTTATCTTTAATACATTTGCCACCCTCTAAAACCGGGTGCTTTATAAAAATTTCTTTTTAGCGGTACGTTGTTGATTTAATTAGCCGGATATATGCCGCAATGCCAGTACATGGTTTATACAGTACAAAATTATTTCTATAAAAGTTCATGAAATTTATTAAGCTCACAGTTATACTTACGTGTATTTTAAATTCGTGCCTTATGGCGCAATCGCCTGTGTTAGCCCCCGGTAATGTAGAAACCGTTACTATAGGCCAGCAGGATGTTACGTTTAAAACCACCAGCGCGTACGGTAATGTGATAATTTACAGCCCCTCAATAATTCGTGTGCGGCTGGATAAAAAGCCGCTCGGCAGAGATTTTTCTTATGCTGTTATCGGCAAGCCCTTACAAACAAAAACCACTATCACCCAAAATGATGCAAGCATAACGCTGGCAACAGATTCTGTTACCGCGATAATTCAAAAAAAACCATTTTCCATCGCTTTTTATACGCCCGATGGGAAAATAATAAACCAGGATGAAACAGGTTTAACAACCTCGTGGGTAAACGATGCCGTTACCACCTACAAAAAAATGCAGCCCGGCGAGCGCTTTATAGGCCTGGGCGAAAAAACCGGCGATCTGGACCGTGCCGGCAGCGGCTACACTAACTGGAATACCGATACCTACGGTTACAGTATAACCGCCGATCCTATTTACTCGACAATCCCATTTTATATCGGTATTCATGATAACATGAACTACGGTATATTTTTAGATAATACTTACCAAAGCGATTTTAACTTTGGCGCCAGCAACAACCGTTTTTCATCATTCGGCGCGCGTGGCGGCGAAATGAACTACTATTTTATCTACCACAAAAGCCTGGCGGATATCATCACCTCATACACATCCCTAGCCGGGCGTATGCCATTGCCGCCGCTGTGGGCATTGGGCTACCAGCAAAACCGCTACAGCTACTACCCCGAAGCTGAGGTAATGCGAATAGCCAATACCCTCCGCGAAAAACACATCCCTGCCGATGGTATTACCCTCGATATTCACTACATGGATAAATACCAGCTGTTTACCTGGAATAAAGACCGCTTTCCCGATCCCGCAGGCATGATATCCAAATTAAACAACCTCGGCTTTAAGCTCACCGTAATTGTGGACCCCGGTATTAAGGTACAGCAAGGCGCGGCAGCCTATGAAAGTGGTTTAAAAGATGATGTTTATATAAAATACCCCGATGGCCAGCTTTACACCGGGCAGGTTTGGCCGGGCTGGTGCAATTTTACCGATTTTACCAGCGTTAAAGGACGCGATTGGTGGCACAAACAAGTTGATTTTTTTGCCGAATCGGGCGTTAGCGGTATATGGAACGATATGAACGAAATATCAACCTGGGGCCAAAAAATGCCCGATAATGTTTTGTTTAATTACGATGGCCAGCAAACTACCCTCCTGCAAGCACACAATGTATACGGCATGCAAATGGCACGGTCGAGTTACGAGGGCGCTTTAGAACACTTTAAAGAACGCCCCTTTGTTTTAACACGTTCGGGCTATGCCGGCTTGCAGCGCTACACCGCAATATGGACGGGTGATAACCGTGCCGAAGATAACCATATGCTGTTAGGCGTACGCATTTTAAATAGCTTAGGATTAAGCGGTATGCCTTTTACCGGCATGGATATAGGCGGCTTTACCGGCAATCCATCAACATCATTATATACCAAATGGATGGAACTGGGCGCGTTTATACCTTATTACCGCAACCACACTGCCTTAAATACCAAAGCAGCCGAGCCCTGGGCCTTTGGCGAGGACGCATTAGCAACTGTACGTAATTACATCAGCCTGCGCTATAAATTGCTGCCTTATATTTATTCAACTTTTTACGAAGCCAGCCAAAACGGGTTGCCGGTTATGCGCTCATTAGCCATAAACTATACCTTCGATGCCAAAGTTTATGATACCACTTATCAAAACCAGTATCAGTTTGGCGGCGCGCTAATGGTTGCGCCTTTTGAAAGTGAAAACACGTTCGGCAAAGTTTATTTCCCGCAAGGTATATGGTATGATTTATATACAGGCGAAAAGCAGCCTTTAAACGAGGCGAAAATTACCCCGTTATCGGTAAATAAACTACAGGTATATGTAAAAGGCAGCAGTATTATACCTATGCAGTCGTTAATCCAAACCACATCTCAAAAACCGGCAGATACCCTTTACCTGCATGTTTATAACGGTACGGCAGCAAATACGTTTGTTTATTATGAGGATGATGGCAAAAGCTTTGATTATCAAAAAGGTAATTATTACAAGCGTGCCATTATACTTAACCCAACCGCACATACGTTAACGTTTGATAAGGTTGAGGGTAGCTACATTTCAAACTTTAAATACATAAAAATTATATTACATGGCTTTGATGGGGTTGAAAACTTAAAGTCGGGCAGTAACCGGATAGAACTACAAAATGACAGTTTCTCGTTTATAGATAACGCCGCAGTTACCGACCCTATCAGCGGTGCAAAGCGACCGGAAAGCTGCCCGGTTAAATACGGTACAATTATTAACGATACAAACATTATTCAATTAAATTATTAATATTATTAGAACGGAAAGTGGAATGATTATGAAAAAGATGAACTTTAAATCGGCCGGTATTACATTGGCTTTAGGGGTTACTTTATTATTTGGCTGTAGTAAATCCTCCAAATTTACCCCAACCCCAACCAAAGGTGGCGGGACAACCACTGCATATACGGATCCTGCACAATACGGCACCCCATACAGCAGTATGCCTGCAACTAAGGATGTAATAATGTACGAGGTAAATATCAACACATTTCCGGGCGCTAACTTCCAGGGTGTTGAAGGCAGGCTTGATTCAATCAAAGCCCTGGGCGTAAACGTTATTTGGTTGATGCCAACCTACCCCATTGGTACGGATAGTAAAAGTGTTGGCTCACCTTATTGCGTTAAAGATTTTCAAGGTGTAAACGCTTCATTTGGGACACTGGCAGACCTGCGCACGCTTGTTGCCCAAGCGCATGCGCTTGGTATGGCTGTTATTTTAGATTGGGAAGCCAATGATACTTCGTGGGATAATATCTGGACAACAGAAACTACCTATGATGCAAGCATAGGCGAAACGCCTAGTAAATCATGGTACCAGCTGGATGGTAGCGGCAATATCGAACAATTTTCAACATATACTGATGTTGCCGCCTTAAATTTTAATAATAACGATATGCGTATAGCGATGATACGTTCTATGAAATATTGGGTGTATTCCGCCAATATTGATGGTTTCCGTTGTGATGATGCCGATGCTACGCCAAGTGATTTTTGGACACAGGCGCTTGATACCTTAAATAACATAACCACGCATAAACTGATGTTCCTGGCCGAAGGTACCCAGGGCTCCGAAATTACCGATGGTTTTCAGCTTGGTTATGCTTTTAGTTATTACACTTCGCTAAATACCTTGTTCGCAGGTTCATCATTCCCATCTGCCATATTTACCACCAATTCCCAGGAACTTGCATCATTGCCATCTCCCGGCATTAAATTAAGGTATATAACAAATCATGATGATGCAAATACTGTTAGTACCATTAGCGAATATAATGGCAAACAAGGTGCTTTAGCAGCTTTTGTTATAGCAGCTTATATGGATGGTGTGCCGTTAATATACAGCAGCCAGGAAGTAGGCTATGCCAGTGCAATAAACTTTTTTAACGTAGTGCCGGTTGATTATACTGCAAACCCCGATATGGTTGCAGCTTACAAACAAATAATAGCTTTCCGCACAGCGCACGAAGCCATAAAAACCGGTACCTTAACGCAATATAACGATGCTAATGTTGTAGCATTTGAAAAAACATCAGGCACCGATGATGTGGTGGTACTGGTAAATGTTAAAAACAGCACGGTAACTTATACTGCGCCTGCGGCGCTGCAAACAGCCAGTTATACAAACGCGTTTGCCGGCGGCAGTATATCACTTGCTGCGCCAATTAGCCTTTCGCCTTATAGCTATTTGGTTTTAACAAAAAACTAAAACATACAAGGTTTAAATATTTCTAAACAAAAAAAGCGGGAACTTCCCGCTTTTTTTGTTTATCCCATACCAAACCTGCGTCCACTTTTTTAAAAAAATAATGTATCAATGTATGCAGCTAAATCGTATCAGTTAAATAAATCATTTATATTTTATAGCCTAAAGCAACTATGTAACATTTATGTTATAGATATTTACATCTGAAATGAAAATAATTATCCTACTTTTAAGGAATTTGATACTTCATAATTGAAGCCTAAATTATAAACCCACAATACAACCTTATGAATAAAAGCCTAATTGGTGTTATTCTATGTATCGGCGCATTACTCTGCGGCAAATCTTCACATGCGCAATCCGCAACGGATACCCTGTCCAGTTTAAATGCAACGGTTATAAATACCAGGGATAATTTTTATAAAGCTATCGGGGGCGAGTCGTGGCTATATAACGGTAAACAGTACGATTACTATAACCCAACTATAAGAGGAAACCCTTATTTACTGGATATAAAAGATTGGAGCTTAGGCACAGTTACCTACGATGGTTTTTACTATAAAAACGTAAAAATGATGTACGACGAGTATGCAGATGAAGCTGTAATATTACTCACTAACAATATTATGCCTGTTAGCCTGGTAAGCGAAAAAGTAACAAGTTTTGATGTATTGGGCCATCATTTTGTTTACCTGGCCAACAAAAATTTAGACGACAAAAATACTTTGCTTAAAACAGGCTTTTATGACGAATTATATGGCGGCAATACGCAGGTGATAGTAAGGCGGGCCAAAACAACGCAAACCCAAAACGATTTTCAAACGCTGATAACTTATTTTTTACCCGTAACAAGCTACTATATTTATAAAAATGGAATATACTACGCTGTAAGCAGCCAGGGTGATATTGTATATGTGTTGAAGGATCATAAAAAGGAAATCCAGCAATATATTAAAGCAAATAAAATTAAATACAAAAAGGATCGGGAACAGGCCATAGTCAAAATTGCCGCCTATTATGACCATTTAACCGAATAATATGAAAAAATTATATCTTTTAATAATCTGCCTGTTATTTGTAAAAGTGTTGTCGGCCCAAAATACGTCCGGTAAAATAGTAAGCGTAAACTATCAGCACATTAATGTAAGGCAGTTAGTGAGCGATTTGGAAGGTAAAACCGGTTATTATTTTTATTTCGATCCAATGCAGTTTGATAGCCTTAAAGTTACTTTACAATTATCTGATGCCCCGCTGGAAAAAGTGCTTGATGCTGCTTTTGTCAATACTGCCTATCATTATGCTATTGATGTGCAGCAGCAGCAGGTGTTTTTAACTAAAGGCAAGCAAATATATACACAACTTGCCGCCGGTTATTTTAAACCGGAGCCGGGCGCTGTACAGGCATCGCCATCTGAAGCAGCCCCCGATATCAATTTTTCGCCCGATAAGGAAAAACCGATACAGGCCGCTACAACTGAAAACAAGATTTATGAAATAGGTATAAAGTCAAACACCGTAAGGGCCGGCAATGCAACATTATCCGGTTATATAAGGGATATTAAATCGGGCGAGCCCGTAGCGGGCGCCAGCATATTTGAAACCGTTACTAAAATTGGTATAGCAACAGACCAATTTGGGTATTACACCATTACGCTGCCCCGTGGTAAGCATATATTTAACATTAAAGGTATTGGCATGCGCGATACGCATCGCATAGTGGTATTGTATACTGACGGTAAATTAAATATCGACCTGCAGGAACAGGTAACTACTTTGCGCGAGGTGAAAATATCGGCAGAAAAGGTAGCTAATGTGCGAAGTGTGGAAATGGGTGTTAACCGCCTGGATATAAGAAGCATTAAACAGGTGCCTGCTGTATTTGGCGAGCCCGATATTTTAAGGGTGATATTAACCCTGCCGGGTGTACAGTCTGTAGGCGAGTCAACTACCGGCTTTAACGTGCGTGGTGGCTCGGCCGATCAGAATTTAATATTATTAAACGACGCTACCATTTACAATCCTTCGCACTTCTTCGGCTTTTTCTCGGCTTTCGACCCCGAAATTGTAAAGGATGTGGAATTGTATAAGAGTAGTATACCCGAAAAATACGGAGGCCGCCTGGCTTCGGTATTAGATGTGCAGGACCGCGATGGTAATAACAAAAAGTTTACCGGCTCTATAGGTTTAGGATTGCTAACCAGCAGGCTAAATATTGAAGGCCCGTTGGGCGATGATGGTAAAACGTCGTTTATTTTAGGCGCGCGCACCTCGTATTCCGATTGGCTGCTTAGCTTGCTGCCCGAAGAGTACAAACATAGTTCGGCATCGTTTTACGATATCAACCTAAATCTCAACCACAAGTTCGACGAAAAAAACACTATCTATATTAATACCTACATGAGCCATGATGCCTTTAGGTTAAATAGTGATACCACTTACAGCTATGGTAATAAAAATGCCAACATAAAATGGAAGCATAATTTTAGCGACAAGCTTTTCGGCGTGTTTTTAGTCGGATATGATCGTTACCAGTATTCGGTAGAAAGTGATGGTAATGTTGTAAATGGCTATAAGCTGAATTACAATATCAACCAAAGCAGTATAAAGGCCGATTTTACTTATTACACCAACCCCAAAAATACAATCGACTTTGGGTTTAGCTCTATCTATTATAAACTTCATTCGGGTAATTTCGAACCTTATAATGATAGATCGTTAGTCGCCCCTGATGTTGTACCAGCTGAGCAGGCCCTGGAAAGCGCATTGTATTTTGGCGATAAATATGACTTTACACCAAAGCTTTCGTTAGATGTGGGTGTGCGGTATTCAATGTATAATTACCTGGGTGCCCGCACTGTTGATTATTATGCTCCTAATCTGCCCAAAACCAGCGAAAATATAGTTGATAGCGTTAGTTATGGCAAAAATAAAGTAATCAATACCTATATGGATCCCGACATACGGGCATCATTAAGGTACAACCTGGGCGATAACCTATCTGTTAAAGCAAGCTATAATACGCTTACACAGTATATTCACCTGCTGTCGAACACAACAGCTATTTCGCCAACTGATGTTTACAAATTAAGCGATCCTAATATTAAACCACAGCGTGGCCAGCAGTTATCATTAGGCTTATATAATAATTTCGCAAATAATACCATCGAAACATCAATTGAAGGTTATTATAAAAAGATAAGTAATGATCTCGATTATAAAAATGGCGCTACCTTACTCCTTAACAATAATATCGAACAGGAGGTAATTAATACCGTAGGTAAAGCTTATGGGGTTGAATTTCTGGTGAAAAAAGCCGAAGGAAAACTAAATGGGTGGATTAGCTATACTTATTCGCGCACGTTCCTGAAACAGGATGATCCTAACGCCGGCCAGTTGGTAAATAGCGGCGATTATTACCCGGCCAATTACGATAAGCCAAACGATTTTAATTTTATAGGCAATTACCGTGTTACGCACCGTTATAGTTTTTCGTTAAACGTAGTATACAGCACCGGCCGCCCAATAACTCTGCCTATAGCCAAGTATTACTATGATGGCTCGGAGCGCGTTTATTATTCCGACAGGAACGAATACCGTGTGCCCGATTATTTCCGCACAGATATTTCATTTAATATCGAAGGAAATCATAAAGTGCACCAGTTAACACATAATTCGTGGTCTGTTGGCGTTTATAACTTAACCGGGCGTGCAAATGCTTATTCAAACTATTTTACCGCAACAGGCGGTGTTGTAAACGGTTACCAGTTATCCATTTTTGCTAAGCCTATCCCTTTTATTAATTATAACATACGTTTTTAATTTGCAGCGATGAACAGGAGATATATAATTTTAACAATTTTAATTGCATTACTGGCAGCAAGCTGTACAAAGCCTTACACGCCTAAAGCTATAACCAGTGTTAACAATTATTTAGTGGTAGAGGGCGTAATTAATACCGGTGCCGGCGATACAACAACTATTAACCTAAGCCGTACGGTTAACCTTAGCTCGGGCGTTTCGTCAACTCCAGAAACAGGCGCCGTTATTAGTATTCAGGATAATCAAAATCAATCCTACAACTTAACTGATGTTGGCAATGGCGTATATAGAAGCGCCGCTTTAACATTGGATAATACCAGGCAATACCGCTTAAGCATTCATACATCTGATGGTAAAACATTCCTTTCCGATTATCAAACAACAGTAGTTACCCCCGCTATTGATAGTGTAGGTTTTATGATAAAAAGTAACGGCATGCAAACCTATGTAAACACCCACGACCCGGCAAACCATACCCATTACTACCGCTGGGATTATATCGAAACCTGGACGTTCCACTCCGAATATTACTCGGCATGGCAATCTAACGGTACGGCTATTGTAGTGCGCCCAACAGATTCGCTTGTATATCAATGCTGGGCAAATAACCTGTCAGACCAGGTTTTACTCAGCTCTTCGGCAAAACTTACGCAGGATGTTATTTATCAATTTCCGCTAACATTTGTAGCCTCCACATCCGAAAAAATTGAATCGAGGTACAGCTTGTTGGTTAAACAATACGGAATGACCGAGGATGCGTACAATTATTACTCGGAACTAAAACAAAATACAGAGGAATTGGGAAGTATTTTTGATGCACAACCTACTGATCTTACCGGTAACGTACATTGCACTACCGATGCCACCTTGCCGGTTATAGGGTACATTACAGCAGGTACCATACAACAAAAACGCATTTATATTAACAACAATCAGTTGCCCTATACCTGGGTAACGGCTTACCCTTATACTTGTGTGCAGGATACTGCACTGTACTCTAATGCCAAAACCGGTGCAAACGATGTGGAAGATATTTTAGTGCCCCTGCCTAACAATAATATACCAACGCTGGCAATATATGATTCACACAGCCCTAATACCAGTATCCCTATTGGGTTTTATTATAGCGGTATAGGCTGTGTTGATTGCAGCATTAGGGGCACCACAACTCAACCAAGCTTTTGGATACCATAATAAGTACAAAAATGAGGCGCTTATTAAAATTGAAAACCCGGGCACTTAACATGAAAAAATATATTAAAACAAGCCTTTGTCTGATAACAACAGCTGCATTAACTGTAACAACCGCAATTGCGCAGGTGTTGCCCGATGTACAAAAAAGCTTTACCCAATATAATTTAAATGCCTTGCAGGAAAAGCTTTTTGTGCATACCGACAAAAGCGATTACACCACCGGCGAATTATTATGGTTTAAAATTTATAACGTTGATGGTACCTACCACAAACCTCTTGATTTAAGCAAAGTGGTTTATATAGAGGTGTTAGACAATAATAATAACGCGGTAATACAAGCCAAAATAGGCATGAAAGATGGTACGGGTACCGGCTCGTTGTTTTTGCCGGTAACATTACCATCGGGTAATTATTTATTGAGGGCCTATACCAGTTGGATGAAGAATTTTAGCCCCGATTATTATTTTTCAAAAAAGATAACCATTATAAACCCGCTAAAAAGCCCTGCCTTGGCGCCAAAAGCAGTAACCGCCGATTATGATATACAGTTTTTTCCGGAAGGTGGTAACCTGGTTAACGGCCTTACCAGCGTAGTAGGCTTTAAAGCTTCCGACCAATGGGGCAGGGGCACAAGCCTCACCGGGGCAATACTCAACCAAAAAAATGATACCGTAGTTAAGTTTGCACCTTTAAAATTTGGCATAGGGCAGTTTGTATTTAAGCCCGATATGAACGATACCTATCGCGCGGTAATAAAAATAAATAGTAAAAGTATTACCAGGGATTTGCCGGCAATAACTGCAAGCGGTTATGTAATGGCTTTAAAAGATAATGGCAGCCAGTTGCAGGTTACTGTGGCAGGCAGTTCGGCAACGGGCAATGTGTATCTTTTTGCGCATACCGGCAGTGTTACAAAGCTGGCACAGGAGGCCGATATTAGCAGTGGTACAGCTGTATTTACTTTTGATAAAGATAAATTGGGCGATGGTATATCGCACATCACCATTTTTAATAACGACAGGCAGCCGGTTTGCGAACGCATTTATTTTAAGCGCCCGGCAAGTAATTTAATAATTAATGCTGCCACTGATGCTGCCGAATACGGCACACGCAAAAAGGTTAGCGTTGCAATTAATGCTAAAGATGAGAATAATGCTCCTGCTGCTGCTGATATATCCGTATCCGTTTACAGGATAGATTCATTGCAGGGCATAAGCCATGAGGATATACGCAATTATTTATGGCTAAGCTCGGATTTAAGGGGAAATATAGAGTCGCCCGATTATTACTTTAAAAATGTTAATGCCGAAACCGAACAGGCAATGGATAACCTGATGCTTACACAGGGCTGGAGCAGGTTTAACTGGAAGGAAGTTTTGCAAAACAAAGCGCCGGCATTTACTTTTTTACCTGAGTATTACGGCCCGATGATAAACGCGCAGGTTACTGATATAGCAACCAATAAGCCGGCTGCAGAAGTAATTGTATTTTTAGCTATACCCGGTAAACGCGTACAGTTAAGCATTGGTAAAAGCGATTCGCTGGGCCATGTGGTATTTAATTTAAAACCGTTTTATGGCCCCGGCGAAGTTGTGGCGCAAACCAATACCTTAATAGATACAACCCACCATATCGAAATTTTAAACCCGTTTTCTGAACAGTATGCTAAGGTAAATTTATCAAACCTGGCAATTTCTCCTGGTATGAAGGATGTAATGGAAGACCACAGCGTGGCTATGCAGGTACAAAATGTTTATAGTGGCGATAAGCTAAGGCAATTTTACGACCCGCATGTGGATAGCAGCGCCTTTTACGGCACGCCTGAAAAAACGTACCTGTTAGATAATTACACACGCTTTACCACTGTTGAAGAGATAATGCGCGAATATGTAAGCGAAGCAAACATAGCCAATACACATGGCTACTTTCACATAAAAGTTATTGGTAGCAACCAGGGTTATATAAACGAGGCCGATGCTTTGATGCTGATAGATGGTATACCATTCTTTAACAACAACAAAGTGTTTGCAGCCGATCCGCTTAAGTTGTACAAGCTTGATGTGGTACCTTATGTATATTATTGGGGCCCTTCGGTAATGGGCGGTATATTTAGCTTTACCTCCTATAAGGGAGATATGGGCGGCAACGAGATAGACCCGCATGCTGTAATATTGGATTACGAGGGCCTGGAGCTGCAGCGCGAATTTTACTCGCCCGTTTATGATACCGATGATGCAACCGATAGCCGGCTGCCTGATTTCAGGAATGTGCTGTATTGGGAGCCTTATGCAAGTACAAACACGCAGGGTAAAAATACCTTTAGCTTTTACACATCAGATAAAGCAGGTACCTATATTGGCATAATACAGGGTTTAACCCAAGGCGGCCGTGCGGGCAGCCAATACTTTATGTTTAATGTAAAAAAGTAAGGGCCAGTTAATATTCGGCAAATTGCTCATCTGCATAACACCATAACCAGCGCTCGCCCGGCTCTGCCGATGCCACAACGGGGTGCTGGCTGGCATGGTAGTGCTTAGTCATGTGTTTTTGCGGCGAATCATCGCAGCAAAGCGTTACGCCACAAGTTTGGCACGTGCGCAGGTGTACCCACTCGTCATTATGTTTTATACATTCTTCGCAAACATAGCCGTCGCTTAGTTTTACCTGTGTAATGGCGCTTATATGTTTGCATGTTCCCTGGTTGCTCATAGTTTATTTTCCTTTTAAATGCCTTGCCGGTCTAATAGTAAGCAATTTACGCAATAACATTTAATTACCATTTATGCATTAACAATACCCGTCTGTTATAAATTATGATGCTGTGTAGGCTATTTTTTATCAATATGTTGCAATTGTCAAAATCCCTCACGCAAAAGTAATTTGGCATAGGGTGTTTTTGGCTATTTTATTGCTGTTTTACCGATTTTTGCCTTTTTGTAGTGCTTTGGCAGTCTTTTTTAGAGACTTTTTGTCATAGTATACTGCCGTGTCATGTTTTATGACAAAATGGCAAATAATTTTTTTAACGATCAATTATAAAGTTAATGTTTAATAAAGGCCGTATTTTTTATCACCTAAACCAAAATCAACGATATATAAAAAATAGAATTAGCTGCGGAGTAATTTCAAAATTGATATTTTTTCCGGAGCGGCATAAATCACGCTAAAAGCGAAAAAAAACCGTTTCTAATCGGTATTTTTTTAAAAAAGGCGGTTAATTATCTGGTTGGGCCTGTATTTTTTAGTGTTTTATTAAAAAATGACGATAAATTTTAAAAAATGCTTGTTTTTTTAAATTCATTCTCCGCTTTAATCAATTTATAAAAAGCAGCATTTGGCCCCAAAAAACCTTAAATATTTTATGGCATATTTTGTGACGACTGCTATGCATCAGTATGCAAATTGTATTTGGCAGCCTAAACCTGAATCTCACGATTAAGGGATAATCCAAAAGGCAATTGTTTCCTGGTCGTGTTAATTTTAAATTATTTAATCATATAAAAAACAAAGCCATGCAAGTAGTATTAGAAGTTGCAATTTTAATCGCTGTAATCGTATTACCTTTATTCCCTGCAAAAAAAGTTGCAAAATAATTGAGTATAATATTCAGTTTAAAAACTAAAAAACGGATAACAGGAGTTACCCGTTTTTTTTTATGCCTTATTTTTTGTGGGAAATGCATGCCCGCACCAATTCTTGTTAAATAATTATGCCGATAAAACAATTTGTGCCGATTTTTTATTGTTTGCTCAGATATCCGGCAAGGGGTGCCGGTAACCAAACTAAAACCAAGTACCATGAAAAATCTTTTTATACCTGTTGTACTATTAACGCTGATGGTAAGCCTGGGCAGCTGCACAGCTATTGGCGATATATTTAAAGCAGGTGCCGCAGTAGGCATAATAGCGGTAGTTATAGTTATAGCTGTAATTATTTGGATAATCAGCCTTTTCCGCGGTAAGTCATAATTAATTTAGTAATGCCTGTATGGCAGCAAAAAGCGAAAAGACAAAAAGAAAAACAGCGCCGGCAAAGCCGGCGCGTGTTAAATCCGAGCAGATTAAATCCAATATCGACTTTAATAAAAGCCGCAGCGACAGGCTGGCTATATTTATTGCAGGCGCTTTTGGCAGCATTACCTTTTTATGTATATGCCTGTTGTTTTTTGTGCTTTGGATAACTTTAAATTTAGGTTTTTGGCCCGGCATTAAGCCATTTGACCGATTCCCGTTCCCCGAACTGGAAATGGTTGTATCGGTGTTTGCCATTATTTTATCGGTGTCCGTACTCATTAGCCAAAACCGCCAGGGTAAGATGGAAAAGGTACGGCAGCAAATTGAGTTTGAAGTAAACATACGTGCCGAAAATGAGATAACCAAAGTGCTGGGCATGCTGCACCAGATACAAAAAAAGCTGGGCATACATAATGATGATGACACCGAGTTGGAGCAAATGAAAGAAAACCTTGATATAGAGCAGCTGCACCATAAACTGGATGAGGAAGAGTCGTAAATTAATCAGGCTAATCCTTTAATCCCACAAATCATGGTTCAGACAATTTGCGTTAGCGATAGTAGTGGATACCGGCCTTGCGCCTAAGGCCTGTGCAGTATGAGCGAATAGCGCGGGCCGCAGGCAACGCTATAATTATTAATAGATGCACTAACTATTAAAATTGTACACCATTCACTATTTCTGTTTCTACTCAATATCATCTCCATTGTTAATATTATATTTTGCTACAAACTAAGCACCATTAACCACTATTATTAAATAACTACAACGCCAATCTACTCCTAACTACTACTCAACTGCAGCCCTCCAACCAAAACCGCTATCCACACTCTTAACAAAATGTTTATAATTACTTCACAATAAATACGATTTAATGACAATCGTTTTAGCTAAATTAAATTGATTATTATAACTTTGCGTGCTCATAACAAATCATGAGCGATCAGATTAAACATGAATGCGGTGTGGCGTTTATCCGCTTGCTAAAGCCACTGTCTTATTATCAAAAAAAGTATGGCACTGCGCTGTACGGCTTAAATAAGCTTTATCTTTTAATGGAAAAACAACACAACCGGGGCCAGGATGGTGCCGGGGTTGCTACTATTAAACTGGATATTGAGCCGGGCAAACGCTACATAAGCCGTCACCGTTCAATGGCATCAAATGCCGTTGCGGATATTTTTGAATACATACAAAAGAAATTTGCCGACATACAAAAGGAGGCCCCCGAAAGGATGGCCGATGCCGAATGGCTTAAAGAACACGTAAGCTTTACCGGCGAAGTGCTTTTGGGCCACCTGCGCTATGGCACACACGGCAAAAACAGTATTGAAAGCTGCCACCCTTTTTTACGCCAGAACAACTGGATGACCCGTAACCTGGTTATTGCCGGTAATTTTAACATGACCAATGTTGATGAATTGCTGCAGCAGTTGTACGATTTGGGCCAGCACCCTAAAGAGAAAGCCGATACGGTAACTGTATTGGAAAAAATGGGCCACTTTATTGATACCGAAAACCAGGGTTTATTTGACCAGTATAAACGCGAAGGTTATAACGATAACATGGAGATCAGTAAAATGATAGCCAATGATATGGATGTAGCCAAAATATTGCGTAAATCGGCCAAAAACTGGGATGGCGGTTATACCATTGCCGGCATACTGGGCCATGGCGATGCCTTTGTAATGCGCGACCCGGTTGGCATACGCCCGGCCTATTATTATTATAACGATGAAATTGTAGTGGCTGCCAGCGAGCGCCCTGCTATACAAACTGCTTTTAACATACCTATTGAAGATATACGCGAAATAAAGCCCGGTCATGCCCTTATTGTTAAAAAGAACGGCAAAATATCCGAAGATATGTTTAGCGAACCGCTGGAAAAGAAGGCGTGCTCATTTGAGCGTATTTACTTTTCGCGCGGCAGCGATGCCTCTATTTACCGCGAGCGCAAGCAATTAGGCAGGCTGCTTTGTCCACAGATATTAGATGCTGTTGATTATGATGTTAAAAACACGGTATTCAGCTATATACCTAATACCGCCGAGGTAGCATTTTACGGCATGGTAGAAGGGGTACACAAATACATTAAAAAATACCAGCGCGACAGGCTGCTTAATCGCTCCGACAAGATTAGTGAAGAAGAATTGACCGAGGTTTTATGCCTTGCGCCGCGTGTGGAGAAAATAGCTATTAAAGACGTTAAGCTGCGCACCTTTATTACCCAGGATGCCGACCGCAGCGAAATGGTTGCCCACGTTTACGATACCACTTATGGCCTGATTAAAAGAGATACTGATACTTTAGTTGTATTGGACGATTCTATTGTTCGCGGTACAACCTTAAAGCAAAGCATATTAAAAATACTGGACCGTTTAGGCCCTAAAAAGATAGTGGTGGTATCATCGGCGCCGCAAATACGTTACCCTGATTGTTACGGCATCGATATGTCGCGCATGGGCGAGTTTGTTGCATTTGAGGCTGCCGTAAGTTTGCTGCGCGAAATGAACATGGAAGATGTAATTGAACGCGTGTACGACCAATGCAGGGAAAGTGCCATACTGCCCAAAGAAGATGCCATAAACTATGTAAAAGCCATTTATGAGCCTTTTACCGATCAGCAGATATCAGATCGTATTGCAAAAATTATTACCCCGAAAGAAATTAAGGCCGAAGTGCAAGTAATTTACCAAACACTGGATAACCTGCACAAAGCCTGCCCCGACCATACCGGCGACTGGTACTTCAGCGGCGACTACCCAACCCCAGGCGGCAACAAAGTAGTAAACCGCGCCTTTGTAAACTGGATGGAAGGCAAAAACCAAAGGGCATACGTATAAGCCCCACCCAACCCTCCCCGGTAGGGAGGGCTTAAAATAAACTTTTAAAAAAGTCTCCCCTACCGGGGGAGATTATTCGCAAATAATTAAAATTTAACGGTGCTCATGAGGGCTTCGCCGTTTAGAGGGGGCTTAATGCAACAACCTTTACAAAACCAAATCGTTCAAAAAACAATATTCCCGGTACTTTTTACCATCAGCTTTACGCACCTGCTTAATGATTTGATACAGGCGGTGCTGCCATCTGTTTATCCGCTTTTTAAAACAAACTTTAACTTAAGCTTTACCCAGATTGGGCTCATCACGCTTACGGTACAGCTAACCGCCTCACTGCTGCAGCCCTTTGTAGGCATTTTTTCTGACCGTAACCCGAAACCGTTTTTACTGGCAACGGCAATGTTGTTTACTTTATCAGGGCTTGTTTTTGTGGCTTTCGCGCCAAATTATATTGCCATTTTAGTAGCAGTTTGCTTTCTGGGGATAGGCTCATCCATATTTCATCCCGAAGCCTCAAAAGTAGCCTACATGGCAGCCGGAGACAGGCGGGGGCTTGCACAGTCCATATTTCAGTTAGGCGGCAATGCAGGCAGCGCAATAGGCCCATTGCTGGCAGCACTGATAGTTATGCCTTACGGGCAACATTATATGGTTTGGTTTGGCGTAGCTGCTATTTTGGGGGTAATCATCCTGGTAAAAATTGGCAATTGGTACAAAGGCAATTTAGCATTGAAGGCAAAACGCCCGACATTAGCTGTCGTAGAAGTAAAGCCCGACTTATCAGCCAAAAAAGTAAACTTCTCTATATTTATTTTGCTGATGCTCATTTTCTCCAAATATGTTTACCTAGCCAGCATGACCAGCTACTTTACCTTTTATTTAATTGATAAGTTTCACGTATCGGTACAGTATTCACAAGTGCACCTGTTTATGTTTTTGGCAGCAGTGGCAGTCGGCACCGTATTAGGTGGCGGCCTGGGCGATAAATATGGGCGTAAATACGTTATCTGGATATCTATATTAGGTGCCGCGCCTTTTACACTTATGCTGCCCTATGCCAACCTGTTTTGGACAGGCGCTTTATCTATTATCATCGGCGTAATTATTTCATCGGCATTCTCTGCTATACTGGTTTTTGCGCAGGAACTGTTACCCGGTAAAATTGGGTTGATATCTGGCCTGTTTTTTGGTTTCGCGTTCGGTATGGGTGGCTTAGGCTCGGCACTATTAGGCGTACTGGCCGACCATAAGGGCATCAACTATGTGTTTTGGGTATGCTCATTCTTGCCGCTGTTGGGCATCATTACCGGTTTCCTGCCAAACATCGAAAGTAAAAAGTTACGAACGAAGCAAGTTTAATGCATTGGTTAAGCTATATTTGCTAACCCCATATATAGTTCTGTTGATGTTATACAAGCCCTATTTTAATGCGCATTTTCCACCGTTAAAAACACTGATTTGTGTATTTCTTTTTCTTTTTATAGCAATACCATCATCCTTCGCCCAAAAAAAGTTTACCATTAGCGGCAACGTTAAAGACGCCGCTACCGGCGAAATTTTAATAGGCGCTACCATTAAAATAAAGGAACTCCCGCAAAACGGCACGGCAAGCAATAGCTATGGCTTTTATTCATTATCAGCTCCCGCCGGCAATTATACCTTGCTGGTAAATTATGTGGGCTACGCTACTGTTTCGCAATCGGTTAGCCTGGATAAAGATGTCAGCCTCGATGTATCACTCAGCACCAAATCCGATTTAAACGAGGTAGTGATAAACGCCCAGAAACCAAATAACGATAACGTAACCTCACCGCAAATGGGCGTAGTAAAACTGGATATATCACAACTCAACAACGTCCCCGTTTTATTAGGCGAGCGCGATATTTTAAAAACCATATCCCTTTTACCCGGTATAAAAGCCGCCAGCCAGGGTAATACCGGCTTTTACGTGCGGGGCGGTGCATCCGACCAAAATTTGATTTTACTGGATGAAGCCATCGTATATAACGCCTCGCATTTGTTCGGCTTTTTCTCAACTTTTAATTCGGATGCCATAAAAGATGTTGATTTATACAAGGGCGGCATGCCCGCACAGTACGGCGGCAGGCTATCATCGGTTTTGGATATTAAGATGGATGAGGGCAACAATAAAGAATATACTGTTGAAGGCGGTATAGGCTTAATTGCTTCGCGGATAAAGGTAGAAGGCCCCATTGTAAAGGATAAAGGCTCGTTTATGATAAGCGCCCGCCGTACCTATATCGATTTGTTTTTAAAAGCATCCAGCGACTCCACCGTTAAAGGCAGCAGCCTCTATTTTTACGACCTCAACGCCAAAGCCAATTACCATTTTGATGATAAAAACGCGCTTTATATTTCCGGGTATTTCGGGAAGGATGTATTGGGCTTAAAAAATACATTCGGTACCAATTGGGGTAATGCCACGGCTACCATACGTTTTAATCACTTGTTTAGCAGTAAGCTGTTTTCAAACACCTCGCTTATTTACAGCAATTATAATTACGCCATCATCAGCTACCTGGTAGGCAATGATTTTGTGGCCACCTCAAAAATTAACGACCTGGATTTTAAAGAGGATTTTCAATACTTCGCCAGCAGCAAGCACTTATTAAAGTTTGGTATTGATGCCCTGCACCACAGCATGGCGCCCGGCACCATTACATCAAACGATAGCTCCAGCGTTAACAGTAAAACCGTTCCGCAACGCTACGGGCTGGAAACCGCCGCATACATAAGCGACGAATGGCATGTAAGCGATAAGTTAAACCTGCTATACGGTGTGCGTTACAGTGGCATACTTTTGTTTGGCCCCGGCGCGTTTAACACTTATGATGCCGAGGGCAATACCATTTCGTCAACTACTTACAAATCGGGGCAAATTGCCAAGAGTTATTTTAATCTTGAACCCCGTTTTTCGGCAAGTTATAATTTGAATGACAGCAGTTCGCTTAAGTTTTCGTATAACCGCAATACGCAAAATATACATATCCTTAGTAACTCAACCAGCAGCGCACCAACAGATTTATACGTAATGAGCAGCAACAATATCAAACCCGAAATTGCCGACCAGCTATCAACCGGTTATTTCAGGAATTTTGATGATAACATTTTTGAGTTTTCTACCGAGGTATATTACAAATGGCTGCAAAACCAGATAGATTATAAAAACGGCGC
>Ga0302307_10000529_pt1 | contig 25600 bp, 24 predicted proteins | sample III_Palsa_E3_2_FD_200530 | JGI IMG/M metagenome (GOLD analysis project Ga0302307, IMG submission 200530) | Peat permafrost microbial communities from Stordalen Mire near Abisko, Sweden - III_Palsa_E3_2 | ecosystem: Environmental > Terrestrial > Soil > Palsa > Peat permafrost | place: Sweden... | reverse complement strand
AAGTTCCATAATGGTGCTTTTCCCGGAACCGTTTTTGCCTACAATGGCAGTAATTTCGATATGGGGTCCCCATTTATTGAACAGGTCCTCCAAATAAGAGTCTTCTTCAAGTTCCTCATTTTTTCCGAGTTTATAGTTCCGGTAAAAATAATAAGGCTGATCTTTTTGAAGTACTTTTAAGTATTCAGGTTTACAGCCTTCGCGCGGGATAACCGCGATAATTTTAAAAGGCGTGTATGGGTCGTTCTCTGACATTAGGAATTAGTAAGGTTCGCTCAATATTAGGTAAAACAAATGATACGGGCAACGCATCTGATAAATTGATAAGGCATAAGCAGATACCTTATACTTTTGCTTTAAGCGAGCTATTTTAATATTGGAGTGAAGCGGTTCGATTAAAAAGGGTTGCTTTTATAACCATAAGAATCGGTACTATGACAGATTTGAAACCGTTTGTAGCTTCGGTAGTTTTTCAGAGCCATAATCGATTCCAGCCGACCGATCATATCTGTATTTGTCTTTATACCATAATGAACTTCCCGCACGCTTTCAATTTGATACTTTAACAGGCCGTTATAATCCATTTTGACCGCTCTGATTTCATTTTCATAAGCCCATTCGTTGTTTTTGACAAATGCCCAAAGCGGAAAAACAGCAGTGGACCGGTTAAAATAATCAATAAAAGAACGCTCTTCCTCATACAAGACTTTCATCATAAAAAAGTCTTTCAAATGGAAAGAGTATGGCGGTATATGAAAACCGACGACGATACCTGTGTCGGACTGCCCATAATGTGCCCACATGAGTTTATTAACCGGGTCGTTAGTGAAACAACAAATACCGCAGGAATCCCGCAATTTCGCGAGTTGCATTTTCATGATGGCGGGTACTTTGTTGCGATGCTCTTTCGACTTTTCAAAAGCCACCTGCCGTTCAGTCTCACTATCAGGATAGATCCGATTTAGAAATGCATTAATATTCTTATCCGACATTTCAAATTTGAATTTATCCACGTCGAGTTCGAACGAATCATTGAGCTGTGAGGGGGAAGCAAAAAAAAGCGCCTCCTGCAAGATGCATTGAATACCGCGCTCAATGCTAAAGTATTTATACAAAATGCCGTCCCTTTCCGGAATATACGCATCGACGCCAAACCTCTTCTTAAAATCAGGTATATTCATGTTTGGCATAGTAAATCAATTATCTCTGCAATATAAAAATACTAGAGCTAACATGAAATTACTGAACAGGCTTATATTTGATGGCGGTAGACCTAGCGAATAATTATGAATTGGACGGATATTATTAAGTTTTTGATTTCGGTGAGCGGTTTGTCCGCGGTGCTGATCTATGTGGGTAAGAAACTCATTGATAAAACGCTGGATGCGGGCCTGGATAAGTATAAGGCTCAATTGGGCCGGTTGAATGCGGAGCATCAAATTAGGTATGGTAAGTTGCATGAAGAGCGTGGGGAAAAGATCAGGTTGCTATATACATTGATTTATGAATTGGAGAAGAACTTGCGGGCGTTTACCAATTTTATGCAGAAAGGGAATTTGGCGACGGATACGCTCCCGTCAACGGAAGTTAAACAATCATTGGCCGATGTCAAGGAGGCTTTGGAGTTGAACCGAATCTATTTTTCAGATGAATTGTGCGATAAGATCGGAGGGATGATGGATAAGAGTACGACTGCGCTGGCCACTATGAATCGCGCCAAATTAATTGACCGGGGTTTGTTAGGTACAGAGAATGAGGATCCGTCAGATACCTGGCTGGAGGCGGACGTGTATGTGCAGAATGAGATCTACCAAACCCGGTTGGACTTGGTCCGCGAGTTCCACCAATTAATCGGCGTATGAAAAATAAAAAAAGGCTCATCAGCACGGCTATCGCCTATTTCATTAGTATACTTTTTTTCTGGATCGTATATTATGTGCTGTATGTGGGTAATACGAGTAACTTCATTATCAACGCGGAGTTGAATGAGCAGACGCCCGGCCCGTTTATTGGCTACCAGGATATCGTCAGCAGTCCGACAGGCAGAGACATTCCCCTGGGCGAATTGAGCACGACCGATCAGCGGCGGGTCATTATGCCAAAAATTGATAGTTTGAGAGCTATAGACGCCCAGGAAAAATCGTTGGAAGAGCTGATCGTTATAAAGGAAAAGCTCAGTGACACGCTATTTAAAGAGATATTTAAAACGCATGACCGGAATATCGCCAATATCCTGAAGCAACGAACCGCAGTGGACCGTCAGAGTATAGACAGTTTAGATGTGATCATTACTGCCACAACTAAAAAGCAACGTTCCTTGTCGCCAAACTCAACTACCTATGATGATTTGATGGTGCGCATTAGTAAGCTAAACGTGGAAAAGGCACAAAAGGCTTATGAGGTACAAGTAACTACCGCAAAAGTATATGATGAAGGGTTCACGCACATGGCTGCGTTCTATGATAAGGACATCTATAAAAAATTCAATGAACTAACGGACGGAATAACCAAAGACCGTGGCCGCAAAACAGACCTGTTGAACCGTATTGATACCTTAAGCAATCGCATCTACTGGATCAACTACCAGTATCACAGCGCGCGGATATCCAGGGTCAGCCCATTTGATTTTTTGTATTTCAGCATTATTACCGCGACCACTACCGGTTACGGCGATATCCTGCCCAATACCAGTCTGATCCGAATGCTCGTATCAGCGGAAGTGCTGCTGAATATGATTTTATTCGGCCTGTTCTTTTACTATCTGGCCATTCCACAGCAGCCCCGCCCTTAAAAAGTTCCGGCGGTTCTTCGCATCTTTCAGCTTTATTTACTTTAAAGCTAAACTAAGATGCTAATTTTTAAAGAGGCGATGGCGGAGTTTTTCGATCATTGCCGGTACGAGAAGAACCTTTCGGCCAAGACGCTTAAATTTTATACGATCGATCTGTTGCAGTTCAGCGCTTTTCTGGAACTGCAGGGTTTTCCTTTGGTGGTGACGGAGATTGATAAGACCCATTTAAAGGACTACCTGAAGGAGCTTTCGGGCTGGAAGCCGAAGACGATCAAGCGGAAAGTTGCGACTTTAAAGGCCTTGTTTAATTACCTGGAGTTTGAGGACCATATTGTGGCTAACCCGCTCCGCAAGTTAAGGATCAAGATCAAGGAGCCTGCCTTGTTGCCTAAAGCGTTGACAGCTGAGGAGTCCAACAATCTGCTAAAAAAAGTATACGCATCGATTGTGCCGAAAGAAAAGTCTACTTACGGTTATCTGGAAGCCTTGCGCAATACCGTGGTGATCGAGCTGTTGTTTTCGACGGGGGCACGGGTATCTGAGATCGCCAACCTGCGGCGTAGCGCACTTGACCTGCAATCGGGTACGGTGACCATTCACGGCAAGGGTGGCAAACAACACATGATCCAGCTCTGTAATCCTGATGCGCTGTTTACGCTCGACACGTATTGTACACTTTTCGCCGCCCGGATCGCGACGAACGGCGGTTACCTCCTGGTCAATCGTTTTGGCAATAAGCTCTCCGATCAGTCGATCCGCATCTTTGTCGGCAATCTTGCAGCAATAGCCAAGATCGGCAAGAAGGTGACCCCGCATGTCCTCCGTCATACCTTTGCCACCCTGCTCCTGGAAAACGACGTCGATATCAAGTATATCCAGTCCCTGCTTGGCCATAGTTCGATCATGACCACCCAGATCTATACCCAGGTCAACCTGGAAAAACAAAAAAAGATCCTGGCAGAAAAACACCCCCGGATGCGGTTCGCGATGGCCATGCAATAAGCTGAATAAAGGATAACTGAACGTTATCTATCAATTAATCGACAAATTAATTTGATAATGTATTTCTTTGACGCCTGCTAATCATTTGTGAATGTCATGTTGGTCATTTAGATTGTCCGATAAATTATTTTACATTGATTCGAAGAGAAATTTAGTTCTAGACCTGTGCAAATTTATCATAAACCTCGATCTTGATTCTGATCAGGCCATCTTCTTTTCTTCTTTTTTACAAAGAATTCCTCAGAATTAGTTGTTGAATGGTCGCCCCTGTTTACTTTGTCCAATATCTCAAGTAAATCATTTTTTTGATTTGAGTAATGGTCATTTTTTAGTTGAATAAATTCAGTATGGGCTTCGTTCATAGCAAACTTTTGTTCGTAAGAACCATTCTTTAATGTATTAGCATAATAGAATGATTCTTTATCGCCTCTCTTATAATCAAACATATGATCAAACAATTTTTCTGCCGTCTGTTTAAATGCTACCCGCTCAAATTGTCCAACCTTCCTGCTATGTTCCGCATTAGTCCCTTTGGAATTATTTAAAGGACTTAATTTGATTTTATTACTGGCATCCTTTCTACTAACAATAATTTGTATATGCATCTGCTCTCCAGGTTTAGCATCTCCCTTTTTGACTATACGTTCTTTTACTTCCGGGTCCTTAAAGGAGTAATATCGATTATTTTCCAACTTTCCAAAATAAACCAAATTACCATTACCTTCGATACCAGCCCGCTTAAAGTTCCTGGCATATAAATCCATGACTTGATTCGCGTACTGTTTCAAATAATTTTTAGCTTCATCTTCTCCAAATTGAGTTTTCAAATGCAATAATTCCTTTTCACTCGGGCTAATATTTATGAGAAAGAATTTTGCTTCATCTTTTGACAATTTAGAGATATTGCTATCGATACAGGTCCGAACTTCATAAGGTTGAATAGAATTACCACCCTGATTAAACCAATATTCTGGCTGGAAATTTTTACTATAATTATCGTCAAGCCTATTTTCCTTTTCGAGATAGGCAACTAATTGAGCGCAACTACCTTTATTATTACCTGTTTCACTTTTGCTTATATTAATATACATGATGTACATTGAAATTACGATCAATTAAATAAATATTACAGATTTTCGACGTGCTCCCTGACATGTTTAATCAATTCATCTTTTTCCCCCTGTTTAGTTAAGACGGTCATTTGTTCGCGGTTTCTAACATAATATTCCAGTATGTTTGAAAATTTTGCTTTCAACCCCTTTTTCTCGTCCTGCCATCCAGAAATATTTTTCAAGTAACCAGCAATATCTCCGATAGTATTTAATTGTGTTTGATACCTGACTTTTTGCTCTTCATTATGTTTAAGAACATGTTTATTTAAAGCGTCTATTATATTATTTTGACCATATATCAATTTCTCCGCGTCTTTTTTTATTGGGATCAATAATTCATTTTCTTGGGTTTTGATAAATGCTATAATATTATCAGTCTTTTTATTAATCGCGTTCTTTAATAATTCATCATTCAAATCCCTTGGGTCCTTTTTATTTTTATAAAAATAATCCACCATATAAATGAAGAAACTCAATTTAGTTAGCCCACTTTTATTAGCGATGTATTGTAGTTTTTCATCTGTTTTAACCGGGAATCTTATGGTTTTGATATTGTCATCTTTTTGCATTCCAACCTACTTTCTTTTTTAGGTATACTCTTAAGTATACTTTTTCTTTTGATAAAACAACAAAATGGGGGGAAAGTATACTATAGGTATACCCAAATCGGCCTTGCTACGCAGTACAGGCGAAAAAGTCGGGTGTGCCCGACTTCCGCTTGCTCCCCCCACTTCGTGTTTGAACCATTTTATTCGCACCTTAACGGTGCAGTAGTTAGCTGCACCGTTTTTAATAAATCACTTTTGTTTAGAACCGCAGTCCGACAAATTACAGGATAGATTTCGTTAGATTTCCCAATTAACCGGCCAATCAATCATACTGCCTTTTTGGGGATGATAGGACGGCTGATATCGGATATATCCATAAGCACTGAGCTCTCTGATACATTTATGATAAGTAGCAATGGAGGCGATCTTGCTGCAATTCATAAGCTCTCTACGCGTAATTTTAAATGGGCTTTCAAACCCATTATATTGCCAATGGATATATAAACCAGTAAACAAACTAAAATGTGTAGATAATAGACGATTATCACTAATTGTAAGTTGAAGAAGTTCACCGTAACCGACAAACCGATCCATAATGGGATTAATCATCATTTGTGAGTCCCTTCAAGTAATTTATTAATATCTTCTTGCTTGTAATAGATAATGCTACCAACCCGAGTAAAACTGAGTGTACCATTTATTCGCAGGTTTTGTAATGTACCAGCAGAAATATTAAGTTGTGTTCTAACCTCTTTGCTTTTAAGCCACGTCTTAGTCTGTAGTCGTGCAGGTTGAAATAGTTGTTTGATCTCAATGAGTAGTTCGATCTTGAGTTCTTTTAAATCTTCTTTGGTAATGATTTCCAAATTCATGTTTCTTAATGTTTTAAATTATTTGTTCAAAACAGTTCATGGCAATAGCAATTGTATTGCCATGAACAATCTGTGAGCAAAGAAACAAGGGGGAAGACCCAACTAGATGACCATTGTGGTGATTTGGTCACGAATGAATGATAGTTAACTTTTAGATTTCGGAACTATTATGAATAATTTGTCCTTTTCATCTAGAATTATATATTTAGAAGAGTTGCTCTCTTCTTTAGATTCAAAATAATTTTGTGCCGTTCCGATAGGGATTCTCTTGTCACCATGATAAAAATACTTAGCAATCATTTTATACCATGGACTTCGTGTTTGTGACGAAAGCAACTTATTTCCATTTGGCATTTTCAAATTCTGCATTTGATGGATCAGGTCAATAAATACTGGCAAAGCACCCTTATTGATAGCTATAGGTTCTGCCGCATCATATAATTTGTATTCTTTTAATTGAGCTTCTAACCTTTCTATCTTTTCTTGCATTTGACTAATTGTTTTGTTCTTCTCTACAATAAGGCTTTCCTTTGGCGCGATATCATCCCAATGTGGTACACTTTCTAAGAATTCTAAAAAAAATTCCAGGTTGGTAACTTCGCGCCGAACTTCATAATATGAATTCGAATAAGGTTTGCGTTTATTGAAACTTTCCATTCTGGATGTGACAATATTGTAGACATGATTAAGAAATCTTTTTCCTTTACCGGGATTAACATCCAAGTAATTTATCAATTGATAGTTATAGAATTCTAAGAATTCACTTTCTTTCAATCCGTAGATTTTTTTTAAGAAAAAATCATCTTCACGTAAAGGAAATTTTAATAATGGAGTGCCAATATTAAGGCTGTTTTTGGAAAAATCAAAGCGATCTTTACTTTTAAAATAATTCATTAATTGTAATGGTTTAGTGAAGTCCGTTTTACGGATTAAGCCTGATTTTGTTATGTTTCTATAGCTGTTATTGGCTATAATTTCTCAACAAAATTGTAAAATATTCATATTTAATAAGTTATAATTCAATATAATTATATATTCATTAAAATCAATATGAAATTCAATTCACCTCCCCTTTTTACCGTTGCTTTAAGATAAAATAACTTTTATAGCGATAAATAATTCATAATTACTAAGAATATTCTGACTTAATAATCATGCGCATTTGAAAAGATGTCGTTCTATTAACGTTAAATAAATATCCTATTTATGAACTCAAAATTTGTGGCACTGGAGATATATCTTTAAATTTAGCACTGATTAAACCCAGCCTTATGCAAATAATAAATTTGCTTTCAACTAAAGCAAAATCTATACTTTACATTCTTATTTTATGCCTTTGTTTCCTTTCAGTTTCATTCAATAGTCAAGCCCAATATTTCGGTCAAAACAAAGTACACTATAAAAAACTAAAGTTCAAGGTTTATCGCACCCCGCATTTTGACATCTACTATTACATTAAAAATGACAGTCTAATCAAGCGTTTTGCCCAGGAAAGTGAACTTTGGTATAAGGTTCACCAGCAACTGTTCCGGGATACATTTAAAAAACCAAACCCCATTATACTTTACGCTAACCATCCCGATTTCGAACAAACCACCGCGATTGACGGGGAAATAAGCATCGGTACCGGCGGTGTTACCGAAGGTCTTAAAAATCGAGTCGTCATGCCGTTCATGGAAACCAACGCGGCAACCCGGCATGTCATCGGGCATGAGCTCGTCCATGCGTTTCAATACCACAGCTTAAAGGGAAGGGATTCCACCACCATTGAAAACCTCGATGAAGTACCGCTGTGGATGACGGAAGGGATGGCAGAGTATTTTTCACTGGGCAAAAATGATTCTTTTACAGCCATGTGGTTACGCGATGCTTACTTAAATCACGATATTCCTTCCCTAAAGGACCTTACTGAGAGTAATAAATATTTTCCTTACCGCTATGGCGAAGCTTTCTGGTCATTTATCGGTTCCACCTATGGCGATACCACGATCGTTCCTCTGTTTAAAAATACCGCCCGCTATGGCTTAAAAAAAGGCATTCTCAAAACCTTTTGCTATGACGACACGACCTTGTCAAGGCTCTGGAAAAACAGTATTGAACTTACGTACAAACCTTTTCTGAAAGACACCCTGCAGGTACCGACTGGCCATTTGATCATCGACCAGAAAAATGCCGGGAAGATGAACCTCGCGCCGGCGATCAGTCCAGACGGCAGGTTTGTGATCTTTTTATCAGAAAAGGACCAGTTTGCTGTCGACCTGTACCTGGCAGACGCAGGTACAGGACAAATTATCCGTAAACTGGTTAGCAAGGTATCTAATACCACCGTCGAAGATTTCAATTTTATCGAATCTGCCGGTGCCTGGTCTCCTGACGGCAGTAAGTTCGCCATCAGCATATTTAAGGGCGGGATCAACCGCATGCTCGTTATCAGCATACCCGATGGTAAGCTACTGGAAAGCCTTCCAATGGGTAAGGCAGAAGAATTTAGCAATCTTTCTTGGTCCCCTGATGGCAGGAAGATCGTATTTCAAGGTATGTCCGAAGGCCAGGAAGACCTTTATTTATATGATCTGAACCTGAAAAAAGTGATCCAGTTGACGAATGATAATTTTTCAGAAATACAACCCTCATTTTCAAGGGACAATAAAAAAATCATCTTCTCCAGCGACCGCACTACCTACGACCAAACGAAATCCCAGAAAATCACCTTTAACCTGGCTGAACTGGACCTGGCAAGCGGTAAGATCACCGACATCAAACTTTTCAATGGCGCTAATAACCTGAACCCGCAATATTCAGCGGACGGCAAACAAATCTATTTTCTTTCCGACCGGGACGGCTTTCGGAATATCTACCGCTACACTGGCGAGACGACGCGGGTCGAGCAGCTGACCAATCTTTTCACCGGCGTCAGCGGCATTACCGAATACTCACCCGCAATTAACGTTTCTGCCAATGACGATATCGTTTACTCTTATTACAGGAGTCAAAAATATACGATCTACAACGCGAAAGCTTCCCAGTTCAAATCCCAGGTCATCAAAGGCGATAGCCTGAATTTTCTAGCGGGCTCACTTCCCCTTACCGTACAGCACGATACTGATATCGTCAACAAAGATTTAAAAAAATTCCTGGGCTATCACCACTTATCGGTGGATTCCATTAAGCGTGCGCCGTTTAAGGCGCACTTTAAAATGGATTATATCACCAGCACCGGCCTCGGTGTCGGCGTCAGCAACTATGGTTTGGGGCTGGCCAGCGGCCTGGAAGCCATCTTCAGCGATATCACCGGGCGTAATCAGATCTATGCCAGTGCTTCGGTAAACGGCCAATTGTATGACATCGGTGCCCAACTTGCCTATATTTACCGGGAGGGCCGCTGGAATTTAGGAGCAGAATTATCGCATGTCCCCTTTCAGTATGCCAATTACAGCACCAGTGAAGGCGACCATTTATACCAGGGCACCAATATTTATTCCGAAATCGCCGATTATGACCTCGTCCGTATTTTCCAGGATCAGGTAAATTTATTTGCCTCTTACCCCTTTTCCAAAATCACCCGGGTTGAATTCGGCACCGGCTTTTCTCATTATTACAGCAGGGTTGATCGCTATACTACGTATTACGACACTTTAACCAATTCAGCTTATGACAGCGAACACACCAGGCTTAATCAACAGCAATATGAAGCTGATTATCCCGGTACTAATATTAACCCCTTCTACCTTTACCAGGTAAGTACCGCGTTGATCGGTGACAATGCATTTTTCGGCATCGCCGCACCGCTGGACGGCTTTCGCTACCACCTGGAAGCCGACTATGACATCGGCTCTTACCGCTTCTTTGCCCCTACCATTGATCTTAGGAAATATGTACGCCTTAAACCCGTTACCTTAGCCGCACGACTGTATGGCTACGGGCGTTTCGGCCAGGCAGACGGGCTCTACCCCTTATTTATAGGTTACCCGTTTCTCGTGAGGGGATATGAGCCCCAAACCTTTTACAGCAGCGCTACCCCTAAAAACGGCTTTACCATCGATCAGCTTTCCGGCAACCGGATCGCCGTGGCGAATTTCGAGATTCGACTACCCTTCACCGGCCCGGAACAACTCGCCATGATCCATTCTAAATTCCTGTTCACTGACCTGAACCTATTTTTTGATGCCGGCCTAGCCTGGAACGCCGGGCAGAAAGTCTATTTCCAGAAAAACCCGCCGGTAATCGGTAGCACCCCTGAACTTGCTGCGGATGGAAGCGAACAATTTACAAGCACCGGCAGTATTTTAACCCAGCCTGTTTACGGCCGCGTTCCGGTAACCAGTGCGGGTGTTTCCGTCCGGGTTAATATATTCGGTTATTTTGTCCTGGAACCTTATTTGGCTTTGCCCTTTAACCGCACCGATGTACACAAACCCGTATTTGGACTAACATTCGCCCCAGGTTGGTAATATGAAACTGATATAATGTATAAGATAGATTTGTGAAGAAGCTGACTATACTCTTGCTCCTGTTTTTTTGTCACCGCAGTTATGCGCAGATTACGCAAACCGCCTGTAATTCTTCTACCTTGCTTGCCAATACCAACCAGTATTGTTCGGCAAATGCAGAATACGCCATAAGCAGTGGCTATAAGTATTTTCAATTTATTGCCACTGGTACTGACGTAGACGTCACTGTTACTGGCGCCAACGGCAGCTCAACTACGCAAGGAACCTTAAGCTCCCCGGCTATTACCTTGTTCAGTGACTGTGCCGGCACCGTACTGGTTGGTGTTAGCAGCACAAAAAACGGCACCGTCAGTTTTTATAAAGGCGGCCTGATCATCGGCAATTCCTACTACATTCAGATCAGCGGTTCCACCCCCGCATCCGGTACGTTTACCCTCTGCGTTAATAATTACACCCCCGCTTATACTACAGGACAGGACTGCTTCAGCGCCAATTACCTGTGCAGCACGGCAACCGTCACCCAACAGCACGTAGTCGGCGCCGGCTTATACACTAACGAGGCCGCTGGTACCTGCCTGAATGCCAGCGGAGAAACCAGCGAATCGAACAGCATCTGGTATAAATGGAAAGCCGCCAACAATGGCACATTGGTTTATACCATTATTCCCAACAACGCTCATGACGACATTGATTGGGTGCTGTTTGACCTGGATACCACCGGTAATTGCAGCAATGTCAGCCCCGCTAATGCTATCCGTTGCAAAGCTGGTTATGGAATCGATAATTCCACCTGCCCAAAAGACACGATCTACTACAAAAGCGGACTGGATTTTAGTTCAACCCACCTCAGCGAGCCGCCGGGCTGCGGCCAGGGACAAACCGGAAAACTCATGTATGTCACCATGCAGCAAGGCCATATCTATGGCCTGCTTATTAATAACTTCTCCACCGGCGGCGATGGCTTTACGCTGAACTTCACCGATCAGCAGGGCAAGGCAGGAACCGGGACCTTCGTTAGCCCCAAAGCGACCATCAGTTATACTGAACAGCAAAACTGCACCGCGAACCCGCAGTTTACTTTCAGCAACGAGTCTATGAACTATGATAGCCTGCAATGGAATTTTGGCAACGGCGCCAACATGCCTACGGCAAGCGGTGCCGGCCCATACGTGGTCGGGTACAGCACTTCCGGCATTAAAACCGTAACCCTAAGCGCCTACAGTGCCGGCGGTTGTGTGGATATCGACGAAAAAACCATTATCGTGGGTATTAAGCCGCCTCTACCAGCCATTACCCTCAATAACAATACTTTTTGCATAGGAGATACAATTAAGCTAATCACTAACAAGCTGCCCAATACCACGTACACGTGGACTGGTCCTAATAATTTTCAGTCCGATTCCGCTACCGCCCTGGTCCCGGTGACCGGGAACGAAATAGCCGGTTATTATAAACTAACGATTGCCACCTATGGTTGCAGCAGCGATGTGGACAGCGTCCTGGTCAATACGCCTTCCGGTTCCCCCTTTGCCGCCTTTCATACTTCGCCGGCGGCGATAAATGTCCCCTACGGACCCGTCACTGTCCAGTTCTTTAATGATTCCCAGAATGCCGATAGTTACCATTGGGATTTTGGCGACGGCAGCAGTTCTGAGGAAAGCAACCCCTCGCATGAATATAACCATAAAGGGACCTTTTCAGTCAAACTTACCGCGTTTAAGAACGATGCCTGTTCCATCGCTACCGTAAAAAGTGACCTCGTAGAAATCGCCAGCGACAATTATATCTTCATTCCCAATACCTTTACCCCCAATGGCGACGGCATCAACGACGAGTTTATCGTCAACATCACCAATATCACCAGCTATCATATCCAGATCTTCAACCGTTATGGCCAGGTACTTTACGAGTCAGCCAATATTTTAAATAACTGGAACGGGAATTACAACAATAAACCCGTACCCGCCGGCGTCTATTATTACCTGGTCAAAGCCAAAAGTATTGATGGCTCAGAAATCTTGCGATCAGGGTTTATCGCATTGCTCAGATAGCGTAAATCAAATTATGGGTAACTTTGCACTTTGATTACGGAGGATGTGGCTTGAACTGCTATTGATCCGCTGATTACATGCATCGCGCCGCCTACTAGTAAAGTATTTCCAGAAGCGCTTACTATTGTTTTTACTCCTGAACCCGAAATTACCAGGTTTTGATAGGTATGGTTTTTATTATTAATTGCGGAAAAAGAATTGGTATAAATCACTTGCCCGGCACCATTATAATTAACTGTACTACTACCTGTACCACTGATGTAGTTATTAAAATTCACGGTATCCGTTGCGGCATTAGCAAGCGATACAGAAATGCTATCTCCCAAAGCCAACGTTGCATTTTGATTGCCAACAATATCAATACTAAATTTACCATATGGTAAACCACTGGCAGATGATTGCAGGTAAGGCGGCATTACCTGATAAGTTTTAATTTGACCACCAATAGATAATTGACCTGCCTGCAATGAAAAACTACTGTTATTGTTCCCTTTACCCCCCGATAACAAATCCGACGAAACAGCATATAGTGTAAGATTTGTGGCAACGTAAAGATTCGAGATAGTTGATATTACATTGGTCATTTTCGAAATTATTACCTTCGGCAAGATATTATTACCTACAAAAAGAGCATTACAATAAATACTGCCATTGCCTGCAAGTATTGTTTTGGGCATGATATTATTAGTACTATGTGACTGTATAATATTTCCGGCAACTTGTACAACGGCATTTTGCATAACCGTGAAAACAATAGGCTGTATGCTACCAAAACTGACAGTATTTACCTGGCAGTTTAAACTAACTATCGGTTGATTATTAAATGCTACAAATCCAATCTGTACATTATCTGTAGTAGCAGGAACGGCATTGTTGCTCCAGTTACCGGCGGTACCCCAATCACTGCTTACAGAGCCGGTCCAGTTAACAGCGGTTTGGCAATGTGCTAAAGATATTATGGTACAAAATATTAGGTTTAAAATAAGGTACCGGTATAGTTTTATCGATTTGTGCATATTTTACATGTTCGTATAATTAATGCCTAATTGTTATTGCTTTAATCCTCCTCGTTATGATAAGAATCAATAACAAACCATAGCCTGCAATGCTGCATTCGCAGCATGTATTGAAAAACAGTTGATTAGTGAAGTATACTTAAAGACTATTGTTGGAGTGTGGTTTCCGCTTGCAATAGCTAGGGAAAACCAAGTAATAGACTAACCTATAAAAAAAATGGATGGATTTATTATAGATTAATAACTTATTGTGGCATTTCCATAATTGTCAATAGTTACAGTTACCGGTGCCGCTACATAAGTTCCGCTATCGCTGGGGTATGTATAAAACCAATTGCCACCAGGTGATTTCTGGATGTGCTTTCCATCAACGGTTATGATCATATTAGTCCATACCAAATTGCCGTACGCGTCTGTAAAAACAGCGTTCGATATTTGCCCACCGCCGCCGAGGTTACTGAAGCCAGTCCTCCTTTCTATGTGATCAATATATGTGAATATGCCGTTGTTTTGATTACTCGAACTTACGTTGGCCGATTCCCCATAGGTTACCAAAGGAATACCATTGCCAGCACCGTAACCGCCGATTATAACCTTTATTACCCCGGAAACGCTGAATATAAAATAATCCTGAAAGTCAAGATCACCTGTATTGGTTAGATGAAATGAGGCGCTATATCCCCCTTGCGAGGGTGGCAGTAGCGAATAATTTGTAAAACCTTCCTCGGTAAAATATGACAAATGCACCGGAGGGCCGCTGCTTGAAACCGTAAGCCTGTAGGTAGTAAGATTATTCGCCATAAGATTACTATTAAATGTTTTATTACCTAAAATACCCGTTTGGTCCGTCGTGAGGTCGACATACTTACCTGTAGCTGAAGAAGTATCCGCATAATTTTTCAAATCACTTTGAAAAATCGCGTAATCATGGTTAATTCCGGTGTCGAGTTTGGTTTGTCTGTCAATATTGGTGGGATTAACAAAAATACCCACCTGCGCAAAAGCAAGTGCTGGTATTAAAACTGGCACAAAGCAAAATAGTTTTTTTAGAAAATGCATATCAAATGATATTAGTTTTTTGTATTAAACTTTAACTAACAAGTTAGTTCTTCTTATTTAAATCCTGTGTTCTTGCCACTCTTTAGTTACTTTCATGATCAGGTAAACGGGCAAAAGGTCCTATTCAGAAAGAATTATATTCCCTGTTAAATATGAAAATTGGTATCGCTGGCTGTACAAGACAGAAAATTGACCGGCTACAATTCTAACTTCGACTCGCAAGCCTCACGTTCAGGTGGCGTACCTTTTTATTTAATTTAGCATCCAACGTTTGAGCGGCGTTTTGCAATATTTCTTTAAGCTGCTCTTTTGAATTCCGCAGATCATGGAGCGTAATCATGTCATTGATCTCGAAACCAAGTTTAGCCTCTAAATCCTTGCAGCTAATTTCGAATTCATCCGGAGACGCGCTTTTATAGCGATTATCGTTAGGAAAAAGATAAGCAATGGTATCTGCGAGATGTTTCACCGGGTCCTGCATAATAACGATCTTCCAGCATTCCGCGGGAACATCGACTTTGTCCTCCCCTATTGATCCGGCTGACCCAATCCCCCCACAAAGGACAGTCAGGTGCAAACCGCGCCGTGCCAATATACGCTCATAAGCTTCTTCAGTTTTCCATGGTCCCCGCTTAAGCGCAGTGGTTTGCGCCATGATATTGGTATAATAATTACACTCCCGTAAACCCTGGACATCGAAACTATTGTCTGCAACTGGCATCATATAAGCGCGATCATAACCGCTGTGATAAAAGTCACGGTCCAGTCGAATAACCGGCACTGCAGGATTGGGCGTAAAAGGATATTGGTTAAGCGGTAAGGCAACTTTACCCTGCAATTGCGACCTAGACAATTCATAATATACCAGCAGTGGTCTCTTTTTATTTAATGAATACACAGCATCATAGTTTTTGCCACATAAATAAACACTGGCTTGCCCAAAGCAAACGGCAAGATTAAGACTGCACAGGAAAAGTAAAATAATTTTCTTCATGATAAGGTTGTACTGGTTTTTGATAAAAATAAGAATTAAAAGGTAGCTATCAATAGCTTTTAAGTAAAAATTTAACAAATAAAAACAGCGATCAAGCCATTAGCGTTACAAGCTGTAAAGCTTGCGTTTTACGAAAAATTTTCGCATATTTACCACCTAATAGTTATCCTAAATCTTATCATCCATGACGGTCAAGCCGGCGAAGTTAGCCTATATTAATGCAGTTAGAGGAATAGCCATTTTAATGGTTATCACCCTTCATGTTTCACGCGCAGCCATAAAATCCATCTCTCCCACATTTGCTTATATCTGTGCCAAAGGCTCTTATGGCGTACAACTCTTTTTTGTCGCAAGCGCCCTAACATTGTTTATTTCTTATAACAACCGCTCTCAAAAAGAAGGGACTGAAACCAATCGTAATTTTTTCCTGCGCCGGTTTTTCAGGATCAGCCCGATGTATTATTTAGCGGCACTGACCTACGGAGCTATATTTTATTTTTTACCAAGATATAATGATGGTAAGCCTTTAGTGCTGTGGAAAATGCTGGCGAACCTGTTCTATGTTAATGGCGTTTTGCCGGGAGCTATTAATTACGTTCCGCCGGGTGGTTGGTCAGTTGGTGTCGAAATGCTATTTTACCTTTGCCTGCCTTTTCTTTTTGTCAGGATAAAAAACCATAAGGCGGCCATTACATGGTTTGTTTTACTGGCTGCTGCATCTGTAGTGCTAAAATTAGTGATCCGGTATGTGCTCATTGCCCATGGCATCAACTATCAAAACCCGGAGACCTGGTTTCTGTATTTTTGGTTTCCAAACCAATTCCCGGTGTTCTTTTTGGGATTTATCCTATATTTTGTTTTGCAGCAGATCAGCGTTTCCAGCAAATTCAAGACTTATACTCTTTTCACATTGTCAACTATTGCAATGGCATTGATCAGCTATTTTATGCCGGTGATCGATCCGCATTCTTTTATGCCCGAACACATTATAGTGGCGATATTTTTTTCGATTAACATATTTCTGCTTGCGCAGCACCCATTTATCATCTTCAACAACCGCATCACCCGTTTTTTGGGCGAGATCAGCTTTAGCCTATACCTCGTGCATTTTATGGTGGTTTATTTATTGGCTGATTACTGCCCCCTGCCCGGCACCCCCTACCCAAAATTCGCTACCTTACTATTTTTAACCCTCGCTATCAGTGCCGCCATCTCTACATTAACCTATCGTTTTGTTGAACAAAAAGGCATTAGGTTTGGCAACAAATTCACCAGGGTAAACCCTGCTAATATTAAGCTTTACCCAGTATCCACTTCCTCCGGATTGGAAATTAATAAAGATGAGTTACCGGGACTGTCTGCCGATTTAATTCATAACGAAGAAATGGAGGAAACTGAAGTGCTGCCTGATAAAGAATATTAATCATTTTTTAGCCACACGTTTTCGACTGAATTGTATAAAAGAACAGCTGTATCGGTATAGTTTGCACATTGGTTAGCTCTATACATTTTGGGCGTTGCCTCCGGCTCGTGATATTAACTCATACGCCTGCAGGCATTACAAACAATGGCCGGTATCCGCTCCTATCCCTTACGCGAAAATCCGTTTTTTTAATAATTAGTTTATTAAAAAACAAACGCCGTAAGCATGTGCTTTTATTGGGCTACCATTGATACGCTGTCACAAAAAAGCACCTGCATTTCGGGCTGGTGCTTTTGTAAAATATGTTGCTACAGTTTCAAACTGTAACCATGCCTAGCTACAAGCTAGCTAGCAGGAGCGGGGGATTTTCATGAGTATATTAAAAGGAAATTCTGAAATAATGATGTTCAAGGCCTATCCAAGTTTACGAAAAAAGTTATATCGGGGGAATCACTTTTGAAGTAGAGGCTATTTGTAAGTACAGTAGGAGTAGATGAAGAACGTATAAAGAATTATGTCAAGTATCAGGCAACGGAAGAGCGGAAAGTATATAGTACAATAAATCTAAAACTATTCTGAACGATTTCTCCTTTCAGAAGCGATATCACAGCCCCCACCCTTGGTTGGGGGTGTTTACTAAATATATTTCTACGATTGCAATATGTATCGTGCCTAATCACGAGTTACAAACTCGTGGAGGCGGGGTAGGTAATGTTTTTATCTTTTATTATCTCATGAATTTTTTCTAAGATAACATAATTTTCCTCTGAAGCATCTTTTCCATTTTCTGGATAAATACTGATTCCTAGAGATGTATTGTAACTTAACATAAACATTGAATTCATATAACTGAACGCCCAATACAAAGAGTCGTAATCATCTATTTGCTTTGTATATTCTATATTTAAAATCTTTTCAAGATTCTCTGCACATGTATAAAACATGCCAAAATCGCAATTATCATCTATAACAATTTTCTTAAACCCTAATTTACTAATTATTACTTCCATTTGGCTTTTGATATTTTGCATTTACTTCGGGATTAGGCCTTTTTGCTGAATTTATTATTTCTTGATATGCTTGATCATCTGTATTACCAGCATCCTTATATTTTTTAAATAATTCTTCAAAAGATGGGCCATTAACATTGCCATGATTTGCGGTACTTGCTGCCTCCGCAGCAGCTTTATTTTCAGGGCCTGAAAGTGCTCTAGCAAAATCCTTCGCTGCATTTCTGATACTAAAGGCCTTCATTGCTTTTCCTTTTATTGAGCTAATATCTTTAATTTCATAATCAATTGTACCGATAATTTTATTATATGAACTTCGAGCTTCTACTCCTAAATCATGTTGAGAACTTAAACCTCTACTTATCAAAGCTTTATAACCCTGATCTCCCAATCTCTCAAAGTCATCCCATTCACCACCCGGAAGATCTGGGCCAGCGTAACCCGTGACTGCGGCAATTATACCAACAGCTACGCCTCGAGCTGTTTGGGGATTTTCTAATAAAAATGTTGGGGTAGCAGTTAGCAAATAAGGCGCATAATAAACCGTTAGAGCTGTCGCTAAACCAATTCCGGACCCCATAGCAGCACCTTTATTTCTCGCACTTTCAATGTTGGTAATTTGTTTTACGCTTAGCCTTTTTTCTTTGGGTAAAAAAAGATTAAATATTTCAAGCCCTCCATTATCCCCGCCAACACTTTCTTCGTGTTCCAATCCGTCACGATCAATGCCATCAATAGGCCTATTGGAAGCAAATTGGTAAGGAGTTAATTCCGGATATTTAGCCGAAATAGGATCCACGCTCAAAAATCTTAAAACCTTATCATCATCGATGGTAACGCTTTCGAGTAACGAATCCCTGCGATCAAATAATTTGACCTGGTGATTGCCCAGATAAAACTCAAAAAACCTGACCTTAGCGGTAATATCCGTGTTTTTAACCCAAAAAATATCCTGTTTGGAATCCTTATATTCAACAGCCGGCTTATAGCCAAAAACAGCATAAGGGTTGTCCTGCCCGAAACAGTAGGCAACGCAGCTATTGATGATTAACAGGAGTAATACAATTTTTTTCATGTGATTAATTGGTATTAGGTTTAGTTATATTTCGCTTTTTCTTTTCTTCCTCCATGCTTTTTACAAATGCCTTGTACAGTTCCGGCGGCTCATCTTCGTAGCCCAACTGGCTTACTTTTGCCTGGGCGGATTGATAGGCCAAATATTGCTGATCTATAAAAGCCATATTACGAACTGCTTTTTTAAGCTCGCGTTCCACCAGTTGGATGCAGCAATTAGATTTCAACTCAAATAACGGGATACAAGTCGGATAATAAGCTATCGCGGTATTGATGATATGCAGCAGGAAGTCATCCTGCCCGTATTGAAAGTTAAAACCTTCAGCCAGGTCATACAAGCACATCGCTATGCTTTCTTTATCAGAGAGCGGTGCCATATAAGCACCGGACTTGATGGATTCAACAGAGATAGCCATTTGCTTAATGATCCATTGGTCACGCGGAAAACCGCCACTGGTGAGCTCTACATTGCTCCATTGTCCTTTTTCATCGATGTTTGATATAAACATGATTCGGCCCTAAAACCAAAGATGCCTTTGCTCCAATTTCCTCGCATAATATCTTGTATAAATAAGGCAGCGAGTGGCAATTACCGGTATGTGTCCGCATCAATTTAGTAACAAACTGTTTTGTCCAATCCTTATCACCCATAAAATCATCGAAGTCATAAACGTAAGGCCTGAAGCCGTTGATGGCCGTACTATCCTTCATATATGTGAAGGCAGCCCAGTTACCGGCGGTCTAAACTTTGCCAGTCCACGTTGAGCAATCATAGCTCTGAGTTTCTGACTGATGTCCGCGATATCGTTACAATAGGTTTGATAACTTAGTTTCCCTTTGTAAAAGGAATTTTCAGTGAGGAAGACAGCTCTCTTAAAATCAACTGGCTTTTGACCGCGGATCATAGCTAGCTGCTCATTAAAGGCATCCAAATAATATTTTTTACCATCCTGCGCTAAAGCTGAAAGTGTAAATATTAGGCTAAAAAGTACCGATAGTTTAAATATCCTCATTAGGATTATTACATAAGATTCAGGAATATTAAAAATATAGAAAAAAATTTATAGCGCAATAGAAAAATAAATAAATTATTGTGAGCTTAGTCCCCCCTAACACTTATATCGTCAGTTGGTTGTGAATCGCTACTATTCACTCCTTTTATTCACCCCTGTAAGGTATAGGCATAATCCATCCCTTGTACCTTGCCGTTAATATCACCCAGTTCCATTCTCGCCAGCGGGCCATGCAGGTAATACTGGTACGAGGCATCCATACGGCGCAATGTTAAGTCAAGCTCATTTTGGGCGTTGCCTCCGGCCCGTGCTATCCGCTCATATGCCTGCAGGCATTACACGCCAAGGCCGGTATCCGCTCCTATCACTAACGCGAAAATCCGTTTTTCAAAGAACTAATTTTCTACCTCTAAATAATTGCTTGTCGAGGGCAGGAATAGAATACTGTGTATACCTCCCGCATAACAAAGGTGCTTGCCTTTGGGCAGGCGCTTTTATTTAGGTATTTACAGCAGTTGCAAACTGCAACCATGCATAACCACGAGCTACAAGCTCGCGGGAGCAGGGGTAGTACTTGCACCTGGTATCATTCGGCGCTGGTGGTAATATCAATCTGTACTGACAGGCTTGACCGGTAATTTATTTATAAATCCTTCTTCAAAGATTTTTATAAATTTTCTTTTTTCAAAAAAGCCCAAGTCAGAATCTATTCTGACTTGCTGACCAAATTTACCTGCATACCTTAATCCTATTTCACCATGTTTGTTATTAGCCCAGTATGTACTATCCCCTAAATAGGAAAAAACAAACATGCATGTATCGTCACCTGCTTGTATATAACAATCAAAATAGTCTTGTTCGTACCCTGGAGTTTTTTGATTATAAATGTCCAAATTACTACCTATAGTTAACTCAGGATGAGATTTGTAATAAATTGAGATATATTCCGCCAATTGAGATTTGGTTATATTATACTCGTATGATTTAATTTTGCCGATTTGACCACAAGAACATAAAAAAACAATTATTGATAAGAAAATACAGATTTTAACATTACAAAAAATATCAAATTTTCTATCTCTTAAGCCCAAACTAAAAAAGTTTATATAATTCATTTTAACTCATTAAAAATGTCGTTTACAATTCTTTAATATCTAATGCTACCTACAATGGATCTAACGAATCATAATTAGGATCTTCGTGTGTTTTATTTTCTTCAATTGCTTCTTTCTTTTTCGTTACAATTAGAGAGAACACTGCATTTACATCTTTCGCTCTGTCTAGTGTTGCTTTTGAAATAGGTTTTCCAGTATAAGGGTCGATAAAACGTGGATTATTAGCATTTTTAATTACTTGAGCTGTTGCATCTCGAAGCGCAATATCTGCATTTATAGTTTTAGATTAAATAAAGCATCGAAAGGTCCATCTGCTCCTAATTTGTCGTATGTCTGATCATGTACTAAAGCTGCGGCTGGCAGTAGCTCTAAATCCTTGCGGTAGCGGGGCCTTCTTCGAAAGCCCCTGCTGGAACTAAAAAAACAAATAACTATCCGTTTTTCAAACTTTCAATCCAAATCTCTCTATATTTTTTTTGCGCACTAAATGTCGCTATACCAGCTTCCCTATCATATGGTTCAAATATGTTAACAAGCTTAGTCGCCTGTTTCCCCATCTCCAGTTCATATGCCATCTCACCAACTGATGACATTGCGGAGGGATAAACGTCAATTCTAGCTCCATTACAGAGTATAAATGCATTCATTTCTTCGAGCTGACCCCTCAACTTTGCTAGAGAAAAAAATGGGTATTCATCTTCTGATATTAATAAGCATTGGTTGAATTTAACCTCAATTCTATAAGCTGATTTCGTATCTATCAAATTTACATTGTAAATGGCAATCACACCATCTTGAACAATTTTAAGATTAATTACTTTCATATCAAGGTACTTTTTTAACATCCTTCACAGCAGACGCAGGTATATTATAAGGAACTGCAATTTCTTTCTCATTAGGGAAGGGGGGGCTGTTGATAATTTGGGCGTTCCCGCTGGTAGAAGCGGACAGGATTTCCGGGGCTGCGCTTCGCTCCGGCCCTTCTCCGTCGGGCTAACCCCCTCCAATCCTTAACGCGAGAATCCGTTTTTCAAAGAGCTAATGTATTTAAAAATTTTATACCGTAAGCATGTACTCATCAATACCATTGCGGTATATTTCCTATCACAAAAAAGCACCTGCATTTGGGCAGATGCTTTTATTTAGGTATGTTACAGCAGTTGCAAACTGCAACCATGCCTAACCACGAGCTACAAGCTCTCGGGAGCGGGGGGCGGGGACAATTATTAATGTATGTTATATCGTTCAAAATTATTTTTAAACCATTCAGTTTCTTCACTTGAAATCCGTTCATCAATTGAATAATTGCAAAATTCTTTAATAATCTCTATACTATCATTAACTAATTCTTGTGGTGGGTTTCCATGTTCAAGTAAAATATGTGCTGCCCATAGTGGTACAAAGTATTGGCTTTCTCTGAAAAAATAGGAAAAATCAGTGTATTTTCCTTGTTCAAAGGATTCTTTGCCTATTTTTACCATCTCAAGATATCCTTCTTTTTCATAATCAAGAGGATTTGCAGGTGTAATTTTCTTAAAATAATTAATTTTACTTTGCCATAAAAAACGATCATCTCTTTCCATATTATTATCTATTTGGTATAACTGTTTATTATTTGTTTGGTATAACTGTTTTATTTACATCTGCACTAGTTGTTGCTACAGTTTCAAACTGTAACCAAGCCCAAACTACGAGCTACAGGCTCGCGGAAGCGGGTACAGTTGCAAACTGTAACCATGCCTAATTACGAACTACAAGCTCGCGAGAGCAGAATGAACTAATAAATATCAAATCACCATCTTGGCCAATAATCATTTTTCCATTCAGTACCGTTTATAATATTAGATGCGTATTTTTTTGCTGCATTAGATAAATTTCGCAATATAATTTCAGCTTGATGCTTGTCGAAATAATTTATCATACTAGTGGAAATTTCATTTTTTATGGTTTCCAAGTAAAGCCACAAACTAAAGAAGTCATGAACATTTGTATAGGGGATTTTCATAATCGATAAGTCAAATGAATATTTAATCTCTTCGTATACTTTAGATTTTCTATAATTGACTTCTATTTCTAGTTTCTTTACTTTATTGCAGTATATTATACTCGCCGATTCTATAGAAGTCGTATCCTCATTTACATTGAACTTAGGCTCATAATCTTGTTCTTCCAAAAAGTCGAATTCTTTTAAAATTAGCATTTTTGCTATTTCTATGTTACTTCCTACCATATATTGTTTCTTTTTCCATATTATAAAATGTACTTGTGTTTCCACCACCTGCATCAATTAAATCATAACCAGCTTCTTTAACATTATTAATCCATTTTACATTTTCTTTAAAAATAGCCGTTTCTTTCACAATACCATCTGGAATTTGTTTTCCAGTATAGTCTTTTAATAATTTATTCCATTGTTTAAGTGCCTCTTTACTTGGTTCAAAAACTTCTGCATTCTTGAGACCGGCTGCTACTTTATGAACCATTTCCATGCCTTGTCCAATAATAGCTGTTTTGCTATTATTAGTACCTTCTTTAAAAGCAAAGCTTTTTACACCAGCATTTTCAAAAAGCTCAGGAATATTAATGTGACTTTCAAATAAATGGCCAATCGCCTTCGTGGCATCATTCAAAGGCAAATAACTGACTCCTTTAGCTATTCTTCCAAAAATTTCTTCTCCAAAAACATCTAACACCAAGTAAGTACCCGCTGTTTTATTATTTCCTTTAGCGAACTCCATACCTGCAGCATAACCTGGAACTATACCAAAAATATTTTCATAAGTATCACCAAGCTTATTTACATAATTGGCAACTTGCTGTGTAGCTTGATTTTCGCCTGCCCTCTGAATAGCTTCATCTGCATTTGTTGGTTGTGGCCCTATCCCTAACCAACTTTTTAGTAAGTGAACTAAATAAGATTCTTTTTCACCTCCATCAACATCAATATTTTCTATTGGGTTGTTACTTGCAAACTGGTATGGGGTTAATTCAGGATAAACATCGGTAAGCGGATCCACACTCAAAAACCTCCCCAACCTCGGATCATAGATCCTCTCCCCATAGTCCTGCTGTGCACCAATGTTAGCGTTCCCATTATCATCCAGCTTAACCTCGTTATCATTCTCCTTACCGTTAAAACCATAGCGGTAATTCTGGTCGTTGATTTCCCGGTGCGGTTCGATCATGCCGAAAGAATAATAATACTGGCCACTGGTTACCGTAGGGTTATAGTTTGTTGGAGGCAGTGTATCCGGGCCATTAGCGATACTCGCGTCGATAATCGTAGCCAGCACATTCCCTAAATGGTTATCCAGCTCGTAATTCTTATAACCTATGGTGTCCCATTTAGCCGCTGCTGCACCTGCTACCGTTAGTGTAACCGATGGCTTCCACATACCTATCCGGCTGCTGCCGTAAAGGTCCTGCTCCTGCCATTTGATCTGGCCGCTTGAGTTGTTGTATACCGCGAGGTCGTTGTTCTGCGCATCCCGCACGTACCATGTTTCTACATTATTTACGGTCTTGCTTACCCGTTTATTTCCTGTGTTATAATTATAAGTGATGTTGGTTCCGTTGTTATTCGCGATACTTTTTATTTTGTTATATACCGTCCAATTGATATTATTAATTCCCGTTTGCTGGTCCGCGATTAAATTACCAATCGCATCATAGGTATAATTATTAGGCGACTGGTTGTCAATATCGGTCGCGCTCACCCAAAATGGCTGGGTATCGGCTACGTAGTTCAGCTGGTTGTTAATTTTATTGCCCGAAGCATCAAGATTGTAGCCAAAAGTTTGGTTATCCATCTGGATACTGCCCGATGGTTCGATATAGCTACTATTCCTGAACAGCGTGCTGATATTACCATTACCATCATAACTGAATTTCTCGCTCAGCTCCGTAGTATAATTTAAATTATATGGCAAGTTATTTTGATGCGAATTCCTGAAGGTTAACCGGTTTAACTGGTCGTATTGGTAATTATAAAATATTTGCTCTACATTAAGCGCCGGTACCATGGTAGCACTCGCCGTAATATTACCATTATATAAAGAATGGTATGGTG
>Ga0302307_10000521_pt1 | contig 25754 bp, 14 predicted proteins | sample III_Palsa_E3_2_FD_200530 | JGI IMG/M metagenome (GOLD analysis project Ga0302307, IMG submission 200530) | Peat permafrost microbial communities from Stordalen Mire near Abisko, Sweden - III_Palsa_E3_2 | ecosystem: Environmental > Terrestrial > Soil > Palsa > Peat permafrost | place: Sweden... | reverse complement strand
TTACAAGCTTCCCCAAATGTGACCCAAAGGAGCAACAATGGCGCTTGGTTATTGACTGCACCAGTCCTGTGTGTATTGTATTGTGTGAAAATCTTGCGGCTCTCAAATTTCCTGACACTTCGATAGGCTTGAGCATCGAACTCTGGTATGTAGGTGGGAACAATACCAAAATTTTAGAAAACCTGTCGTCGGCCAAATTAACGTTGCCAATTTATTATATGGGTGACTGGGATTATGATGGTCTAAGAATTTTTCAAAACGTTAAAAATATCATGGCCGCTAAGAGAACTGAAATTCGACTCTTGCATCCACATGATATTACTGCTCGTTTGCCGATCGACTCACCTTATCACGAGAGCAAGTGGAAACATCATTTGCCATTTTCCGGCTTAAGAGAGGCTGATTTTTCCCCTAAAGGCATAGGTTTGATCAAATCTCTTATAAAAGCAAATGAATGGCTGGAAGAAGAAAGTCAAGATTTTACCACAATGATTAAGTTTAATAAAATCGTTTAAGTTCAAACTGGGATATTTGCATATGCTTATAAGGGTCGTGGACTTTTAGGAGCTGAATTTTTATTGAAATGCGATGGACCAATGACGGGACTTTTAGACCGGCCTTTTAAAATTTTCGCATAAGCCATATAAATAACGTTCCGAGGCATTATTAATTAAATAATCAATATTGTGGACCAGTATCTTTAAGAGTAAACTTTTTAGTAAAAATTGTGACTGTTAAAGCATATCCGTTTTTGATAGAGTCATTTACATGCAAAATCATGTTAGGGGAATTCCGCAGGCTGTTTAGCATTACGCTATTTGAAAACATTTCTTTCGTATAGGTAACGGCCGATGGTTGAACAGCTACATCGGTTGGTGATGGTGGCGGGCTGATCTGACTTAAAAATGCGGGCAGCACAGCAGCGACTGGAGATATAGTACTCGCTACGCCACTTAGGTCTGTTCCTACACTTGCCAGTGCTGCTTGTGCTTTGGATTGATCAGCAACTGTCTCATCTCCCGCAGTAATAGTAACATTTTTATTTTCTGGAATATTATTGACCGCTACTACCACTTCCTCTGTCTCCATTACAGCCGGATCAATGCACGGATTTTGCACCCTGTAATTTGACGATGCGTCATAACTAATCACCCAGCGGTTGTCGTAAGGATGAGGATACCCCGGGCAGCAGCATCGTTTTTCCTGTAGCGTAGGTATCAGTATACGATTGACTATACGATAGGCTTTTAAAACATCCTCCCAGTTTTTATATCCCAATATGGTTGATCCATCCGCAACCTTAAATTTAGCAGCACCTGTACCCATTGCTTTCACTAGCGCCTCTATCTTAGTGGCATCGTTCTCGCAGCAATGCGCAATAGAATCAACCTTTTGTTGGATAATGCCATCATACAACGCCGCCTTTTGCAAATTGATAACCGGCCTTACCAGTAAAGGATTTATCCTGAAAACGCCCCCATTTATCCATAAAGTTTGTTTGATAAAATCATCTGTAGCAAGTTTTCCGGATAGATCAGCGTCTTTTAAGCTTTGGATCACTTGCTCAATACGGGTAAGGTAGTCACTATCCGTTCGGCACACCAGTGGCCCGGCAGTTTTTTCTCCCTGAAGGATCAGGTCTGCTGAGCGGTAAGCAGCCAGCAAATCTTTTCGCGCTTTTTTACCGTCAGGCGTAGCAGGTTTAAGTGTGGTTAATTGTGTTAAATGCGCGTTATACCACCCAAGCAAAAAGAATCGAGTCGGGTCTTCCTGCTTTATGTCTACCTCCACCTGTTGCCTTCTGGCATCAAAATGACCCTCGTTTGTAAACCCTGAGTGCAAAGTATCAATAATAGATTTGATTAGTACAGCTTCCGGATCTTTTCCCGGATCATGTTTTGGATCGGCAAGGAAATCCCTGATGGTTTTTATTTCATCATAAGCTGCCCAATAATTGCCTTTCATCAATTGCTGATACTGGTCCCGGATACCGTTAGCATTTTTATCCAAGCTGTCAATTTCCGCTTGTGCAGTTTTTAGTAATAGTGCGTAAATTTTCTCAGTGTTAAACGGCTCCGGAGATAAATCGCCTGGTATGATCGATACAACCACCTTAGCAGTCGTATCACATGTTAAAGGTGCATCCACAGGCAAAGCTTTGTTCCACGGTTCTGTCAATTTTCCTTGTTTGTCAATCGCAATACTGACGGGTATAGTGATTGCGGGCGGCTGCGCCTTAGTAGTTGTATCTGACGGGTGCCTCGACGTATCTGGCTGCATTTGCGCAAAGCAATGCAAAGCAGCACCTAAAAAAACGCCAAGCAGTGAATACTGCATGAACTTTTGGAGTTGCATAGTGACAAAGTTTGCAACTAATATATATATAAAGTGTTGAATATTAAATTTTTAATAAAAAAATTTCGCTAAGTTTTTAGAAAAACATTATCCTTCTTCTTTTTTATCTTCGTCTCATGAAAAAGTTTATCACCGGCGGCGCAGCCATCATCATAGCACTCATCCTGATCTCCTGGGGCTTTACCGGCCACCGCACCATCGGCGAGATCGCTTACAATCATTTAACACCGCAAGCAAAACAAGCCGTACAGGAACTCTTAGGCGACCAATCGCTGGCCGATGCGGCAACCTGGGCAGACCAGGTACGCAATGACCCCGAATACAGCGGCACCGCCTCCTGGCATTTTATCAATGTGCCTTTGGGCTTATCCTTTGATCAATTCCAGCAGCAGGTGGCCAATACCGACAAGATGAATGTTTATACCGCTTTACTGAAAGAAGAAAAAGCGTTAACCGACCCCGCTTCCACCCACGAACAAAAGATAGCCGCCTTAAAATTCGTCGCCCATTTTGTTGGTGACATCCACCAGCCCATGCACGTCAGCCGCGCCGAGGATAAAGGCGGCAATACCATACAAGTACAATATGACGGCCAGGGCACCAACCTCCATGCCTTATGGGATACCAAATTGCTGGAACATGCCGGACTGAACTACCAGCAGCTGGCCGAAAAATACGACCAACCTACCGCCGCAGAAATCAAAAAGTGGCAAAGCGATGCGCCTATCCTGTGGGCCTGGGAAAGCTACCAGATCAGTACACAGGTTTATGAAGAAATAGCCGCGATGAAAGGCAATAATATCGATAACGCCTATTATGAGGCCCACATCCCGGTCATCGAAAGCCGGATCGAAAAAGCGGGTATCCGCCTGGCAGGCGTACTCAACGAACTGTTTAAAAATGCCAAACCCGGAGAATATGCCGGAACCGGCAACGCCACAGCAGCCCAGGCACCAACAGTACAGGCCGCCCTCAGCATCAAACCCGAAGACGCTCCCAACCATATCGGCCAACTGGTCACCATTTCAGCAAAAGTTTTTGGTCATAGGGATTTTGGCAGCATGGTACTGGTTAACCTCGGTGCCGCTTACCCCGACAGCCCGCTCACGCTGGTATTGCGCGACGATGCCAAAAGCCTCGGCAGCCGGCTCGACGACAAAACCATTACCGTCACCGGCCAACTGGCCGACTATAAAGGCAAACCGGAGATTGTGGTAACCGACCCTTCACAAATCAAACAATAGGGAAGTAGGTGCCGGTAAACACACCGGCTAATGCACTGGAGCCGAGCGGGCCGGCTTTGTGTTTCGTACTCCATTAATTTAATTAAAAGTGTTCATAGTCAGAAGGATGTCGAGGTCAACTACTAGTCAACGCCTGACTCTTTACCCGTTTTTTGCATAATTCGTACAGTATTAACTGCACTTGTTTGGCTTTTTAGGTATAATTAATGTTCTCGTTGCCAAACCTGTCGTAATTGCTGTAGAGTTCATGAGGGAAATCCTTATGGCCTTGATCTCAAACATTATTCCTTTTAAATTCACTGGGCGTGCAGCCATATTTGGCTTTAAAGACGGTAGCAAAATAATTTGGATTCGAAAAACCGATTTGATAAGTAATTTCTGCTATTGTAAGATTTTCATTGTTTAAAAGGTACTTAGCCTTCTTAAGCCGACGATTTAAAATATAGTCGGTAATGTTACAACCCATCAATGCTTTTACTTTCCTGTAAAGCTGAACTCTCGATATGCCGATAACTTTACAAATATCGTCTACACTAAATTTATCGTTGGATAAATTTTGTTCCACAATACCTGAAAAGTCATTTAAAAATTTCCTGTCAATACTTTTTGACCCCGGTAATTTTTCAGTTGTAGTAATATCACTGGTGAAATGTTCCTTTAGCAATATCCTATTATTGATCAGGTTTTGTGCGCTGGCCAACAAATAATCAAAATTAAAAGGTTTAGTGATGTATAGGTCCGCCTTAGATTCAATCCCGGCGATCTGGTGCTCCAGGCTTCCCTGGGCGGTGAGTAAAATAATGGGTATATGGGAGGTCCTGAGGTCAGACTTAAGCTTCCCAGTAAGTTCTTTACCCGATATCCCCGGTAAAACCACATCAGAAAGGATTAGATCCGGTACGCGTTCATAGGCCTTTGAAAGTGCTGTATTTCCGTTTTCAGCGGTATAGACCTCAAAATACAAGCTAAATTTTTCAATGAGGTAATGAAGGAGATCCGGGTTATCCTCGACGATAAGTATAGACAGTTCCCTTGGCGTACTGAATATATCATCTTCAGGTTCAGTCAACACTTTTTCCAGGTCCGCGAGATAGAGCTGTGACCGCTCTTTCATGTCCGCCCATTTATTTTTGTCGGGCGATTTTTCTGTTGCATCCAGGTGATCGTCCCCTAAAGGAAGCGACACGATAAACGTTGTACCTACCCATTTTTTACTTTTTACGTCGATCTGCCCATGGTGAAATTGTACGATTTCTTTGGCTAATGATAGGCCAATGCCGGAACCCGTGACAGGAGAATGTTCCGCCTGGTAAAATTGATTAAAAATCAAAGACATGTCTGCCTCGGTCATACCAGTTCCGTTATCCTCTATCTCAATATGGACGAAATGATCATTCCCTTTCCTTACTTTTATTTTTATCTTACCATTGTCCGAAGTGAATTTGAAGGCATTGGATATCAGGTTAAAGAAAACCTTATCAAGCATGTCTGTATCAAACCATGCATTAATCTCTTTTTCGTTTGTAGTGAATTCAAGCCGGATATTGCAATTTTGCGCCATAAAGCGAAAACTTTCCATAATATCTTTCACAAAATCAACGATATTGTTTTGCGATGCTTTGATGGATTGTTTGTCATATTCTATCTTACGGTAATCAATCAACTGGTTAACAAGTTTCAACAACCTAAAAGCGTTTTGGCGGATCATCTTGAAATTCTTTCCGGCCATTTCCACAATTTTTTCGTTAGCTAGCAGGTCCTGGATGGGCGCAAGCATCAAAGTTAGCGGCGTGCGGAATTCATGAGATACATTGGTAAAAAAATTCAGTTTTGCCTCGGTAGCCGCTTCTGCTTTAACTGACATTTCCATCAATTGGTTACGCTGGGACAGTATTTCCTGATTTTTGGCTTCCAGGCTCCGGTTGATTTTGCGGTTTTCCATCAGCCAATAAAAAGCCAAGCCTCCGAATACGATAGCAAGCACCAGTGATATGACAATAATATTTAAAACTTCCTGCTGGTTTTTGTATATTTCTTCCTGTTCTGCCAGTAAAGCTTGTTGTTTGATAATATCACTTTGCTGGCTGTTGATTTTATTCCATTGCAATTCCATCAGGCGGACATTGGTAGAATCAATGACTAGCGACTGCAAAATATTTTCTTTTAAAAAAGGTTCTTTGTCCAATATTTGAAAAGCGGTAACAATGGCCTCCTTGCCACCTGTCGGGTAGAGCAATGTTGCATTAATGGTTTTATCGTCCACCATTTGCAAACCGCCGCCGCTTCCGGGTAAGGCGTCTACACCGATTACTTTTATTTTTTTAGATAATTTGAGGTCGGTTAAAACCTGTCTTGTGCCTTCGGCCATTACATCGTTGTGAGCGAATACCGCATTGATTAGCGGCAGGGAGGTTTTTACCTTTAATAATTGCTCTTCCGCATTTTTCTTCAGCCAATCTCCGTAAACTTTAACGGTAAGATGAATGTTTGGATATTTTTTTATACCGTCAGTAAAACCACTGTCCCGCTCAATTGCCGGGGACGAACCGGGAAGACCCATTACTTCGGCTACGTTGATCCGGCCTGCTGAGTTTGCACCGAGATACTGACCCGCCATTTTTCCGATTGCATAGTTATCGGCACCCACGTAAGCGGTATATAAAGGCGATTCGGTTTTACGGTCTATTACGATGACAGGTATTCCTTTTTCATAAGCGCTTTCTACTATAGGTGTTAACGGCTGGGCCTCGTTGGGTGAAATGATCAGCAGGTCAATGCCCTGCTGCAGCATTTTTGACACTTGTATAATTTGTTTCTTACTGTCGCCCTCGGCGTCTGCATAGATAAAATTAACACCGGGATGAAGCGAAAGCTCTGTTTTCATTTCATCAAGCATAGTTTTCCGCCAGCGGTCAGAGCCTACACATTGCGAAAAACCTATAATATAGGTAGATTTCTTTTCCGCCTTATTGCAACTACTGGTAAATAGTAACAGGAGAGGCAGGAACAGCATACCTGACAATACGTATTTACATGCCCTTAGTCCGCCTTTTGCGATCCCGGAAAATATCATATCAACAATATAAAAATGGTTTTAATTGGCTTTAGCGCTAAAGTTATGGATATTAATGGCACTTATACAAATTCGGCCTGCCGGGCCTAATCTGTAGGATGCAAAGAGATGTAACAGGATTGAAGATTTGAGGTAACAATTTTATACATTTAACACAGACGACTTTTTTTAAAAAAATAAATATCTCAAAATCAGATGATTATATATTGTAATAATTTTAGAGAATTTTGAAATAAATTTAATCACGCCTTACTTCTCAACGGGCCTACATTGCGATCAGTAAACCATTTAATACCAATTTCTTTTTTATGAGTAAAAATTCTGTCATGGCATGGTCCATGGTTGTAGCCCTTGGCGGCTTCCTGTTTGGTTTTGATACCGCTGTTATTTCAGGAGCAGAAAAGTCAATCCAGCAATTCTGGCACCTTTCTGTTTTAGCGCATGGGCTAACGATTTCGATCGCCCTGATCGGAACGGTCATCGGGTCATTGCTGGGTTCCAGGCCATCTGATCGTTTCGGAAGGAAAAATACACTTTATTTTGTAGCTGTAGCCTATTTATTGGCATCCCTGGGAACGGCACTGGCCGATAACTGGTATGTATTTATGGTTTTCCGGTTCTTAGGCGGTTTGGGGGTGGGCGCTTCATCGGTAACTGCTCCCATCTATATATCGGAAGTGTCGCCCGCCGACCGGAGAGGGCGGCTGGTGGGATTGTTCCAGTTCAATGTAGTACTGGGTATTTTGGTTTCTTATCTTTCCAATTACCTGATCAGCCAGTTAGGGGATACTTCCTGGCGGCTAATGCTCGGCGTGCAGGCCTTTCCGGCTTTGATTTTCCTGGTACTGATCAGGTTTATACCCGAAAGCCCGCGCTGGCTGATATTGAAAAAAGGAGAAACAAAACGTGCGCTGGAAATATTAAAGGTCATCAATCCATTAAATTGCGATGATGAATTGGTGGCTATCCAAAATTCCAGACTCGAAAGCACGCCCGGCGTTAATAGTGAAAGCCTTTTCTCAGGTCAATACAAATTCCCCATCGTACTTGCCATGCTGTTCGCATTTTTTAATCAGGTATCGGGTATCAACGCCATCATTTATTATGCACCAAGGATATTTGAAATGGCCGGCCTGGGCGCCAATTCCTCCCTGCTTTCGACAGTTGGTATAGGCATGATTAATTTTATCTTCACACTGCTGGCCATCAATATTATTGATAAGGTAGGCAGGCGGCTTTTGATGCTGATCGGATCTGTCGGCCTCATCGGCTCTTTGTCCATGGTTGCCTTTACTTTTTATGCCGGTCATTTTGAAGGTTTTGCAATTCCAATCTATATGATGGTGTTTATCGCTTTTTTTGCCTTTTCTCAAGGCGCGGTGATATGGGTATTTATTTCCGAGATCTTTCCAAACCAGGTCCGCGCCAAAGGGCAGACATTAGGGAGTTCGACCCATTGGGTGATGGCTGCAATCATCGCCTTTAGCTTTCCCTGGTTAGCGGAAAAGCTCGGAGGCGCCTTGACCTTTTCCTTCTTCAGTTCCATGATGGTGCTTCAGCTCATCTTTGTTTGGCGCTGGATGCCTGAAACAAAAGGAAAATCATTAGAGCAGATCGAAACAAGCGTAGTAATGCATTAAGTGATTATTTATGAAAAATAGATCCATAATTCCAGCTATTTGTTTTGGTGAAATCCTCTGGGATATGTTACCGGAAGGCCCGCAGCCAGGCGGCGCGCCGCTAAATGTAGCTTATCATTTAAATAAGATGGGGGTGGCAACCAGCATATTAAGTAAAATCGGTAATGACCGGTACGGTGAAAAACTAATAGATCTTTTAGAAGGCTGGGGTATCGACAAGCAATTTCTCCAATTAGACAACAAATACCGTACAGGTGAGGTAATCGCGAAAATGAATAATGGCAATGAAGTTAGTTACGAAATTCTGGCGCCTGTTGCCTGGGATTTTATTGAGGAAAGTCATGAGCCTGTTGCCCTGTTGGCCCGCTCTTCCTACTTTATTTATGGCAGCCTCGCTTCCAGAAATGAGATGACAAGGGAAACTTTGTTCAAGTTACTGAAAACTGATGCGATAAAAGTGTTTGATATTAATCTTAGGCCGCCGTTCATTGGCCAGGACCTTTTAAAGGCATTACTGGAAAAAGCGGATATTGTAAAGTTTAACCAGGCCGAACTGGAAATGGTGCAAATACTGTTCAGGGGCTCGTTAGGAAACGAATCCAGTCAAATCAGGTTCATCATGGAACGTTTTGGCATTAAAGAAATTATTATTACCAAGGGAGAATCAGGGGCCTCTTATTATACAACAGATAGGGCCTACCATCTATGGGGCAATGAGGTACAAGTAAAGGACACTATCGGGAGCGGGGACTCCTTTTTAGCCGCCTTTTTAGCAGGCCATTATTTAAATGAACCTCCGGAAACCGTCTTAAAAAAAGCTATCGCCATGGGGGCATTCATAGCAACAAAGAAAGGAGGTTGCCCTGATTACCAGCTAGCTGAATACGAAAAATTTAAAAATGAAATGTTCTAAAATCCAATATATAAATACCAATTAAAATTAAATTAAATGAGAAAATTATTACTTTATTGTTCCTTACTGTTGTTAATCGCAGCAAGGGGCTATGGACAATCCAAAGTCTTCTCGGGAAAGGTTACTGACAAAAACACTAACCCGCTGCAAGGTGTAACTGTTGTTTTGATAGAAACACAACAAACGACCGTTACCGACAAAGATGGTAAATTCACGATTGAAGCTCAACCTGGTCAAACGTTAACGTTTTCGTATGTTGGCTTAACCACTCAGACAATAAAACTATCTTCATCGGCAAATTTGCAAGTCCAGCTACTTGATGATAGCGATAATCTAAACGAGGTTGTGGTGACCGGTTACAAAACTGAAAGAAAAAAGGATCTCTCGGGGGCGGTATCAATTGTAAATATGAATCAAGCCCTGCAGGAATCTAATTCCAATATTTTGACCGATCTGCAATCAAGGGTTCCGGGCGTTGAAGTTGAATCTGATGGTACGCCAGGCGGCGACGGAACGAGTATCCGTATCAGGGGTTTTTCAACATTGCAGTCTAACGGACCGTTGTTCGTAATTGATGGATTAGCCACCACCTATTCCGGCGCATTAAATCCGGACGATATCGAGTCTATCCAGGTGTTAAAGGACGCTGCGTCCGCATCGATTTATGGTTCCAGGGCCAATGAAGGCGTTATTGTTATTACTACAAAAAAGGGGAAATCAAAAAAGGCTACGGTAACATTCGACAGCTATTATGGCCAAAATAGCCTTGTTGATAATAATTTCAAAATGCTAGATGCTCAACAGTGGGCAGATGTTACCTGGCAGTCGCAAAAAAATTCCGGGATATCGCCGTCAAATCCACAATTAGGTGCTGGCGCCACGCCCGTAATACCTCAATATTTAGATGCGGCTAAGACATTGCCATCTGCAAATACAGATTGGCTTGATGTGATTACCAGAAGGGCTGACAATCAAAACTATAATTTTGGTGTCAACCAGTCCCTTGACAAATCGAGCTATTACTTTGGCATGTCATATAATAATGAACAAGGTATTGAAAGATATACCGGCTATGACAGATATACCACCCGCTTCAATTCAACTTTTAAGGTAAGTGACAGGATTACTGTTGGTGAAAATATGAGCGTCTCAAATTTTGGAGAAGTAAAAGCTAATGTTTTATCTGACGCGATTTTGCAGAACCCGTTGATCCCCGTTTATGCAACTAACGGAAACTTTGGAGGCGTGGAAGATGGTTTGGGCAGCATTTTGAACCCGCTGGCGGAACTGGAGCAAAACAAGGACAATAAATCAAATAACTGGAGAGTGTTTGGAAATGCATTCGCCGACGTACTTATTCTAAAAGGGTTAACATTTCATTCTTCATTTGGTATCGATTACAATTCCTATACATTAAGGGCGTTTACACCGGCATTTACTGAAGGTACATTCAATATAACAGACAATTACCTTACGCAGTCTGAAACTGACGGCTTAGACTGGACTGCTACCAATACGCTGAATTATAAGTATACAACAGGAAAACATTCTTTTGAGCTTTTTGGAGGTATCGAAGCTATTAAATCAACTAATAATGCGTTTTCTGGCTCCGGTAAAGACTTTTTGGAGAACGATTACAGTTATGCCTATCTGAGCACTGCTGAAAGTGAAAATGGAATATCAGGCGGCGCTAGCGGCTATACACTATATTCTCAATTTGCTAAGTTGAATTACAATTATGCTGATAGGTATTTATTTGCCGCCACGATAAGAAGAGATGGTTCGTCGCGTTTCGGTGAAGATAATCAATATGGCATTTTTCCTGGATTTTCGGGTGCATGGAGAATAAGTAATGAGGATTTTCTAAAAAAGATTAAAGAAATTAATGATCTAAAGCTTAGGGCGTCATGGGGTAAAACCGGCAACCAGCAGATAGGTGATTATAATGCATTGAACTTCTTTACAACGAGTCATGAATTTGGCAGCTATGATATTACCGGAACAAATACCAGTTCGCAAACCAGTTTTTATGCAACGCAGTTAGGTAATGCCCAGTTGAAATGGGAATCTCAATCTCAAACAGATATCGGTTTGGATGCCACAGTATTTAACGTGTTTACCTTGTCAGCAGATTATTACGATAAGGTAAGTACTAATGTATTACTAAATCCTGTATTACTCGCAGTTTATGGCGGTGCCAATCCACCTTATATCAATGCCGGTTCATTTAAAAATACTGGGTTCGAATTTGAATTAGATTATAAAGATAAAAGCATGGGTGATTTTCATTACGGCGCAAACTTCAACATCGCATTCAACAAAAACACGGTGGTTAGCTTAACTAATGGCGTGCCTTATATATTGGGTGCTGATGCAGATAGGTTAACACCCGGGCAACCCGTCGGCGAATTTTATGGTTATGTTGCTGAAGGACTGTTTACCACACAGGCCGAAGTTAACAGTTCAGCTACCCAGCCAGGAAAAGGATTGGGCCGCATAAGATATAAGGATTTAAATGGAGACGGCGTTATTGATGCGAGCGACCAAACGAACATTGGAAACCCCAACCCCAAATTTATTTCCGGCTTAAATCTTAATGCCAGTTATAAAGGTTTCGATGCGTCTGTTTTCTTGAGCGGTGTTTATGGAAATAAGATATATAATTCTATTAAAGCATTAACCGATTTTACTTATTCGAACACCAATTTTGGAGCGGCAACATTAAATGCATGGAGTCCAACTAACGTGAACGCAACCGTTCCGGAAGTTAATACAAATAACGCCAATGACGAATTGCGTAACTCCTCTTATTTTGTTGAAAACGGGTCATATTTAAAAATCAAGAGCATCCAGTTTGGCTATTCATTCCCTGTGAGCAAATTATCAAACCTGGGGATAAGCAGGTTAAGGATTTACGTTCAGGGTCAAAACCTGTTTACGTTCACGAAATACACTGGTTTGGATCCGGAAGTAAGCGCAGGAGGCGTTTTAAGCGAAGGGGTTGACTCTCAATTTTATCCGCATTCAAAAGGGTTAAACGTAGGATTAAATGTTACATTTTAATTGAAATCATATCATGAAAAGGAAATTATTCATTGTGATAATAGCTATGATGCTATTTGGCAGCTCATGCAAAAAAAGTTTTTTGAATGCCAACCCACAAGGCTTGTTAACTGTAAGTCAGCTTACCACAACACAGGCCGGTATTGATGGCCTGGTAAATGCCGGGTATCAATCATTAAGTACACACTTTGCCAACCAATGGCCAGATTATTTTCATCCGCCATCAAACTGGAGTTTTGGTGATGTCCGTTCAGACGATGCTTATAAAGGCGGCGGCGGTACAGGTGATATTATTGAATATAACGAGTTGGAAACCTGTAATATCGCGGCAGATAACGCCATGTTAGAAGACAAGTGGAAGGCAAATTTTACCGGTATCAGTAATATTAATACAGCAATACAGGCACTAAATACGGTATCAACCACCACATATCCCAATAAGGCAGTAAGAATTGCCGAAATGCAGGTATTGCACGCTTATTTTTATATGGATATGATCAAACATTTTTATGCGGTACCATGGATAGATGCGAGTGTTCCAACCGCCCAGTTAGCTAAGGTGCCAAATAACTTGTCAATTACCCAGCTATATGCCAATGTAGAAGCAGAGTTACTAGCGGCAATAGCAATACTTCCAACTACCCAGTCTGATATAAGCAGAGTAAATAAATATGGGGCTCTTGGCTTTTTAACCAAGCTTTATATGTTTGAGGGCAATTACGCAAAGGCTGCGGCTACTGCGGATCAAATTATCAGTTCAGGCAAATATGGCCTAATGCCCTCTTTTGAGCAGTTATATTCACAGCCGCAATATGAGCATGGCCCTGAATTTATATTTTCAATCGCTTTTTCGGCCGACCCACCGGATGTGGAGAACCTAAATTTTGGCGATTTGTTGAGCTGCCCGGCAAATTCTGCGTATGGCCCTGGTGACGGATTTTTCAGGCCCAGCCAAAACCTGGTTAATGCATTTAAAGTTGACGCAAATGGCCTGCCGCTTCTGACAACCTTTAACAACTCAGACCTCGCACCCGATGATATAACTACACCTGTTGATCCGCGGCTTGATTGGGCCATTGGCCGGCCAGGTATTCCATGGAAAGACTGGACCGGAGGGGTCTATACAGATGCCTGGGCACGCACCGAAGACGTATACGGGCCTTATTCAAAGAAAAAGAATTTGCTAGACGTGAGCTTATTTTTGTCGGAAAGAAACGAATGGCCTTATGGGTTGGGCGCACTTGATTTTCCGTTGATAAAGTACAGCGATGTTTTACTTTGGAAAGCTGAATGTGATATTCAGACAGGCAGTAACCTTGATGAAGCCAGAACACTAATCAATCAGATCAGGCAGCGTGCCAAGAGTGCCCCTTACGTTCAAAAGTTGACAGGTGGAAACGCAGCTAATTACCAAATTGGCTTATACCCTGCTGCAGGCTGGACACAAACTTACGCCATGCAAGCCTTAATGTTCGAAAGAAGGCTTGAGCTTTGTTTGGAAGGGGATCGGTTTTATGATCTGGTGAGATGGGGAATAGCTGATCAGGTAATGAATAATTACTACCAAACCGAATCGGCTAAAAGAACTTTCTTAAACGGTTCTACATTCATAAAAGGAAAACATGAATATCTACCGGTTCCACAACAGGAGATACAAGAATCCCAGGGAGTCTACAAGCAAAATAAATTTTATTAAAATTCAAGCAGGGGGAATAATTCCCCCCTGCTTGAATTTATTAGGATTTTATTCAATATATACACATATATATTATAAGCTATGAAAAAATATTTAAGCATAATCTTTATAAGTTTCGTTACTATATGGATTTCCAGTTGTAAAAAAACCGAGATTGAACAAGTTACAAAAACAGTAATTGACAGTGTGGGAAACAAATCCCCAGAATATGTTATTACTGATTACGGGGCTGTCGCAGACGGCAAAACCGATTGCGGCGCCGTATTTAATAAAATCATTAATATTCTTCCTGCATCTGGTGGAACAATTATTGTTCCCGAAGGGGATTTTTTAGTAAATACAACGATCAATTTAAACAAGAGTTTTATCACCATCAGCGGACTCAATCCCGGCGAAAGGAGCGGTGTTGATGTGCCTGTTAACGGCGTAACGCCTCCCGGCGGCGGCAGTAAATTAATTTTAGGCAGTGCCGCGGCAATTATCACCGTTCCTGTTATCCCTGATGTTAACGGGGTTAAAAACAGGATATCCGGTTTGGAAATTTCAAACCTGGTGGTTTCCGGCGGAACTACTACGCATGGAATAGGCATTGATATTTTGCAGGATAACGACCACGTTTTGATCGATAACGTAATAGGAATAAACCTTACTACCGGCATTTATGCCAATGCTGCCGATGATATGGTCATCAGTTCCTGCTGGGTTTCTGAATGTACTAATAGTATTTCCATGCCAAATGGTGTCCAGAACACTATCACTGATTGCCAGTTAGGTGCCCAGCCAACCGGTATAACCGTGGAATTGAATAACCAGGTAAATTTTAACTTTACCGGTAATCAAATATACCCGGATGGATCTGTTAACCTGCAGGTCAATAATTCACAATATGTGAATGTTTCCTCCAATAACTTTCAAAGCTATTACGTAGGTATGATCGAATTGAACAGCAGCGATGATAACTTAATCAGCAGTAATGTTTTTGATATGGAAATACCAACTGATACATCGAAACAGTTAAGGGGCAATGATAATACCTATGGCGTGTTAAGGCTTACCGGTAATAACAACCTGGTCAGTGGTAACTCCATTACCTGCGCCTGGGTTAACCCCAACGATAACCCCGTTACTATTCGTTCAATTGGCGGCACGGGCAATAGCTATGATAACATTAATATTACCGACACCAAAAGCTCAAGCGTCTTTTACGTGAGCGGTGGGTGTAATATTTTTAATTCAGTACCCGCTGACAAGGTATATATTGATGGTAGTAGTGCAAATATTAATATTCAATATTAGTGGCAGACAAAAGGTTGAAACTGAAATGGTATTTTATAATAATCACGCTGCTTACCTTGAGTACAAAGGTATCAAGCGGGCAAGTGATTTGGAATTTTGACGGGCCGGCCCCTTTACTGGACAACTCAAAACACGTTAATTTAAGACTGACCAGTAGAATGAATTATCCGGAATTAGTTAGCGGTATCTCCGGCAAAGGGATAAGAACAGATGGGTATTCGACCTGGTTATCAGCAAAGTTGCCCCAGACCTCGGGTATACCTGTCCATTTAAGCGGGTATTTTGCACTGGAGACGTACCCGACCGATACTGCCGGTTTTTTCACGCTATACCAATCGCAGCATAAGGCATGGGTATCCGCCTGCATTGATAGGTTCGGCAAGCCAATGATAGGGATAAGTCGGGGAGGGCTAACAACTTATTACCCTGCTCATATAAAAATAGCAAAGTTTCACTGGATCAATATTTGTTTAAATATCAATAGATCCGGCGCGCAATTGTTAGTAAACGGTTTTGCAGTCAAATCGGTTGCACTAAACGACAGTCTTTTTAATGTTGGGATAGACAGTATTGTCATTGGCCGGGATGGCCGGGATAAATCGGTGGGTATTTTCCCGGTAACGGCTATTAACGGCATCATCGGCCGGGTTGAATTTGCACCCGGGAAGCTTTCCACTCAGCAAATAGCGCAATCCGGATTAAATAAATATCTCCGGTTAAAGCCTAATTTAGCCATTCCTTTAAGCCGCTTTGCCGGAGATTTTAACAGGCCGCTTTATCACCTGTTGCCGGCTGCTAACTGGACCAATGAAACACATGGGTTAATTTATTACCGCGGACTATACCATATCTTCAATCAGAAGAACGGGGCCAACTTATTTTTGGGCCAAATTAACTGGGGGCATTTTACCAGTTCCGACCTTATACACTGGACAGAACACCGGCCGGTACTCACCCCGGAACCGGGTTACGACCAAAATGGCATATGGTCGGGCTGCTGTTTTTTGGACAATGGCAGAAAGCCGGTTATTGTTTATTCATCGGCTGGGGAAACTTCATTTGATATATGTATGGCGCACCCGACTGGCAATACACTTGATAGCTGGGTGAAGTTTAAGGGGAACCCGATCATAAAATCATCCCCTGAAGCATATGCAAGAAAGGATTTTCATGACCCTTACGTATGGAGAGCAGGGAATATATGGTATATGATCGTCGGTTTTGGGTTGATAGACAGTTCGGTGGAAAAAGGCGCGGTGTTACTTTATAAATCTGCCGATCTTAAAAATTGGAAATTTTTACACCCGCTTTTTGCAGGCGATCCTGCGAACGATGATTCGGGTGTGTTTTGGGAAATGCCGGTTTTCTGGAAAATGAATAACAAGTACATTTTACTGGTAAATAAAGTACCAAATAAAGGAAAGCCGGCTGTTGCTTTGTACTGGACCGGCGATTTTAAAAATGAGGTATTTGTCCCTGATGATCGGATACCCAGGCGCCTGGAGGTCATTAACCGACTATTGTCGCCATCGGTGACGCATGATGCCGAAGGCCGCACTACGGCTATTGCTATTATTCCCGATGAAACCACCGCCAAGGCGACATTTGAAGCCGGTTGGACACATCTTTACAGTATACCAAGGGTATGGACTTTGAAAAACGGGATAATATACCAGCGGCCTCACCCGGCGCTTAGAAGATTAAGAGGAAAGGAGCGCCAATTCCCGTCACAAATCATATTCCCCGGAAAAAACAGGCTATTAAGCAGTGGACAGTATCAGCTGGAAATTTCAGCCGACCTTATACCTGGCAATTGTAAAAAGTTTGGATTTATCGTTGGGAAAAATCCAGATGGATCTGAATTGACCAGGATATACTATGATTTTGAAAAAAAGGAGTTGGTTGTGGATCAAACCAAATCGAGTTTGAGGCAACATATTCCGCTTAGGATACGAACAGGCGAATATCTGCTTGCTACAAATGCAAAGCTAAATATTCATTTGTTTATAGATGGATCGGTAGTGGAAGGGTTTATAAATAATAAGGATGCCTTTACGACCAGGTTATTTCCAAAACTGAAAGACAGTAACCACGTAGAAATATATGCTGAAGGAGGTAGCCTGCAACTGGTAAAGGCCTCAGTTTGGCAATTAAAAAGCAGTCATAATAAGACAGATTTTTAAACGATTTTATAACCTAAAAATATAGAACATGCGTATTACAAGATGGGTATCAATTTGCTGCATAATTTTAGCCGCTAACTATGCCCGGGGCCAAAATTCAGACACTGCTGTTTATCATGAAACATACCGGCCACAACTACATTTCTCTCCTGCGGCCCACTGGATGAATGACCCTAATGGGATGGTATACTATAAGCATACCTATCATTTGTTCTTTCAGTACTACCCCAATGGTACAACCTGGGGGCCAATGCACTGGGGGCATGCGGTAAGCAAAGATATGATTCACTGGAAACAATTGCCGATAGCTTTATATCCCGATAGCTTAGGCTATATATTTTCGGGCAGCGCTGTAGTTGATTACAACAATACTTCGGGTTTTGGTAAGAATGGAAAAACACCATTGGTAGCTATTTTTACCCATCATGACCCGATAGGTGAAAAAGAAGGAAAGAATAATTTTCAGAACGAGAGCCTTGCTTATAGTTTAGATGATGGCAATAACTGGGTTAAATACAAAGGCAACCCCGTGTTGAAAAATCCGGGTATCAGAGATTTTCGTGATCCGAAAGTAATGTGGTACGCACCTGAACATAAGTGGGTGATGACATTAGCTACGCACGATCATATTACTTTCTTTTCATCGCGCGATTTGAAAAATTGGGTAAAGGAAAGCGAATTTGGTAAGCAATTGGGCGCGCATGGCGGGGTTTGGGAATGTCCCGACCTGTTTTCAACAAAGCTGGATGGAAAAACCTATTGGATTTTGATAGGCAACTTAAACCCCGGCGGCCCCAACGGCGGTTCTGCCACGCAATATTTTATAGGGCAATTTAATGGCCATTTTTTTATTCCCATTGACCATCAAACCCGGTGGCTCGACTATGGCCCTGACGAATACGCAGGCATTACCTGGAACAATACCGGGCATCGCAAAATATTTTTGGGTTGGATGAGTAATTGGCAATATGCCGGCCAGGTACCTACAGTGAAATGGCGCAACGCGATGACGGTGCCCAGAGAACTTAATCTGCGGCGGGTTAAGGGACAATTATTTCTGGCAAGCGAACCGGTAAAAGAGATAAATACATTGACATCCGGCAGCAGTTCGCCCCCGATGCTAAATAGCCGTAATAAATTTCAAAATATTCCGGAACAATTTATTTTAAAATTCAACAGTAAGACACTGCACAATTACGCTATTACACTATCGAATGGCACCGGGGAAGAGTTGATGCTGGGCTACGATAAAATTAAAAACAGCTATTACATTGACAGAACGAAATCGGGAAAAATTGATTTTAATGCTGAATTTGGAAAATCGGTTTTTTATGCACCACGTATTTCAGACGCTAAAAGTTCGACTCTGGAATTAGTTGTCGATCATTCATCCGTAGAATTATTTGCTGATAAAGGGTTGACCGTGATGACCGCTCTGTTTTTTCCAAGGAACCCTTATAGCTATTTAGCAATCGCGTCAGAAAAACAATCGGAGATCGAAAGTTTAAGATTATATCCATTGAAATCCATCTGGAAATAACCAACATTGATTATTGAATGCTACGGCAGGCTATTTCTATAGGGCAAGTTAATCAATATCTCACTCCAAAGTAAGTACCATAACCGATGCATTTGGCAATACCACATCCAGGCTGTTGCCCTTTAATATTACGCCTTTAAATACTTTTGGTTTTATATTAAGCGGATTATCGAAGGAATTAAAATCCTGCACCTTTGCCGATGCAAGTATGCGGCCGCTTACACCGGTAAATTTTTTGCCATCGAGGTTTAATAATACTTTATGCGAATGATCAGGATCGATATTAACGATTGAGATATGAATTACCCCGTTTTTATCCCGCGAAGCGGATGCCGAAATGGCGGCCAACTTTTCATTGCCAAAAGTATAATTCTCACTGTTAATATTTAACGGCACCAGGGTTGCACCCTGGTGCACGTTGTACATTTCCATTACATAATAAGTGGGCGTAAGTATCATTTTATCGCCCTGGGTAAGGATAACCGATTGCAACACATTAATGCATTGCGCCAGGTTGGCCATACGTACGCGGTCGCAATGGTTATTAAATATGTTTAAGGTTGTACCGGCTATCATGGCATCGCGCATGCTGTTTTGCTGGAACAAAAAGCCCGGGTTAGTCCCCGGTTCAACATCGTACCATCCTCCCCATTCATCAACAACTAAACCCACGCGTTTTTGCGGATCATATTTATCCATTATTGCCGAATGCCTTTTAATAAGCGTATCCATATACAACGCGCTTTGCATCGTTTTAAAATACTGGGCCTCGTTGTATTTAGTGGCCGATCCTTTATTATTCCAATCGATAATAGCATAATGGTGCAGCGCTATTCCTTCAATCAAGTTCATCGGGATATTTTTCATCAGGGTTTCGGTCCATTGGTAATCGTCAGAATTTGCCCCCGAGGCCACCCTGTATATTTTGTTATTGCTGTTCCAGCTAGTCATGAAGGTGGAATACTTCCTGAATTCATTGGCATAATACTCCGGCGTCATATTCCCCCCACAGCCCCAGGCCTCGTTGCCTATGCCCCAAAATTTAACATTCCACGGTTTATCCCTGCCATTTGCCTTGCGCAGGTCAGACATTGGGTTTTTGCTGTCAGAGCTAACATAGTTAACCCAATCGGATAATTCCTGCACCGTTCCACTACCAACATTGCCCGATATATAAGGTTCGGCGCCCAATAGTTCGCACATATTTAAAAACTCGTTGGTGCCAAAGCTGTTATCTTCCACAGTCCCGCCCCACCACTTATTTATTATCGCGGGCCGTTTGTCTTTGGTGCCAATGCCGTCTTTCCAATGATAGGTATCAGCAAAACATCCGCCGGGCCACCTTAACGCCGGTATTTTCATTTTCTTTAATGCCGCGATAACATCATTACGGATGCCATTGGTGTTGGGTATTTTGGAGGTATCGCCTACGTAAAAGCCGCCATAAATGCCACTGCCTAAATGTTCGGCAAAATGGCTGTATATATATTTGCTGATGGTTGGCGATGCCGTGTTATCGCCAGCGGAAACATTTATAATTGTTTGCCCCTGCGATTTAAATACAAGGCAGGTAAGCACCGCAAACAACAGGCATATTTTTGATCTCATATAATTTAAGCTAATATTTTTCATCCAATTATTTCTGATCACGAGCAGCTAAAAGGGCCAGTGATAACATATAATGCGTACAAACCTTCTTAAAACATACCGCTTAATGTATTTTGTAAGGGTTGTCCAATTTATCTCCAAAAATCATAAGGGGATCGTTCTTGAATTTCAGAAAATCAGCTGCTGCGGGGTGCCCCTTATAAGGTGTCCAGTAGGACTTGGGACGGTTAGACCAAACCATAACATACGCAATCTGTAAGTTTTTACCCTCGAGCGCTTTTAACAGCATCGTAGTGTACCAGTCGGCCTGAGGAAGGTTTTCGAGCCCAGTCTCCGTAAAAGCTGCCGCCTTATGCTGCCGAAGGGCAAAATCTGAAATAATTTGGAGTTTTCCGGCGGCAATAGCAGGAGATTTACCGGTTTGCAGGTCAAAATAATCATCAAGGCCTACTATATCCACATACGCATTGCCCGGATAACGCTCCGTATATTCCGCTTGCGAACTGAAACCACAATCGGGGGACCAGGCATATAAAAAATTTCTGACGTGCAAAGTATCACTTAAATAGGTAACCGTGTAACGGTAAAGTGCTTTATATTCTTCAGCACTGCAGTGGGCTTTGCCCCACCAAAACCAATCACCGTTAAACTCATGAAAAGGCCTGAAAATGATGGGTACCAATTTGCGCTTATATTTAACCGTGGCGGCAAAATCAGCGATTTTTTGCAGGCTTTCCTTAAAAACCGGGTTATATTTACCACCGGGTAGTATTTCACTTACCGCATTGACGGGGGATTGCACCCAGTAAAAACTTCCCTTCGATACCGGGTTGTTATAATGCCAGGAAAAGGTGATTATGCCATTGCGCCTGAAGGCCTCCAGGACGTGGTCATGAACGTTCTGTATTTGCTCATCAATATGATTGCCAGGACGAAACGAAGTGATCCCTCCGAAATCGAAACCATATACTGCTGGATATGCACCTGTAACCTCAAAAACATCACTTCTGCCGCTTACTTTGGTCCAGCCCGCATACCCGTTCATGTTATCTTCCATATGGCCAAACATCACCTTTGTTTTGGAGATCCGCCGGAGGTTGTAAAAAAGCGCCGCCGTCTCTTTTGTAGCTTCGTTATCTGCCATGTAATGCCTTGCTTCTTTCAGTAAAACTGATGCAGAACCGGAATTCTTAGCTGCTGTTCCGTCTATAGTTCTCCTGCGCGCCGTACATGCCATAATAAAACAGGTAATAACAAAAAGTATTACCCGATATAATTTAATCTTATGGTGAATTTTCATAATATATGATCATAACAATTTATAACTCGAATCAGGACTGCACTATTTTAATTTCTCAAATCTTGCTGCCCAGCCACCGCCCTGCGCCATATTGATTTTTAATTGATCTTTCGAGGTAACATTAATTACGGTTGTTTTGTAGTCTGTGGCATCTTTATCGGCGTTCATGCCGTCTTCAAACAGGATAGCACGGTAGCTTCCTTCAGCTAAAAACGACAGATCGACGGTTATTTCGCGCCGATCCCAGTTGGTCATAGCGCCGGCATACCAAGTGGTTCCTTTTCGCCGTGCCATGCATATAAATTCGCCTACTTTTCCGTCCAACGCTTGCGTTTGGTCAAAGGTAGTCGGCACCGCCGCAATATAATCCGTACATTCTTGTTCTTTCTGGTATATAGAAGGGTTATCGGCAAGCATTTGCAGGGGGGCCTCAAATATGGTATACATGGCCATCTGGTGGAAACGTGTACCTTGGGTCATAGGGTTTGAGTTTACTGCCCGGTAGCTCTCTTTACTCGCATTGCGCATGCCTCCCGGCGTATAATCCATAGGCCCGGACACCATGCGGATAAAAGGAACAGTTACATCATATCCGGGTTGATTATCAACGCCCCATTTCATGTTTTCCAGGCCCTTTACACCCTCGAAGTTTATCACATTCGGGTAGGTGCGCTGAAACCCACTTGGTTTATACATGCCATGAAAATCAACCAATAAGTGATTAGCAGCGGCCGTTTTTGCTATTGCGTATAAAGAACTGACCATCTTTTGGTCATCGCGGTCTATAAAATCTATCTTAAAGCCTTTCACGCCCATCTTAGCAAATTTACTGAACAGTGAATCTGCATCCAGATGCAGCGCATACCAGCTTGACCAGAGAATAACACCTACATTTTTCTGTTTGCCATAATTAACAATTTGCTGTACATCAATTTTAAATTTGGTCAGATCACTTTCATCCGACCAGCCTTCATCCATAATTATATATTCCAGCTTATTCGCTGCTGCAAAATCAATGTAATATTTGTAAGTAGGTACATTGATGCCGGCTTTAAAATCCACATGTGTCAGGTTCCAGTCATTCCACCAGTCCCAGGCGACTTTACCGGGTCTTATCCACGAATCATCGGTCACCTGCGATGGGGCAGCGAGCTTTTGCATCATATCATTATCCGCCAGTTGTTTGTCACTGTCGCTAATGACCACAACCCGCCAGGGAAAGCTGCGGGTGCCGCTGGTTTTGGCGATATAATCTGCACGCTTATTAACCACATAGTCTATATTATGGTAGCCTCCCGTTGTTTCTGCGGTTGGGTATTTTGCAAATATCCCTTGCAGGCATTGCGAGCCGCCCGAGGTCAGGTACATGCCGGGATAATCCTGTAAATCGGCTTCCAATATAACCGCCTTTATTTGGTCCCCGACATCAACCAACACGGGCAAAAACGCCAAAGAATCTTTGGTTAGGGCGGAGACGCTAATATGGTTATAATGTGCTTCAAACGATGTTGTGTATTTATCTTTATTGCGGTAGTCATTTACAAAGGGTAAAAAAGCTTGATCATCATCCTTAAAGTTAAAATTAGCCTCTTCGTTTATTACGGTAATCTCTCCTTTTTTCTGCGTGAAAAACCGGTAAGCCACGCCATCATCATAAGCCCTCAAAATCAAACCGTAATCACCTTGAAAACTCAGGGTTAACTGGTTACAATTATCAAGCACAGTCGCTTTTTTATAAATAGGTGTTTTGATTACCCTTTCTACGGCCAGGGTTTTAGCGCTTTTTATTTTTACATCTTTACCCAGCACTTCGCCGTTAATTAAGGTGATGGAAATTTCCGAAGGCATAATTATTTCGGTTTTATCATGATTTACTGACCACTGAATATCTTTTCCTATCGTAATTTTCAAATTGATGATGCCGTCAGGAGATTTCACCAAATAGGTTTTACCGGTTTGAGCAAATGATACAGACAGTGAAAATGTCAGGTATAGCGCGATTAGGATTCTCAATTTCATCAAATATTTGTTTATAGGTATGTGGAAAGTTAAATAATGTTTTAAACTAATTGATCCGGACTGGACATAAAATTTAAAGATTGCTGAAACTGCATATAATAATTTCGTGTATGCAGCTGATAATAATGAATGTCTTTTTTTGAAGTTTTATCCTCCTCGTCCAGTTTTATCAATAAACCTGTTGCCCGCAGTTTTTTGCTGAAATTATGCGTATCTATAGGCACATTATAGATATTTTCATACAAATCATGTACTTGCGGTATGGTAAACCTGGTAGGTAAAAGTTCAAACAAAAGTGGTTGCCTTGCGGCTTTATAACGTATTCTTTCTTTGGTCATCGCCACCATTTCCTGCTGACAGGGTATTAATTTTGGAAGTTTTTTTAAAGGAAACCACTCGGCCTGGTAGTCAATGTTTATCTGTTCTTTGTATTTATTTATATCTGCCAATGCAAAATAAACGATGGAGATAGTTGGTTTGCTTGGATCACGGTAATTACCGCCAAATACATGTAATTGTTCGAGATATACTGTTTCCAGGCCGGTGAGTTCTTTAAACATCCGGCTACAGGCTTGATCGATGCTTTCATCTGTTTGAACAAAACCATTCATTACGCACCATCTATTTTTATGAGTTACCATTCTTCTTTTGACAAGTAATAATTTAAGCGTGCACTGGTTATATCCTAAAATAAGGCAATATACAGCTAGTGGTATTTTTGCCTGGTCAGCGGATGTAGTCATCAGGAAAATAATAATTATTTAGTTAAATAGATAAACGTTTATACTGGTTACAAGGCCAGTGAAATGTTCCCTAATAATTATGGAAAGATAAATCAGTTATTTTATCCGGGATAACTGGTTTGATTACTTTTATAGCATTAATGTTAACGTGTTAGCTCAGACGGAACCAGCGTTTTTTAAATTTCAAAGGAATCGGTCAGGTAGTTATAAATAGCCATTGCTTAATCCGCCAAGCTGAATAAACCCAGACAAAGATTTATATTGTACATAAGTGTCGTACTTCGGTACCTGTATTTTTTTGTTGAGATTGACCCGGCTCTTAACAATAAACGACAAGTCCACTAAAGCGTGGTAATGCTTTCAAGCGCTTCATCATTAACATTTATTATACTAAACATTAACTTTTTTATCATTTTGTTAAAATGATAAGCAATAGTTTTACCGCTAGAATTCTGCAACCCAAATATCCTAATTACCAATTAATAAGCTATGTTAAATAAATTCTTAAAGCTGCTTAGGCGGAAAACTTGTTCAGTTATAATTATACTTATCAGTCTTATCAGTGTAACCCCCGTTGACGCAGCAATTAAATCTTACAGGAATGAAGCGGATGGGGTTACTTTTTTTTTGGATAAAGGGATGATGAAGATCAAAATATGCAGGGATGATATTATCGAGGTAAAATATACCGTATTCAACGAGTTCCCTCAAAAAGAATCACTTGTTGTAAATAACAAATGGTCAACAAAAACGGGTTTTAAGGTTACAGAAGGAAACGGGTATATTTTTATTGTCACTGCAAGGTTGAAACTTGCTATTGATAAGCTTACCAATGCGATTACTTATTATGACGGGAACGGCCACAGGATCACTGCTGAAGCCAAAGATGGTAATAAAACGATGCAGGCGGCAACTGTTGCCGGCATTGACACCTACAGATGCAGCAACCAATTTGAGTCTCCTGCTGATGAAGCCCTCTATGGGCTGGGTTGCCACCCGGAGGATTCATTGTCTATCAATTACAAAGGCCGTAACCAGGACATGCTTATTAAGTACATGACCGGGGCAATACCTGTGTTAT
>Ga0302307_10000515_pt1 | contig 25889 bp, 17 predicted proteins | sample III_Palsa_E3_2_FD_200530 | JGI IMG/M metagenome (GOLD analysis project Ga0302307, IMG submission 200530) | Peat permafrost microbial communities from Stordalen Mire near Abisko, Sweden - III_Palsa_E3_2 | ecosystem: Environmental > Terrestrial > Soil > Palsa > Peat permafrost | place: Sweden... | reverse complement strand
TCGTTGTTGCCGCATTAGGTCGGAACTTTGGGCTGGTTCGCGGCGTATAGGAGAGAGAAGGATCGGAGGGGCCATGAAATTTCTGCTGTGGTGCATTTTGCTGGTGATTTGCTGGCCGCTGGCCTTGCTGGCGCTGATTTTGTATCCGTTGGTGTGGTTGATTCTGCTGCCGTTCCGAATTGTGGGGATCGCGGTCGATGGAGTGCTGGAGTTGTTGAAGGGAATATTGTTTTTGCCTGGGAGGATTTTGCGCGGGCCACGGATCGCGTAGTGGGTGCGTGATGGAATTCTCGACGGTGGGTGTCGCACCTCCGATGCCCGGAAGCGTATCGCGCGTTGCACCTGGGTCTCACGCCCCGGGCTAGCTTATGCCGCGCCTCCGGTGCTGGTTGAGTCTTGGTTTTTAATCCCCCTTACCTCAAGCGCTCAGCAGCTCCAGAGGCTCTTCAGCTCGACATTCTTCAAGTGCTCTTCATTCGGTATTTCTCAAACTATCTTCGGCGAAAAGTAAACTCTGTTCTTCAGATCTAGCGAGTTCAAGAGTTAGCGGAAGCATTTCCCATGCTCCTCAGCTTCTCGTTGAATTGTCGGAATTACGACTGGAAGTGACACTTGATGTTCAGGTGAGAACGAAATAAGGGGTGGGTGTACCGTCGAGCTGGGCGGGAGATGTTTGAAACGCGCATGAGGTTTTACTTTAGGTGTTGACGGCGCCGCGGAAGTGGCGGAGGCTTCCGCGGCGGTGGCCGAAGCGAGTGCGGGGCGATGATTTAGCGGTCGAGGAGATTCACGGCGTTGGCTTTCGGTGCGGCTGAATTTTCGTTATGGACGGCGACGGCGTGTGGCAGGTGCATGACCGTATCGGAGTTCACTACCGCAATGAAGGTGCGGTTGCGCGTTTCGATCGCGGTGCCGTTCTTGCCGAATTCCGACATCAAGTACGCGTAGCCTTCGAAGTGGCCGGTGGGGATCATATCCGGCTGCTTGGATGCGAAGGCGACCGGAACCTGGTCACCGGTGACGGCGGCCGCGTCTTGCATGAACCAGGCCACCTCTCCGGGACGACCCAGTCCGCCGGGTTTTTGCACCGCGATCACTCGGGCATGTGCCGAAGCGCCCTGGGCGATGACAGTAACTCCGTTGACGACCACATCTTTGACTACGATCATGTTGACGATCGCGCCTTGCTTGATCTCGTCGGCGTAGATCTGCCGGCTGAGCGCAACCTGCACCGGCGTGCCGCCGGGGACTACTACTTTCACTTCGTGGACGTCGCCGCTGGCCACTGGTGCCTTCTGTTTTTCCAGCATTTCCAGGATCACGCGATCCGAGATTCCCGCGGCTTTCAACGCATGCAGTGCGTACTCCGAAGTGTTGAAGGAGCAGGTGGACAAGTGAATGCGGCTGACGATCAGCTCCGAGGTGGCGTGAGCGTGGTGCAGATCGAGCACCGACTGATTGGTCATGGTCACAGCCGGGACGCTTTCGTTGCTGGGCGTGGAGACGGACGGCGCGACCTGATCGCCGAGCGAGTCGGCGGGCGCGGCGTCGCTGACATCCGAAGCGAGGACCCATCCGGTCTTGCCTTCCGGGGTGGAGACGTGGAGATAGTCGGCGGAGCTGTCGAGCACTTCGACCTTCGCGCCGCAACGCAGCTTGGCCATCTCGTCAAATTTTTCGGTAGAGCGGTACATGAGGATGTACCCGTCATGCGCGCCGCATTGAGTGTAAGCCACGGTGCCGGCATACGCGGGGACCGCTGATCCAGCCAAGAGTACTGCTGCTGCAAATCGGAGATTCATTGTTTTTTCCCAAGTCCGGAAGCTTCGGCCGCTTTGGCCTGGCCCCCTGAATTTACCGGTGCTCTGCGCCTGAAGACATTTTTGCGGAGGGGTTAGAAACTGCCAATGGTACCAATGGACATATTTTCGCGATGTGCCAGGACAGGTACGGGAGAACTACGCAGAAAAGGTGAAGGATATTTGCGGGGACTACGTGCGCGAGCCGACAGTTCAGCGTGTGCTTGAGTTTTATTGGGGAGCGGAATATAAGGTCGCGAGAAATTCCCGACAAAAATTATCCGAAGTTATTGTTTAAGTATTTTGGTTATGGCTCACATCGGGGAGAAGCGGCGTTTCTGATTATGCGAATCGCTCGAATCGGTTGACGCGACAGATTCAGGTGAAACTTGAATATTGCTCGAAGTCGTTTTCGGCGGATCGGCCGGCGCGGCGGGCTGGGTGGCGAGGGCCGCCGGAATTTTGAGAGTGACGTCACCGTGAGTGGTGGCGCGGAGCCGGCGCCCGGTGGGCATGGTCCCGGGCTGCTTCTTGCGGAATTGCCAGGTTGTGCCGGTATCGACGGCGGCGATATCGGAAGCGGTGGGTGACGGCGCTTCGAGGGCCGCGAAGGTGGCCGGAATGAGCTCGCCATCGACCGCGGCCACGTCCTGCATGGCCCATTCAACGTCGCCGGTTTTGTTGACGAAGGTCGGCTGGTTGATGACGAAGACGCGGGCGCGGGCGTCGGAATCTTTGCGCAGGACAATGACGCCGTCGATCACGACGTCGTTCAGAACTTTCAAATGGATGGTCATGCCTTCGCGGACGTCATCCGAAGAAAGATTGCTGGTGGTGATGAGATCGATGGACGTGCCATCGGGAACTTTGACTTGCAGGACTTCGGGAACTTTGGGGGCTTCGGTGGTGGTGTGCGCGGCTGCCGCCGGAACTGCTGCCGCGGGCTGATCGTGGGCCTGGACCATGGCGACGATGATTTTGTCGGGGACTCCGGAAAATTTAAGTTTTTGCAGGCCGGAGGGCGTGGTATCGAAATTGGTGGGCGAAGATTTGATTTTGGCCAGGATAACGTCCTGGCCGAGGCGCATGCCTTGCATGGCGATAATATTTTTGTTGGTAAGCGGGACCACAATGTCGTGTTGCGGTTGAGCGGCGGCGGTGGTCATGCCAAAAGGCGTGCCGGTTGGCGGCGGAGCCGCGGGGCCACCGGTGACGTCGGCGGCGCGAACCCAGCCGGTTTTGCCGTCGGTGGTGCGGACCTGCAGGTAATCGAACCATTTGCCGAGGATTTCCACTTTTTCGGCGCAGCGGAGCTTGCCGAGTTCTTCAAACGTGTCGGTATTTTTGTACAGCATGACGTAGGCGCCGTAGGTGCCGCAATTGGAGAAGGCCGGCGTGGACGCCTGGCTGAAGGCGGCCGGAGCGGCGACGAGAATGGCGATGGCGGTGGCTAGTTTCAGGCTCATGTTTGGGTCCCTGATCGTGATTGGCGCGGCTGGGTGCGGCGGCGCGATTGGTTAAGTTTGAAGGGAAGGTGCGAGGCAGCCAATGGTACTTGTGATGGGTTAGTTAAGAGGCGGGCTTAATGCGTAGCGGCGGCGTCTCGTTCTACGTGGGCATTTTGAGGAAGAAGTAGACGGCGAGGAAGCCGAAGATGGCGTCAGGGGCCCAGCCGGCCAGGATGGGCGGGAGTTGGCCCACCGAGCCCAAAGATTCGAATAGCGCGGCGGTGGCCCAGTAGACGATGGCGATGGCAATGGCCACGGCGAGGCCACCGATGGCGCCGCGGGTGCCGACCAGGAATCCGAATGGGGCGGCGAGGCAGACGATGATGGCGGCGATGAGCGGAAAGGCAAATTTCTTTTGCCATTGCACGGAAAGGCGCGCCGTGTCGAAGCCGGCTTTGTGCAAGCTGATGATGTACTCGCCGAGCTGGCGCCAGTTCATCTGGTAATACTGGCGGACTTCACGGCGGAAGTAAGTGGGCGGCTCGGAAATTTCGGGGAGCGATTCGACTTTGAAGGGGCTGTAACGGGTGATCTTGCTGCCGTCGAAATCGCGCACCCAGCCGCCAGTGAGCACCCAGGTATTTTCGGAGGGCTCCCAGGTGGCGCGCTGGGCGAAGACGCGGCGGCGCATCTGAAAAGTGACCGGGTCGAGTTCGAAGACGCTGAGGCCGCCGAAGAGGTTGCGGTCGGCGTCGAAGAGTTCGTAGTTATAGATTTTACTGTTCTCGCCGAAGATCCACTGATGCGAAGGCTGGAAATACGTTTGCGCCGGGCGGCCCTTGATCTGGTTGCGCAGCGCGTCCTGTTGCTGGTTGGCGTAGGGCAGGTAAGTGTCATCGAGCAAAAACATTCCGGTAGCGATGACGCATCCGGCCAGCGCGAGCGGAAGCACGAGGCGATACATGCTGATGCCGCTGGCCTTGAACGCAATGACTTCGTTGTTCTTGGCCATGATGGCGAGAGTCACGAGCGTTGCCACCAGAGTGGCGAGCGGCGCGAGCTGGTAGACCATCAGCGGAACGAGCTCCCGGAAATAATTGAGCACTACGCTCGCAGGAATATGGTTCTTGGAAATATCGCCGAGCAGATCGAAGAGCGTAAAGGCGTCGAAGATCAGGATGAAGCCGGCCAGCAGAATCAGAAAATAGTAAAAGAAGCGCTGAAGAAGGTAGATATCGATCAGCATGGGGAAGGAAACGGTGTCGCCTTCGGGAACTGCGGCGCGATGCTCGGTTACGGAAGGCTTGGGCTCGCCGCCATTGGCTTTCGGTATTTTTCCGTTGCTGATCGGAATGGGAATGGGCGCGGCTTGCGATTCCAGACGCTGAGTAGGACGGTTGCGGCGGAAAAGAGAATCAACCCAGGCGACGATGGGGTTTGGCTTACGAACTTTTTCGATGCGGCGGAGGAAAAAGATTCCTACGGCCAGCGAAACGATGTTGGCGCCCCACACCCCGAGCCAGGGCGAAACCGAACCCTGTTGAGCCATGTGCGAGCCGGTGACGAACACGAAATAATAGCCGCCGATCAGAATTAGGGTCAGGATCAAGCCAGCTGCGCGGCCGCCGCGGCGCGGGCGGACGCCGATGGGAACTCCCAGGAGCGCGAAGAGTAGGCAGGCAGCGGGAAAAGCAATGCGGCGCTGAAACTCGACGCGAGCGTCACGCCAGTCCGGGCCGTCGTCGGCGCGAAGCTGCCTCATGGAGCGCTCAGCGTTGGAAAGGGCTACGTTTTTAGGACCGATGGAGGCGCTGGCCAAATCGACGGGAATGTCGCTTTGGCCGAAGGTCGTAACGTTATAGTGGTTGGGTTCCTTGGGGTCATATTCATGCTGGCTGCCCTGGCCCAGAGCCAATTCAATCTGATCGGCCGACTGGCCCTCGATCACCTGGGCATCCTGGGCGAGGGTCACGCTGGTAGAGGACGCCGTACCCGATGACGCCAAGAACACGCCCTGCCATCGAGTCGCCGCCGCTTCCACGTCTTGTACATATAATATAAGGTGCGGAAATCGCTCGTCGAAGACCCGCGGCTGAATGGCGTAGGCGGCTTGTGACATCAGGACGCGTTCTTCCAGATTGCGCAGGGTGCGAATTGCGGCGGGGCTGATCCAAAACGTCAAAATCAAGGTTCCGAAGGCGCAGGCCAGGGCGACGACTCCGATCGGCAGGAGCAGGCGGCGCAGGCTGATGCCGGAGGCGTGTAGCGCTACGATTTCGCTATCGGCGGAGAGGCGCCCGAGGCCGATCAGCACTCCGACCAGGACGGCCATGGGCACGGTGAAGGCCAGGACTGGAGTGAGCGAGCAGAGAAAGATCAGCGAAACGGTGCCGACGCCGCCGGAGTGACGGACGACCAGGTCCATCAGGCGAACGAGCTGCGGAACGAAGAAGACGAAGGTAAATACGGCGAGTCCCAGCAGGGAATGCGAGGCCACTTCGCGGCCGATGTACTTATCGAGAAGGCGCATTTGGGTGAACGGCAAATTCTAGCATGGTCGTACGGCTGGGTTTGGTCGCAAACGAATAGAGGTCCCATCGTCACGAAGGATTCTCCTTTGAACGACGGCTTGGTGATGTTCTTGTTAAGTCGATAAGGCGTTTTACCTAAGGAACTTTGAATTGACGCGCGTGAATCTGGTTTTAATTTGGCACATGCATCAGCCACAGTATCGGGACCCGGCTACGGGAAGCTATTTGCTGCCGTGGACGCGATTGCATGCGCTGAAAGACTACTGGGGGATGGTCAAGATTCTCGGAGAATTTCCCGGAGTGCACGCGACGTACAATTTTGTGCCGCTTTTGGCGGCGCAGATTGAAGAATATGCCAGCGGAAAATTTCGGGAGCCTTGGTTCGAGCTGGCGTTCGCGGTGGCTGATGCGCTGAAAGGCGAGCAGAAACGCGAAATACTGGAGCGCGCGTTTCAGGTGAATGACAATTACGTGCAGCGCTGGCCGCGCTTCGCGGAATTGCAAGCGCGGGTGCGGTCGGGCGGGGCGGAAGCGTGTGTGGCGCAGTTTGAGGCGCGCGACTGGCGGGATTTGCAACTGTTGTCGCAGCTGGCCTGGATGGACGAGGAATATATCGCGAAAGACCCAATCGTGAACGCGCTGGCGGCGAAAGGAAAAGATTACAGCGAAGCGGACAAAAACGCGCTGCGCGAAAAACAACTCGAACTGATTGGCGCGGTTTTGCCGGAATACCGGCTGGCGGCCGAACGCGGGCAGATCGAAATTTCGACGACTCCGTACTACCACCCGATTCTTCCGCTCTTGTGCGATACCGATGTCGCGCACGTCTCGAATCCGCATACTCCGCTGCCGCAACCGGCTTTTCGCTATCCCGACGATGCCCGGGAGCATCTGGTGCGCGCGCGGAAATATCACCAGCGCGTTTTCGGCAAGTCTCCAGCGGGCTTGTGGCCGTCGGAAGGGTCGGTCTCAGATGCGTCGCTGGAAATCGCGATGGACCTGGGATTCAAATGGTTCGCGACCGATGAAGGCGTGCTGGGACGCACGCGCAACGAAGGATTTTTACGCGACCCCAGCGGTTATCCGGAGAATGGGCCGGATTTGTACACGCCGTGGAAGCTGGAACGCGGCGGACGATCGGCGTACGGATTTTTCCGGGATCACTACATTTCGGATCTAGTCGGATTCGTGTACAGCCGGATGGGCGCGGTTGCGGCTGCTGAAGATTTGCATCGCAGAATTCGAGCGATTGGAGATCGCGCACCAGGCGGGCGCACCGCGACGGTCAGCGTAATCCTCGACGGCGAAAATGCCTGGGAATATTACCCGGAAAACGGCCGGCAGTTTTTGCGCGAGTTTTATCGCCGGGTGCAGAACGATCCGGAAATTCGGGCACTGACCGCGAGCGAAGCGGTGGAAGCGAACGCAGACGCTCCGGTGATGCGCGGAATTTTTCCAGCGTCGTGGATCAACGCGAATTTCGATGTGTGGATCGGGCATCGCGAAGATGTGCGCGCCTGGGATTTGCTGCGCGACGCACGCGAAGCGTACGGACAGGCGGCGCTCCACGCGTCGTCGAATGGCAAGAATTCCAGCGCGAATCTGGAACGCGCGTTTGAGGCGGTGCTGGCAGCCGAAGGCAGCGACTGGAATTGGTGGTACGGGCCGGAACATGGCTCGGCGAACGACCGGGAATTTGACGAGCTGTACCGCAAGCACCTGACCGAAATTTACGCGGCGCTTGGCCAGCAGGCGCCGGACTCCTTGGCGCGGCCGATCAAGAAGGCGCCGGAGCATGGACGGCGTGAACCGCCCGAGACGTATTTGCAGGTCGATGTGGACGGGCGAGAATCGAGTTATTTCGAATGGCTGGGTTCCGGGCTCTACGCCACGGACCCGCAGGGCGGGACGATGCATGGGCATCGACGCGTCCTCGGTGAGCTGCGGTTTGGATTCAGCGAAACGCATTTTTATTTACGAATCGATCCCGAGCCGGCCACGATTGCGGAAATTCCCAATTTTCAATTGCGGGTGACTTTGTGGGATTCGCGGGAGACGCGCATCACCGTGCGGGTGCAGCAGGGGAAATTCGCGGGGTGTGTGTTGGAGCAAAGTGGAGTCTGTCTGCTGCATCCCGAAGGTTTGGTCAACGCGGGCTACGGGAAAATTATTGAAGTGGGAGTGGCGAAAGAGACTTTCGATTTGAGCGCGCAGAAATCGCTGATGGTGAGCGTGGCGCTGTGGGAAGGTGGATTGCCGATTGAGGTGCTGCCGATCGATGGGCTGCTGGATATCCCGTTGGGTGTGGAAAATTTTGCTTGGGAATTGCAAGCGTGAGCGTTTCGGAAAAGATTAAAAACGTGGAACATTCACGCAGAGAAAGGCGGAGAAAGGACTGAGGGCACGGAGACTTCGGCGTGATCGCGCGATTGAAGGATGGTTGTTGAATCTACTTGCTGTTGCCGTTGGTTGAAGATTTGGTTTGCTGGGCCGCCCAGCGCTGGCGCACTCCGGCCACGAATTTTGTTTTGTCCGCTCTGATTTGCCGCACCAACTCCTGATTGCCTACATCTTCGTGGCTCGCGGACCACAGAACCATTTCGGCCATCACCGGCGCGAGATCGATTCCTTTGGTCGTCAGACGGTAAATCACTTTGCGGCCGTCCTCGGGGTCGCGTTGAGGGGTGATGATCCCGTGTTTTTCCAGGTCGCGCAGGCGGTCGGCGAGAATGTTGGTGGCGATGCGTTCGTGCGATTCCAGGAACTGCTTGTACGAATGGAAATTGCGCAACATCATGTCGCGGACGATGAGCAGCGACCAGCGATCGCCCAGGATTTCGATGGACGCGTTGAGCGGGCAGCCCGAGCGCCGTTTGGGGGCCGGGTTTATTTTTGGCACGAGCGTAACCTTACCATGCTCACTTGCGTTTCACAAGTAATGAGCGAGGCGAGTGAAGTCGGACCGACGCCCAAAATTAGAACCGAGGAGGAATCATATGTCGAGCGCAAGCCAGAAAGTTCAGGAATCGAACGACCAGACAGCGATTCGGGCGGTGCTCGAATCGGTGGCGAAGGCACACTACGATAAAAACGCGGCGGGAATCGTCGCGCCCTATGCCCCAGACGCGGAGCTCTACAGCCTGGCGCCGCCATTGCGGCACGTGGGCATGAAAACGAACGAAATACAGGCTTGGCTGGACACTTGGGAAGGGCCCATTGAACGCGAGGTGCGCGATTTGAAAATTGCGGTCACCGGCGATTTCGCGCTGGTCCACGGGTAGTATCGCCTGGGTGGCACGCCGAAATCGGCCGGGCGGCCGATCAGTTTCTGGATGCGGGCGACGGTGGCGTTGCGGCGCGAAGGGAACGGCTGGCAGATTGTTCACGAACACGTCTCGGTGCCGTTTTACATGGATGGGAGTTTGCGGCCCGCGTTCGATTTGCAGCCCTATGTTCGTGGCGCCGGTCACACCGTTGGGTCACGCAGGGTAAGCGTGACCGCCTGCGCCGGACAACATATCTTGACTTTGCGGGGTATTCAGTAGATATTCCGCCTAACCCCTTGCAGTAGTCCGCTTGGTTTTACACAACTCAGGGCAGGATTGTCGGCGGTATTTGCGTCGCCAGGCTGGAACGGAATTTTGGTCCCGCGGAGGGCGACGTGCGTTTGAAATTATTTTTTGGTGCTCTTTTCGGCTGCTCACTGCTGTGTGCGGCATTTCTGCAGATTCATTCCTCGCCTCACCCTCCTGTAGTAAGAACTTCGGGAGCGCCGGTCACTCGGCCCAAGTTCTCAGTCCCGCTTGCGTTCGAACCGAATTTAGGGCAGGCAGAGCCGCGCGCGGAATTTACCGGTCGCTCCGGAGGATTGAGTGTTCTGCTGACGAACGCGGGAATCGAGTTCGCGGCAGGCGGACTGCGGACGAAATCTCATGCGTCACGCAACGTCAGTCTGAACTTTTTCAGCTTCCGGAATCGAACGAACGCGAAGCATTCGAAACTGGCCTGGCACGGGGAGCAGCGCGCGGCCGGCGAGACGAATTATTTTCTGGGTAACGACCCGGGGCGGTGGCGGACGCATGTGCCGCAATTTATGAGTGCCGTGGCGCGGGGCGTGGTGCCGGGCGTCGACCTGGTGGCGTACGGCAACGACGCACGGTTGGAATACGATTTGCGGCTTGCGCCGGGCTCGCGACCCGCGGATCTGCGGATAGCGATTTCCGGAGAGAGAAATCTGCGGGTCGACGCGGCGGGCGATTTGGTGATGGCGTTCGGCTCGCACCAACTGCGCATGAAAAAGCCGGTGATGTACCAAGAAACGGCTGGGCCGCGCGCGATGGAAAAGTCGAGTAGCGCGAAAACATTTGTGGATGGAAGCTACATTCTGGAGGCCGACGGTTCGGTGGGATTTTCAGTTGGGGCGTATGACCGAACGACCATGCTGGTGATCGATCCGTCGTTAAGCGTGGGATACGCGACGTTTCTGGGCGGCACGGGAGACGACCGGGCGAAGAGCGTGGCTATCGATACGACGGGGAAAATATATATCGGCGGGACCACCACGTCGGTGGGTACGTTTGTCGAGACTTCGGGAACCGAACTGGGTCCGGAGAATGGGAGCCCGATTTATTTCATCGCCAAGATCGATCCGACGCAAAGCGGATTGAGTTCGCTGGTGTATCTGACTTTCATCGGCGGCTCGGGAAGCCAGGCCGGCGGCGAGATCGCGGTGGATGCCAATGGAAACGTGGCGCTGGCCGGCGTGACCACCTCGGCGGATTATCCGGTGACGGATGCGAGCACGTTGACGGCGGGAGCGGGCGGGATCGCCGTAAATGATGCGAGCGTCACCGAAATTGATCCGACTGGCGCGAAGCTGGTGTACTCGACCTTGTTTGGAGGGAATGGAAATGAGGCGACGCTCGGGGCCGGCGGGATTGCGTTCGATTCCCTGGGGGATATTTATGTAGGGATGGATACGAAGTCCACAAACTTGACGGTGACGCCGGCGGCCACGCCGGGGCCGTTCCAATCCGTATATGGCGGCGGAAGCAGCGACGGATTTTTAGCGGTGTTTCAACCGGTGGTCACGGCACCGGCGGTGCATTTGAAATATTGCACGTATTTGGGAATCAACGCGCAGGCGACGGTGACCGGCATCGCCGTGGACTCCGTGGGCAATGCGTACCTGGCGGGTTATACCTCCGACCCGCTGGGAACGCTGGCGACGACCAACGGCTTCCAGACGATATATGGCGGCGGAAACTACAACGGATTCGTGATGAAGATCCTGCCTTCGGGAATGGGACCGCAGGATTTGTCTTACGGAACATTTTTAGGCGGAAGCGTATTGGATCAAGCGCTGGCGATTGCGGTGGGCCAGCCGGCCCTGCCCGGAACGGTTTATGTGACCGGCACGACGCAGTCGCCCAATTTTCCGGTGAACGGAGCGATCGCGCCGTTGCAAAGCACGCTGAATGGAAGTGCCAACGCATTCGTGGCGGTGATCGCGCAACTTTCGAGCGGCGCCACCACGCTGATCTATTCCAGTTATTTGGGTGGTTCGCAATCCGATGCCGGGCTGGGAATTTTCTTCGCGGCGTCGAACCAGATTTACGTGACCGGCTCCACGAAATCATGGGATTTTCCGTGGCAATTTAATTTTCAGACGTTCAGCGGCGACCAAGATGCGTTCGTCGCGGAAATCGACCCGGATTCGGCCGGCGCGGCATCGTTGCTGTACGCGACGCCGCTGGGCGGGACCGCGCCCGCTGGAGTGACGGCGACGGCGCAAGGAAATGGTATCGCGGCTGATGTATTGGGTAATTTTTATGTGGCGGGCGCGACCAACGCTGGAAATTTTCCCGTGGCGAGCAATCCGAACAACGGAATACAGCTGACCTGCGCCAGCTGCCAGCAGAATCCGCCGCTGAATGACGGGTTCCTGGTGCAAGGCGTACCGAGCAGCGCGACGGCGCCGAGTGTTGCCTTCAATGTGGGCCAAGTGAATTTGGGGACGCAGCCGGTAGGATCGACCATGGTGCCGCCGGCGGGCGTGGCACTTACCAATACCGGGGATGCGCCGCTGGGGATATCGGCAGTGACCATTACCGGCCAAAACCTCGCGGACTTTTCGCTGATCGGATCATCCGCCTGCACTACGGCGCCAGTTCTGCCGGGCAAAGAGTGCACGTTTGAGGTTGGATTCGTGGCTTCGCAGATTGGACCGGAGCAGGCTTTTCTCACCTTCACCGACAACGGGCCGGCTGGGTCGCAGACTTTGCTGTTGCTCGGCGCCGGGGCGGGCCCGCTGGCGCAAGTCACACCCAGCGCGGTTAATTTTGGAAATCAGCAGATCAACACCACCAGCGGCACGCTGTATGTGACGCTGACCAACGCCGGAAACCAGCCGCTTTCGTTTACCGATTTGTTTTCGGGACCGGACCAGGCGCAATTCTCGCCGACTCAGGGCACCGTCTGCCCGTCGCCGATGCTGAATACCGGGCAGACCTGCGTGCTGGCATTTTCCTTCGAGCCAATTGCAGCAAGGACTTACAACGCGACGCTGACCTTTACCGACAATTCCGGAGGCGTCGCCGGAGCCCAGCAGGTGGTGCTGTTGAGCGGAGTGGGAACCACGGGTGGGACGCCGGTGTTGACGATCGGTCCAGCGTCGCTGGATTTTGGATCGCAGACCGTTGGAGTCACCAGTGCGACGCAGAATCTATTGTTCACGAACGCCGGGACGGCCGAACTGGACATTTCCAGTTTTGCGATTGCCGGTTCGAATTCGACCAGCTTCGGATACGTGGCGCGAGGCGCGAACGCCTGCGCGTTGCCGTCGCCAAAACTCACGGCCGGAGCGAGCTGTACGTTGTCGGTAGATTTCATGCCGATCGCGGCGGGACCAGTTACGGCGGCGCTGAGCGTGATCGATAATGCGGCCGGAGGTCCGCAGAGCGCGGCACTAGCCGGAAACGGGGGCACGGTGGGAATCTCGGTTTCGAAAAACAGTGTGAATTTTGGCGATGGAACGGTGGGAAGCGCCAGCCCGCCGGTAACGGTGAACGTGACGAACACCGGAACCCTGCCGGTGGCCTTAGTGATCACGAACACCGACGCGGCGGATTTTCCGGAGAACGGATGCAGCGCTGGGGCGCCGATGGGAGCGGGTCAAGTGTGTGCGCTCAACATCAGTTTCGCTCCGCAGCAGCCGGGAACCGCCGAGCTGACGGCCGTGATTCAGATTTCGGGAAACGCGCCGCAAAATCCGCTGATCATCAAACTGTCGGGACAGCCGGAACAGGCGGCGGCTACGGTCACGCCCGCCGGACCTTTGATGTTTGGCTCGCAGCTGGTCGGGACTTCGAGTGCGGCGCAGAACGTGACCATCACGAATTCGGGCATGACGGGAACGACTTTGACGGTGGGGACCCCGGCGATTACTCCCGCGGCCTCGGCGAATTATTTCGAGCTGGCGAATAGCTGCAAAACCGGTCTGGCAGCAGGCGCGGTGTGCACGATTGGTGTGACGTTCGCGCCGCCTGCGGCTGGGGCTAACGCGCAGTGCGGGTCAACGGCCGGACCGCAGAACAGCCTGTTGAAAATTTTTGACAACGATCCGGCCAGCCCGCAGATGTTGATGATGTCCGGAGTGGCACAGGATTATTGCCTGACTTCGTCGGGCGGGATGACTGCGACGGTAACGGCCGGAGGCACCGCGGGATTTCCGATGGCGGCGCAGGCCCAGGGCTTTAGCGGAGCTGTGGCGCTGACGTGCACCGCGACCGTTCCGCAAGGAGTGTGCAGCGTAACGCCGGCGAGCGTGATGCTGAGCGGGGTCGCACCGGTTTCCTTTGAGGTGAGTGTTACGACGACGGCGGCAGTGACGAGCGCGTCGAGTGCGGCGTTGGGGGGCGGGCCCGGTGCTGCGGGTTTGATTCGTTTTGTGGTGTGTGCGCTTGGAGTTTTGATCCTGTGCGGTTTGATGGGGCGCGCCAGCGAGTCAGAGTTAGATGTTCAGCGCGTTCGCGGTCAGGTATTTCGATTGGCGCAAGCCGGTGTAGTTCTCGTCATGCTTGCGGTGGGATTGGCGGCGTGCTTCGGAGGCCCAGGCGCGGCGGTGCAGCCGCTGCCGGGAACTCCGGCGGGAACTTATCCGTTGACGGTGACCGGAACGGCGGCGGGCGCGACGCGGACGGTTGGCCTGACACTGACCGTGCAGTAATTCGTCGAGCACGTTGTGGTCGTGGCGCGGATTCGAGTGACCCCCCCCGATTAATTTTGAGGTTCGGCGAAGTTCACATCGAAGAGAGGTTCTTCGTCGCAAGAAACGCTCTGGATGACGGCCAAGGGCGCGTGGACGAGGGAGATCGATTGCGACGATTGGACGGATCGCGGACGGATGGCGTTAAACAGAAATCGCACACGTGCGATTTGTTGCCGAGGGCTCTTAGAAAACTTTGATGGCGAGGTCGCGGGGGCTGCCGCCTAGCGGGATTAACCCCGTCGGCGGGCGGGGCGGCGAGAGGCTGGCTTGGCCGGTGGGTAGGAATTTGGTGCGGATGGCGGCCAGGTCGTCGGAGTTGGTGTCGATAACCAGCAGGATGTCTCCGCCTGGAGTTAGGCGCAGCGTGGACGGGCCGTCTCCGGCCTGAATGGGACGTCCCACCTGGCGGGTGGCCACCGCGACCGGAACAATGTGGTCCGCGTCGAAGTCAGAAACATAGAGTGTTTCGGTGGCGGGTTCGAACGTCGCGGCCACCGGCGACATTCCCAACAAAATAAAATCGCTGACTTCATTCGTGCCGGTATTTACGATCAACAGGCCGTGGGTGTCGCGCGAAGGAATATAAAGTTCGCCGCCGTCGGGCTTCAGGACCAAATCATTGGGCGGGCCGCCGAGCGCGAGATTGGTGAGCAGGACTTTCCGTTTCAGATCGATGACCGAAATTTGGTTGGTGGTGCCGGAGGTAACGAACGCCTTGGAATCATCCGGCAAGATCACAATTTGTTCGGGGTCGGGAAGCGCGGAGATGACGGCAGATTGCGCGAGCGTCGTGGCGTCGAGCAGGGAAACGGTTCCGTCATCGCGGTTGGAGACCACGATCATTTTTCCATCGGGGGAGACGCGGGCGATCCAGGGGCGCTTGCCGGCGTGGCCGCGCGCGACGATGCGATGCGAAAGAGTGTCGATAGCCAGGACGGTGTTGGCACCGGAGGCGGCGACGTAAACGAGCCGGCCGTCAGGAGAAAAATCGAGAGCATACGGTTCGCTGCCCACCGGAATCTGCGCGGCGACGCGATTCGAGCGGCAGTCGAGGACCCAGACGTACCCGCCGGTGGAGCTGATTCCCCAGATTTCAGGACGTGTCGGATGTGGTCGCAAGCCGCTGGGACCCGGGCCAACCGAAATGGTGGCGACCGTCGCCAGCTTGATCAAATCAATCGCGGAGACGGTGCCGTCCGCGGTGTTGCCCACATAGGCGAACAGGTGCAGGCCGGGACGCAGCCACGACGGGCGCAACTCGAGCGCGACTTCGCGAATGGCGAAAGCACCGAGCAGAAGCAGCAGAAAAACTAAGCGGAAATTGAAGCGCAGTTTCACGCCGCGACGCTCCGACTAAAGCAGCAGGTCCCTCGCTTCGCCCGGGATGACCACGGTTTTTTAGTACTGTTCGCGGACGGAAGTGCGGACGAATTTTGGTGGATGGAGCGCAATTTTAATTGATGGTGCGTCCCAAGACTTCGGCGATGGCGCGGACTTCGCGGATCAGTTGCGCGTAATCGACGGGCAGAATGGATTGCGGGCCGTCGGAGAGGGCACGGTCGGGATCGTGATGCACTTCGACCAGCAGTCCGTCGGCGCCGACGGCGACCGCGGCGCGAGAAAGCGGCAGGACTTTGTTGCGGCGTCCGGTGCCGTGCGAAGGATCGACCACGATCGGCAGATGGCTGCGGCGCTGGACCGCGGGGATGACGCTGAGGTCGAGCGTGTTGCGCGTGAAATCGGTGAAGGTGCGAATGCCGCGTTCGCAAAGGATTACGTTGTAGTTGCCCTCGGACATGACGTATTCGGCGGCCATCAGAAATTCGTCGAGGGTGGCGGACATTCCGCGTTTCAACAGAACTGGTTTTTTGGCTCGCCCCGCGCGCTTGAGCAGCGAAAAATTCTGCATGTTGCGGGTGCCGATCTGAATCACGTCGGCATATTTTTCCACCAGGTCGAGCGATTCGTGATCGATGGCTTCGGTGACGATGCCCAGGCCGAATTCCTTGCGGACGTCGGCCATAATTTGCAGGCCGCTTTCGCCGTGACCCTGAAAACTGTATGGGGAAGTACGCGGTTTGTAAGCGCCGCCGCGAAACAGACGCGCTCCGGTGGCTTTAATCTGCTTGGCCACGGTGAAGGCTTGCTCGCGGGTTTCGATCGCACAGGGCCCGGCGACCATGCCGATTTCACTGCCGCCGAAAGCGACTTCGCCCAGCGCCGTAGGAATGCGCACGACGGTCGTTTCGGGTTTTACGTCGCGGCTGACCAGCTTGTAGGGCTTGGTGACCGGGATACATTCGGCGACGCCGGCGAAAAATTCGAGCGAGACCAGGTCGGCGGTGCCGGAATTTCCGGTGATGCCGATGGCGGTGCGTCCCGCGCCGGGCATGGGATGCGCTTTGTAGCCGAGCTGTTCGATCCGTTCGCAGACCGCGCGCACCTGCTCGTCGGTCGCCTGCGATTGCATCACCACCAGCATGGAAGCTCCCTTGAGTGAAAACGAGCTTTTGAGTTTACTGTAAGCGGGAAGGCTGCCGCAAACGGGACTGGCGAGTTACAGTATGCTGGTGGCGTCACGCAGGCGCGAATAGCTGGACGCCGGATGAGCATCGGAAGGGAGGGCGACGGGCGATGAAAACTGAAAAGCAGGATGGCGCGGTTCCCGTGACGCACAAATTGAAAGTGAGAACTTCGCGGCGCACCGAATTCAAGGACGTGACTGCGGAGATCGCCGAGGTGGTGAAGGAGTCGGGCTGCGAAAACGGCATGTGCTATTTGTATGTGCCGCATACTACGGCAGGCGTGACCATCAACGAAGGTTACGATCCGGCGGTGGCCCACGAGATTGAAGCCGCTTTCGACCGGTTAGTGCCGACCGTGCGCAATTCGGCGCACGCTGAGGGGAATTCGGATTCGCAAATTAAGACGGCGATGGTGGGAACTTCGGCGACGGTATGGATCGCTGATGGCAAGCTGGCGCTGGGCCGTTGGCAGCGGATTTTTTTGCGGATTTTGATGGGCCGCGGAACCGCGAAGTGCATGTCAAGATCGTGCCTGACGCCGCGAAATGAGTAGGTGTTGGTGAATCGTAGGAAGTTTGACGTTAAACTCGATGCTGCAGCCTTCAATCCAATGAAAATCGGCGCATACATTCAGGTTCCGTTCTGCCAGACCAAGTGCACCTACTGCAATTTTCATACGGGCGTGGTGTCGCGGGAGCGTTATGGCCCTTACGCGGACGCGGTGTGTCGGGAGATTGCGGAGGCGAAGGCGCGCGAGTTGGGTGGTGACGGCGCGGCCGAGATCGATACAGTTTATTTTGGCGGTGGGACGCCGAGTTTGCTTGAACCCACCGCGCTAAGAAAAATCCTGGACGCGCTGCGCGGAGGTTTTGGATTTGCGCGCGGCGGCGAGCCGGAAATTACTTTGGAAGCTGACCCGGAGACGATTACGGGTGAGAAGGCTGCGGCATGGCTGGCGGCGGGATTTAACCGCGTGAGCCTGGGCGTGCAGTCGTTCAGCGAAGTGGAATTGAAGGCCGCGGGAAGAATGCACCGGAGAGCCGACATTTTTACGGCGGCGGATACCTTGCGAGCGGCGGGGTTTCGGAACGTCAGCATGGACTTGATCGCCGGGCTGGCGCACCAGACGCGGTTATCCTGGGAAGAATCGGTTGGGCGGCTAGCGGAAGTGCGGCCTGAACATGTATCCATATATATGTTGGAGATTGACGAGGGCAGCCATTTGGGGAAGGAGTCGCTGGCCGGGGGCAGCCGGTACAGCGCGGGTGCGATTCCCAGCGACGATGCCATCGCGGATGCGTATGAATGGTCGCGGATGGCATTGCGGGCATCGGGTTATGAACACTATGAGATTTCGAATTGGGGATTGCCGGGATTTCGGTCGCGGCACAATCTGAAATACTGGCGGCGCGAGCCGTATCTTGGATTTGGCGCCGGGGCCCATTCGTTTGACGGCGTGAAGCGCTGGGCTAATCGGCACGATTCGGCGTGGTACGCGGCGAATATCGAGCAGGGAATTTCGACGCGCGAGCAGGAGCAAGTGGTGACGCGCGAAGAAGCGCTCGAGGAAGAATTGTTTTTGGGGCTGCGGCAGCTCGAGGGAGTGGATCTGGCGCGGATCGAAAATTTGTACGGTGTGGATTTAACGGCGCGCGTGACGGAATTGTGCGAGCAGGGCCTGGTCGAACTGCATGGCGCGCAGTTGAAGTTGGCGCCGGATCGGTTGTCGGTCTCGAATGGAGTTTTGGTCGAACTACTGAGCTAAGTTAAGGACTCGTGATGCCTGCTAACGGAAACGAAAAACGCGAAGGCGTAGTGGATCTGCGCAGCGATACAGTGACCCGCCCGACGCCCGCGATGCGCGCGGCGATGGCAGCGGCGGACGTGGGCGACGACGTCTACGGCGAAGACCCGACGGTCAACCGGCTGCAGCAGCGCGCGGCGGAAATTTTCGGACGCGAAGCATCGCTGTTCGTCCCCACGGGCTGCATGGGGAATCTGCTGGCGATTATGGGCTGGGCGCGGCCGACGAATGAAGTGATTTGCGAGCTGAAGGCGCACGTGAATTTGTATGAGCTGGCGTCGATGTGCGCGATCGCGGGCGCGACGCCAAGGCCAGTGCCGGCGGCGGAGGGAATTCTGAGTTGGGGGCTGATCGAAGGCGCGATACGAGAGAAAATTTATTACGACTCCCAAACGGCGCTGGTGACGCTGGAGAACACCAACAATATGCGCGGCGGGACGGTGTATCCAACGGCGGTGGTCGATGATATTTGCGAGAAGGCGCACGCGGCGGGCCTGCGCGTGCATCTGGATGGCGCACGAGTCTTCAATGCGGCCGTGGCGCTGGGCGAACCGGTAGCGCGCATGACCCGCGGGTTCGATTCGGTCATGTTCTGCTTGTCGAAGGGGTTGGGCGCGCCGGTGGGATCGATGCTCGTCGGATCGGCCGAGTTTATAGCGCAGGCGCGGATTGGACGGAAGCTGCTGGGGGGCGGCATGCGCCAAGCGGGCGTGATTGCGGCGGCGGGATTGATTGCGCTGGAAGAATCGCCGAAGCGGTTGCATGAGGACCACGAAAATGCGCAGCGGTTGGCGAAGGGGCTTAGGTCATTGCCCGGAATCGCGATCGATCCGAAGAAAGTGGCGACGAACATCGTGATCTTCGATGTGCAGGGAACTGGGAAAACCGCCGCTTCGATTTCCGACGAGATTGGGCGTCACGGGGTATTGTGCAGCGCGACGGACGAGTTTGATGTGCGGATGGTGACGCACTGTGATGTGGATCGGGCCGGAATCGACGCGGCGATTGCGGCGGTCGCGGCCGTGGTTGGGCAGCCGACTTCAGCTTCGGCCCGGATTTGACGTTGGTTCAGGTTGGTTCGGTTTACGTAGTCATCCCGACACAGGAGCTGCGCCGTTTGCGGCGCCGACGAGGGGTCGCTCTTCGATTGCAGCTTCACTGGGGCCGACCAGGCAAGCAGGCCTCGTTGTGAATATCGCGATTGAAAATGTATACTCACGCCCGCTGGAAAACGCACTCTGATAAACCTTCGAGGTGAATGCGCGTGAGCTACTCTCGAGTTTTTTCGATCTTCGTTAAGGCAGGCGTTCCCACACTTCTTATCGCAGGCGGATTGATGACAGCACATACCCCGAAATTGGTAGCGAGCGAGAGCGCTGCGGAGACGAGCGCGGCGGAGAATTCATGGTTGGCGGAGGATTCGCAGGCGACGCAAGCGCCGCCGACGGTGGAGGAGGCGCGGAAGTTCACCGACGATGCGGAAAACCGCTGGCTTAATTTGAGCATCAAGGCCTCGCGCGCGCAGTGGGTGCAGGAAACCTTCATCACGCCGGACACAGAACAGATCGCGGCGGACGCGGATCAGCAGGTGAAGGCGTTGGTATCGGAACTCGCGGCCCAGAGCCGGCGGTTCGACGGGATGCAGCTGCCCGAAGACGTGGCGCGAAAGTTGAAACTGACCAAACTGTCGGTGGATATTCCCGCGCCGCAGAATCCAAAGGAAAGCGCGGAGCTTTCGCAGATCAACGCGTCGCTGCAGAGCGATTACGGCAAAGGCAAATGGTGCCCGGACGGCCCGGCGGGGAAATGCCTGGCGCTGAACGACCTGGAGCACATCATGTCCACCAGCCGCGATCCAGTGGAACTCGAAAAGGCCTGGGCCGGTTGGCACGCGATTGCGCCGCCGATGAAAGCGCGCTATTCGCGCATGGTCGAATTGGCCAATGACGGCGCGCGCGAAATGGGATTCGCGGACGTGGGTGCGATGTGGCGCTCGAATTACGATATGAAGCCGGATGAATTCAGCGCGGAGCTGGACCGGCTGTGGACTCAGGTGCGGCCGCTGTACGTCTCGCTGCACGCCTACGTGCGCAACCAGTTGCTGAAAAAATATGGGCCGAGCGTGATTCCGCCCGACGGCGAAATTCCGGCGCATCTGCTGGGGAACATGTGGGCGCAGGACTGGGCGAATATTTATCCCTTGGTGGCGCCGCCCAATGCGGATCCGGGTTACGACCTGTCGGAAATCTTGAAGGCCAAGAAAATTGAGCCGCTGGCCATGGTGCATTACGGCGAGAGCTTTTTTAAGTCGCTCGGGTTTGCGCCGCTGCCAGCGACTTTTTGGGAACGCTCGATGTTCGTGAAGCCGCGGGATCGCGAGGTGGTGTGCCACGCCAGCGCGTGGGACATCGATTACGTCGACGATTTGCGGATCAAAATGTGCATCGAGCAGACCGGCGAGGACTTTTCGACCATTCACCACGAGCTGGGCCACAATTTTTACCAGCGCGCTTACGATACGCAGCCACCGCTCTTCCGCAACAGCGCCAATGACGGATTCCACGAAGCGATTGGCGACACCATCGCGCTGTCGGTAACTCCGGCATATTTGAAGCAGATTGGACTGCTGGAAAATGTGCCGCCGGAATCGTCGGACCTTGGTTTGCTGATGCACAAGGCGTTGGAGAAGGTCGCGTTCCTGCCGTTTGGATTGATGATCGACAAGTGGCGCTGGGAAGTTTTCTCCGGAAAGATTTCGCCGGCGGAATATAACCAGCGCTGGTGGGAATTGCGCAAACAGTATCAGGGAATTGCGCCGCCGATGGCGCGTAGCGATGCGGATTTCGATCCGGGCGCAAAATATCACGTGGCCGCGAACGTGCCATACGCGCGCTATTTCCTGGCGGACATTTTGCAGTTCCAGTTTCACCGGGCGCTGTGCCGCGAAGCCGGATATAAAGGACCGTTGAACCGCTGCTCGATTTACAACAATAAGGAGGCGGGGGCGCGACTGAACAAGATGCTGGAGATGGGGCAGAGCCGTCCGTGGCCCGAAGCGTTGGAAGCGATGACCGGCGAAAAACAGATGGACGCGACCGCGATCATCGATTATTTCGCGCCGCTGAAAAAGTGGCTGGACGAGCAGAACGCCAGAGATGGCGCGAAGGTGGATTGGTAGGCCGGCAGGGAAATTGACGGAGGGCGGTGGATGCGCGAGGTGATCCGGCTGGCGTTTCTGGGAATATTAGGCGCGGGCCTTGTCCTGCCGCAGGTGATCTCGGCTCAAACCGCGAAACCCAAGGGTAGCGCAGCGAATGCCGGCGGAGCATTGGTAAACGGAGATTGGGCGTACGTCGGCCACGACGCGGGCGGGATGCGTTATTCGCCGTTAAAGCAAATCAATGTCGACAACGTAAAGAATTTGCGGGTGGCGTGGACTTATCACGTCGGAGACATTTCCGACGGCAAAGGTTTTGCGCGCCGCAGCGGATTCGAAACCACGCCGATTCTGGTCGACGGCACTTTATTCCTCACCACCCCTTTCAACCGCGTGATCGCGCTGGACCCCGAAACCGGAAAAGAAAAATGGACCTTTGATCCGATGGTCGACATAGTCACTGGATATGGCGATGGCTTGATCAATCGCGGCGTGGCAACCTGGCTCGATTCGAAGCGGGTTAAGGGCGTGCCGTGCCGCCGCAGGATTTTTGAGGCGACGCTCGATGCGCGGCTGATCGCGCTGGACGGCGCGAGCGGCACACCCTGCGCGGACTTTGGAAATCGCGGCCAGGTGAGTTTGCGGGATGTCGTGCGCTACCAGCCCGGCCGATATCACATGACCTCCGCGCCGGTGGTGATCGACGACATCGTCGTGGTAGGTTCGGCGATCGACGATAATTCGCGAGCGGACATGCCCGGCGGCGTGGTGCGGGCATACAACGCGCGAAGTGGGAAACTGATTTGGAAATGGGAGCCCTTGCCGCCAAACGACGATTCGAAATCGTCTGACACGCAGAAGCCGAACGACAACGGACCACAGCGCGCGACCAAGATTTGGCGCACCGGGGCGGGGAACGCTTGGACCGGAATGGCGGTCGACGCGGAACGCGGTTTGGTTTTTGTCCCCACCGGTAGCGCGAGCCCGGATTATTACGGCGGTTTGCGTCTCGGCGATAACAAGTGGGCGGATTCGATTGTCGCGCTGCGCGCGAAAACCGGCGAGATGGCTTGGGGATTTCAGCTGGTGCATCACGATTTGTGGGATTACGACACAGCGTCGCCACCGCTGCTGGCGACGGTGAAGCACGACGGCAAAGATGTGCCGGTGGTGATCCAGGGCAACAAAACCGGATTTCTCTACGTGTTGAATCGCGACACGGGCGTGCCGGTATTTCCGGTGGAAGAAAAACCGGTTCCGCAAAGCGACGTGCCGGGCGAAGTGACTTCGCCGACGCAGCCGTTTCCTTCCGCGCCACCGGCGCTAGTGCCGCAATCGATCGTCGCGAGCGACGCATGGGGCGTTACCGACGAGGACCGGGAGTATTGCCGGCAGTACATAAGTGGATTGCGCGACGAAGGAATTTTTACACCGCCGAGCCTGAAGGGCACGCTGACCATTCCTGGAAATGTGGGCGGGATGAATTGGAGCGGGTCGGCGTACGATCCAGTCCACGGCTGGCTGCTGGTTAATACAAATAACTTGCCAGCGTACGTGCGGATGATTCCGCGCGACAAATTCGACGAAGAATCAGACGCGAATGTGGAACACGGCGAATACGCGGACCAGTACGGAACGCCGTACGGGATGGTGCGAGCTTTTATTTTTGCGAAGGCGCATCGTTTGCCGTGCGTCGCGCCGCCCTGGGGCACGCTAGCCGCGGTGGATATGAACGCCGGGACGATCAAGTGGCAGGTGCCGCTGGGAAGTCTGGCGCCGACGAAAGCGATGGTGCCGAAGGGCGCGCCAAGCCTGGGTGGTCCGATCGTGACGGCCGGCGGCCTCGTTTTCATCGCCGGAACTTTGATCGATCCGGAATTTCGCGCGTTCGATGTAGAGACCGGCGCGGAAGTTTGGAAAACCGACTTGCCCACGGCGGGCGGCGCGACGCCGATGACCTACCAGGTTCGGGCGAGCGGGAAGCAGTACGTAGTGATTGCCGCCGGCGGCCACGCGAAAGTTACAGAAGAGAAGCAGAGCGATGAATTGATCGCCTACACGCTGCCGTAACGCCGGACCGGCACGAATCGAGATCATTCCAGAAGCTGCGAAACGCCCATGAGGAGAGTGTGGACATGCTGAAGGCTGCGGCGCTGGGTTTAGCAATTTTTGCGGTGGCAAGTTTCGGCGGGACTTTGGCGGCGCAGACGGCGGCCGCTCCGGCTGAGGCGCAACAGCCCGCGGCGAAGCCGGCGGATGTGGCGTCACCCGACGCGATCATGGACGCGGCTTATGATTCGATTTCGGGTCCGGCGACGCAGGAGCGGGATTGGAATCGATTGCGGTCGCTGTTTCTGCCTGGTGCGCATTTGATTTCGACCGCGCCCGATGCCAGCGGAAAATATACGACGACGGTGATGTCGGTGGATGAATTTGTAGCGGCGGCCGCGCCTTATTTTAAGCAGAACGATTTCTTCGAGCGGGAGGTTTGGTCACATTCGGATCGGTACGCGAATATTATTCAGAGGTTCAGCACCTACGCGTCGTCGCGTGCCAAGGGTGGGGAGCCATTTGCGCGGGGAGTGAATAGTTTTCAGCTCTTGTACAAGGATGGCCGGTGGTGGATCGTGACGATTTTCTGGCAGGAGGAGGATCACGATTACCCGATTCCGGCGAAGCTATTGCCGGGGAAGAAGTAGGAGAAGGATTTCCCGGGGCTGACAGCGAAGAGAGATCGCTCGTCGCGGAAAGTACTCCTCTGGATGACGGCCGACGGCGGCCGGTACGATATTGGGCCGGTAAGGCAGAGCGAGCACAGTGGTAGATGCGGGCAGCGCAGTCAAGGCGGCGGCAGAACCGCCGCACTCCAAGGTCCTTGGCGAATCGATCGGCGCTTTGAACACTTCGAAACGCATCGGCGCGTTAAATTGCGCTTCCCTGTGGTATAAATAATTAGTGAAGTCCAGTATATCTTTTTCTTATGGGTGAGGGACCGTGGAATTTGGGCTGACGGACGAGCAGAAGCAGTTGCGGCGCACGGTGCGCGAATTCGCCGAGGGCGAAATTCTGCCGCATGTGATGGAGTGGGACGAAGTCTCGAAGTTTCCCCTGGAATTGATTCCCAAGCTGGCCGAGATGGGATTTCTGGGTGTGATTTTCCCGGAGAAGTACGGCGGCGCGGGGATGGGCTACGCGGAATACGCGATCATCATCGAGGAATTGTCACGGGTCGATGGCTCGATCGGGATCATCGTCGCCGCGCACAATTCGCTGTGCTCGAATCACATCTACAAATTCGGGACCGAAGAGCAGAAGAAGAAGTATCTGACGCCGCTGGCGTCGGGTAAGAAGCTGGGATGCTGGTCGCTGACCGAGCCAGAAGCGGGTTCGGACGCCGGCGGCACGCGAACCACGGCGAAGAAAGTCGGCGACAGCTGGGTGCTCAACGGGTCGAAGACGTTCACGACCAACGGGCATTACGGCGATATTTGCGTGGCCATGGCGGTGACCGACCCCTCGAAGAAAAGCCACGGAATTTCGGCTTTCATCATCGAGAAAGGAACTACCGGATTCAAGCCGGGAAAGAAAGAAAACAAACTCGGCCTGCGGGCGAGCGACACCAGCGAAGTGATTTTCACCGATTGCAAAATTCCGGCGGCGAATCTGCTGGGGAAGGAAGGCGAAGGGTTCGTCAACAGCTTGCAGATTCTGGATGGCGGGCGTATTTCGATCGCGTCATTGGGCTTGGGAATGGCGCAGGGTGCGTATGAATGCTCGGTGCGCTACGCCAAACAGCGCAAACAATTTGGCAAAGCCATCGCCGAATTTCAGGCGATTCAATTCAAGCTGGCGGACATGGCCACCGAGATTGAAGCGGCGCGCTTGCTGACCTATCAGGCTGCGTGGCTGGCGGATCGCGGGATTGCGGCGGGCGATGCGGATGCACGAATCACCCAGGAATCGAGCATGGCGAAACTGTACGCGGGAGAAGTGGCCGTACGCGTGGCCAACGAGGCAGTGCAAATTCACGGCGGGTATGGGTTCATCAAGGATTATCCGGCGGAGAAGTTTTATCGCGACGTGAAATTGTGCACGATTGGCGAAGGGACCAGCGAGATTCAGCGGATGGTGATTGCGCGTCAAATTTTGGGGAAGAAGTAGGGGTCTGGGCGACGGTGTGATCGAAGAGAGTTCTTCCTCGCCGCGCTCCTCTGGATGACGGCCAACTGCCGACCGTGACCGCGTGAAGAGCCGCGGCCCGCGGATGCGCTCGTTTCTGTTTTCGTTTCTCTCCTCGTTTTCCTTCGCGTTTTCCTCTATGCTTTCTGTCCGACTTGTTGCGACGAAACCTGAAAT
>Ga0302307_10000513_pt1 | contig 25914 bp, 21 predicted proteins | sample III_Palsa_E3_2_FD_200530 | JGI IMG/M metagenome (GOLD analysis project Ga0302307, IMG submission 200530) | Peat permafrost microbial communities from Stordalen Mire near Abisko, Sweden - III_Palsa_E3_2 | ecosystem: Environmental > Terrestrial > Soil > Palsa > Peat permafrost | place: Sweden... | reverse complement strand
TGGCTCGCTATAACCCGGGTCGCGCCGAGCGCCACCGGGACGCCGATCGCGACGCCGATCGCGACCAGCGTCAGGCATTCCCTGGTCACCAGCCAGAATATGTTGGCGCGCTGCGCTCCGAGCGTCATGCGAATTCCCAGCTCATTGGTGCGGCGTGATACGCGATACGCCATGGTTCCATATAACCCAAGGCACGCCAGCAGCAGTGCCAGCGTGGCAAAGGCGGTGGAAAGCTTTGCGGCGTCCAGATTCTGTTTCATCTGCTCCCGAACCTGATCCCGAGCCGTATTTATGCGCGTGACATGCAGATTGCCGGCAACCTGCGCGATCGCGCCGCGAATTTCCGTTTTCAACACGGCGGGATCGCCCGTCGTGCGGACTTCGACCAGCCTGGCGTAACCCGCGTTATTCGAGGCTTGGTCCGGGACTTGCATTGCGGCGCAGAATTCCATCGCCGGGACCGGCTCGCGCAACGAATAATAGCGCGCATTTGCGGCGACTCCGACGATCGTCATCGATTCTTCGCTCTTAAACGAAGAACCGAGCGAAAACCTTCTGCCGATCGGATCCATATTCGCAAAGAATTTTGCCGCCATCGCTTCATTGATGACGGTAACGAGCGGAGTGCCGGGGCCGTCCTGTGGGCCGATATCGCGGCCGGAAATAATCGGAATGCCCAGCGTTCCAAAATAGTTGGGCCCGACCAGCTCTTTATAGACATGCGGGCTCAGCGTTGTTTTTTCTGGCATTCCTTCAATCGAAAAGTTGCTGCTCCAGGTGTCGTCGTCGAGCGGGCCGGAGTAGGCGACGGTCGCGGAGCTAACTCCCGGGAGCGTTTCGAGCCGTTCGATCAATGCGCGGTACAGAGCGGGCGTCTGTTCCGGAGTGTATCCGGCCTTTTGCGGATCGATTCGAGCGAGCACGACGTGGTCTTCGTCGAAGCCGGGAGCCTGGCCCGCCAACTTTTGCAGCGTCCGCAGAAATAGTCCCGCGCCAATCAGTAGGACCAGCGACGCGGCGATTTGAAAAATCACCAGCCAGTTTGCGAGGCCAAAACGCAAACCGGCATGCGCAGAACCTTTGATCGGGGTGGAAAGATCCATGCTGCTGGCGCGCAACGCCGGAACGAGTCCAAACAAAATTCCCGCCAGCAACGACACAGCCGCAGTGAAAAGCAGCACGCGGACGTTGACCGAAGGTTTGATGGCTGAGCTGCTGCCGGTTACCAGCGCGATCAGCGCCTGCGCGCCCCAACGCGCTACCAGAATTCCCGCCGCGCCGCCGAAAATTGTGAGCAGCATGCTTTCGGTGAGCAGTTGCCGAATCAGCCTGCCGCGACCGGCACCGATCGCCAGGCGAATGGAAATTTCCTTCTCGCGCGCCGCGGAGCGCGAAAGAAGCAGATTTGCGACATTAGCGCAGACGATCAGCAGCACGATTGCTACAATCACCATCAGAATTTGTAGCGCCTGCGCGTAGGTGTAGCGGAGATAAGAAACTCCTCCGGAGCCCGGCGCCAGTTCGATGTACGACTTCTCAATCTGCTCGGCGGTTTCTCGATGAGTCTGCGCCAGCAGAACCTGCTTGAGCTGAATGTTTACGGCTGCCTGGGCTTGCCCGATGCGAATTCCTGGCTTTAGTCGCGCGATGATGTTCAGCCAATACTCCTGGGGGGCGTCGGAATAGGGCGCGGTTAACATCACTTGCGGCTGGAACGCCAGTGGCAGCCATAGATCCGGGGTCGTGTAGCCCACTCCAGAGAATTCCCGCGGCACTACTCCGACAATGGTGTACGCGGTGCCGTTGATTTCAATCACTTGTCCTATCGCCGAAGAATCGTTGTGAAACTCGCGCGTCCAGTAGGCGTAATTCAACACCGCGACAGGGGGTGCTTGTGGCCGATCATCTTCGAGCGAAAATAGACGGCCCGCGGCAGGGTTCAATCCGAGAAAGGAAAAGAAATTACCCGAAACGAGGCTCCCGCGTACGGAGTCAGTTGATCCCGACGCGCCGGCGAGACGAATTTCCAGTTGATTGGATCTGCTCTGAATCGCACAAGTCTCTTTGAAAGATTCGTTGTGATCGCGAAAATAGGCGAAATCCTGACTTGAGAACCTCCGCCAGCGGCCGGTTTGCGAGCCGGACGATTCGCCCTGGCCGGGATTATCTGAGAACAAAACCAGCTCGTGCGGGTTCGCCACCGGAAGCGTTCGCAGCAGCACTGCGTCGAGCAGGCTGAAGATGGCGCTGTTCGCGCCAATGCCGAGCGCGAGCGTCAGCACCGCGACAGCGGTAAATCCTGGATTCTGGCGCAAGCCGCGGAGGGCGAAGCGAGTGTCCTGAAGCAGCGTTTCGAGGAGATACAGGGAGCGTGATTTAATCATAATGCGCTCCAGTGCTGCGTCGACTTCCAGACATTCAGATTGCCACCTTATATCCCATGGATGTGGGATTGGATAGCTTAGATAGAGGTTGAAGCGTTAATCAGGCACAGCTCAGAGCGGCCTTACTTTTGGCTCTGCGTCAAGATGTCGTGCGGCTTACGGTGCGACGGATGCTTCGGCGTCCATCCAGTAGGTGTTGCGCGATCTGACTTGAAGTTCCGGTCTGCCCTTCAGCGTCAGTTCCAGCGTGTGAAGCCCTGCGCTTGGCGATTCAGGACGGAAGCTCAACAAGTAGTAATTTGGCACGTCATTCGAGACGGTGAGTAGGCTCCGTTTCAGCGTCGCTGCGTTGGTGAATGCGAAGTATTCGCCTCCGGTCAATTGCGCCACGGACTCGGGCACGTTGCGCTTCAGGCCGTCTTTCGCGGCGATAAAAGCCATTCGCACCAATCGCAACGGCGGAAGCAAATCGCTCGCGCAGTCTAGCGCCTGAACGCGCCGATTTCCGTGAACGTCCGGATCGGCGCCGGGATCCAGACTCATGCAGCCACCCGCTGCATACGGCTCGTTCCCGTAAGGTGATCCGCCCGGCCGGGGCACCTTGGAGGCCTCGTGCTTCACCGCTTCTTTCGTCGTGGAAAAACCGAAACTATAAATTGCAGTGTTCGTATCGCTGACCAAGCGCACGGCATCGTCCAGGCTCGTCTCGCTGCCGCTGTCAGCAGTTTCGGTGATAAGCAGAATTGCGCGGCGGTACCGCGGTGGGGCGTCGTCTAAGAGGTCAATGCCGAAATTGAGCGCGTCGAGTATGGCCGCGCCTTGATCACCCTCGCTCAGTGTGGCAATCGCTTTTGCCGCGGCGTCCGTATCGTCGGTGAAATCCTGTGCGATTCGAGGTTTGCTGTCGAAGCTGACTACGGCGACGAGATGCCTCACATCGCCGATGACTGCATCAAGGTGCGCTCCAAGATTGTCGTAGTCGTGCAGATGCCGCGCGCCCTGGCCGCCAGTCTCCACAATGACGACCAGCGCCAGCGGCTGGGAGTCCGCATCGGTCTCTAAACGCAAGGTCTGCGGCACGCCGTTATCGGTGAGGATGAAATCATTGGCGGTGAGCGAGAACACCGTCTCACCTGATTTGGTTTTCACCAGGGCGGGGACGAACACCACGGTTGAACTGGTGCGAATTCTAGTTGTTGACTGCGGAGCGTCGGTCGTTTCTTGTTTGCTCGCTGAGTCGGGAGAGGGGCTCGCGGTTTGGCTTTGTGCGTGAACGGATGGACCAGCTGTGAACAGGAGCAAAATTGCGCCGGCACATACGCATTTGGGCAAGCGCTTCATAGCAGGATTCATGTGATTCAGCGGTCCCTGCGCTGGTTGTCTATCGCGCTGAACAACTAACTGCCTGACTCCTGGTAAGTCGCGTTGCCATCCATTTGAAGTAGAACTTCACTTCTCCGGTACCGACAATTATCAGGCGTCACTAAGAAGATTGCGTAGCGGAAAGCAAAGAACTACCATTTCCCCACTATGCGCGCCGCTACGATGTGTGTGCTGCTCGCGGCCATCAGCGTTGCTCTCTCGTTTGCGTCCGCACCGCTCGCTGGCGGCTCGCGCGATTACCCACTAACCGCAAAGGTGCTGTCCGTTACCCACGGCGAGGCTATTCCATCTGGAGGTGGGTCAGCCGGGTCGCAGAGTGGCATTTCGGTTGGTGGTGCCTACGCAATGTCACCCGACCGCGAAGAAGTGGAGATTGACGGGAAAATTTATACGACCGAGGTGGTGTCTCACGGTAGCACCAGCGGACACATCGGTGACACGCTCCCTGCCGCCTTCGGTAAGAGGTACGGCGTGAAGGTAATTTTTGTCCTCGGTAAAGACAAGGACGGCAAGCCCAAGGAAATAACCTTGCGGATCATTAGTCAGCGAGCGGCAATACCGGATTCTTCGCTACTGCGCCAAGGCAAAGGTGGCCTCCAGGCGACTCGGGCCGCCTTCTCGTCGCAAAATCCATGATAACTTCGGGACCAGCGAGATTGACCGGGCTCTGAAATATTGAGGGATAACTCTGAACTTTCTCGGTCCGTACGGCGCTCTTTTACTCTTTCCGATCCTATCTTTTTTTCTTGGTGATCCTTCGGTGGCCATGTGGGGAGTTGATCATGGCGGCCGAACTCCAATGCCGCCAGATATGGAGCGGCGGGCGCTCACGAATGGTCGTTTCCTTCTACTGGCGCGATACCTAATTCTGTTCGCCTATGTGGTGACCAGTTTAGACCAGGCGTCCCTTCACAAAATCATACTCGGACTCACGTCAATATCTGCGCTCAAGAGTGTCGGAACCGGAGTCGCTTTAGGGATCGCCTTGGGGTTGTGCCGAGACTTCGGCAGCAGAACTTGGAAAGGCCTCGATTGGCGCACCCCGAGAAATCCGATGAGGAAGGGTTCGACCCTCCTTTGGGTAGTTATCATTTTCATGGGCGGATTTGCAGAGGAGTTGTGGCGCGCTTTTACTATCGTTGAGTTACGAAAAAGCGGAGTGATATTCATTATTGGTGTCGTACTGACTGCGTTGTGTTTTGCACTAGGACAGCTCGGCGGGAAGCCCTCGAGAATATCGGGGATACCAACCGAAGTGCATTTTACCTTCTTTGTTGGTTTCGTCCTGGGGTCCACCTTTGTAATGTCTCGTATAGTTGCAATCGGAGTGAGCGCGAATATTGTTTACTACCTATTAGTCCTGCACCTCACCCAGAAGAATCCGCCTGTACAAAGCGAGCCAGGCCACTTCGTAGAGTGAATACGCCCCAGTCGTTGATGACCCGCGCTGGAATCTTCCGCAGGAACCAGCCCGACGTAGCTGCCGATCTGAAGTTGCGCGGCCTTGGAAATGATAGAGTGTGAGAGCAACGTGGCCACGGATGAGGCTGTTTACGACTCCAGGTTGACAGAAGTCCAAGAATGGCCCGTCGGTTGGCCCACAAATAGTCGCCTCAAGTCCTGATTGACGCGGTTACCGGACAAGTGGAATTCGCGGACCTGTAAGCTTTGATCCGCACCACGGCCGCAACTCTTCTGACGGCGCATGACATTGAACGCGCGGCCTTGGCTCTCGTTAGGGGTGAGAAATCAGTACAGGTGGAAGGTCACTTCAATGGTCTGACGAACCGCTGCTGGTCTGCCATCCGGCCCCGCCGCCGGTCTGAATCTCCACGAACGCACGGCTTCGATGGCTTTTTCATCGAGACCAAGTCCGACTCCCTTCGCGACCTTAATGTCCGTGGCTTTCCCGTCCGCCGTTATGGTCACGACGAGAAACACCGTTCCCTGATACTTTGACTTTACAGCCTCATCGGAATACTGGGCCTGCGGGCAGTAAACGCATGTCGGATAACCGTAGCTTTCTGTCCCGGCACTCGGGGGGCCACCGCCTTCACCGAATTCGTCACCTGGCCCGACTCCATCACCATTACCGGGGCCAACGCCCCGGCCACCGCCAGAACCAATACCATTTCCGCCGCCGGGACCGTTCGAGTCGTTAATCACCTTCGATACCGGGTCGCCCCAATTATTCATATTCGGGCTGGCGAATTTTAGTTCAGGCGGAACTAGAACCGTGGGCGTCGTTGCCAGTCTTGCGTTCGGATTCGTAACCGCCTTCGGTGGTGTGAGCTGGATCACCGAAAATTTGGGCAATTTACCCGCGGTGGCTCGCCGGAGATCATGAGATCCACCGCCGCCGCCCCCGCCAGCCCTCTTTACGCCAGGAAGCAACTTCGGAAGGAGAGCCGAAATATCGGTAGACATTTCATTACGCGAACTTGCCTTCGTGGTCGCGGGACTCAGAAGTCCGGGGGCAAGCGGCAGGATAATTAGAACGAGCACGACCACGTGAAATACCATCGACAATGCTTGCAGCCGCGTGAATTGGGTATTCTTGGACCATATTTCTTTGACGGCGACTGGCTGGCTAATGGTTTGCAGCGGTGGCAATTTCTTAGGGAAAAAGGCGTCGCGAATGTTCTGGCCCAGGCTTCCGAACCCTGAATTCCAGTTCACAAGCAGGTCGTAATCCACATCTCCGCGCGGCGCGGGACGAAACAGCTCTTTGAGGTTGGAACCGATACCATCGCCGAATCGCTCCGGCACGAAAACCGCTGGCGAGCCGCCTTGCTCTTTAATGCGGCGCTCGGCCAGAAAATACTTCAGGTTGGAAAAGAAATCCTTCCACACGGATTTCTCGGCTGGGGATCGAAAACGTCCAATTGGAATAATGGGTTGAGCCGTCGTGCGCTCAGGACCGTTGCTTCGTGTACTGAAGTCCGCCATTTGAGCGACCTCGAATTCCTACGCACAGCCTTTTGTAGCTTAGAGGCAGAGGCGCGAAAAAGGATGCCCAACCAGATTGCCGCAAGCATCCTGATGTCGATTCTGTTCGAGGCACACCTTGTCACCACGCACGCACACCATTGAATTTTGCGAGCGGCCGGTCATTCCGGATTTCACGGCAGATGTCCGGTAACGCGACTTACCAGGAGTTGAGAATCCTTCTGATAGATTTGCGGTAGGATTGGCGTCACCGATGGCAGTTGAACCCCTAGAGAAACGCCTGATTCGTAGGCCGCTGGAAATGGTCGTTGCGCTCGCCTTGATTATCTTTGTCCTTTCACGACCGAACACTAGTGGCGGTCTGCGTTTTTTCATTGGTTCAGTCGCGGTATTGTTTCTCTGCCTATCACTGCTGCGAAAATGGCCGTGAGCTCAGCGCTAAGTCCTGATTAACGCCCTGATTCTCAACGTCCGGTTACGCGATTTATCGGGAGGCAGCGTTCGTCGTACTTTCGGCTTGAGCTTTTGTGAGCTACTCGGTAATCGCTAAGTGACATTGATAATCTGCATGAAGTGCACGTTCCACTGGGAGAATCCGTCGGCTTTGTCGTACTACCCTAAACTTATCACTCCGCAAGGGGCGAGCGGATGTATTTGCATTGACAGGCCCAGCCATGCGCCCATACTCAAAGTAGCTACTGCCGCTAGACTTCCTCAGTTAACACTCCGGCGTCTATCTGCTCCAGCAGGGAGCAAAATGGTTAAAATCTGTTTAAGGGGCCGGTGTAAGTCCATCGGAATCATTCCCACGAATGGTGAGCCATCACGCTGCGAAGTTCGGCTGGAGCTTGACCAGAACGTATCACTGGAGTTTCGCCGCTACGACATTCAGCTCTTAGTTCCGGTGGAATTTGCGACCTTGTTGGAAACGAACCAGATGGTGAATATTACGATTGAGCAAGAGGCAGACTAGTTGAGCGTTCGAGCGATCGCAGTGAATTGTCGCAGCGGGCGACTGGCCTACGTCGCTCGAGACTAAGCGAGCGGCTTAAAGGGTGATCCCTTGCGAGAACCACACAAACAGTAGAACTGCCCCAGATAGAAATGCTCGCCACCTGAACTTACTCGTGCCGACTAAACTCAGCACGATCCCGCAAAAAGACAGCGTGTTCCCGGATTTAATGCTCACCAGCGTAAAGTGACCGCCCGCGGAGTCGGTCACACTTCCGTGAGCGGCATAAACCAGCAGCAGTAGTGTCGACGCGGCTACGCACGCTATTCCAGATATTCCGAGGAAGCTTCTGAATACACTTCGCTTAGCCGCGGGTTCCGGAACCCTTTGCTTTATCGTCTCAAAATAGCTAAGGACAAGTCCGGTGCCAATCAGCACAATACCGATAACAAAGGCTAGCGTGATTGCAGACATGGCAACGAGTGGTTAGACATCGCGGTTAGACAGTCGTTAGGCACGAAAAAATCACTCAAAAATCCAATAAGAGTCGCGGGTGAGTCTGTAAGCCGGATTTTGTGCGCTGCGCTTGCGCGCGGCGTGACGATCATTCCTCTAGGCCTCGAATCGCTTCGAGGCTCGAGCAGCCTACCCGAGGGTCGCGGCAGCTAGCTCTTGCGAGCGTGCTGCGTGCGGGCTGGGCCAGCCCTCCCCTCCTATTTGGCCTTGCTCCACGCGGGGTTTGCCGTGCCCCGGATGTTGCCATCCGGGCGGTGGGCTCTTACCCCACCTTTTCACCCTTACCAAATGATGCCGACCGAAACAGGCGGGCCAGTGGTTTCCCGCTGGCCTGCCGCCGAGGTCTGTGCGTCACCGGCGGTTTAATTTTCTGTGGCACTTTCCGTGGCCGCGCATTCATTTTGCAATGAAGGCGTGACCCCCTGGCGTTACCAGGCGCGTTGCCCTTAACCCTGCCGCTTTTGAGGGCCGCAGGGAGTGGTCCGACGCTCTTGCGAGCTGAGGACCATGGGAGTCCGGACTTTCCTCCCGTTCACTTCCCTTGCGAGAAGCAAACCGGCGATCATCCGACTCACCCGCTGATGCGATTATACGATGACGCACCGGGAGCTACAATCGCGACCGGGAGTCACGATTCCTTGGTGAGTAGCCTATACTCGGGCGATTCGGCTCGGATGCTTGGTTGCAGGCTGGCAGGGAAGGTGGGATGTGATGAAGGTACCGCCGCGTGTTTTCGCGTTCATTATTATGTTCGGGCTGATCGCATACATGCTCTGGAGCCATCCGCCGAATCCGTGGACCTGGATGCAGACACTGGGGGTTTGCCTGATGGTGGCGGGTTACCCGCTCTGGCTGTTGGCGCACGCTCAACTCGGTGCTTCATTTACGGCGAGGCCTGAGGCGCGGAGCCTGGTGACGCAGGGTTTGTATTCGAAAATTCGCAACCCGATTTATTTGTTTGGCGCGATAGCAATTGCCGGAACGTTCTTGTTGCTAGGGCGGCCCTATCTTTTGCTGATTTTCGTGGTCTTGATCCCAGTGCAATTGGTTCGGATGAGGAAAGAAGCGAGGGTTCTTGAGGATAAGTTCGGGGACGAATACCGAAACTATCGACGAGGGACTTGGTTTTAGACGTCACCAGCCACAGGTTTGCGATCAACCAGCTCCGCGGGTGCTTCGCGCTTAGACCTTAGGCTTTGGCGGTGAGGAGCTTTTCGAATTCGGGTTCGGTTAGGATTTTGACTTTTAGGGCTTCGGCTTTGGCGAGTTTGGAGCCGGCGTCTTCGCCGACTACGACGTAGCTGGTCTTTTTGCTGACGGAGCCGCCGATTTTGGCGCCGTGGGCTACGGCGAGGGCCTGGGCTTCTTCGCGGGAATGATTGGCGAGGGTGCCGGTGAAGACGAAGGTCAGGCCGGCGAAGCGCGTATCGATCAGGGCCTTGCGCTGTTCTTTCATGTTTACGCCGACTTCGCGCAGATGGTCGATGAGTTTGCGGTTAGCGGATTCGGAAAAGAATTCGCGGACGCCTTCGGCGACCTTGTGGCCGACTTCCCCGACTTCCATTAATTCTTCGGCGCTGGCGTCGGCGATTTTTTGCATATCGCCAAAGTGGCTGGCAAGAAGCTGCGCGGTGCGTTCGCCAACGAAGGGCATGCCGATGGCGTAGACCAGGCGCGCGAGGCTGGCTTTTTTGCTGGCGGCGATTTCGTCGAGCAGATTTTGCGCGGATTTTTCGGCCATGCGGTCGAGATTGGTGAGTGTTTCAAGATTCAGGCGGTAGAGGTCGGCGTAATCCTTGACTAGTTTCTTTTCGAGAAGCTGGATGACGATTTTGTCGCCGAGGCCGTCGATGTTCATAGCGTGGCGGCCGGCGAAATGCAGGAGCGATTCGCGGGTGCGCGCGGGGCAGGAGACGTTGACGCAGCGGTAGGCGGCTTCGCCTTCGACGTGATGGACGTGCATGCCACACACCGGACATTTGTCCGGCATTTCGAATTCTTTTTCTTCGGCGCCGTGCTTGACGACCTTCAGCACGTGCGGGATCACTTCGCCGGCGCGCTCGACCAGGACCGTATCGCCGGCGTGAATGTTGAGGCGGCGCACTTCATCGAGATTGTGCAGCGTGGATTTCACCACGGTGACGCCGCCGATTTGCACCGGTTCAAAAACCGCGAAGGGAGTGAGTACGCCGGTGCGGCCAACGCTGATCATGATTTCACGCAACAGTGTGGTTTCCTGGTGTGCTTGATATTTGTAGGCGATGGCCCAGCGGGGCGCTTTGGAGGTGTAGCCGAGTTCGTTCTGCAGGCCAATTTCATTGACTTTGACCACGATGCCATCGATGTCAAAGCCGAGTTTTTCGCGCTTGGTGTCCCATTTGTTGATGTACTGCTCGACCTGGTCGAGGCCGTGGCGCAGTTCCCAGTCTTCGCTGACTTTAAAACGCATGGTGCCGAGAGCTTCGAGGACTTCGGAGTGGCGTTTCTTGGGGACGCGGCCGTTGACCAGCATGTAGTAGGCGAAAAAATCCAAGTTTCTATTTTTGGTGATGTTGGGATCGAGGACGCGGACCGAACCAGCGGCGGCGTTGCGCGGATTAGCGTAGCGCTTGGCGCCGATGGCGTCCTGCTGCTCGTTCATGGCGTCGAAGGCTTTGCGGGTCATGATCGCTTCGCCGCGAACCTCGAAGGAACTGGCGATGCCGGCTTTTTTCAGGAGTTTTTCATCGACCCAGAGCGGGACGGCGCGGATGGTGCGGACGTTCGCCGTTACGTCTTCACCGGTGGTGCCGTCGCCGCGGGTGACGGCGCGAATCAGCGCGCCATTTTCGTAGACCAGAGACATGCTGAGGCCGTCGAATTTGTGTTCGGTGACGTATTCGATTTTTTCGCGGCCGGTTAGTTCGCGGACGCGGCGATCGAAATTGGCGAGCTCTTCGAAGGAAAAAGCGTTGTCGAGGCTGCCCATGGGCGTTTGGTGGGCGACGGTTTGAAAGCCGTCGCGCGGCGCGCCGCCGACGCGTTGAGTGGGCGAATCGGGAGTGATGAGTTTTGGATTTTCCTTTTCGAGCTGCTTGAGTTTGTTGAGCAGCTTGTCGAAGGCGGCGTCGGAAATCTCGGGGTCGTCAACGACGTGATACAGATATTCGTGGTGACGAATCTTTTCGCGCAAACGTTCGATCTCTTTCGCTGCGGCAGCGTTCTTTGAACTGGTCTTTTTCTGGTTCGTTTTCAGGGTCGTTTTCGGGTTCTGGGCCATGAACACTCCGACGCAATGCTACCGGAATAAGAGCGGCGAGTATTATACAATGCGCGTTCGACCGCGCCCGATACTTGGAACCGGGTATGGGGCTGAAAAAAATTGGAGAAGCAACTGACGGAGGCTATGTCGCACGGAATCAAAAACGCGCTGCTGATTTACAACCCGACCAGCGGTGGGCGGAGGCACCGCCGGTTTCAGGAGATTGAAGAGGCGGTGCGCATCCTGAAAGACGCGGGGATTACGGTGGAGTTGGCGGCGACCACCGAAGGAGGCCACGCGCAGGAAATCGCGCGGCTGGCGGTGGTGCACGGACGGGAAATGGTGATCGCCTGCGGCGGCGACGGCACGATCAACGAAATTATCAATGGCCTGGCGGGAAGCCAGGTACCGATGGCGCTGTTGCCAGCGGGCACCGCAAATATTCTGGCGAAGGAACTGGGGATTCCCTGGGATATTCCGCGGGCCGCGCGATTGATTCCGGAGGGCATCGTCCGGCGCATCGCGCTGGGAGTGGCGACTTTTGCGGGCGCGAACGGAAATAGCTACACGGAAGCGATGCCGGAGGGCGGACGTTATTTTTTGAGTTGCGGGGGCGCGGGACCGGACGGGGCGATCGTGAATGGCGTCGATGGCGCGCTGAAGAAAAAAGTCGGCGTGGCGGCGTACTGGCTGGAAGGCATGAAGCAATTGTTCAGCTACAATTTTCCGGAGATGCGGGTGCGTTCGAATGGCACGGATCATTTGGCGTCGATCATTGTGGTGGGGCGGACGGCGAATTACGGCGGCCCATTTAAAATTACGACAAACGCGACTTTGTTCGAGGATTCATTCGAATTTCTGACGAATTCGACGCGCAGCCGGCTGCAGTATCTCGCGTGCCTGCCGGCCCTGTGGCTGGGAAAAATTCGCGGGATGCAAGGAATCAAGATGTGGAAGGACACGGAAGTGCTGTGCGAATCAGCCGGAACGGATCCGGTGTTTGCGCAGGTGGACGGCGAGCCGGTGGGCCCGTTGCCGCTGAAATTCCGGATTGTGCCGGACGCGCTGTCGCTGGTGACGCCAGCGGCGCTGCACGTCGCTGCTTCGACTTAGCGGTTCCCTTTCCCGATGCAACTTGCGACCTATTTACTTCTATCCTGCGTGCTGGCGCGGGCTGCGCGTAAGTTCCTGCCACGCTACGGATTGGTGATGCTGGTTACCGCGGGCGTCGCGGCGGAATTGGATTTCGTCAGCTATTTTGCCGGTCCGGCGTCATTTCTGAAATTCCATCGCACGGTTTTACATTCAGCGGCTGGGGCACTGGTGATGTGCTGCTGCATTGTGGGAATTTATTTCCTAATCGATCGGTCGAGGCGCGACAAAACGGCGGAGGCGAATTCCAGCGAATTCAGGATTTCGAGCGCGCTGGTGGTGTGCATGGTTGGCGCGGCGGCGCATATTCTTCTGGATCTCGGCGACGGAATCGGCGTTCGACTCTTCTGGCCGTTTCGTCAAAGCTGGCAAGCATGGGATTTGCTGCCGTCTTTCGATTTGTGGATTTTGGTGGTGCTCGGCGCGGGACTGGCAATTCCCTACCTCGGGCGCCTGGTCAGCGAAGAGATTGGGGAACGCAGGCGTGGTGCGTTCGGGGCAACCGCGGCGCGCGTAGCGCTGGTGATGGTTGTGCTGTACGCTGGCGGGCGCATGATTTTACATTCGCGGGCGACGGAGTTGCTGCGCTCGCGAGATTACCGTGGCGAGGCGCCGCAAAATGCCGGCGCGTTCGCGGCATCGTCGAACCCGTTTGCCTGGCGAGGACTCGTTTCAACTTCAGCCGCGATCTACGAATTGAACATTTCACTTTTGCCGGGGGCCGGGTTCGATCCGGAACACGCGGTGCCGCACTACAAGCCGGAGGAATCGGCAGCGATAGCGGCGGCACAAAATACGGCGGACGGGAAATTGTTTTTGAATTACGCCCGGTTTCCGCTGGCGGCGATTGAGCCGCAAGACACGGGGCCGGAGGTTACGATTCGCGATTTGCGTTTTCCGGCCGGCGACAAATCGATCGAGAACATCGTGTTGGATACGCGAGTCGATAGTGATTCGAGGATCGCGGCGCAGCAACTGCGTTTCGCGAGCGTCGCGCGAGCGCGATAGTCGACGGCGTGAATCAACACAGGTTGGTGCGGTAAGCGCCTCAGGATTTCGTGACCGGCTTATGCATCAAGAAATGGATTATTACGTAGAGAACAACGACCGCCAGCAGCACACCCAACCCGAACGCAATGCCGTGCACTTTCAGAAACGCGAGCACGGAATCGCCGTAGCGCACCGCGAGAACTCCCTCCGCACCGTAACGCAATCCCCTGCCGAGGAGAATCGCGAGGACGAAGGTGCGCCAGGGGGCCTGGAAAACGCCTTCGGCGAGAATGAAGGGCTTGAACGGAATGGGCGGGGGAAGAACGGCGGGAAGAAACGCGCTGAGGAAAGCGTTTTTCTCGACCCACTCCTTGATGGTTTCGGCTTTGCCGCGAGCGTGCCGGTGAAAGAAAGCTTCGCCACCTTTTTTGGCGAGGGCGTAGAGCACGACGCAGCCGCACAGCGAGCCGAGCGCAGCCATGGTCGCGTAGTAGGGCATGCGCGCGGGGTTCGCAACGCAAAGCTGGATCAGCATGGCGTCCGGGAAAAATGGAAAGGAAAGGATGGAGGAGTCGAAAAAGGTGACGACGAAGAGGCCGCCACCGCCAAAGGCGAGAACCAGGCCCTGCAGCCACGCGAATATTTTTTTGCGGTCCACTGGCGAGAATAATTCTCCAGGAAAATCGAACGATTGTAACAGAGTTTGCGGGGCGGCTCGCAGGCGCGGCAAATTCGCACGCGGCGGCAAAATTGCTGAATCGCGACAGGTCGGTTAGAATTTGTTCTGGAATTTTTTCGTCCGAACATCCACTCAAGCATCCATGGCGCTCCTCGACAAATTGAATGAAGCCCAGCGCGAAGCTGTGCTCACCACGGAAGGGCCGCTGCTGGTGCTGGCCGGCGCGGGCACGGGCAAAACGCGGGTCATCACCTACCGGGTGGCGCACCTGATTGAACTGGGGGTGCCGAGCTACGCCATTCTGGCGGTTACGTTCACGAATAAAGCTGCCGGGGTGATGAAGGAACGCATCAGCGAGCTGCTGCGGGCCAGCGGGCGCGACGCGGCGGACGTGTGGGTGTCCACGTTTCATTCGTTCTGTGCGCGGCTGCTGCGGCGCGAGGCGAGCCATCTGGGTTTGCCGCGCGATTTCGCGATTTACGATGACGACGACCAGAACGCGGCGATCAAGCGGGCGCTGGCGGCGCTGGATTTGTCGGCCGAAGATTATCCGCCGCGCGCGGTGCGGGCGCAGATCAGCCACGCGAAGAATCACGGCATCACGCCAGACGACATGGCGGCGAACGCAGCGGAGATGCGCGACGAAGAGCGCAAGGACGTGGCGAAACTTTTTCGCGCGTATACGGACATTCTGCGCAAGGCCGCGGCGCTGGACTTTGACGATCTGCTGTTGAAAGCGGTGGATTTGCTGCGCGACAGTGTGGAGGTTCGGGCGCGGTGGAATTCGCGATTTCACTACATCATGGTGGACGAATTTCAGGACACCAACCGCTCGCAGGAAGATCTGATCCGAATGCTGGGCGGGGAGCGGCGGAACATTTGCATCGTCGGCGATGAGGATCAGTCGATTTACTCCTGGCGCGGGGCGCGGGCGGGAAATTTGAAACGCTTTACCGAGGATTTTCCGGACGCCAAAGTGATTCGGCTGGAAGAAAATTACCGGTCGACGCAGATCATTCTGGATGCCGCGGCGGCGGTGGTGAAAAACAATTCGGAGCGCCTGGGGAAGACGCTGCAGGCGACGCTGGGCGAAGGCAACCGGCTGCGTTTTTACGAGGCGCCGGACGCGCCGGCGGAAGCGGAATACATTGGCGCGCAGATTTCGGCGCAGGTGCGGAACGATCCGGAGGCACGGCTGGCGGTGCTGTACCGCACCGGGGCGCAGTCGCGTTCGTTCGAAGAAGTGTTGCGGCGGCTGAATATCCGCTACCGGGTGGTGGGCGGGTTCAGTTTTTATGAGCGCGCGGAAGTAAGAAACGCGCTGGCCTACGTGCGGCTGATATTTCATCCCGAGGACGATGTCGCGCTGCTGCGGGTGCTGAATGTGCCGCCGCGCGGAATTGGCGCGGTGACGGTGGCGGCGCTGGAGGCACGGGCGCGGGAAAATTCGCAATCGTTGTGGGAAGTGATTCGGTCGAGCGAATTTCTGACTGGGAAGAAATTCAGCGGGGCGCTGCGGTCGTTTGCGAAATTGATCGAAGATTTGCAAACAGAATGTGTAGAGCTGGGGCCGGCACAGTTGATCGAACGGGTGCTGGCGCGGACCGGATATCTCGACTGGGTCGAGCAGCAAGACAATCTGGAACACACTTCGCGCGGGGAGAACCTGCGCGAACTGGCCAATGCGATGGCGGAAGCGACGGAGCAGGGCCAAACACTCGAGGACGTGCTGGACGCGGCGGCGCTGGCCAGCGATTCGGATCAGTACGACGACACGATTCCGGTTTCGCTGATGACTTTGCACAGCGCGAAGGGCCTGGAGTTTGATTCGGTATTTTTGGCGGGGCTGGAAGAGGGCGTGTTACCCCACAGCCGTTCATTGAACAGCGGGAATGCCGAGGTGGAAGAAGAACGGCGATTGTTTTACGTGGGGATGACGCGGGCGAAACAGGTGCTGGTGCTTTCGCGGGCGGTGTACCGGCGCAGCTACGGAGAAGAACGGTTGCGGGCTTCCCTGCCGTCGCGATTTTTGGCGGAAATTCCGGGGGATTTTATTGAGGCGGCTATGGGATCGCAGGCCGAGCCGGGCGAATCGCGAAGGTATGAGCCGGATCCGGATTATGTGGCGAGTTATTCCTACCGGCAGAAAACGCGGACGCCGTATGGGTCTGGCGGCGGGTACGGGCGGGCGGTAAAGCCGGTGACGCGCGGATCGTCGAAGGATCCTTTGATTGGGACGCGGGTGCGACATTCGAAATATGGAGTCGGGACGATTATCGGGGTGGAAGGCGAGGGAGAGGAACGGAAGCTGACGGTTAGTTTTCAGGATTATGGAGCGAAGAAATTGATTGAGAGGTATGCGAATTTGCAGCTGGCTTGAGGGGCCGGCCGAAGATTTAGCACAGAGGGCACCGAGAAAAGATTGAGGAAGGCGGGAGAATTTGATTGGCAGGACATCGTTTGGCGCCCGGTCGTACGATTCCCCGGTTGATGCTTCGCTGTTTAACCTAGATGCAAATACAAGTTCAGGAATGTGCGGTGGGTGGTGCGGCGGCTGGTATGATGTTGCGCAGAAGCGTTGCAGCATGTAGATTCTTCTGGCTTTCTACCGGAAGGTGATGATTGGGCGCACAGCTTTTCCGCACCAAGAATATCGATCGGTTGATTTCTGATTCGGAAAACCCAGATAAGCAGCTCAAGAAATCGTTGGGCTGGCTGAGCCTGACGTCGCTGGGAATTGGCGCGGTGATTGGTTCGGGGATTTTCACGATCATCGGCACGGCCATCGCCGGACAAAAGCTGCAATTCAGTTCGGTGCTCAATGCGCCGCTGCTCGAATACCTGATTTACCATTCCGCATCTTTTGGAAGGCCGGGGGCTGGACCGGCCATAGCGCTGTCGTTCGTGCTGGTGGGATTTGTGTGCGCGTTCGCGGCGCTGTGCTACGCCGAACTCGCCGCGATGATTCCGATCGCGGGCAGCGCTTACACCTATACGTACGCGACGATGGGCGAATTGATCGCGTGGATCATCGGCTGGGATTTGATTCTGGAGTATGCGGTTTCGAACATGGCGGTCAGCGTGGGATTTTCCGCGCATATCGTAAATCTGCTGGACTGGTTCGGGGTGCATCCGGATTTGCGCTGGATTTCTCCGGCGTATTTGCCGTCGGGGCTGGCGGATTTGCAGGGCAACACGCTTTACGCTCCCGGCTGGCATTTTGGGTTCAACTGGCCGGCGTTCATCATCGTGATGCTGCTGACGATTTTGCTGGTGCGCGGGATTCGGGAATCGGCGAACGCGAACAGTATCATGGTGGCGCTGAAAATCATGGCGATCATGGTGTTTGTGATTTTCACTTCGCACATGATTCATCCGTCGAACTGGCATCCCTTTGCGCCGAACGGCTGGCCCGGAATTCTGACTGGCGGGTCGATTATATTTTTTACGTATATCGGGTTCGATTCGGTTTCGACCGCAGCGGAGGAATGTAAGGACGCGAAACGCGATGTGCCGATCGGGATCATTGCGACGCTGGTGGTTTGCACCATCCTTTATATCGGCGTGGTGGTAGTGCTGACCGGGCTGGTGCCCTGGCAATCGCTGATGGACGACGCGGCGCCGGTGGTAAACACGCTGAAGCGGCTGGGCATGGGGAATATTCAGTTGATCGTGCTGATCGGCGCGCTGCTGGGAATGATTTCTTCGCTGCTGGTTTTTCAACTGGGGCAGGCGCGGGTCTGGTTCGCCATGTCGCGCGACGGGTTGCTGCCGCGTATATTTGGCCGGGTACATCCACGGTTTCGCACGCCGGATTTTTCGACGATCGTCGCGGGATTTCTGGTGGGGATACCGGCGGGATTGCTGGACATCGGGACGCTGGCGGACCTATCCAATATCGGGACGCTGTTTGCGTTCGCGCTGGTGGCCGGCGGCGTGTTGATTCTGCGCTACAAACAGCCGGACCGGCCGCGCGCATTCCGTGCTCCCGGTGGTATTCTGGCACCGGTGATTACGATTCTGGCGTGTTTGTTGCTGATGGCCGGATTACCGATCACCAACTGGATCCGATTTTTCGTCTGGCTGCTGATTGGGCTTTGTTTTTATTACGGGTACGGGCGCAAGCACAGCCAGCTTTCCGATGCGAATATCGCAGCGGATCAGGCCAAGCAGATAACAGGGCGTAAGAATTAAGGAGATTCTGTTTCCTGATGCGTCGAACGGCACAGGGCGCGCTCGCGCTTTCGGTGGGAATCCTGGTGCTCAGCCTGGCCAGTTCGTACGGCTGGGGTGACAACGCGGATCGGCTGGTGACGAACAAAGCGGTGGACACGTTGCCGGACGAGATGCTGCCCTTCTTCCAGGCGAGCCGGCAATTTCTGGTCCAGCATGTGACCCAGGACGATCCCGGCGCGAAGGCCGCCGCCGAACACCACACCGATTTTATTCGGCTGGATCATTACGGACCCTTCCCCTTCGCTACGTTGCCGCGCGACTACAACGCCGCGCTGGCGAAGTACAACCGGCGGAATCTGGAGTTGTATGGGTTGCTGCCGTGGGAAATTGGATTCTACAGCAAAAAACTGACGGACGCGTTTCGCGATCATAATTGGACTGAAGCTAAGGTCACGGCGGCGATTCTGGCGCATTACGTGAACGCGGCGCACGATCCATTCAATACGACGCTCAATTACGACGGAAAACTTTCGCTGCAGGGCGGCGCGAATGAAAGATTCGCGACCGGCTTGGTCGATCGCTACCAGCTTTTCTTTTTCGTGAAGGCCGATGAAGCGGTTTACATTCACGATCCTACCGACCACGCTTTCGATACTTGCCTGACCGCGCATTCGTGGCTGGAAAATGTTTTACTGGCCGACCGGCGGGCGCATGATTCCACCGGGGGGTACAAAGAGGAATATTACGATCGCTTCTACTCGTTGGCGGGCGCGGTCTTGGTGCGCCAGCTTTCCGATGCTGCGACCGATGTCGGATCGTACTGGATGACTTCTTGGATTAATGCAGGCCGGCCCCAACTTCCCTCGCAATGAGTTGAGATGAGCGAGATTACGCCGAAAACTCGAAAGCCCACGGTGGTGGACGCGCTGCCGAAGGCCGAACTGCATGTGCATCTGGAAGGTTCGATACGTCCGGCCACGGCGGTGGAACTGGGGGCGCGGCATGGAGTCGCGCTGAAGATTGAAGATGTAATGGCGCGGTACAACTATTCGAACTTCAACGGTTTTCTGGACACGTTCAAGTGGGTGACTTCATTTTTACGCACGCCGGATGATTACGCGCTGATCACCAAACAGCTGGCCGAAGAATTGATTCGGCAGAATGTGGTGTACGCGGAGGTCACGATTTCGGCGGGAGTGATTCTGCGCCGGATGCAGAATCTGGAAGCGACGCTGACGGCGATTCGCGACACGGCGCAGAGCGTGCCGTTCAGCCGCTTGCGGCTGGTGTGGATTCTGGATGCGACGCGGCAGTTTGGGCCGGAACCCGCGATGGAAGTGGCGCGCTGGGCGGCGAAACTGCACCGGCTGGGAGTGGTGGCGTTCGGCATGGGCGGAGATGAGCTGGCCTATCCCACGGTGAATTTTCGGCCGGCATTCGACCATGCGCGGAGCGAAAACCTGCGGGTGGTGTGCCACGCGGGCGAGGTCGGCGGCGTGGATTCGATGCGCGAAGCGATCGACCTGCTGGGAGCGCAGCGCATCGGGCATGGCATTGCCGCGATACTCGATCCGGCGTTTGTGGAATCGCTGGCCCGGCGACGAATCGTGCTGGAGAATTGTCCGACGAGCAATATGTGTACTGGCGCTTTGGCGCGGCAACTGCAGAAAAGCGACGCGACTTTGGCGGATCATCCGCTGCCGGAATTTATCAAGAAGGGCGTGGCGGTGACGCTTTCGACGGACGATGCCGGCCTGTTCCATACGGATTTGCTGACGGAATATTCCAAGGCGGCGTCCTTGGGACTGACTGACGCGCAACTGGTGCATCTGGCAGAGCAGAGTTTTCATGCGGCATTTTTGTCCCCCGAAGACAAACGTAAATTGCTGGTCGATTTTCATGCCGCCGCAAAATCCGCGGGGCTGATATAATTCCGCGGATGAAAGCACACGTCTGGGTGATGTTGAAAACCACGGTACTCGATCCGCAGGGCCAAACGATTCAACGCGCGTTGTCTTCGCTGGGGCATGCCAGTGTGAAAGAAGTGCGCCAGGGTAAATTTTTTGTGTTGTCGCTCGAGGGATTAAACCGCGAGCAGGCCAAGGCGGAAGTGGAGCGCATCGCCAAGGATGTGCTGACGAACCCGGTGATTGAGGAATTTCGGCTGGAAATTCTGGATTGACCCGCGCTTTACGGTCTTTTCCGCACATGGTTGCGGCCGCTGCGTTGCCCCGTTCCCCCTATGTGCTAACCTTATTCGAGCCAAACAGTCACTTTTTCTACTTGCCGTTGCGACTTTCAGGAGCAAAAACGCGTGTGCGGAATTGTGGGTTACATTGGCAGCAAGCCCGTCGTGCCGCTGATACTCGACGGACTTAAGCGGCTGGAATATCGCGGGTACGATTCCGCGGGGATTGCGGTGGTGGACCGCAATGGCAAGCTGCAGGTCCGGCGGGCGTCGGGCAAACTGCGCAATCTGGAAGAATCGATTCGCGCGACTCCGCTCGAAGGAGTTTACGGGATCGGCCACACGCGCTGGGCCACGCACGGACGGCCTACCGAGGAAAACGCGCACCCCCATCGCGACTGCAGCGGCGAAATCGTGGTGGTGCACAACGGGATCATCGAGAATTATCTGGAGTTGAAGCACCAGCTGATGGCCGAGGGGCATAAGTTCGTCACTGAAACCGACACGGAAATCATCGCGCACCTGATTGAAAAATTTTCTGGGGCGAAAGGCACGACGCTCGAAGAGGCCGTGCTGAAGACGGTGAAGGTGATGACCGGTGCGTACGCGCTGGTCACGCTCTCGACGCGCGATCCGCAGAAGATTGTGGCGGCGCGGCTGGGACCGCCCATTGTGGTAGGCCTCGGTGAAAACGAATATTTCGTGGCCAGCGACATCCCGGCGATTCTGCAGCACACCCGCGAAGTGTTTTTCCTAGGCGACGGCGAGCTAGCAGTGGTGACGCAGCAAGGCGTGCAGCTGATGGATTTCGAGCGCCGAGGCATTACCCGCAAGCCCCAGCACATTAGCTGGGACCCGATCATGGCGGAAAAGGGCGGGTACAAACATTTCATGCAGAAGGAGATTTTCGAGCAGCCGCGCGCGGTGCGGGATACGCTGCTGGGCCGAATTTCACAGGAAACCGGGAAAGTGTTCCTGGATGAAATGCAGATCAGCGAGCAGGAATTCAAGAATTTCGAAGCGGTGAAGATCATTGCTTGCGGAACCAGCTGGCATTCGGCGCTGGCCGGGAAATTCATGATCGAAAAGCTGGCGCAGATCCCGGTGGAAGTGGATTACGGCAGCGAATTTCGGTATCGCGACCCGATCGTGACCAAAAATACGCTGGTAATCGCCATCAGCCAGTCGGGTGAAACGGCGGATACGCTGGCGGCGCAGCGCGAAGCGCGGCAGAAGGGCGCCAAGATTCTGGGCATCTGCAACGTGGTGGGATCGATGCTGACCCGCGAAGCCAACGGGACAATTTATACGCACGCGGGGCCGGAGATTGGGGTGGCGTCGACGAAGGCATTCACCGGGCAATTGACCGCGTTGATTTTGACCGCTCTTTATTTGGGACAGGTGCGGGGCAAGCTGGCGCCGGAGACGGGCAAAGCATTGATGCAGGAATTGACGCGGCTGCCGAGCAAGATCGAAACAATTCTGCAGCACGACGCCAAGCTGGAAGAGCTGGCTCGGACTTTATTCCGGCACACTGATTTTTTGTATTTGGGGCGCGGGATCCACTACCCGATTGCGCTGGAAGGCGCTTTGAAGCTGAAGGAAATTTCGTATATTCATGCGGAAGGATACCCCGCGGGCGAAATGAAACACGGACCGAATGCGTTGATCGACGAAAATCTGCCGGTGGTAGTGATTGCGACGCGCGACGAGTCGGACCCGGCGTCGATGACGCGCTATGAGAAGACGATTTCCAATATGCAGGAAGTGAAGGCGCGGGACGGGATCGTGGTCGCGATCGTCACCGCAGGCGACACGCAGGCCCGCGAAATCGCGAATTACGTGGTGGAAATTCCGGGGGCGCCGGAGTTGCTGGCGCCGATTCTGGAAATTGTGCCGCTGCAGATGCTGGCGTATCACATCGCGGTGCGTCGCGGGTGCGACGTGGACCAACCGCGCAACCTGGCGAAGTCGGTTACGGTTGAATAAGAACTGTTCTGCCGACCCGCCTTCTATTTAAAATGTCGCACATGATACTGAACCAATTGTTGAACAGGTCTCTGCTTGCGTTGACAGCATTGCTGCTTTTTGCGGCCGGCGTTCAGCCCTCCACGACCTACAGTCTGGCGGCGATCCATTTCACCGGCCTGCACCGGTACACGCCTGAGCAGGGCATCGCCGCATCAGGCCTGCACATCGGCGATTCCACTACACTCGGCGATCTGCAAGCCGCGGCGGAGCGGCTGTCCAAGACGGGCGCGTTCGATTCGGTTTCTTTCCAGTATTCCAACCGCGGAAACGATTTGACGGCGCAATTTGGCGTCACCGAAACAAAGGATGTTCTGCCCTGCATTTTCGACAATTTTGTGTGGTTCACCGATGCGGAACTTGATCGGACGCTTCGGCAACGGGTGACGTTCTATACCGGCGAGGCTCCGGTGAGAGGCGATACCGTTGAACAGATCCGCAGTGCCCTTCAGGATTTGCTGCACACCAACGGAATTACGGGCGAAGTGAGTGAAATCCCCTACGGCGGCCTGGGAAGTGTCAACGCTTTGTTGTTTCATGTTGACGGAATTTCGCAGCCGATCAAGAGCATCGCGTTTTCGGGAGAGCTTGCGTTAACGGACAAGCAACTCAGCGATGCCTCGATCGCGTTGAGGAGTCAGGATTTCTCGGTGACGAACGTTGCGTCATACGCGTCAGGGGCGCTCCTTCCGCTGTATTACCAGCGCGGCTATCTGCGTTCCAAGTTTGGACGCGTGGAAGCGAAGCTGGTCGACCCGAACTCAAAAGGTCCGACCAGCGAAGTCTCCATCACTTTGCCGGTGACCGAAGGCAATCAGTATTTGTGGAATGGAGCGTCATGGGTGGGAAATCAAGTTCTATCCGCCAGCGATTTAGGGAAGCTCTTAGGGATGAAACAGCAAGAGGTCGCCAATCAGGAAAAAATCGACGCGGGTTTTAACGGCGCCAAGAAAGCGTACGAATCCCGAGGATATATTGATGTTCGCGTCTCCCCTACCCGGGATCTGGACGATACGGCGAAACTAGCGAGCTACACCGTGCAAGTGGCCGAAGGCGGCCAATATCACATGGGACAGGTCTATTTTGACGGCTTGCCGCAGGGTGTGGCCGCGGCGTTGCTAAAAAAATGGAAACTAAAACCTGGGGATGTCTTCGACGCATCCTATCCGGACGACTTTGTAAAAAACATCGCGGGCCAGGAATTAGCGCAAGCAGGAAGCAGCTCACGCCGTATCGGGATGAAGCGCGAAACCGATGCGAATGCTTTGATTGTGAACCTGCACATCCAGTATCACTGACGAAAGCTACCCAGCGGGTTGGTGACTGAGTGAAGTTTGGATCCGCGGTTCCGCTTTATCCTCTGCTGAATTAGAATCCAATGATGAGTCGAAAGGTTTTCCAGCCACAACCTGAGCGAGCGCGATGGCAACGAAGAATTTGTGGTGTGCTTTTTATGGCGTCGTTTTTTGCGCTGGCCGTTTTTTCGGCGCGCGCCGCCGCGGCTCAAACCGGAAGTTCGCATCTTGAGGCTGTGGAAGTGACGGGATCGACGCGTTTCACGTCGAAAGAGATCATCGGGGCGCTGGGTTTGCGGACTGGAACTGCGATCAGTCGCGAAGGCTTGCAGCAAATCGCCGACAAACTGTCGGCGCTGGGTACGTTTGCGACCGTCAACTACCATTTCAATACCGTCGCCACCGGAGTGCGCGTGACTTATGAGGTGACGGACGCGATCATGCTGCCGGTTAGGTTCGATAATTTTCCATGGTTCACGGATCAGGAACTGGCCAACGCGCTGAAGAGCTCCGGGATTCTTTTTAACGGCTCGGCGCCGGCTACGGGGGCGTTGGCGGACGCCATGGATGCGGCGCTTTCGAAATTTCTGGACGAGCACGGAATTCACGCACAGGTAACGCACCGGACGATACCGCTGGCGGACCAGGACGCGCAGGTGCAGCAATTTCACGTGGAAGACGCCGCGTTTTTGGTGCAGTCCGTGGAATTTTCCGACCCGCTGGCCAAAACGGATCCGCACATCCAGGACCGGCTGGGCGATATCGTCGGGCAGCCCTATTCGCGAAGCAAGATCGAGCTATTCGAATTCGAGCAGCTGCGTCCGATTTACCTGGCGCACGCGTACCTGGGCGTGAAGTTCGATACTCCGGTGGCGAAGTTCCCCACGCCGCCGTCGAACCTACTCTCCGGTCCGGTGGTGGTGATGGCCGGGATCGAACCCGGGCCCGCATATCAATGGGGCGGCATTGAGTGGAGCGGCAACGCGGCGATTTCGAATTCGGATCTCGATGGCGTGGTGCAAGTGCAGCCGGGCAGTTTGGCGGATGGCAACCAGGTAGAAGGGATCTGGAAACGGGTCATCGAAAAATACGAAGAGGCTGGATTTCTTAGTGTGGACATCAGCCAAACGCCGCACTTCGACGACAAGAATTCGAAAGTTTCGTACGCGGTGAAAATCACCGAAGGTCCGCAATACCACATGAGGAATCTGGTGCTGACCGGTCTGTCGGTGGAGGGTGAGCGGCGGGTGCGCACGGCATTCCCGATTCCGGAGAACGCGTTGTTCGACAAGACCGCGTACCAAATTTTTATCGACAAAGGGATGAAGGCGGCGTTTAACGGATTGCCGGTGCATTACTCGAAGATCGGCAACTTTTTGCAGCTCGATATCCCGAATGCGAAAGTAGATGTTTTACTGGATTTTCAGTAGTTTGGATTCGGCTATACTCGCTGACGAAATGTCCATCGAACAATTTCCGATCATGGCGAAGGGTGGGGCTGCTGCGGCTCCGGAGCGGGCGCTGGATAGCGCCGCGGCGCTGGGCAAACAAGGCTCGCTTTTCGCGAGCCTGAGCGCGCTGCCGGCGGTGCTGGTGGCGCTTTCGGGTGGGGCGGATTCGGCGTATCTGGCGTGGGCGGCGCAGCAGGCGCTGGGCGAGCGCGCTGTTTCCATCACGGCGCTTTCGGCCAGTTTTTCGCGACACGACCGGGAGCAGGTGGAAAACTTTATCTCCGCAACAGCGGTGCGCCACGAATTCATCGAGACCAGCGAGTTCGATAATCCGCTGTACGTCGCGAACAATGCCGACCGGTGTTACCACTGCAAGGACGAACTTTTCGCGCAGATGGATGCACTGGCTCGAACGCGCGGCGTGCCGGCGATCGCGTATGGGATCAACGCCGACGACACGCGCGATTTTCGCCCGGGCCACCGGGCCGCGAGAGAACATCATGTGCTGGCGCCGCTGCTCGATGCGCAAC
>Ga0302307_10000509_pt1 | contig 26021 bp, 19 predicted proteins | sample III_Palsa_E3_2_FD_200530 | JGI IMG/M metagenome (GOLD analysis project Ga0302307, IMG submission 200530) | Peat permafrost microbial communities from Stordalen Mire near Abisko, Sweden - III_Palsa_E3_2 | ecosystem: Environmental > Terrestrial > Soil > Palsa > Peat permafrost | place: Sweden... | reverse complement strand
CGTATTCGCGGACCGCGCCGCTTATCTTGCCGACCCGGATTTCGCGCGCATCCCCGTTCGCGGCTTGATGTCCCAGTGTTATGCAGACGCTCTGCGCGCGACGATTGATCCAACTCTAGCGTCCTCAAGCGAGAAAGTCGGCGCGGGCAATCCCGCTCCCTATGAGAACGCTCCGGCGTCTCCGAGCCCTTGCCCGAAGTTAAGCGGCGAATCAAATCCGCAGGGTTCTCAAGTCGCGGAAGCGCGGGCGCTCGCTCTCGCGGAATCAACGCGTGGCGGCCACACCACTCATTTCTCCGTCGTGGATGCCGCAGGCAACGCCGTGGCCAACACTTACACGCTAAACGACAGCTTCGGTTCCGGTGTGACTTCGGCGGATGGTTTTCTGCTCAACGATGAAATGGATGATTTCACCACGCATCCCGGCGCGCCCAACATGTTCGGACTAATCCAATCCGAAGCCAATACCGTCGGACCGGGAAAACGTCCGCTGAGTTCGATGACGCCGACGATTTTGCTGCGCGACGGGAAGCTGAGTTTCGTCACCGGATCTCCCGGCGGCCCCACGATTATTTCAGCGACGCTGCTTTCGATCCTGAACTGGATGCGGCTCGGCATGGACCCACAGTCCGCGATCAACGCTCCGCGCTTCCACCATCAATGGATGCCTGACGCAGTCGTCCTCGAACCTGATTTTCCGGATGCGGTGGCAAAGGATCTCGAAGGCGGCGGCTACCCCCTCGCTCCCCAGCGGCACTGGCTCGGCCAGGTCGAGGCCATCGGCATCGACCCCAAAACCGGCGAGCGCCTCGGCGCGCCCGATCCTCGACGCCAGGGTGCAGCCATCGGGTATTGAACTTTCGGGCGATCTTTCGGCCGCGGATGACGACGCGATGGGTTTCAAACATTCTCAAGTAGGCCAGTTCCTTGTGTCCGTCCAATTTGTGGTCTGAGTATTACGGAGCTATTTTGAGGTCTGACGTAAGCGTTCGAGCCGATCAGGGAAGATCGGCGTCCAGAGCGTAGATGTCGCTCGTCCCCAACTCTCGAACCATCATTATCGATCCGTCCGGCGTCAACCCCGTCCAGACTCCCCAGCTCCCGGCTAGAGCGAAATTCGGCGCCGGAGCTATGAGTTCAATATTGCCGTCAGCGATTTTGACGCGGTAAACTCCGGGTTTTTCGCGGGCAATATCCGGAGTTAGGGTCGAGTAGTAAACGTACTTGCCGTCAGCCGACCAACTCAGGTAGTCCGCGACTTCGGCCAATTCTCTAGTTGAGCCGGAAGCCATATCACGCAACATCAAACTCTGCGTCGAGTCGGACAGCCCAGCGTAGTATCGGCCGTCGGGAGCCAGTACTCCGCTGGCGATTCCCAGTGAGCCGGGCAGCAGAGTGTCTTTTCCGGTCTTCAGGTTTAGGGAGTGCAAGGCCCACTGTGCGCGCGATTCATTCGAAGCGGCGAATACGAGGCACTGACCATCCGGGGTCCAATTGGGCATGCCCACGTCTCCCGCGCCATCCACCACCACCTTTACAGAGCCGCCATTTGCCGAGACTAAAGAAATCTTTAGCGGCGCGCCTCGCTCAACGACGAATCCGAAGGCGATTTGAGTTCCGTCAGGCGACCACTGGGGAGACGCTGCACGGATTGGCGCAGATGTGAGTTGCATCCGCTCGGAACCGTCGATCCGACTCCTGACCAGCGTGCCTTCCGGATAAGTGACGTAAGCCATCCATTTGCCGTCGTGCGAAAAGGCTACATACTCGATGGATTGGCCATTGGCATAGGGCGCGAACTCACCGGAGCGGGCGTCGTAGCGCATCAACTGGCCGCGCGGCTGCGTTCCAACCGCATAGATCGTTTTGCCGTCAGCGCTGGGCGTGGGCATATAGTAATTGAGCGGTCCTGCCGTGAGCTGTAGCGGCTGAGTGCTGCTCTTACGAAGAATGTCTTTCTTATCGCGGAGCGCCCAAATATTCCTGGTGCCTCCTTGCAATGCGGTGAAGAAGAAATACCGACCATCGCGAGTCCAGTTCCCGGCCCATGAGCGGCTCGAAGTGTTCCAACCCGGAAGCATTCGCGTCACGGCGCGGCCGGAGGCGTCCACCTGCCACAGGGAAATTCCTCCTTCCTTTGGATCAAGAACCGAAGTCCGAATAAGTCTTCCGTCAGGTGACCAGCGCGGCTTGAACGGTATTCCCGGAAGCGAGGCCAGGCTTCTTGAATTGCTGCCGTCGCCGTCCACCAGATTGAGGCTCTGCGTGGACTCATTGGTATAAACGATCATGCGGCCATCCGGAGACCATACGGCGTCGTCTGCGAACACGCTGCCGACGCGCCGAGGAGTCCCAGCCGGTACAGGCAATCTCCAAAGTATGCGGTGCCAAATCGGGGGAAGCCCTTTGTCGAGCTCTGAAATCAAAAGTTCGCTTCCAGACGGCGCGATGTCATGAAGCCCTGCTATCTTCGCGAACGGCTTTTCGACTGAGGATATCGCACCGTCGTCGAGCGAGACATACCGAATTTGATTTTCGGCATTTTCCCGGCTGGCGAAATAAATTCGCGATCCGTTAACGAGAAGATTCTCGTTCCAGATCACTGTGCCGATATGCGTGATCTGACGGACTCGCGTCAATCTCGGGAGAGGAACGACGGGGCGGGCCAAAGCGGCGACAAGCGCGAGTACGGCGCAGCTTGCTAGCGCGATAAGCAAACGATCTGTTACGACGTTGTTCTTTGTGCGGGAAATCTGGAACGGTGATGCGCCAACCTGCGGCGTCAGGTTCGCACTTCCTTCGAGAGGCGCAGTGCCGCCTTCGCTCACAATCCGCAGATCTGCCCTGCTTTCCTGGGATTCGGTAGCTCTCGCTACAAGACATGCCGGCGCGATGAAGCGGTAGCCGCGGCGAGGGATTGTTTCAATGTAACGAGGCCTTTCCGGATCGTCGCCTAGCGCGGCGCGGATTTCTTTGACACAAAAGTTGATGCCGCCCTCGAAGTCCACGAACGTGTTGTCACCCCAGAGCCATTGGCGGATTTGTTCCCGCGTCACGATTTGACCAGGGCGTTCAACAAGCAGCAGGAGGACTCGAAGGGGCTGCGGATGCATCTTGACGGAGATGCCGGCTTTGCGCAGAGTGCCGTGCACAGGATCCAGCTCGTAGGCACCGAAGCGAATTACCGATGGCGGCTGTGCTGGCGAAGCCATTTCAACTCCAAAGTTCGGGGATTTTACCACCTAATTACGGTGCAGGTAGCGGAATCTTTCCGCAGGGCGGAGTCGCTGGAAGTCACAAAGTTTCAATGAGTTGCCCTCTCATATCTCTCTCAGAAGAATTTCAGGCTTCCTATCATTGGCATTCCCGAACCGCGCGGCTAACTTACATCTGGATCGATTTCCTGGACCGCTAAAGGGAGGACGTCATGAAAATCAGGATTGCACGGTTCATCTTTTGCATGTGCGCAATCGCCGCGCTCATGATTCCGATGAGGACGAACGCACAGTCAGACACGGGGAAGCACCACCACTACAAAGCTATCGACGTTGGGACGTTCGGAGGACCCAACAGCAGTTTTCTCCTGCCCTCTCCAACAGGCAGGGTCCTAAGCAACAATGGGACGGCGGTCGGCGGAGCCGACACTTCCACTCCCGATCCCTTGTGCCTCTACTTTAACTCCGACTGCTACGTGTCGAAGGGATTCACGTGGCAGGACGGCCTCGCCACCAAATTGGATGCGCTCCCGGGCCTCGACAATAACAGCTTCGCTTTTTGGGTGAGCGACTGCGGTCTGGTTGCTGGAGAATCTGAAAATGGTATCGATCCCCTGACCGGCGGTCCGGCACTGGAGGCGATTATTTGGGGGAAAGATGGTTTCATGAACGTTCTCGGGACGTTTGGGGGAAACGACAGCTTCTCGTCGGCGGTCAACGACCGGGGCGAGGTGGACGGAGTGGCTCTAAATAAGATTCCCGACCCCTACGGCTTCCTTTTCTTCATGCCCGGAGCGACCCAATCGCGTGCATTTCGCTGGACGCAATCCGAGGGTCTGCAGGATTTGGGCACGCTCGGTGGCCCCGACAGCGGTGCCTTCTTAATTAACGAGAGCGGACAGATCAGCGGGTGGTCGTTCACAAGTTCGACCGTGAATTCCGCGACCGGGCTCCCGACCCTCGACCCGTTCTTTTGGGAAAATGGCAAGATGCTGGACATGGGCACTTTGGGGGGCGTATTCGGTCGATCGTTTGCGCTGAATAACCGAGGTCAGGTGGCCGGCTTTTCGGACCTGGCTGGGGACCAGAGTTGCCATCCCTTTCTTTGGGACAAGACCGGCGGAATGAAGGATCTCGGAACTTTGGGAGGAGACAGCGGGCTAGCGTACTTTGTCAACGACGCAGGAGAGGTGGTCGGCTCGGCGAATGTACCTGGCGCTTTCGGTTGCGACAATGGCGCACAAAACCACGCGTTTCTTTGGAGGAACGGTGTGATGACTGACCTGGGAGCGCCGGACGGCGATACGTGCAGCGGCGCGGTAGCCATTAATTCAAAGAGCCAGATCGTCGGAGGTGGGGACGATTGTAACGGCGGCTTACTGCACGCCTTTTTGTCGGAAGACGGCGGCCCCGCGGTCGCCCTTGACACTCTCATACCTCCCAAACTTGGTCTACAGCTGATGTATGCGGTTTATATCAATGACTCCGGAGAGATTGCCTCCGTTGGAGCGATTTCCAACGGCGATATCCGCGCATTCGTGTTGATCCCGTGCGACGAGAATCATCCTGGCATCGAAGGCTGCGACTACAGCCTGGTGAACGAGACCGCGGAGGCAGAGGTGGCGGATCCCGGGAAGGATTCCAAGTCACCCGCGGCCCCAGTGGGCGCGAGCAAGTTGCCGCCGTTCAAAATGATGGCTGGGATGCGTTCGCCATTATCGATCCACAGGCCTTTGCGGTGACAGCAATCGAGATCAGCATCAGTGGGCGTACTTTGCTCAGACGAATAATTGCCCCAGCGCTCTATCACGAGGAGAGTCTTGCACCATCACGATCAGCTTTGATGGACCCGCGAGCAGGAACCAACCGAAGCCGAAGACGCTTACAAGCTCGCTTTCGATTTCCGACAACGCCACGAACAGCCCGCAACAGGTTTACGGGCATCACTTCAGGAGTGCCGTAGAATCGCGCAGCGGAACTAATACGTTTCTATCGCAGAGATGCGGCGGGCCAAGATCATCTACCCGCTTCACCTTGCCCGGCGGCCACTTGGCGGCGAACTTCCTCGAGCCAATTCAGCACCACGGTCGGCTGGGAGAGGAGCGCTAATCTGCCGCCGGCAAACTGGAACATCACGAAGTGCTGGCCATCGGGCATCACATCGTAGGAAGTGAAGGGAGCCCGCAACTCAACGCCGTCGAAGAGCTTCTCGGGCTTCCCCAGCTGGAAGGAGTTCTTCTCTACCGAATACGGCACGGCGATTACGGAACTCCCGGTGACGTAAAAGATCTCGTGACCGTTTTTGGACCATCGCGGTTCCAATCCTCCGTCCGCGGTTACTTGCCATTTTCCTCCCGGGCCTGGAAACGGCACCACGTAAATCTGGGGGACACCCGATGCCACGGCTGAGGTATATGCCACCCAATGTCCGTCGGGGGAAAACCGCGGTAGGAGCCCGTTTTCAATAGACGATTCTTGATTGGGAAATCGGCGTGGTTCTTCTGGCTTGCCTTGTTCGTTCATGGTCAATGTCCACATTTCGCAGCAGGACCCATCCTTTTCCGAGAAGCCGTAAAACGCCAAAGTCTTTCCATCGGGTGACCAGGAACCAGGAGCAACGTTCACACTGCGCCGGACTGGCGTTAGCGCCTCCTCTTCGCCGGTTCCATCGGAGCGTTTCCAGTAGATGCCTTGCGTTGCTCCTGCCCCTGTGGCTTCGGGACGCTCGTACGCGAGCCGTTCGCTGTCCGGTGTCCAGACCGGGAAGATCGCTGGAGCAGCCCCTGGACTGAGGGGCGACGTGGTCCCTCGCGCCAGGTCATGAATCCAGACGCCGGTGGTCGTCTGAAAAGCAAGGCGCTTACCGTCTGGAGAGAGGCTCGGCGAAGCGGCCTCCGGCTGATCGCTCATCAAAACCGATGCATTTCCTTTGCGGTCCAGCAGCACGACGTTCGGATTTCGATCCAGAGCTCCGCCAGACAGATAAACGGCTGCGCCGCTATCCGAGAAGCTGATTTGCACTCCGCCGTTCGAGAGATCAGCATCCACTCCCTGCAGGACCGGAATCGCTACGCCCGTTACTTTGAGTCCCTGCGCGTCGAAGGGAACAACGAAGACGGTACCCTGGGAGACATAGGCCAGGTATCCGCCCGGAAGATAGCGCCCAAAGTACGCATTTTCGACTAAAAGCTTGGGGATGCCCGTATCGAGCGGAGCCACTTCTACAGCGGCACGCCCGAAGAAGTTGTTATCCGCAGAAGCCGTGAAGAGAACGGCCTTGCCGCCGGGGAGGAGCTGAGGCCACCGGTGCGTGGTCTCGGAGCGCGTCTTGTCAAGATGTGTTACCGGCTCCGGCTTGCTTCCATCCGAACGGACGCGGTAGAGCGCGCTTGTGAATTGCAACGGAGCGATAATCGTTCCGTCTTCGCCCCAGGCCCCTCCGCGAAATCCGGCGGCATCGCATATCGCAATGGCCGCGCCGCCCCGCACAGAGATCTTCTTCAATTTCCCGTCGTCGCCGAAAAATCCTATCCATTGGCTGTCGGGGGAAAAGAAGGGGGAAGCGGCAGAGCCTGCGCCTTCCAATAACAAGGCGGCGCTCTTGTCCAGCTCGCGCACGTAAAGCCGCCCCGCGCCGGACCCTCCCTTTCGTGTCGCGTACACGATCCGCGAGCCGTCGGGAGAAATCACCGCAGCCGGCCCGTTTTCCCTATCGAGCTGCTGATCACTGGGAATCGACATTGAGAGTTCGATCAGCTTTCGCGCGGGGACCTGTGACGCTTGGCGCAGCGCAAAGAGTGACGCGAGCAGCGCAACGCCCAGAACCGCGGCGATGGCCCAAGGCACAAATCGTTGCCAGAACGGCGCGGCAGATTGCGGCGCAGCGGTGGCCACGTCCGCTGCCGTATCTTGCGTAGCGCCCGAGAGAACCTCTTCGATCGCGATGCGCGCGTCGCCAATGGCTTGCAGACGTTGGCGCGCGTCTTTCTGCAAACACCGCTGGAGCAAGTCGCGAACCGCCTTTGGCGTGCTCTTCGGAAGCGTGCTCCAGTCCGGAGAATTCTTGATGATGGCCGCGAGCGCGTCCGACACGGTCTCGCCGCCGAAGGTCTGCGCGCCGGTGAGCATCTCGAACAGAACTACGCCGAAGGACCAGATATCCGAGCGGCGGTCCACCGCTTTGCCTTTCGCCTGCTCCGGCGACATATAAGCCGCGGTGCCGAGAATGATTCCTTCCTTGGTGGAGGCCATCGTGAGCGTCGGGGAATTCGAAATATCCTGCGACGAAGAGCCGTCGAGCAAGGCCTTGGCCAAGCCGAAGTCGAGCACTTTCACTTTGCCATCGTGCGTCAGTTTGATGTTGGCGGGCTTCAAATCGCGGTGAACGATGCCGCGCTCGTGCGCGCATTCGAGCGCTTCCGCGATTTGCTTGGCGATGGGTAACGCTTCCTCGATGGGGATGGCGCCCTGCTTAATGCGTTCGGCGAGAGTGGGGCCTTCGACTAACTCCATCACCAGCGCGCGCACGCCACCGCTCTCTTCAAATCCGTAAATGGAAGCGATGTGCGCGTGGTTCAGCGACGCGAGCACCTGCGCCTCGCGCTGGAAGCGGGCCATCCGTTGCTCGTCGTGCGAGAACGCCTGCGGAATCACCTTGAGCGCGACCTCGCGGCCGAGTTTCGGATCCCTCGCGCGATAGACCTCGCCCATGCCGCCCGCACCAAGCGGCGCGACGATTTCGTAGGGACCCAGTTTCGTGCCGGAGGAAAGCGTCATGATGCGACCGCATTATACAGAGCCAGCAGCCAAATGGCGTGCTAAGTGTTGGCAACGAGCTTTGATGGACGCATGAACCCAGCCGGGATTGGCGCAATTCCCTGAAGCAGGCCCGCTGCCCGCCGGGCCTATTGACGGAACCTCCGTTTCCATTGACCATAGTAATTCTTCGCTTGGGACCGCACTTGGGGGCCGAATGCAACGCGTGCTTTCGACGTACCGCTATGTCAACCAGCCGCTGGGTGCTGCGTTACTAGCGGGAATTTCGCAAGCGAGCATATCGAGCATCGAAATTTACTGCGCGCCGCAGCATTTCAGTTATCGCGAGCCGCAGGCCGTGCGGGAACTCGCCGACGCGCTCGGCGAATACCATCTCGAAGTGCACGCGCTGCATTCTCCCACCGAGCGCGACCTTGCGCCGGGACGCGAAAGCGGTGTCCCGATTTCGATTTCGGATCCCGAACGCATCCGGCGGATCGACGCCGTGGACGAAGTGAAGCGCGCGCTCGAAGTCGCGGAGCGAATTCCCTTCCGCTACCTGATCCAGCACTTGGGACATGGCCGCCAAAGCGCGGACCCGCGCAAGCTCGATGCCGCTTTCAGCTCGCTCGAGCAGCTGTCCGTTTTCGCCAAGGCGCGCGGCGTGACGATCGCGCTCGAGAACACCACGGATGAGCTCGGCGCGCCTGCATCACTGCAGCATTTCATCGCCGACACGCACCTACACGATCTGCGCCTGTGCTTTGATACCGGCCACGCGCACTTCGAAGACGGAGTGGAGGTAAGCTTTGACGCCATGCGCGAGCGCGTGGCCACCACGCACATCCACGATAATCACGGCGAAAAAGACGAGCACCTGCTCCCCTACGAAGGCACCATCGATTGGGACGCAGCGCTCGCCGCCATCGCCACCGCTCCGCAGCCGGTTGTCTTCGTGCTCGAACTCGCTGAGCAGCCGGGCGGCGCGCCCACGCTGGACCAAATTCGCTCGACCTTTGATAAGCTGGAAAAGAATTTCACGGCCAAACGCGCCCGCGCCGAGCGGTCTTGAGCGCCCCAACAGAAAATCCACGGACAAACCATGACACCTGAGACGCAACCTGCCGCACCCATCGTCACCATCGAACAAGCGGGCCAGCATGTGGGCCGCAGCATCACCATTCAGGGCTGGCTCTATAACCTGCGCGAATCGGGCAAGCTCCTTTTCCCCATCTTCCGCGACGGCACGGGCGTGATTCAGGGCGTGGTTTCGTTGAAAGAGAATCCGCAGGCTTTCGAGGCGCTCAAGGGACTCACGCAGGAATCGAGTGTGGTCGTCACCGGCGTGGTCCGCGCCGAGCCGCGCGCGCCCGGCGGCTACGAAATGCACATCAGCGGCGCCGAAGTGGTGCAGCGCGTGTCGGAATCGGAGCCCTATCCCATTCAGCTCAAAGAACACGGCGTGGATTTCCTGCTCGACCGGCGGCATCTTTGGATCCGCACGCCGCGCCAGGCCGCCATTTTGCGTATTCGCGCAGAAGTGGAACGCGCCGCCAGAAATTACATGGATGACCAGGGCTACACGCTCACCGACGCTCCCATTTTCACTCCCGCGGCCTGCGAAGGCACCACCACGCTATTCGAAGTCAATTACATTGACGACCAGAAAGCCTATCTCACGCAATCGGGCCAGCTTTACGTGGAGGCCACCGCAGCGGCTCTGGGCAAGGTTTACACTTTCGGCCCCACGTTTCGCGCCGAGAAATCGAAGACTCGCCGCCACTTGACCGAATTCTGGATGCTCGAACCCGAGGCTTCCTACGCGCATCTGGAGGACATGATCCAGCTGGGCGAAGGCCTGGTGAGCGCGGCGGTGCAATCGGTGCTGAAAAATCGCGCGCGCGAACTTGCCACCATCGAACGCGACGCATCCAAGCTCGAAAAAATCATGCCGCCCTTTCCGCGGCTCACCTATGACGAAGCCGTTCAGGTCTTGCAGCAGGCGGGAAACCCGGTGAAATGGGGCGACGATTTCGGCGGCGACGAAGAAACGCTGCTCTCGAAATCGTACGAGAAGCCGGTGATCATTCACCGCTACCCCACCGCGATGAAAGCCTTTTACATGGCCACCGACGAGCAGCGCCCTGAACTTTCGCTCAGCTTCGACATGATCGCTCCGGAAGGTTACGGCGAAATCATCGGCGGCGGCGAACGCCTGTCAAGTTACGAGACGCTGGTCCAACGCCTGCGCGAGCACAACCTGCCCGAAGAGGCTTTCCAGTGGTATCTCGATTTACGGCGCTACGGCGCGGTGCCGCACGCGGGCTTCGGGCTGGGCCTGGAACGCACCGTCGCGTGGATTTGCGGAACGGAGCACATTCGCGAAGTCATCCCCTTCCCACGGATGCTCTATCGCGTTTATCCTTAGCGGTCCCTCCCTTTGCAGCGGGGTCGCGAAAAGACACAAAAATGCCGGATAAAATTCGCATCATCGGTGTGCCGATGGACTTGGGCGCGAGCCGCCGCGGCGTCGATATGGGGCCGTCCGCGTTGCGCGTCGCCGGGCTGCAATCGCGCCTGAAGCAGCTCGGGCGCCATGTGGAAGATATCGGTAACGTCGCCGTCCCGCAGCCCGAAGAGCAGCACTACGGCGAGAAGAACGCGAAGTATCTCGACGAGATTGCGCAGGCCTGCCGGGGCCTGGCGGACACGGTAAAGAAATCGCTGGACGAGGAAATGGTCCCGCTTGTACTGGGTGGAGACCATTCGATTGCGGTCGGCACCACGGCCGGCGCGGCCGCTCATTTCCATAAGCAATCCAAACGCATCGGCGTCATTTGGCTCGACGCGCATGGCGATATGAACACGCCCGATTCGTCGCCGTCGGGTAACATCCACGGCATGCCGCTCGCGGCCATCATGGGCTACGGCCCGCCCGAACTCACCGAACTCGGTGGCATCAAACCCATGGTCGAGCCGCGCAATGTTTCGCTTGTGGGCATACGCGATCTGGATTCCAAAGAGCGACGCTTGGTGAAGGATTCGGGTGTGCACATTTTCACCATGCGCGATATTGACGAGCGCGGCATGCGCGAAGTGATGGCCGAGGCGATCAGGTTCGCGAGCGACGACACCGCCGGAATCTGCGTCAGCCTGGACATGGATTTTGTGGACCCGAGCGACGCGCCGGGTGTGGGCACGCCCGTGCGCGGCGGCGTCACCTATCGTGAAGCGCACCTCGCGCTCGAAATGATCGCGGATAGCCGCTCCATGGTTTCTTTCGAGCTGGTGGAAATTAATCCGGTGATCGACCTGCACAATACCACCGCGCTTCTGGGCGTCGAACTCGTTCTCTCGGGCCTGGGGAAGAAGATCCTGTGATTTTCGCGCGCGCGTTTGGACCAACCGCCGGGATATCAGGATGACCTCACAGAAGCGATTGCGCGTGGGAGTTCTCTTCGGCGGGCGCTCGGGCGAACACGAAGTCTCGCTGGCCTCGGCCGCCTCCGTAATCCGCGCGCTCGATCCCGAAAAATATGAGCCTGTGCTCATCGGCATCTCAAAAGATGGCCGCTGGCTCGTGGGCACCGGCGCGCAGAAACTGCTTCCCGAAGTTTTGAAGACGGGCGAGCGCGTCTCGCTTCCGCCAGATCCCACTTCGGCCTCGCTGATCCCCATCTCCGCATCGTCCGGCGGGCGTCCGAGCGTCGCGATCGACGTCGTGTTTCCCGTGCTGCACGGAACGTTTGGAGAGGACGGCACCGTGCAAGGCTTGCTCGAACTCGCCGGCTTGCCCTACGTCGGCGCCGGCGTGCTCGCCTCCGCCGTAGGCATGGACAAGGACGTGCAGAAGCGCCTGTTCGAGCAGGCCGGATTGCCCACCGTGCCGTTTCTCGCCGTGCGCCGCGCGGAATGGGAACACGACCGCGCCCGAATCCTGAAGGCTATCAAGAAGAAATTCCGCTTCCCGTTTTTCGTGAAGCCGGCCACGCTCGGATCGTCCGTGGGCATGACGCGGGTGAAGGCCGCGCACGAGATTTCCGCGGCCATGGACCTCGCCGCCGAGTTTGCGCTCAAAATTATCGTCGAGCGCGGAATCGCCGGGCGCGAAATCGAAGTTTCCGTGCTGGGCAACGACAACATCCGCGCGTCGATTCCCGGCGAAATCGTTCCGCACCGCGAATACTACGATTACACCGCGAAATATCTGGAAGGCGGCACGCAGCTCCTGATCCCCGCCGCGCTCACCAAAAAACAAGTCGCGCTTTTTCAGGAGTACGCCGTGCGCTCCTTCCGTGCCATTGACGGGACGGGTATGGCCCGCTGCGATTTCTTTCTCGAGCAGCGCACGGGAAAGATTTTCATCAACGAGCTCAACACCATTCCCGGCTTTACCGCCATCAGTATGTATCCCAAGCTGTGGGAAGCCTCTGGTCTCAGCTACCCCAGGCTGATCGATGAATTAATTCAGCTCGCTCTCGCGCTGCACCGCGAAAAAGCGCGCACGAAATATTCCATCGAGCTTCCCGCCGGAGCCGGCGGCGCTCTCGACGCGCAGTAATAAACTGCACCCGCCGAACGTAGTAAACCAGGAGCGCGCATTCGGCTTGACTGCGCCCCGCTCGCCAATTAAACTAACCAGTTAGTTAAAGAATGTGAGTTCGCGCGCCTGGAGAGAGAGACCGATGCAGTATCGCCGGCTGGGGAAAAGTTCTCTGATCGTTTCGGCGCTGGGGCTCGGCTGCATGGGCATGTCCGAGTTTTACGGCCAGGCCGATGAGGCCGAATCCATCGCCACCATACACCACGCCATCGACCGCGGCATTACCCTGTTCGACACCGCCGACGTCTACGGCATGGGCCGCAACGAGGAACTCGTCGGCCGCGCCATCGAGAAACGCCGCCACCAGGTCATCATCGCCACAAAATTTGGCATTGTTCGCGATTCCAGCAATGCCGCCGCGCGCGGCGTAAACGGGCGTCCCGATTACGTGCGCCAATCCTGCGAAGCCAGCCTCCGGCGGCTGCGGATTTCCACCATCGATCTTTATTACCAGCATCGCGTCGACACCGAAGTGCCTGTCGAGGACACCATCGGCGCCATGGCGCGCTTGATCGAAGAAGGAAAAGTGCGCTACTTGGGACTGTCCGAAGCCGGCGTGAATACAATAAAGCGCGCGCACGCAACTCATCCCATCACCGCCTTGCAATCGGAATATTCGCTGTGGACGCGCGACCCGGAAGATGGATCTCTGGCCACCTGCCGTGAACTCGGAATCGGCCTGGTTCCCTATAGCCCGCTCGGGCGCGGGTTTCTCACCGGGCAGATCAAGAAATTCGAAGATTTGGCCAAGGACGATTACCGCAGGAGCTCGCCCCGATTTCAGGGCAGCAATTTTCAGAAGAATCTGGAGCTCGTCGAACGCATCCGGCAGATGGCCGCCGAGAAGTCCTGCACTCCGGCGCAACTCGCACTCGCCTGGGTGCTCGCGCAGGGCCAGGACATCGTTCCAATTCCCGGCACCACCAAGCGCAAAAATCTCGACGAAAATCTCGCCGCTCTGGACCTCTCGCTTTCCGCCGCGGATTTGGCCCGCATCCAGGAACTCGCCCCTCGCGGCGTTGCGACCGGCGACCGCTACTCGAAGGAAATGATGAAGCGGGTCGGCGTTTGAGGACGATCGAATGAGACGCGGAAGAAAGAAGGCTGAAAATCCGGCTCTGGCGCGGCGCATTCTGGCCGCCGCGGAAGAGCATTTTGCCGCGCAAGGCATGGCTGGAGCGCGCACCGAAGAAATCGCCGTGGCCGCCCGCGCCAACAAGGCCATGCTCTATTATTATTTCGGGAACAAACGCCGCCTGCACCGTGCGGTTCTCGAAAATCTCTTCCGCCAGCTTCGCAAGATCGCGCTTGCCCCGGCCCCGCTTCGCGCCACGCCTCGCGACCGCCTGTTCGCCTGGATGAACGGTTACTTCGATTTTCTGGCTACGCATCCGAATTATCCGCGGCTGGTCCAGCGCGAAGCCATGAACATGACGCCCGAATTTGAATGGATCGTGCGCGAATACTTCGGCCCGTTTCACAAGCGCCTCGTCGCCATCGTCGAAGACGGCGTGGCCGCGGGCCAATTCCGGAAAGTGGACGCGCACCAAACTGTTTTCACTTTGCTGGGCATGACCGTCTTCTACTTCGCCGCCGCCCCGGTCATGAGCCGGATCTCCGGCCAAAACGTGCTCTCTCCGCAGGGACTCGAAACGCGGCGGCGCGCTCTGCTCGATTTTGTCAGCCACGGATTATTTCGTTCGCAAGCGAGGTCTCGATGACCGGAAAGAAGTTTTTGGGATTCATTGGAGTGATTTTCCTCATCACTGCCGTGGCGTATTACTTCACCACGCCGCGCGGCAGCGATATTCCCCTGATCGGTGTGATCGACGGAAACGAAGTCGTGGTGAGCCCGCAGATGACCGGGCGCATTATTAATCTCACGGTGGACGAAGGCTCGGTGGTGAAGAAAGGCGATCTGATCGCGGAACTCGATCCCAAGGAGCTCGAAGCCAATCTTTCCGCCGCCAAGTCCAACGTGGACAGCCTGGAAGCTCAAGTGAACGGAGCGAACAACAACTATTCCTGGACCAACGACCAGACGGACGCCTCACTCACTCAGGCCGAAGCGCAAGTCACAACCACCAAGGCGCAACTCGAACAAGCCCAGGCGCAGCTTTGGCGCGACCAGATGGACCTGACCCGCGCGCAAAAACTTTTCGACAAAGGCGAGATTTCGGCGCAGGACCGCGACCACGCCGAAGCAGGCGTCCGAATGTCGCAGGCCAACGTGGATGCGCTGCAGCAATCCGTGAAGGCGCAGTCCGCGGGGCTGGGCGTGGCTCGCGCCAACCGCAAGCAGGTGGACGTGCGCAAGAGCACGGTTTCGACCATGCTCGCGCAGCTCGAACAGGCGCGCGCTTCCGCCGCACAAGCATCGGTGCAGCTTGGCTACACGAAAATTTATGCGCCGCTCGATGGCGTGGTCTCCGTGCGCGTCGCCAAGCAGGGCGAAGTCGTCGCGCAGGGCTCCCCCATTGTCGTCGTAGTGGATGTGGACCACCTGTGGGTGCGCGCCGAAGTGGAAGAAACTTATATCGATTCGATTGGTTTCGGCCAGAAATTGCGCGTGACGCTTCCTTCCGGCGACATTCTGGAAGGCCAGGTATTTTTCAAGGGCGTCGAAAATGATTTCGCCACGCAGCGCGACGTCAGCCGCACCAAGCGCGACATCAAGACTTTCGCCATCAAGGTAGCCGTTCCCAATCCGGAACACCGCTTGTTCACCGGCATGACCGCCACGGTTCTGATGCCGGCGCCGGAGAAGAAAGGCTGGCTCGCGCGGTTGTGAAGTAACCGGAAAACACAGATGAACGCAATCGAAGTGGATCACTTGACAAAAAAGTTCGGCGATCTGGTCGCCGTCAGCGACATCAGCTTCCACGTGGCGCAAAAGGAAATTTTCGGTTTGCTGGGGCCGAACGGCGCCGGCAAAACCACGCTGATTCGCATGATGACCACACTCACGCCCCCGACCTCCGGCACCGCGCGCATCGCCGGGCACGACATTCGCACCGATGCCGACGGCGTACGCCACGCCATGGGCGTGATTCCGCAGGCCATGACCTCCGATCCCGAGCTCACCGCCGTCGAGAACATGCTGATTCACGCCAAACTGTATGGCGTGCCGCGCCAGGATCGCGACCGCCTGATACTCGATCTGCTCGAATCGGTCGATTTGCTGAAATTCAAGGACGCTTTGGTGCGCACTTTCTCGGGCGGCATGCGCAGGCGTCTGGAGATTGCGCGCGGCCTGGTCCATTCGCCCCGGATTTTGTTTCTCGACGAACCCACCACGGGCCTCGATCCCGTTTCACGCACGAACGTGTGGCAAATGATTCGCGCCCTGCGCGAAAGGTCCGACCTCACAATTTTGATCACCACGCATTACATGGATGAAGCGGACAAGCTTTGCGATCGCATCGCTATCGTGGACCACGGAAAGCTCGCCGCCCTCGATACGCCCACGCGGCTGAAGGACAGCGTCCCCAGCACCGACACGGTCGAGGCCGAATTCGAAAACGCGCCCGCCGACTGGATCGCGCAACTCCAGGGCTTGGCGCATTCCGCCGGCGTCACCCAGCGCGATGAAGTCGTGCACATTGCCTCGAACGACGGCCCTGCCACCGTAGCGGCCTTGATGGATTTAACGCGCGCGCGCGGCGTGACCGTGCACCGCGTTTCCGTTCACGGCACGACGCTCGACGACGTTTTCGTGCATTACACCGGAAGCGATTTGCGCGACGCGGCCAAAGGAGGCGCGCACTATGATGTCGGCCACCTGTACCGCTAGCGGCGCTCCATCGGCCGCCTCCACGCGCGCCGGCCAAGGTGCGCAACGATGAATTTCCAGCGCATCTGGGCCCTCATCGAACGCGATCTGCGCAAGTTCTTTCGCAGCCCCGCGCTGATGATGACCTCCATGGTCTTCCCGCTGATGCAGCTGGTCGTCCTGGGCTACGCGTTCGGCGGCAAAATCGTCGGCGTGAACCTCGCTTTCGTGGATATGGATCACTCCGTCGAGTCCCGCAACGTGCGCGAGATGTTCAATGGCATTGCCACCGGCCCGCGCACATTTCGGGTGATCGAATACGATTCCCTGCCAAAAGCGGTCGAGGATCTTAAGAATGGCCACGTTCGCGCCGTGGTCTGCGTGCCGGAAGATTTTTCGCGCCGCTTCTATCACCGCGATCGCCCGCGCATCGCCTTCATGGAGGACAACACCGATCAATTTATTTCCAGTTCTATTCTCGAGCGCGTACAGCAGATGGTGGACCAGCTCAATACCCCGGATGTCACGCCGCGCCTCGCCGGACAAGTCCAGCTCGACACTGTGGAGGTTTATCCCTACGTCGAATACATCAAGTATTTGCTGGCCGGCTCCATCGCGCTTTCCGTTTTTGTGGTGGCCATGATCGGCGGCGGCATCACTTTTATTGATGACAAGGCTCGTGGCCTTCACGAAGGTTACCTGGTCACTCCGATCAAGAAAACGGAACTCGTGCTCGGATTAATCGGCGCGGGCACCGTGAAAGGCCTGATGGCCGGGATGGTTCTGACCGTAATCGGCGGCATGATCGCGGGCATTCCGGACATCTGGAATCCCGTGCGTCTTTTCTATCTCGCTCTGGTTGTCACCGTGGCTTCCATCGCCATGATGAGTTTCATGTTTCTGCTGATGGTTCGCGTGGACGACCCGCTCGTGCCGCGCGCAACCTTCGGCGTCTTGAACACCCTGCTCTTCTTTCCTTCCGGCGCGGTTTACCCCATTCAGGCGTTTCCGCGCTGGCTTCGCTGGATCGCCATCATCGATCCCTTCACCTACACCGTGCACGCCTTGCGCAACCTCACGCTCAAAGGAACGGGCATTGAAGGAATTTACATGGACGTGTTAGTTTTACTGGGGTTCTCAGCGGTGATGATCGCGGGATGCTTCGCGCTCTTCAAGCGGCAACTCTGATTCCAAGGAGCTTTCGTGGCACTTTTTGACGGCACCGCAGAACATCCGCCCTCCAAGGCCCTGCGTTATCTGATTACCACTCTCGTTTTTATCGCTCTCATCGCCGGCGCGTGCTGGTACCTGCTCCGCTTTCACGCCGAACTACAAACCACGCACCATTTTCTAGACTATATTGTCGCCGGAAAAATGGAAGACGCCTATAAGATGACCAAGCCCACTCCTTCATACACCCTCAAAGACTTCTTAGACGATTGGGGGCCTGAAGGTTATTACGGTCCGGTGAAAAGCTATCACCTCGAGCACGCGGAGGAGAGGAAGCAGGGTCCCGAGCCTCCATCCGGAGTGGTAATCACAATCGAGTTGAGCCCTTACGAGCCTTTTCCTGCAAGCAGTGATGCAGCAAAACAAAGTAAAACAAAAGAAGTGCGCCTCCAGATCGAATACAAGGATGAATCGGTTGGATTCGCGCCTTAAACTGCGCGCCTAAGGGGCTGCTCCGAGCGCCCATGCGTTACCCGTGCCTGCCTAACTCTCGTGGCCTGCAAGCAAGTCTTCGCACGCTGCGCGGACTTCCTCCACCGTGATTGCCTCGATCGGCCGTGGCTGGCTGGCGACAACGCTTTTGTCCCCGCGCGGATGATCGAACGTCGCTCCAGTCTGCACCACGCGGTGCTGCGTCTGCCACGGCCGCCACTGCAGCGGGTCGGTTACCCCAAAAATCAACACGCTAGGCCTTTTCGCTGCGGCCGCGATATGCGCCGGCCCGGAATCGTTGCCGACAAATAACCGCGCGCCTGCAATCAACGCGATTAGCTCTCGCACGTCGAGCGCGTCCGGAATGAACGCAAGGCTACCCATGTCTCGCCTCACCCCAGCCGCGAGATCCTCATCGCGAGCTCCCAGATTCACGACGCTCGCGATGCCGTGAGCCTCGCGCAGCCAGCGCGCGATTTCAGCGAACTTCGCCACCGGCCAGCGCATCCCCGGCAAACGCGCGCCCGGTTGCAAGACCGCGTAGGCCTGGCCCGTCGCAATCCCTGCCTGCGCGAGTCTCTGCATCATGCGCTCCGCCGCCTCGCGCTGCAGGAACACTTGTGCCGCCGGAATCGGGCCGCGCGACAGCCCGGTCCAATAAAATTGCGAAATCCGATGCTCCACGGTATGAACGCCCGCCGTTCCATAAAATTCCTTCGGCCCCGGCACCAGAACATTGTACAGAAATGAAAACTGCGACCCTTCCCAGCAGACTCGCTGCGGCGATCCCGATGCCGCAGTCAAGAGCGCCGAGCGCGGCCCTCCATGCTGGTTGAACACCACAGGAAATTTCCGTCGCCGCAGCTCTCGCCCGGTCGCGGAAAGCCCGCGAGAAACGAGCACCTCGGAAATTGCTGGATTCCCTTCGAGGACGGCGGCAAAGCGGGGCTCAACCAAAAGGCAAATTCGCAAATCCGGACGCCACGCGTGCAAGGCGGCGATGGCGGGCGTCTCAAGGACGATGTCGCCCAGCGAGCGCAAGCGCGCGATTAAAATTTCCGCGCCGCGCGGCAGGCTGGGGAGCAAAAGCGATGGGTCATTCGGCTTCAATGCGCGCTTCGTCCACCAGCATCACGGGGATGTCGTCGCGAATCGGGTAGACGCGCCTGCACGACGGGCACTTCAATCCACTTTTGTCGCCCGTCAATTTCACCGGCGTCTTGTCCAGCGGGCAGACCAGAATATCCAGCAGTTCCTGCGAAACAGCCATCCCTCGCCTCCGCTTCTTCTACTTGCGAACTCTAGCAGAGCCTCGCGTCCCAGAGCAACTGTCGCGGTCGCGGCGACCGCAAAATCCACTTTTAAGATTTGAGGTGCGCTACCTTCATCGCTAGCTGGCCCTTCCACTCTTCGCCCGGGGCCAACTCCACCGGCCAAACCGCCATAATCTGCGAGCCCTGGTAAATGCGCTCGAAGCCGTCTTCCGATTCCGAAACAGTTTCAATGGGCGCAGCCCAGAAATCCTTGGCCTTGGGCGCGGCAAGCGTCACGCGCACGCCCTGCCATTCATCCACGATCCGCAATTCAGAGGCGGGAGTGGCCGCGCCCCAGCGCAGCGGGTAGCGCTGGCCGTTCATTTCGAAATATCGATCCGGCGCGGAGGGCGCCAGAAAATTCACCACCGCCTCGATTCCGACGAACACGGAAGCTGCTCCCGGAGCGGTCCGCCGCAGCGCCACATCGCAAACGATGCTAAATCCATCGTCCGTACGCGCCAGCGAAAACCGTTTCTCCGCGGGCCAGTCCTTGCTCTCTTCTGAAATAAGGGTCGCCCCCTCCGCGGAAACTTTTGCCGCGCGATATCTTCCGCCCGCTAGCCCGGCATCTGCGTCCAGACGCACTTCCGCATAATCGTGATACGTTTTCCCGCGCCCGAAGAGCAGCAGGCGGAACGCGTGCTGCGGCCAGCGGTCGTAATTGAGCCAGCGCTCGAGGCCTTCTTCCTTCGTGCGCGTCTGCTGATGAATCGATTGCACTCCAGCCGTAGTCTTCGCCGGCAAATTTTTGATGGCCGCGTGATACGACTCCTGCCGGCGGCACAGCGAATTCACCAGCGCGGCATTCGCCTGCCGGCAGTCGATGGCGCAAATTGTGGCGCCGTCATCCGGCAGCAGCACCGCGGCGTAGCGCTCCGAATTAAAATAAATCTCCTCGCGCCCGTCCGCGTTGAAATCGAATTGCGCCACGTCCGCGTACTGTCGGCCGCGATGCAACAGGCCATCCGCGATCGCTTCCGCCTCCACCAGCGACCGCCATAGCGCGGTGCGCAGGTGCGGAGAATAAAGCCCGCCAAAAACGCCGTGCCAGTAGGCGTCATTGCACTGGCTGCGCAGCACCAGAGTCCTGGCCTTGCCGCGCGCGGCCACGAAGCCCTTGTCGTGCCGCCGCGCCTGCTCCAGTTGCCGCACTTTTCCCGAAACATGCTGCATCTTCTTGTGCAGCAGATTCGATTCGCAATATTTCGTCGAAAAATTCCGCCAGGTTCCCCCGCGAAGAAACGGCAGGTCCTCCGGACGCCCCGCGAATTCACCCGTCAAAGCATGGTAGCGATTGCGCGCCGGCGTCGGCAGCGACCACTCCATCATCTCGGTATAGGACGCGGTCGGAAGGTCCGCGCGCCCCAGCGGCGGATGCGACGCAACCGCATCACCCGGTGTGCTCGTTTCAAGCCAGTCGGCGTTGCGTTCCAGCTCGGTGAAGAAATTTTCGAGCCATTTGTCGCGATAGCAATGGTCGTAAGTTCCGGGCCACACGCCGAATTTCTCCAGGTCGTCGCCCATGGCGGCATAGCCGTTTGGATGTGCGCCGGCAGCTCGCCGCAAAAGCTGCGTGGTCTCGTCGGCGGCGCGAAACGGAATCAGGTAGCGCAGCGCTTTGAGCCCCGGCAGAACGCTCACGGCATGGCATTGGTCTTCGGAAGTGTAATGGCCGTAGAGCTGCTCGAGTTCGAATCCCGCGCCGAGAAAATGATTGTCGTCCACCAGCGTATATTCAACGCCGGCAGGGCGCAGCGACGACGGGAGCTGCGGCTCCCAAACGCGTTCGGCAAGCCAGGCGCCGCGCGGGCGTGCGCCCAGATGCTTTTCGACGTAATCCGCGAGCCGCGTGATCTGCTCCAAGCGGTCTTCCGGCGGAATCACCGCCAAGATCGGCTCGTAAAATCCTCCGCCGGCGATTTCCACCTGCCCGCGCTTCACCAGAGCGCGCAGCTGCTCGAAATATTCCGGATGCGCCCGCTCGATCCATTCGAGCAACGAACCCGAATAATGCAGCCCGATGCGAATCGAAGGATGGCGCGCCAAAACTTCCACGAACGGAAGATACGATTGCTGGTAGGCGCGCTCCAGCACGTCGTCAAAATTTCCCACCGGCTGATGCGCGTGAATTAGAAGGACCAGCTGGAATTTCGCCACTACGGAACCTCACTCGGACTTTACAGGATAGCCTGAATCCGCGAACTTCACAAAAAACGAGCGGCGCATGTGAGGCCCTATGGCAGAAGCGCAACGGGAATTACGTCTGCCTCAGGGCAAACGGCAGACGCTAGTACGCGTCGCAGAAGCTCCGGCGAATTGCGCTAGCCGCTCACTGAGCCGCAGCATCGCCGCTTCTAGTGACGCATCGGCGGCGCGCGCGGGTACGTACATCACCACAAGAATGTCCGTTGCGGATTCCGTGATCATGCTGCGCGTCGAATCGCTGATCGGACTTCCAAACGGCCCTTCGGCGTCCGCCAGCAGCGGCCGCCCTTCCAGGTGCCACGTTTGCTTGCCGATTCCTTCATAACGTTCCCCCGCAGCGCCATGCCGAAACACAATCGGCGGATGAATCCGCGAGCGGTCATAACACCCGAAGGGCCACCCCGTTTCGATCGAGCCCAGGTTTCCGGCGTCCACCACATTCGACACCCGATACAGTCCCTTGCACTGCACCACGCGCCGCAGCAAAGCTTCCGACGACGGCCGGTACTTCGACGGGTCCATGCCCCACTCGCGGAACATGGCGCGCACCGCGCGAACCGGCTCCGCCTCCGCCAGGCTTTCCACCGTGAATTCGCGCCGCTTGCGCTCGCACACTTCGTCCATGCGCTGCGCGAGTCCGGGATCGACGGCCACCACTCGCACGCCGTCCGCCTCGACCGTGCCAAGTTTCACTCCCGGCAATTCAATTCCAATTTCCATGCGCACCCACTCGATTTCCGGCTGTTATGATGAATGCCGGCTCTCGAAATCTTATCGGGAAACGAGCGCGTGTGCGATGAAATCTGCGGAAAAAGACGAAAAATTCGAGCGTGGCCTGGCCCATTTCAACGCCCGCGAGTTTTTCGAAGCTCACGAAGTCTGGGAAGAAATCTGGCTGGTCGAAGCCGAGCCCGAAAAGACCTTCCTGCAGGGCATCATCCAGATCGCAGCCGCGTTCCACCATTATTGCCACCAAAATCCCGCCGGGGCCGAGTCACTTCTCGCCGCCGGCATCGTCAAGCTCTCGCGCTTTCCCGCAGCGCATCGCGGCCTCTCCATCGGCGATTTGCGCTCCGCCGCCAAGCACTGGGCGCGACGCCTCGGCGAAGGAAAAGATCCCGGCCTCGCCGCGCTGCCCAAAATCTCCCTGTCTACCGCGCCGAATCCGCACAAACCGTAAGCGCTCCGGTGCAACCTCAATCCATCACACACAGTCAAACATAGCTGTGCCGCCCAGCAGAGCTAAGGCGATAGACTATTGACCATGCATTTGCTGAGACGAAATTCGTCCACAAAATCTTCAGCCCGAAGCGCCCGCGCCACGTTTCAAGTGCCCGCGAGCCTGCCCTGCGTCGGCCTCGCTCTTCTCTTGTGCGCCCTTCCCGCACTGGCCCAGTCCCAACAGAGCGCGCCAGAAACTGCAGATTCCGCCGGCCAGCAGCAATCTTCCGGAATGATCAGTGGAACGGTAGTTGATCAAACGGGGGCAGCCCTGGTCGGAGCGCGGATCAAGCTCGCGCGCGAGGATCAATCCGCGAGCCAGGAAGTGGTTTCGGACGACGACGGCCGTTTCTCCTTCGTCAACGTCGCCCCCGGGCCTTTCTATTTCACAATCACTTCGGCCGGTTTCGCCGCGCAAACCTACTCCGGAAACCTGCGTCCGGGAGATTTTCACGTGGTCCCGCCGATAACGCTGGCTGTCGCCACCGCGCTCACGGAAGTCACCGTGGAGCCCGCCGCCGAACTGGCGGAAAAACAGATCAAGGAGCAGGAAAAGCAGCGCGTGCTCGGCGTGGTTCCAAATTTTTACGTGAGCTACGTTCCTGATGCCGCGCCGCTCACGCCCAAGCAAAAATTCGAGCTCGCCTGGAAGACCACCGTCGACCCGTTTACGTTCGTAATCGTCGCCGGCACCGCCGGTATCGAGCAGGCCCAAAACCAATTCAGCGGATACGGCCAGGGCGCGCAAGGTTACGGAAAGCGATATGGCGCCGCCTTCGCCGATACGGTTACCGGCACGTTTCTCGGAGGCGCGCTCCTCCCCTCGCTCATGAAGCAGGATCCGCGCTATTTTTACAAGGGAACCGGAACCACGCGCTCGCGCATTTTGTACGCCCTCGCGAATTCCGTGATCTGCAAGGGTGACAACGGCCGCTGGCAATTCAATTATTCCGGCATCCTCGGAGGCCTGGCCTCCGGCGGCATCTCCAACGCTTACTATCCACCGAAAGATCGCGGCGCAGGACTCGTATTCGAGAACGAAGGAATCGGCATCGGCGGCGCCGCCGTTTCCAATCTCATCCAGGAATTTCTCATCCCCAGGCTGACCCCGAATCTTCCCAACCACGGCCAGGCCCGCCCGTAATTTCTCCGCGCCCCTGAAAAGAACCTGCCTGCGAACGTTCGCGCAAGTAAATTGATATAGAATCGGTGCGGCTCTTGAGCCTCCAGAAGGACATCTGGTGAACAAATTTCATCTTCGCAAAATCTATCTCGCGCTGCTGATTCTGGCTTCGCTCGGCCTTACGTCCGAGTTCGTTCGGCCTGCGGCCGACAATACTTCGCTCCCCGCGCCTCCGGTGGCGAAGAAAGAGCCCAAGGTCACCGAGATCAATGGCCACAAGCTCGTCGACAACTATCATTGGTTGCGCGACAAGAAAAATCCGGAAGTGAAGGCTTACCTCGAGGCCGAGAACGCCTACACCGACGCGGTAATGAAACCCACCGAGCCTTTGCAGAAGAAGCTCTATGGCGAGCTGCTCAGCCGCGTCAAGGAAACCGACGTCGAAGTGCCCTACCGCGACGGCGAATATTTTTATTACACGCGCACGGAAGCCGGCAAACAGTACGGAATTCATTGCCGCAAAAAGGGCAGCATGGATGCGCCCGAAGAAATCGTGCTCGACATAAACGAACTCGCCAAAAACCAGACCTTCATGTCCGTTCAGGATTTCGCCGTCAGCGACGACGGCAATCTTCTCGCTTACACCACGGACAACACCGGATTCCGCCAGTTCACTCTGGCGGTGAAGGATTTGCGCACCGGAAAAATCCTCGTGGACCACGCCGAGCGCGTGGACTCCGTGGCTTGGGCCAACGACAACAAAACGATCTTCTACACTATCGAAGACCCCGTCGCCAAGCGCTCCTACCGCATGTATCGCCACACGGCCGGCACCCGCGGCCCCGGCACTCTCGTTTACCAAGAAAAGGACGAACGCTTCGATATTGGAGTCCAAAAAACGCGCAGCAAATCCTATTTGTTTCTCGTCTCCGGAAGCCACACCACCACCGAAGCGCGTTACATTCCTGCCGCCGAGCCCTCAGCCGCCTGGAAATTGCTCGAACCTCGCAAACAGGGCGTCGAATACTATCCCAATCACAATGGTGACTTCTTTTACATTCGCGTCAACGATACCGGACGCAATTTCCGCCTGGTCAAGGCTCCCGTCTCCGATCCCGCCGGCAAAAACTGGCAGGAAGTCGTCCCGCAGCGCCCTGACGTCATGCTCGACGACGTGGACTTCTTCCAGGACTACTACGTCTCGTACGAGCACGAGAAAGGCCTGCCGCAGCTTCGCGTCACCACCCTGCAAACGGGAGAGTCCCGGCGCGTTGAATTTCCCGAGCCCGCTTACATCTGCTATCCATACATCAACCGCGAATATGGCGCCGCCAAATTCAAATACGGCTACCAGTCTTTCATCACGCCCGCGTCGGTTTTCGAATACGACACGCCCAGCGGCGCTTCCACCCTGCTCAAGCAGAAAGAAGTGCCCGGCGGCTACGACCGCACGCGATATCAGGTCGAGCGAATTTATGCCACCGCATCCGACGGCGTGAAAATTCCCATCTCCGTCGTTCACCTCAAGGGCGCCAAGCTCGATGGCCAAGGGCCCATCTATCTCACCGGTTATGGTTCGTACGGCGATTCCTTCGACATCGGCTTCGATTCTGAAATTTTCAGCCTGGTCGACCGCGGCGTGGTCGTCTCTGTGGCCCACATTCGCGGCGGCGGAGAAATGGGCAAGGCCTGGCACGACGACGGCCGCATGATGCACAAGAAAAACACTTTCACCGATTTCATCGCCTCCGCCGAATATCTCCTGGCCCAGGGATACGGTTCGAAAGATCGCCTGGTGATCGAAGGAGAAAGCGCGGGCGGCCTTTTGATGGGCGCGGTCTTGAATATGCGCCCCGATTTATTTCATGCCGCTTTGGTCGGCGTTCCCTTCGTTGACGTGATGAACACCATGCTCGATGAATCCTTGCCCCTGACCGTCGGCGAATTCGAGGAGTGGGGAAATCCCAAGGAACAACCTGCCTTCGATTACATGCTGACCTATTCGCCCTACGATAACATCCGGGCCAAGGCCTATCCCAACATGCTCGTGCGCACTTCTTTCAACGACAGCCAGGTAATGTATTGGGAGCCCGCCAAATATGTGGCCAAGATGCGCGCCACCCGCACCGACCACAACATTTTGATTCTA
>Ga0302307_10000493_pt1 | contig 26650 bp, 27 predicted proteins | sample III_Palsa_E3_2_FD_200530 | JGI IMG/M metagenome (GOLD analysis project Ga0302307, IMG submission 200530) | Peat permafrost microbial communities from Stordalen Mire near Abisko, Sweden - III_Palsa_E3_2 | ecosystem: Environmental > Terrestrial > Soil > Palsa > Peat permafrost | place: Sweden... | reverse complement strand
CCGCAAATATTTGATAGATTTAATCGGATTGAACCTTCGAATAAGGGTCTTAAAGCTGGGCATGGCTTAGGATTGGCTATTGTAAAAGAGTTAGTTACAAAATTAAATGGAACTATTTCTGTCAAAAGTCAAGTTGGTATTGGATCAACATTCTCAGTCAATTTGCCATTCAAGCTCCAAGATTGTGCACTTATTATCTCCCAATGGCAGAATATAAATCCAAATAGTAGAGTACTGTTAGTAAATGATAAAAAAACGGCAACTGATACTATATTAGATCAGCTGGGCTCAGTGACTGTCAAAAAAGTAAAAAGTGAGAGTGTAATAAACGAATTGGTAACAGCATCTCAATCTAACGCTCCTTTTCATATTATTATCATTGATAGTGAAATTGAGTTCATTGATTCATTTAGCTTAGTAAAGATAATAAAATCTAGTAGTGTCATTCCGAAAATCATGCCTTTACTTTCAACTCATCCTCAAGATAATGAATGGCTTGATAAAGCACGCTCAGCAGGGTATTTTGAATTTATAATTAAACCAGTTCTTCCCAGCGAGCTTCAGCGTAAACTCAGCAATGCGTGGGAGAAATGGCAGCAAACTTAAAGGACTATTTTTTTATTGATTACATCTTTTATAGTTAGTAAAAGCTGCTCTTTTTCTACTGGCTTAGATAAAAAACCATTCATTCCAGCAAGGTAACTTTTTTGTTGATTAACAATATCGTCATTACCACTAATAGCTATTATGGGTATAGAGTTCAACTTAAAATTACTTTGGCGAATTTTTTCTGTTAAGCTTATACCGTCAATATCAGGGAGACCAATATCCATCAAAATGATATCAAAGTTATTTTTGGAATTTTCCAGTAATTTTAGTGTTTTTTGCGCATCATCAGCAACAACTATATCCTCAAAACCCAATGATTTTAATAAATTTTTTACTACTATTTGATTAATAAAGTCATCTTCGACATATAAAATTCTTACTTTATTTAAACTATCCTGACTCTCATCCACCATGACGTCCCTTTAATCCCTAATAAAAAGTTGAAAGAAAAGCTTATATACTTACGAGAATAACTTAGTTTTATAACTACAGAAATATCATCTTAACTAGTAGTTAATTTGCTAAATTTCAAGCTATGAGTCTTTTCTCGAATATCTAAACGACCCTATTCTGCAATTCGATTTTACTAGATTATAAATAAAAACATAGAATTATTACAAGATAGGGCAGAGCATAGTTTACTGTTTACAGCCTCTTTGGAGCTAGCTTGAATAGGACGCGAGCGCCAGCACCCCTAGCGCAAAGAGAGGATAGTATTATATACTAGAATAACTTGGGGGCGACTTGGTTTCGACGTGGGTTGCAAAACTTGAGGTGCATGCCGAGGATGTAGCTAACCTCGTAAATCACGCTGCAAAAAGATAGTTGCAAACGACGATTCTTTCGATTACGCTTTAGCCGCTTAAAAACCGGCAGCGTACCGTTGACCACATGTTCCTATGCAGGTGGGTCTAGCAATAGACATTCAACGGTCATATCTCATAGGATCGCCGCGATGCTTACCCGGCAGCAAAACGGCTAAAACTTTACGGGATCGTCATCATTTACCCAGCCCATCGGGGAAATGCTGATTAAACAAATGATAGGCTAAGCATGTAGTACCAAGAGCGGAGGACTTGCGGACGCGGGTTCAATTCCCGCCGCCTCCACCAATTAATCTTCTAATCATGTCTCGTATTGTCTAATGGTTGTTAGTAATAAACCCTTCCATTTTGGTTCATCGCGAAGCCGGTTAAAAGGGGGTGGGTCCATTTCATCATTTCAAATTAGAATGAGGTATAGCACTATCTTGAGGAGTTTTTTTTGTATTTCTTTATCAGACCTTATCAGACAAACCAAACCTTTCTTTGAAATAATTGTTTAAAAACAATTGGTTATATGTTTTTTCCGTGGGAATCTGCGTAAAACTGCCCTCTTACTTGATAATTCACTTATAAAGTGTTTCTGTTGCACCTCGTTCCATTTTAATAGTAAGCAGCAGCTTGAGCGTTCTAGCAAAATAATATATTCTTATCAGATATTTTAAATGATAGCGGCTTATTTTTAAACAAAAACAATGGGTTATATCTTGTTAAACGATAAATATTCTTGGGAAAGTGTGATACAGGACGCGCTGAAAAGCAAAGCAGAGTACAATTTTTTAGATTTCAAGCTGATGTTGACTGATGACAATAACCGGCTCAAAGAGCATATTAATGCTTTTGGTAATCTAGAGCGAGGAGGTTGCTTTGTCTTTGGTGTTGACACATCATTGGTTACTGAAGAGCCTATGCCTGACAGCAATAGGCTAAAACGCAGGGCAAGCATTGGTTAATTTGTGATAAATCGCACTATCACAAATAGCGATTTTGGGTTGTAGGCTAATTTAACTTACAAGTGTAATTTTTTTAAAAGGCACTTTCAACAATGAAGTGCAACAGTCAGTCCCGAATTTTTTCAGGCCCTTAGCTGACACTGTTGTTCAAATAATTTTCACTAAAAATATACTTTATAAGTGGGTCGATAATATTATATTTTCTTTTTCCAACTTCTTGTATGTAATCTCTTTTTTCAAGTACTTTAATTGACTGAGCCGCGCTAGAAGGAGAGAATTTTGTTAATGACACAAAATCCTTACTGGTGAGAGGCATTTCTGTTCCATACTTAGCAATAGCAATTAGCATCTTCGACTGATTGTGGCTAAGTAAATCTATTTCATTAGTCACATTTGATTTTTCAGCCATGGCGTATTGATGCCATATTTTTTGCACTTCCGTTTCAGATGGCGTGGTATTGGCCGAAAAAATCTTATGGCAAAGAACGTTCACATAATAGGGGTGTCTTTCAGTTAAGTCTAAAATAGCTTGTATCGCTTCTACAATACCCGTTGTTTTCCACTTTTTTTGAAATTTACTCTGTATAAACGGTATATAATCTTTATCAGCAATTCTAGAAAGCTCCATCCTATCACACAATTTAAAAAGAGGTTTCGTACGATCATCAAATAATCGACTGAGAAGGTTTCTATTGCTTCCAGAAAATATAAAGCTAATCGAATTTGATTCTTGAGCTACTTGGCGAATAACCGCCTCTATTGCGGTCGATTCCGTTATCTGATTAAGCCGTTGAAATTCATCGAAAAAAAGTATGATTTTTTTGCCTCTTTCTTTTAAAGTACTATCTAACTTTTTTAGTGCCTCTAATATTATTTTTGCAGGTGGTTTTTTAGATCGTGAGACCTCGACCTGAACCTTGGTGCCTCTATAGGAAAAACTCACGTTTAAGCCAGAGAAAAAATCTGTGACGAATGTAAGCGCATTTTTAGTTTTAGTTTCGATGGACCATAAAATGTCACCTATCGCACCTAGTACAGAGTTTTGGACCTCTATTTCATTCAATTCAGAATACAAATCGATATGGGAAAATGGTAATCTCATACCAGAAGCGACATCAAGAACCAAACTAGTTTTTCCATAGCGTCTCGACGCCATAATCAAAGTGGGACGCGCTGATGCAATATTATTTTTTAGTTGTGTCCGCTCTGAGAGCCGATTGCAGAAGTTACTCCCCAATGCTAGTCCTTGAGGGAAAAAATTTTCGCTACTACTTACTAATTCCATGTTTCTCTCCAGTACATTTTATTCATTATGAATTATATTTTATGAAAATTTTATTACATAGTTTATGTAACATTTGTCACATATTATATATTACATAATTTGTGAAATCAAATTGTAATAGCCCTGGGCCTACTATAATGAATAAGGGGGCATGCTGCACCAGCTGATGTAAACTAGCCAATATGAGACACTATTGGTCTTTTCGAGGATTACTGGCGCGCTGATTCAACTACTGCCCCCAGAAAACGATGTACTTCTGGTAGAGTCAGCTACCGATGGCGAAAACATATCCCCAAGCTGATGGATTCTTAGGTTCCATTAGTAAGCTCGAAGCTAAATCTTGTGCAAAAGAAAATGAAGAAAAACTTAAAAGCAGCGCAAAAAAGATGATTTTTTTAACATGAAAATTCTCCTTAATTCATAAAGTTAAAACATTATTTCAAACGAAAAAGTGTCAATGTATTAAATACATATGTATTTAACTGAAACAACACTTTCAACTAAATCAATATGCGTGTTTTCATTTAGCGCTCCTTACTGTTAAGGGTGAGAATACAATCTATAATAAGTTATGGTTGATGAGAATCCGGGATTATACGGATCCCTCAATATTAAAATTTAACAGGAATTAAAAAGCATGTATAGTCATAAAGATAACTTTGAGACTTAGATCTGTATCCATTTAGGTTATAAATTTCCCATTATCTAAAATAGCTGGCTTTTCATCTTTCCTTTAGCATAATAAAGTTCATATATCGATCCTTATTTTTGTGATAAGTTTTGACTATCCAAAGCCTTCTTGCGACAATACATGCGGTACAATGCAAAGTTACAATTAACCCATCCTTTAAAACTCTGGTTTAACACCTATGGAAAAAGTAGACGTTATTATCATCGGCGCTGGTGCAGCGGGATTGATGTGCGCTATTGAAGCGGGCAAACGTCAGCGTAAAGTTATGGTGTTGGATCATGCCAATAAAGTTGGAAAAAAGATATTAATGTCGGGTGGCGGGCGTTGCAATTTTACTAACTACCAGGTAACCTCTGCAAATTTTATCTCGCATAATCTGCATTTTTGCAAGTCTGCATTAAGCCGTTTTACTCCTTGGGATTTTATTGCCAGAGTAAAACAGCATAATATTGCGTTTCATGAAAAAACACTGGGGCAGTTATTTTGTGATCATAAATCACAAAATATTGTCGATATGCTATTAGCAGATTGCCGACACGCTTTAGTAGATATCCGTTTAAACGCCACAATAACCCATATTGAAAAACTTAATGATCATCACTTTAAAATCACCAGCAGTCGCGGCGATTTTCATTGCCAATCTTTGGTGATTGCTAGCGGTGGCCTATCTATTCCCACGATGGGCGCAAGCCCTTTTGGCTATAAAATCGCTGAACAATTTGGCATTAAAGTATGGCCTACTCGTGCAGGTTTAGTACCCCTTACCTTCCACACGGATGATAAAGAAAAATTTGAGGTGTTATCAGGAATTGCTATCGATAGCTTAGTAAGCAATCAACAGCAATCATTCCGCGAAAATATATTATTTACGCACCGGGGTTTAAGCGGTCCTGCTATTTTGCAGATTTCCTCATACTGGCAGCCTGGCGAGTATATTACCATTAATATGCTGCCTGATATCGACCTTGATAATTATTTATACCTGCAAAAACAGCAGCAATCGCAAAAGCAATTGAAGACTCTTTTACAGGAACTATTACCCAAAAGAGTGGTCGATATTTTTTTACCTGCAGATTTAGCCGACAAAAAATTACCCACGCTTTCCTTACAAGATTTTGCGTATATCAAACAACAACTGCAAGCCTGGCAACTGTTGCCCAATGGCACTGAAGGATATCGCACTGCAGAAGTTACTTTAGGCGGAGTCGATTGCGATGCGATTTCGTCAAAAACAATGCAAGCCAACCAAGTAGCAGGTTTATATTTTGTTGGTGAAGTGCTTGATGTCAGCGGCTGGTTAGGTGGCTATAATTTCCAATGGGCATGGGCTTCAGGGTGGGCTGCAGGGCAGGTGGTTTGATAGTGGGTAATCATCAGGAAAATTTCTTTGTTTATATGTTGCTTTGTGAAAATGGAGCTTATTATACGGGATATACGGTTGATCTTGAACGCCGTTATAAAGAGCATTTGCAAGGAACGGCTAAGTGTAAATATACACGTAGTTTTAAACCAGTTTGTATTGCACAAAGTTGGCAAATCTGTGGTGAAAAAAGCCTGGCGATGAAAATTGAGCGATTTATTAAAGAAATGAATAAAGAGGAGAAAGAGCAATTAATCATGATGCCTTCTTATTTGGCGGAATTATTTCCTATGGTAATTTGTACGGGTAATTAAAAAATGCTAACAGCCGCTAAACCATTGCTGATTCTTCTTGCGCATGCTCAAGTATAACATTGATAAAAGCGCTACCATAACGCACTAATTTATTTTCCCCAACGCCAGAAATTGTTGCAAACTCTCCCAAAGTTTTAGGCTTCCTACTATGAATCTCAATTAAACTACTATCATGGAAAATAATATAAGGCGGCACGCCTTGCTCACGAGCTAACTCCAATCGTTTGTTTTTTAACGCTTGCCATAAGCCATCTCTAGCATCAGGTGTTGCAGTTTGCTCTTTTTTACTACTCGAGTTTAATTTTTTCTTAGAGACTTCGGGATCATGGCGCAAGGCAATGGTCTCTTCACCACGCAGTACAGGTAAGCTTTTATCTGTAAGCCGTAGGCTACCAAATCCACTCATATCTACGGTCAATAAATTAGCGGCCACCAGTTGGCGGTAAATGCTGTTCCATTGCATGGTGTTATATTCACTACCAATACCAAAAGTTGATACTTTATCATGGTTAAAACGTTGTATTTGCGGCGTATCTTTGCCTAACAATACGTCAATAAGATGTTTAACGCCAAAACGTTGGCCCGTGCGATAAACACAAGATAGTGCTTTTTGCGCAGCAATTTTCCCATCCCAGGTTGCGACAGGTTCTAGGCAATTATCGCAATTATTACAAGGCGCTGCATAACTTTCACCAAAAAAATGTAATAACGCTTGCCGACGACAAATGGTTGTTTCGCAAAGCCCAAGCAGCGCATCTAATTTCCGTCGTTCTAAACGTTTACGTTGCTCGTTGGCCTCTGAGGCATCGAGCATATGGCGCAAGGTGATAATATCGCCAAGCCCATAAGCAAGCCAAGCGTTAGCCGGCAAACTATCTCGCCCCGCGCGCCCGGTTTCTTGATAATAGCCTTCTATGCTTTTAGGTAAATCAAGATGGGCAACAAAGCGCACATTGGGCTTATCTATTCCCATACCAAAAGCGACCGTTGCCACCATAATACAGCCCTCTTCGCGAATAAAGCGCAGCTGATTTTTTTGCCGTACCGTGTTACTGAGCCCAGCATGATAAGGTAATGCATTCCACCCTTGTTCGCAAAGCCACTGCGCAGTTTCTTCAACACGTTTTCTAGAAAGACAATAAATAATTCCCGCATCTTCTTTATGTTCAGCTTCAAGAAAGCGTAATAGCTGCTGGCGCGTATTTTGTTTTTGTACGATATGATAACGAATATTTGGCCTATCAAAACTAGAAATAAATTGGCGCGCTTTATTTAAGGCAAGTTGATCAATAATTTCACAACGGGTTGGCTCATCAGCGGTGGCCGTTAAAGCAATACGAGGCACATCAGGAAAACGTTGATGTAATACAGAGAGCTGCGTATATTCTGGGCGAAAGTCATGCCCCCATTGCGATACACAATGAGCTTCATCGATGGCAAATAAGGCTAATTCGGTGTTGTCTAATAAATCGAGAAACCGTGAGGTTAATAGCCGTTCAGGTGCTACGTACAGTAAGTCTAATTCGCCCTGCATAACTTGCTGTTCTACCCGCCACGCCGTTTTGGCATCAAGGCTGGAATTTAAATATGCGGCTTTAACGCCTAATTGTAATAAAGCGTCAACTTGATCTTGCATTAAGGCGATTAAAGGGGATACTACAATACCCACACCGGCCCTAACAATAGCCGGTATTTGATAACAGAGCGATTTTCCGCCACCTGTTGGCATTAACACCATCGCATCATTGCCAGCAATAAGATGCTCAATAATGTCTTGTTGTTTGCCCCGAAATTGATTATAACCAAACACACTACGCAATGTTTCTGCTGCGGCTGTTATCACAACGGCGTCCTTTATAGCGTTAATATCATCCTAAACGGTAGGATTGTATGACTGCTGTAACAATAAAACAGATAAGATTTGTTATACCAGAAAAGAATAGGTTCTGCTATAGCTAAACAAAGTATGTTGCACAAATTTTTTGCAGTTGTGCAAAGTTATCACAGGTATTAATAGCTGCGGCAAATTCAGCTCGGCCAGTTAACCCGCGTGCGTAGTATTTACCAAATTTGCGAGCTTGCAAGATAGCAAATTTTTCATGCCCGAGTAATGCTATCAATTGTTGGGTATGCTCTAAGAAAACTGCAGCAATTTCTTGCGGGCTAGGCATTGCAAAGGGTTGCTGCGTCATTGCTGCGATTAAATTTTTAATCAACCAGGGTTGGCCAACACCAGCTCTTCCTATCATGATCCCAGCGCATCCCGTCGCAAACATGGCCTTTAAAGACTCCACACAGGCCACATCGCCATTACCAATGACAGGGATTTTCATGTATTCTACAAAAAATTTAATCTCATTATAATTGCAGGGGGTTTCATAATGCTCAGTCCAATGGCGTCCATGCACCACCAAGAAATCTGCGCCAGCCTCGCTGATGGCTTGCGCGATACTTTCATTAAAGATATCCTGGCTACCCCCTTCGACACGGATTTTCACGGATACCGGTAAATGGGTATTAGCTTTCATAGCACTAATCAATTTAAAGAGCTTAGGCGCATCCATCAATAGGCCAGAACCTGCCCCTTTACTGCGTATTTTTTTAACAGGGCAGCCACAATTTAAGTCGATTAAATGGGCGCCAAAATCAGTAACCCGTTTGGTTGCTTCTGCTAGTTCATGGGGATCATTACTTGCCAACTGGAAACAAACCGGTCCCTCATTAGGGTCAATTTTAATAAAACGTTGTTGGGCGTAAAGGGATTTGTTTAGGAGTGTCTTGCAAGATGTCATTTCCGTGCAGCAAAATGCGGGTTGGCTATAGCGGTGCGTCAATAGACGAAAGGGTGCGCAGCTAATGCCGGCCAAAGGGCCTTGGATGAGATTAACGGGGAACGTCGCATTTCCGAGTAGCAATGGCTTTATCAAACGGGTATCCTCACAGCAATACGGTTGGCAAGCATATATCAAGCCACTATTCTACATGAGCCGTTAAGGATACTCTAGATGATTGAAATTACACGCACGTTGTTACTAAACCCCGCTGAGATTAGTTTTGCGTTTACTTGAGCGTCAGGGCCAGGTGGTCAAAATGTTAATAAAGTGGCGACAGCAGTGCAGTTGCGTTTTAATGTGAGAGCCTCGTTGTCGTTACCTGAAGATGTGCGGGCGCGCTTAATAACTTTAATAGGTAAAAAGGTGACTTTACAAGGTGAATTAATAATTAAAGCAAGCCGGCATCGCACGCAGGAGCGCAATAAGCAAGATGCCTTGGAGCGATTGAAAGCGCTAATCAGGCAAGCGGCCATTCCTCCTAGAAAACGCAAAAAAACTAAACCGAGTTTTAGTGCTAGCCAGCAGCGGTTAGAAAAAAAGAAATTGCATGCTAAAAATAAATCATTGCGCAGGGAGCAGTTTGGGCGGGAAGATTAAATAAATTTTTTAAATTTAAAGGTGGAAAATGTTATGCCTAACCAACATGCCAATGGAAATCAGCTTACACTTTTACACGACGATAAACCACGCTGTAAGTGGGCAAGTAATGATCCGCTATACATAGCCTACCATGATCACGAATGGGGTGTGCCTATTTTTGAGGATCGGTTATTATTTGAGTTTTTAATTTTAGAAGGAGCACAAGCAGGGCTAAGCTGGATAACGGTGCTGAAAAAAAGAGAGAATTATAGGAAATGTTTTGATAATTTTGACTCTGAAAAAATGGCCCGTTATAATCAGCGTAAAATTGATGCGTTACTCGCCAATCCTGGTATCATACGTAATAAATTGAAAATTCAAGCAGCCATTACTAATGCTAAAGCCTATTTAGCTATGCAGGATGCCGGTATTAATTTTTCTGATTATATATGGCAATTTGTAGAAGGTAAGCCTGTCAAAAATAATTTTGCAGGTATTGAACAAGTACCTGCAAAAAATGAAATTTCTGATAAGATGTCAACGGATCTTAAAAAACGTGGCTTCAAGTTTGTAGGCAGCACCATTTGTTACGCCTTTATGCAAGCTGTGGGTATGGTTAATGATCATACGAAGGATTGTTTTTTGTATAAGAAGAAATGATGTATTTATAAAACATCACTTCATTTAATAATAAAAAAACTCTGCAGCTTGCTGCAGTCACGATAGCTATGGCGAAATTCAAACAGGAGAAAGCTCGGTCGCTTGCGGCTGAGTTTTTATCCCTGTTCTTTTTGGCAAGCATATAATTCATGTTGATATTCAATGCGTGCAATTATGGATTTTAATAATAAATGCACACGGCTTTCCAATTTAGAGCCGGGTGAATAATCGGCTGGCGCTATAAAATTTACCCGTCCTGCCTGTAGTAATTGCTTACAGGTTTTATGGGTTTTTCGATCATCTTGCGCGCGCCCGTGTTTATACACAGCTATCGCGTTGCCGCCATTATGCCGAGTAACCGTCATGCTAGGTACATCGGTATCACCGTCTCCAATATAAATAATATTTTCAAAAGGAATGGGCCGCTCACTAACCGGCATATGCGAATTAATGGATTCACGTAAATCTTCTTTACCTTTGTTAATTCGAAATAAAAATTGTGTTTTGGAGGTATCGGTAATTAAAATTTTAGGGAAAGTTGCTACTTTGTGATGATTGTAATGATATTCTGAAGCAAAAATATGATCAAAATGCTTCTGGATAGAAACTCCATCTAAAATCTCACGCAAACCCGCTGATATAATATAATGTTTAATTTTAATGTGCTTATCACTAAGGCCTGTGGTAAAATCTGCAATACGTTTGAACCAAGTTTCTACACCTGGGAAATACTCAACATTTTTACCAAGTTTTTTAAATTCATCGCGCCCCATATGCACATGTTTTTCCTCTGCTTTCTCTAACAGTAAACGCATGTAAGTTAACATACGTTCTTCACCAAGTTCCTGGCTTTGCCGGTTTACCTCAGCCCAAAAGGTAGTGCTATCAATACCAAGCTCTGGCAACACCGTGTATTCTTGCATGGGTTGCGGGGATAACGTACCATCAAAGTCATAGATCATCGCGATAGTATCTTGTAAAAAATGCTTACGTGTTTGCATAATTGGTTCCTGTGCGGTACGCCGTGTAAATGGATTTATCCGCCATACTAAAACAAATAGTATCAACAAATCTAGTAGGATTTGATAGTATAGCTCTATCTTATCGTTAATTTAAAAGGAACACTATTATGGCGGCAACTCCTCCCGTGTGTGAATTTGATGCCTCTGCTATTGATTTTTGCTTGCCAGATACCACAGGTAAGCTGTGGACGCTAGCTGATTGTCGTGGCCCAAAAGGTTTAATAGTGATGTTTATCTGTAACCATTGCCCTTATGTAAAAGCCATTTTGGCTGATTTGGTGATGGATCTGCAAATATTGTATAATCTTGGTGTGCATAGCGTAGCTATTATGTCCAATGATATTATTGCTTACCCTGAGGATGCACCGCGTAAAATGGCTGAATTAGCAGAGAGCTACCATTTCTCATTTCCTTATTTATATGATGAGCAACAAGTAGTGGCGCGCGATTATGGGGCTGTTTGTACCCCTGATTTTTTTGGGTATAACGAGGCACTACAACTACAATACCGCGGTCGTTTTGATAGCCGGCAAAAAAGCTTGCTGCCAGAGCCAGGTGCAAAGCATGATTTATTAGAGGCTATGACGAGAGTGGCGCAAACGGGGCAAGGGCCACGTGAGCAAGTAGCGAGTGTAGGTTGTTCTATTAAATGGCGGGGTTAATGGTAGGTAGAGAGTATGATGCACTCATGCTCTCTTTTAGCCCTATTATTAATAGTAAATAATCACTTCAAGATGGATTTGGCTCTCGTAATCATTTTCTTAACATCCTCATTTGCATGAATAAATATAATTTCAATATCAGGATGTTGAGCTGCAAATACTCTGAATATTTCATCAGCAAATGCTTGTCCAATTGAGTTTACATCCTTAAAGTCAAAAATTACAATTTTAAATACTTCAATTCTTGCCAACAATCGTTTTGCTTGAGATCGGGAAATCAAAGCTTCACTGCCGTATTGTGCTAGTTTTACAGGTACCACTGTTTTGTTAAAACCATAGTCTTCCCCAGAGGTATATTTATCAAATACCTTTTTACACGTTCTGGCGGTATGATTAGGTAGCTTCATCCAAACAGATGTTCCATTGATAAACTGCTTTCTTTCTACTAACCAATCTTCAGCTTTTTCAAATTGATGAAAAAAATACACACCATTAGATAATATGTCATAACTATCGAACATGCGGGATGTAAAGAAAATTCCTTCACCACTGTGCCGCTTGGGGTCGGTGGTTAGTTTGCCTTTTGAAAGCTCTAAAAGTGCATGGCGCTCATCAATCAGGTGCAATGTCGTCTGAATTTTCTTAAAGATACCCAAGCCATTATCTTGTATCAACATTTCTGTATCTACAGCTGTTTTTTTAACTTGCACAATAACTTCTAAGCCCTCAGAGTGATCTATGGCATTATTAAACATTTCAGTAAAGCCATAGTGCCAGATGCTAAGTACATTATCAGGCAAATTTCCTAGCGCACCTTGTATATCTTTGCGCCAAATTAGGTCTTCTGCTAACTCTGGGGTAATCTTATAACGTTGGGACCATTGTGTTAATTCTGCCAGTTTATAAGTTTTGTTCCTGCCATGCCCGTTTCCTTCTAAGGCCTTTTCAGCAGTTAACCTTTTAATATGCTTATTAACCGCCTGGCGACTTATTCCAAAATGATTACCCGTTTCTTTACTGATATCTGCAGGATGCTTTCCTACATGCGTAAGGATAAAATTGCGTATTTTCTCAGTTTTTTTGCGTAATTCAGCCATATGTAAACCTATACTATATTGTCAACTTTTGTATCTATCATTGTCAACTAAACATTGTGGATTGTCAACTTTTCCTAAAAAAGTACTACGGTAAATAGCAAGAGTTATTGTGCGGCTTGGATTTTGTAGCACATAGCATCAGCAGGCCTATCTCCTTAACCCAACAACCTAAACCCAAGAAAAAAATATTCATTTAGGTTATAATAAACAATGTACAAGCAATTTTTTAAATTTTTTTTTGTCAACAGCTTATTCGTATGTGCTCTTGTCATTAACCAATCAAACAGCAGCTATCAAGCAGTAGACAACAAGCAAATTTTAACCTCTTTTTTGTAGTAGGAGGGATTATACATGATACATGTAATCAACAAGCCACAGCACATTATTGAGCGCGGGGATATTTATTTTTTTTATCGTCCGCGAGTTGAGCCTCTGCAAGAAGATCATAAAGTCACTGGCTTTAATGATGTGCAACGATTTTATATAGTGCTCCATCCAGAAGACAATCCTTTCTATCGCTTGCTGGTTGTTGGTAAAAAACGGATGCCTATCATCGATTATCAGTATGAAAAAAATTGGGCTATGGTTGATTTAATCACTCGCAGTTATCAAGAATTATTAGAAGAATTGGCTGAAAAAATCTACCATACCAAGACGCAAGGCGATCGGAAATCACCTGCTGCAAGGCCTTGTGGCAAAGGGGTTTATGCGCTTATTTATCAATCAGGGCATAGCCATTTACTTTACACCTTAACCTTGCCAGAAAAACCCGGTGAGGTGCAGCATGAGCTTGATATATACCCACAGGCAAGCTACGTGATTAGCGTTAAAAATCAAAATATAGCTGGTAGTCATGATGGTATGCCGGTGCATTTTCCTAAGCGATTATCCAATAAATTTGGCGGGCGTCGGTTTGTGCCTTTAGATACGCCTGAGCTTTTAAATTACGAAGGGACCGAGTTATTGCTTATTGGCGCTTCTACTGATATTTATCGTGAGTTAGGGATTGATAGGGATAAAATTGAGCATACCATTGATACGACGGAAATTATGGAAGAATTGGCTGCGTGGAAGGAGCAGCGCTTAGTGGCGCCATTATTAAAGGGGCGATGGCGTTAGGGAGTATATTTTTGGAAGTTGAAATTTGCCTGCCTTCCCGGAATTTAGATGTACTAAAATTCCAGGATCCAGGGCGATATAAAAACTTGCTAGAGTTTTGCCATTTAAATATTGATTAAGCCGTATTATGCACTTGGTGCAGCTTTACGCACTAAAGTAAGGTTTTGACCAGTCATTAGCTCAAGTTGTTCTTGCTCCTGTTCTGCAAACTTACGCATTTTCACCACTTGCGCAGTACGTAAGCTGGGTTTAGCCTTTGTACTATTAGCTTCTTCCCAAGCATTACAAGCTTTAATAAGCGTTGCTATTTTCGCCTGCCGACTCTTCTGACTCTCATCAGCGCTACAATGGCGGTAGTCATATTCAGCGATTTCGACTTTTTTAAATAATAAACTTTTAACAGGCCAGGTAAAGCCGCCAAGACAACCTGCTATATCATCTCTATAAGAAGCAACAGCAGGATATTCATCTGCATCTTGTTTTTGATAAAGAAAATATAAAGAGCTTGCAGTCTGCTTTTTCGCAGGTGCGCTTTCGAGAGTAGGTGTTTCAACTTTAATACTTTTTGCTGTTAGCTGTTCACTCAAAGGCTGATCAGCACTTAGAACCCTTAAAGCAACCGCTGCATCAACTTCTGTATGATTTTTTAACTGTGCTTTTGTTTGTGGTGTTGTAGCGCGTTGACGCATTGCTTTAGCGTTTAAGTAGAGAAATGCAGCATTCAGTACTGTTGCAACGCTGTTTAATCCATAACCGCCGATTAGCCCAAATATTTCTAGAGCTTTTAATCCAGCAAATATAGGCACGGTCAGTGGTGAGGTAACAACCAGTGTGGGAAGCAATACCGCAAGTACCAATGTAGGGATAACAATATTAAGCACCACATCTTGCGTTCGTGAGCTTGCAGAACGATGGTTCAATTTGCCAACAATATAATCTTTAACATCGATGGCAATAGGAATTAACCCCACTAACGCAATTTTCCCTAAAATCAACGCCGGTAATGCCGCAGGTGGGAAAAAAGGTGTGAGAATGGTGCATATTAAAGCGCCAAAAGCCGATAAGGCTGCAATAGCCATGCTACTCGTCTTCAAGGCCATCCAGGCTTTTTCGGTATTGCTCATATGAGCTGGATTGAAAAAGTAATCATCAAGGATAAGCTCGCAGACGCTGTGGTATAGGGCTACTTTTTGTTTATCAGCAATTTCTTCGGATTCTATTTTCTTTTTTAATTGATATAGCTCACCGTTTTTCGCTGTGGCCTCTGAGGCGGTGGTAATGGGAATATTTTTTTTAGGAGTGCTTGCTGGGGATGAATGAATATCAAAATCTGTTATTCCTAAGGACTTTTTCAGCTCTACTTCGCTGTGTTTTAAAAAATCTTGAATATAGCGATCTAATAACGCTTGGTAGAGTTCTTTATATTCCGTAATTAATTTTTTTAATTTGGCCTTTTCACCAAAAGGCCAGCTGCTGGTAGCTTTATCTAAGGCATCAAGGTAATGCATGATTTTGTGAAAACGGGACATTCCTTCAGGAACGACGCTACTTGTTATTTTAGTTTGGAAGAAACGGCGTTTTTTTACCCATATATCAGGATAATAAGCAATTTGTGTATTATCGTCATCATTGTCGCGATAATTATAATATTCGCTATAGTCGGTAATTACAGGATCAACAGTTACTAGATAATTGTTAACTTTTTCACTAAAATTATCATCAATAATTCTAAAGCTTTTAAACTCCCCCTGCAACTCATCCATTAGCTTTGTGCTAGCAGCTTTAAACTGTGTAGCTAGAACTTGAATTTCTTTGTTATTTAACAATTCATCCAATATACGTTGTGGAATCTGTACTTCGTTTACCATAATTAATATCCCCTAACCTTTACACATCAAAAAACACAATCTATGTTAAGCAGCCTACCGCAATCAAGGGGGCTATTCAAGAACTATATACAAATGAAAATCAAACTCATTTACAACTAGATCCAATAAAGTAAAGGACACATTTTATCATAAGGCAGAAAACTAAGAAAACAGTTTTTACCAACAGTACAGCTTTTGAAACCCATTGATTTTTCTAGAAATAAATTAAAAATATCTTTATTAATGGCATCAAATAAAAATTTTTATCAACCCCTTGTAATTCTAAAACGCATATGTCATTATGCGTAAATGAATTAACAAGGAGCGCTATCAACAATGGCTTTAGAACGGTCAGAGCGGATCAACCGCAAATTACACCGCGAACTTGGTGACACTATCTTAGCTGCACTAGCTGATACAGAGGTGATTGAAGTGATGCTAAACCCTGATGGTTGTTTGTGGGTAGAGTATTTTGGCAAAAAAATGGAAAAGGTTGGTGAAATGTCTGCTGCCAGTGCTGAGGCGTTAATGGCAACTTTATCGGCTACATTAAATACTACAATAACGCGTGAGCATCCCATTATTGAATGTGAATTGCCGATTGACGGCTCACGGTTTGAAGGGTTAATTCCTCCTATTGTGGCACGCCCTACCTTTACTATTCGCAAAAAAGCGAGCGTTGTTTTTACTTTAGAGGATTATGTAAGCCAGCACATCATGACCGAGTTGCAACGTCATATTATTGAAGAAGCTATCTTGCAGCGGCAAAATATTTTGGTAGTTGGCGGTACAGGTTCAGGTAAAACCACCCTCACCAATGCGATTATTGCGCATATGATTAAGGCTGATCCTACCCAGCGTTTAGTGATTATTGAAGACACCGCAGAAATTCAATGTGCTGCTGAAAATGCGGTGATACTGCGTAGTACCGATAATATTGATATGCAGCGCTTATTAAAAGCAACTATGCGCTTACGTCCAGATAGAATTTTAATCGGTGAAGTGCGTGGTGGCGAAGCATTAGCTTTAATAAAAGCCTGGAATACCGGTCATCCAGGTGGCGTTGCAACTTTACATGCCAATTCAGCCTACAGCAGTTTAATTCGCTTGCAGCAATTAATTGGTGAAGTCGCTTTGCAACCTATGCAAGCAGTGATAGCACAAGCCATTGATCTCATCATAGTCATAGAAAAAAAAGCAGGTATGAGACAAATCGCTGAAATTATGACTGTTGAAGGTTTTGATGGTGAAAAAAATAATTATGTCATCAATAGTGTATTTAACACAATCGCTAAACCTCTACTAACTGTTAGCAATGGAGGCGCTATTTTATGAAAAATTATGCACAAAATAATCAATCACTGTGGCTTATTTATGCAGCCATAGCCGTAATTACAGGCTTGTTTTTACTTATTAGTCCTGAGGCTTTTGCAGCAGGTACTGGTGAAGGCTTACCATGGGAAGGGCCATTAGATAAATTAAAGCGCTCTTTATCAGGCCCGGTTGCTATGGCCATATCGTTAGTTGCACTTGTAGCCTGCGGTGCAACATTAATTTTTGGAGGAGATATGAATGAATTTTCTCGCAAAATGGTCATGGTGGTGATGGGCGTTGCGGTTTTGGTGTCATCAAGCTCTGTACTGGAAATGCTGTTTGAAAACACGGGCGCTGTGCTTTATTAGGAGGATTCAGCATGACGACACTACGCCATATTCCTATACGCCGTTCTTTAAATCGTCCTAATTTACTATTAGGCGCTGAGCGTGAATTAATGTTACTAACCGGTATGATGACTTTTGCTCTGATTTTTGTAGCATTAACCCCAGTGATTATGGGGCTTGGTTTGTTGTTGTGGTTGGTTGTTATTGCTTTATTACGTCTGATGGCAAAAGCCGATCCAGAGCTCTCTAAAGTGTATTTGCGGCATGTGAAGTATCAAGAATATTACTGGCCATATTCGACGCCTTTTACGGATAAATAAAAAATGTTGCCACTTAAGCTATTTAAAAATAAACAAAAAGGATTGCCGGATTTATTAAATTACGCTGCAGTGATTGATGATGGCATTATTTTAAATAAAGATGGCTCATTAATGGCAAGTTGGTTTTACCGCGGTATCGATACAGCAAGCGCTACCGATAATGAGCGTAATCATGTCAGTACAAGGCTTAATAATGTATTAGCTAAACTAGGCTCCGGATGGATGACGCATCATGATGTCATCCGCTGGCAAGCCCGTGGTTATCCCGCGTGTAGTGAGTCGCATTTTGCTGATGCGATTACACGATTAATTGATAATGAGAGAAGGGGGCAATTTAACGCCAAGGGGCAACATTATGAATCAGTCTATATTTTAACATTAACATTTTTGCCTCCGTTACATCGTCAAAGTCAGCTTAAACAATGGATGTTTACTAACGAGCTTGCGGATCAAAAAACAGCGGTAGCCAGTAGCTTGTTAGAGCAATTTAAAACTACAATCCATGAGATTGAAGATGGGTTATCGAGTGTTTTAAAATTACAACGGCTTAAAGGGCAAGTTTATAGTGATGAACAAGGCCTCACGCATATTAATGAGCAGTTACTGCAATTTCTTAATTACTGCCTAACGGGAAATAACCATTATATTAACCTACCACCTGTTCCTATGTATATTGATGCGATTATAGGTGGCCAGGATTTTTACGCGAGCCTTAGCCCAAAAATCGGTAATAAATTTATCAGTGTAATAGCTATCGATGGTTTCCCGCAAGAATCAGCACCCGGTATTTTGTCCTTACTTGAGCAATTGCCCATCTCGTATCGCTGGAGCACGCGATTTATTTATATGGATAGTGTGGAAGCTTTATTACACTTGAAAAAATATCGGCGTAAATGGCAGCAAAAAGTGCGTGGCTTTATGGATCAAATTTTACGCACCAGTAAAGGAGTGGTGGATCAAGACGCCCAATTAATGGTCAGCGATACCGATGCTGCGATTGCTGAGGCAGCCAGTAGTTTAGTAGCTTATGGATATTATACCAGTGTTATTGTGCTATTAGATGAAAACCCCAGTTATTTACTAGAGCAAGCACGTTATGTGCGCCGGGTTATTCAGCAACTGGGTTTTGATTGTCGCTTAGAAACCGTCAATGCTGTTGAGGCTTGGTTAGGCAGTTTACCAGGACACGCTTTGCCTAATATACGTCGACCCTTATTACATACGTTAAATTTAGCGGATTTATTGCCAACTTCCGCTATTTGGCCTGGTGAAGAATATAACCCATGCCCTTATTATCCGCCACAATCACCAGCCTTGCTGCATGCAGCAACAGATGGCTCTACGCCTTTTCGGTTTAATTTACATATTCATGATGTAGGGCACACTTTAATATTCGGGCCCACTGGAGCAGGTAAATCAACCTTACTAGCCCTTATTGCTGCACAATTTTGTCGCTATCAAGGAGCCAATATTTTTGCCTTTGATAAAGGTAATTCGTTATTTGCGTTAACAAAAGCAGTGCAAGGTCAACATTACGATATAGGTGGTGAGGCCAGTTTATATTTTTGCCCGCTAGCAAATTTACAAAGCGATTATGATCAATCCTGGGCTGAACAATGGATAGAGCAACTCATTATCCTGCAAGGTGTTAGCGTATTACCTGAACATCGCAATGCCATCCATCAAGCTATGCGTTTATTACGGCATACCACATCAACGACATTATCGGATTTTGTCACTAATTTGCAGGATAAAAGTTTACGAGCAGCGTTGCAATATTATACGATTGATGGCGCAATGGGTCGTTTGCTCGACAATGAACAAGATGGCTTAGCATTCGGAAATTTTCAAACCTTTGAAATAGAGGCATTAATGAATTTAGGGGATAAAGCGTTAATCCCGGTGTTACTTTATCTTTTTCACCGAATCGAAAAACGCTTGTGCGGCCAGCCAACCTTATTAATTTTAGATGAAGCTTGGTTAATGCTAAGCCACCCTGTTTTTCGCGATAAAATTCGCGAGTGGTTAAAAGTATTACGCAAATCAAATTGTGCGGTGGTGCTAGCCACACAATCGCTCAGTGATGCTACACGCAGCGGTATTGTAGATGTATTAAATGAATCATGCCCTACCAAAATATTTTTACCTAATGCGAATGCCCTGGAACAAGGCTCTCGTGAATTTTATGAGCAAATGGGGCTTAATGAGCGACAAATTCAGCTTATTGCCCATGCTACGCCTAAACGTCATTATTATTATCTTTCACCACAAGGCAAGCGCTTATTTGAATTAAACCTTGGCCCTGTAGCGCTTGCATTTGTGGGTGCTGCAGGTAAGGAAGACCTGCAAATGATACAAACTTTACTGCTAGAGCACCCTGTGGATTGGCCATGGCAATGGCTGGATTATCGTCGGGTAGCTTATAGCCAATACCTAAATGGCAACGAGGAATAAAGCATGAGTACCAATAAAACCTGGGTAAAAAATGACGAAAAATATACACGCAGGTTAATACATGAAATACATAGCTTATTGCCCAAAGTGGTAGATAGAAATCATGAACAGTATGTAACAGCAAAAACAGCGCTTATTGATAAGAGCTACGAGTTTTTGCTTAGTCCGCAAGTACAAACAGCTATGTGTCCACATTTATATGATGCCTATACGACAGCGATAAGGCGATGTTTATATTGGCTGGAATATGCTGAAGAACAGGAAATCAATCTTAACGCATCGGTGCACTAATGGATAATAATCATGAAAAATATTTTATTTACAATACGTCTTTTGTTAACTATTGCCTTACTACCACAAGCGCACGCACAAACATGTACTGGTTGTGCGCTTGAATATACCCAAAAACTTAATAATGCTGAATTAGGTGTAATTGCTGGAACTATAGGCGAGCAACTCCTCGAAGCACAAAAAGTAGTTGAGGATTTGCAAAAAAATTCAGTGACGGTATCACAGCATACGTGGGGCAACACGTTAGCGCAGTTGGAAAAATTAGCCGATATTAGCGCTGAAAGTGCCGCGCTTGCCTATGATATTTTAGATATTTCTGAGCACTATCGTGTCCAATTACCAGGTTATGATGGTTATAAAACACAGTTAGATGATACTGCTACACCCAGTGATTTTGATTATGAAACGCAATACCAACGTTGGGCGAAAATCAATGCTGACAATATTGAACAAAGCATGATGATCTTGCAAGAACATCATGCAGCCTTTACTGAAGAAGATGCGCAATTACAGGCTATACGCAGCGACAGCCAAGATGCAACAAGTCGAATGGCAGCGATGCAGGTTGCCAATCAATTGGCTAATCAGCAAGTTAATCAATTGCAACAATTGCGTCAATTAGTAATGACGCAGATTCAATTATTGTCTAATTATATGGCCGTACAGCACGATAAAGCAGAAATGCAGTATGCGATGGAGCAGCAATATTATGATCCGAAAACGCATGCCTCCTTGGATATTAGTAAACGTTATGGAGTGATTAAATAATGAGAAAAAATATCAAACATGTCTTATTAGGTTTATGTGTATTGAGTTTGTGCGCGGTATATTATTACACCGCTAAAACCAGCGTACCACCCAGCGTAAGTTGGTATAAAAAACATGCAACTGCCTTAACTACCCAAATTCAAGAATGTTCAGCAAACCCTGGCCAATTAGCAGCAACCATAAGCTGCCAAAATGCTTATAAGGCACAAGAGCAAATTGATAAGAACTTGATGACACGTAGCACAACCAGCACTGCTAAACGGTATGGCATTGTTGCACGTAATGTGGATAGGGATGAATAATGCGCTATTGGCTGCTTGCAGCATTATGCTGCTTTATCATGGCTTGGGTGTTACCAGATGTTGCCTCTGCCCACGTTAATGGTGATACGTTATTAGATGAAGTGGCAGATAAATTTGAAGATGCAGCTGCAAAGTGGCAGCCTAAAATAAAAACCCATGCCTTAAATTTATTATGGTTATTAGCTGCTATTGAATTTATTTGGAGTGGTATTTTTTTAGTGTTGCGCGGAGCTGATATCCAAGAGTTTGTGACAGAAATCTGTCGGCGCATTTTAATCTTAGGATTTTTCTTAGCTGTATTAGAACACTCTAGTGTTTGGGCACGTGCAATTACGGATTCCTTTTTAGCTGTTGCGCAAGATGCTACCGGGGCTGCAGGTGGCCAAAAAGGATTATCGCCGGGGGTAATTTTTAACATGGGGTTACTGTTTGCCGATAGAATTACGGATAGTTATTCCAGCTGGAATCCTATTGATCGGTTAGGAATAAAAATATCGGCTTATTTTATCGTAATTTGTTTTTCCTTAATTGCTTCACAAGTTTTAATAACCTTAGTTGAAATGTATTTAGTCACTAGCGCTGGCATCATTTTATTGGGCTTTGGTGGCACAGCATGGACAAAGTCATATGCTACTGCTTATTTTCGTTATTTATTTGCAGTGGCCACTAAGTTATTTGTTATTCAATTATTAGTTGGCCTATGCGAGGGCTTTGTCAGCGACTGGCTTAAGGATATTGAAAATGAAGAAGCACAAATAACCATTATGATAGGCGCTGCTATGGTCATACTGTCCTTAGTACGTCATATCCCACAGCTAGCAGCAAGCTTATTACGTGGAGCACAGCTTGGACGTTCCTGGAGTAATGCGGTTGATGACGGTAATCGCTGCAACATGACAAAGGCATTTAGTGAACAATTTATTCGCGGGGCCAATCCTACCATTAGCCCAGTGCAAGAGGCCGTTAAATTTGCGCAACCAGCAGGCGCTTTTAGCATGGCAGGTGGGGTGATAGCACGCGATGAGCCAATGAGCGGGCAATTTAATCAGCATACTACAGTAAATAACACGAAGTTATCACATACGACGAAGCCTACAACAAACATGAATAATCCTGGGAGGCGATAAGTATTATGAACATGGATAAAAGCATTGTTGCGGCAGAAAACCCCTATCTTTGTGCAAGGCGTGAATGGAATGAGCGTTATGGTAGCTATATTGAGGCTGCTAAAAAATGGCGCCTCGTGGCTTTATTAGCGCTTGGTATTACCTTAATTGCTGTAGGTGGTTTAGTGTATCTTGGTGCACAAAATAAACTGGTGCCTTATATTGTTACAGTTGATAAATTAGGTAGCATGGTGCCTATTAAGTCAGCAGAGCCTATTAAAATGGCGGATGATCGCGTCATAAAAGCAATGTTAGCGCGATTTATTGTAAATTTTCGTAGTGTGATTAGCGATGGCGCTGCACAAAAATTGGCAGTCAGTGATGCCTATGCCTTATTAGCAGTGGGTGATACAGCAACAACCGTCATTAGTGAATATTTTCAAAGCGGTCATTCTCCCTTTGAAAGAGCTAAAGATGAAACGGTTACTGTAGAAATATCCTCGGTATTACCTATTTCCAAAAAAACCTGGCAAATCGAGTGGCACGAATTAGTACGTGATAGGCGAGGCGTACCAAAAGAAAATGTGCGCATGAAAGCTTTGGTGACTATTGCCATTATTCCGCCTGATACCCAAGAAAATATTATGAAAAATCCTATTGGGCTTTATATTAAAGATATTAGTTGGTCGGTGCAGTTTTAATTAATCAGTAAGAGGTAATGTAATATGAAGAAAATAATCATGCAAGGCTGCATAAGCCTATTAGCTGCCATAAGCTACCCTGGTTTTGCACAATTGCCAGAATTGCCCGTGCTATTAAATGAAAATGAAAAAGCCGCAACAAAATTAGCCGAGCAATGGATGAACCGCTCGCAGATCCCTGAGCTTGATGATGGCAAAGTCGTTTATTTATACGGGTCATCCTTACCTAGCATTGTTTGTTCGCCTCTTAATGTGTGTGATGTAGAATTGCAACAAGGTGAAATTGTACGGGATTTACATGTGGGTGATACTGTACGTTGGAAGATTTCTCCTGCTTTAAGTGGTGCGACGGGCAATGAAACAACGCATCTAATTATCAAACCGACCGAAATTGGTTTAATGAGTACGATGGTAGTAACTACCGATAGACGCACCTATCATATGAAATTATTATCACAGCAAATTGATTTTTTACCACGAGTAAGCTTTAACTACCCTGATGAGTTACAGCAACAATGGGCTAATTATCGGGTTAGTGTTGCGCAACAAGAAACAGCAAATACTATCGCTGATACAGGTGAATCGATAAGTGCTTTAGATTTTGAGTATACTATTTCAGGTGATGCGCCTTGGAAGCCGGTGCGTGTTTACAACAATGGAATTAAAACTATTATTCAAATGCCAAAAACCATGAGCCAAACTGAGGCGCCTGCTTTATTAGTTTTAGGAAACAGTAATGAGGAACAATTAGTAAATTATCGATTAAAAAATGAACGTTATATCGTTGATTATATCTTTAATAAAGCAGTGTTAATTTCAGGTGTCGGCTCTGATCAACAACGTGTCAGCATCACGCGGCGCTAAAGGAAATATCATGAAGTACATTATAATTTTAGCAATTAGCTTACTACTAAATTTAACAGGCTGTGCCATTTTTACCACATATGATTCAAAAGAGATGGCGGAGATTAAAATGCAGCAAGCCGCATTTATCAGTAAGGACTTACTAAGCTTAATGACAGAGCTTTATGGCCCAGGACAAACGGCATTTATTTTTGAGTATAAACCTGCATTATTAGGAAATACGCTAGAGCAACACTTGCGCCAAGCGGGTTATTCTGTCTATAACCATGCAGCAACTGCGCACCATAAAGCTGTTGCGCTCTTTTATATTATCGATAATTTTCCTGACAATACCTTGCGTGTTGGTGTAACGTTAGGGCATTACAAAATAACACGCTTATATCAGCAGCAGGGAGAAAATCTAGCACCAGCCAGCGGTTTTACACTCACACGTTTGGAGTAGTTTAGTATGTTATATGTACCCCATGAAAATAACCCGCTAACAGGCCTAAAGCGTTTAAATAAATTACCTTTAATAATTGTTGGGTTATTGATTGCGCTGGTTATTTTGGCACTTGTCTTTGTTGCCTACCAGCGTGCAGGAACTTTGCAACAAACTGCAGAAGATTTTGAAAATAGCATTACCTTACAACCAGCGACTAGCACTTTAAACGCCATCCTCCAGGAGCAACCAGATAACTCTATCGCCGCCCGTGAACCAGCCGATGTAATAAAGGCTCCTGCGAATTTAGCGTTACCTGCTTTACCCCAAGGAAATACGCAGCAAAAAGCAGAGCAACGTTTGATACAAGTAAAACAACAACGTTTAGCAGGGGCATATATCGCAGATACAGGGTTGCCCGTAAAAGAGCGTACTGCCACTAGCATTTCTTTACCAGCACGCAGCATAGATAATGCAGATGCAAAATCACCCGTATTAGAAGATAGTAATGGCCAAGTACAAAAAACAGCATTTTTAGAGCGATCTTTTTCTACCTATACCTTAGCACATCAGCGCCAAGCTCAACGCAGTGCGTTTTCGATAAAAACCGGCACCATTATTCCTGCGGTTATGATTACGGGGATAAACTCCGATTTACCGGGGCAAATTACCGCGCAAGTCTCCCAGCATGTGTACGATACAGCAAGTGGTGAGTATCTGCTAATCCCGCAAGGATCAAAAATTATCGGGCGTTATGATAGCAAAATTACCTATGGTCAACAGCGTGTGCTGGTTGCGTGGCATCGTATTGTCTTTCCAGATGCCTCTACTTTGGAGCTAGATACAATGGCAGGCACAGATGCTGCCGGTTATGCGGGTTTTAGCGATGAAGTTGATAACCATTATTTACGGATATTTGGCAGTGCGTTTATGTTGAGTATTATTAGCGCTGGCTACCAATTATCGCAACCTGATTCCTCAACAGATGATGCTCAAGCAGTTATTGGTGGCACACTTGGTTTACAGATGGCGCAAGTGGGTATGGAGATGGTAAATCGCAATTTAAATATTCAACCCACTTTAAAAATACGACCGGGATATACGTTTAATGTCATGATTAATAAGGATATGGTGTTTAGCAGCGCTTATAAATAAATGTAGGTATTAAAAAATAAACAGAGGCTCTATAACACCAAGAACATCACTGACAGCAATTGGCCCAAAATAGCGGCTATCAAAGCTGGTAGGAGAATAATCGGAAAGTACCCAAATAAAACCAGCTGCTACTAGCTCACCTTGGGCTTGAGGTAATGGACGTTGTTTATTATCTATGTTAAGCGGTTTACTGTTAGCTAAGCTCTGATTATTTACGGTGATGCCTTGGTCGGTTATGCTAATGGTGTCGCCAGCAACTGCGATAACTTTTTTAATCATGGGTTGAAAGCCTGATGCACAGGATAATAGCCCAGCGCCAATATAATCACGTTGTTTTGCAAGAATAAATACGGGTGTATTAGGAGGACAAAAAGAAATAGTTTTAAATTTATCTGTGCTTGGGTTAAAGGGTTTACTGATTTTCCATAAACCTGTGGGGAATGATGCAGTGCTATTCCAGCGATATCCGGCTGTCCAGGCGTAGGTAATGAGAGAGATTATTAACAGAGTGGCGCGTAGCATTTTATATTTATTGTAGTGGGTTTGATAGGGAGATTATACCACAGTCTTTTCCCCCTTCCTGTCCTTCCCCCGCAAGGGGGGAAGGGACCAGTTAGTTGGATAGGGGTGATTTATAATTTTTTTCTTTTTTGCTAATGAAAATATAAATTAAATACTTGTCTCAAATCTTTATTAGACCGTCCCTTCCCCCCTTGCGGGGGAAGGACAGGAA
>Ga0302307_10000480_pt1 | contig 27120 bp, 34 predicted proteins | sample III_Palsa_E3_2_FD_200530 | JGI IMG/M metagenome (GOLD analysis project Ga0302307, IMG submission 200530) | Peat permafrost microbial communities from Stordalen Mire near Abisko, Sweden - III_Palsa_E3_2 | ecosystem: Environmental > Terrestrial > Soil > Palsa > Peat permafrost | place: Sweden... | reverse complement strand
CGCATTATCCGAGCAAATCGCTGTACTGTTGCTGACCGACCATCCGAGCGCAGTTATACCGAAGGGTCAATGACGCCCTGCTTTGACGACGAGGGGCTAGACCGGGATGAATGGTGCGAGGCCTGTAAGGTGCGCGAGATAGCCGTAGCAGCCCGCAAGCCAGCCCGCCAGCGCATCAAGACCGCCAAGCGCAGCATAGAGGCCGTGGGGAAGCGCCTGAACGCGGAGGTGAGCCATGTCTAAGCACATCCCTTGCGTCTTCCGCCCCATTCCCGCAGGACCAAAGAAGGATACCGGCATCTGGATCGTCAAGAATGGCTCACAGAGCATCGTCCTCGGCACGGTGAAGTGGTGGGCGCATTGGAGGCGCTACTGCTTCTTTCCTGAGGCAGACATGCTCTTTGACGCCAACTGTTTGTGGGATATTGCGGATTTCTGTGCACGCACGACCACTCAGCACAAGGAAGCTCGGGAGGCTCGCAATGTCTGAAACTGCCTATTACCCCACAAAGCGAGAGTGGGTAGAAGCATACCTCGCATGGAAAACTGCACACCCACACCTTGCCACGGAAGCGATGAAGCCCTTCCGGTCCAAACTGGTGCGCGGATGCAGGCGGAAGGCTTGGCACCCCTCCTACGCTGCGGCTATGGCCATTGTGGAGAAGCTTGAGTGCCGGCCTGGGCGTGTTGTGCATGCCTACCGATGCGATTTATGTGGAAATTTCCACGTTGGTAACACTTCAGCTGCGCTAATGGGTAAGAAGGATCTGAAGTGTGCAGCCTGTCATCTAGGTTTCTGCCAGCACTGCACTGGGTGTGCGTGCACGAAGAATGTTCACGAATAAATTTCACTTGTAACGCAGCTACTTTTGCAGTAAGGTGTGCAGATGCAAATTACATCATTCGTCCCGCTGCCCCCACGCGCCGGCCGTCCGCCCAAATACGATTGGGAGTCGATGGGTGTGGGGGATTCATTCTTTCGGGAGGGCATCAGCGTCAATTCGATGTCATCTTGTGCAAACAGAGCAGGTAACCGTCTCGGTATGACATTCACATGCCGCACCGTTTGCGAGGGCGGCGCTGAGGGCGTTCGAGTGTGGAGAGAGTCCTAGATCATGGCAGAACGCCTTGCACCTCTTGATTACTACAAATGGCACTGGAAACGCTTTAGGCTTAGCCGAAACGTCCAAAGACTTCATTACGTAGCCCGCGGCTTCTATCGCGAGCTTCTAGATGAGCAATTCGCTGAAGGTTTCATCCCAGATGATATACACCTGTTGGCAGATATTTGTGGGTGTCCGGTTGCTGTGATGCAAGAGCATTGGGACTCACTAGAGAAGTTCTTCCCTTTGGCAGAGCCCGGGCAGCGGGTCAATCCCAATCAAGAATCACACAGGACTGAACTTGATCAAAAGCGTGCCGCACAGTCAAGGGCAGGGCAACTTTCAGCCGCATCAAAGGCGAAGGCTAAATCAACAAACGTTGAAGGTTATTCAACGAACGTTGAACCCAATTCAACGGATGTTAGTGAATCTCCAACATCAACTAACAACTGTTCAACACTGGATGAAGAATTTCCAACAGATGTTCAACCAGAAGAGAAGAGAAGAGATAGAGAGAAGAGTAGAGGAGAGAAGAGACCTTCTCGCTCCAAAGTCGCGAGCGTTCCTGATCCACGGCACACACCATTCCGGACCGCTTTTGAGAAGTACTTCCTGTTTATGAATAAGGGGGTTCAAAAGGCTCCATGGCACCCTTCTGACGGGAAACAACTATCAGAATTCCTAAAAGCAAATCCCACGTTCACCACAGAGCAGTGGGTGAAGATGCTGAATAATCGCGTGCGCAGCGACGTAACGCATGGAGAAAACCTGCGCGCATGGGTGGGTAGAACCCTAGTTTGGGCTTCTGGACCCACAGATGCACGAGGAAAGCAAATAAATGGAGGAAACAATGCCCGACCAGCCACTACAGCCATTGACAGCGCTAACGATCAACTCCTCAGCAACCTACGATCAGAAAGTATGGATTCTGGAGGCCATTTCTCTGGCCGAACGATTGAAGCCAGGGACGCCGGTGTTGGATCTGAAGGCGCGGGAAGCGCTGGTGAACTTGTACTGCGCGCTGCTGATTGAGATTGGGCAAGAGCGCTTTGAGGAAGCGTTTCAGCGCGTGCTGAACTCCTCAAAGTTCCGCCCAGACATCTCAGAGCTGCGAGAAGCGGCCGGCGCGCCAATGCAGAACCCGTACCATGTGCAAGCGCTTGAGGACCTAAAGACATTGTTCATCATCATGCGGGAGCACGGAAAGACGATCAGGCCCACGCGCCAGAAGGACGGGAGCACGCTAACCCCGCCGCGCTTGAATGAAACAACCGTGCTAACGTGCAGAGAGTTGGGGTTTGGCGACGCTTACGCAGGGTTTGAGTTCGTGTACAACCATCCGGCTTTGGACATCGCGCGAGGGCTGAATGAGACCGCAGAGCTACCTTTTCGGTCCGCAGAGAAGATCGAAGCCAAGTTTGTGCAGACATGGGTGAAGGTGAACACCAAGTGAAGCCAACAATGGGAAGTCTCTTTGCTGGCATTGGAGGCTTCGATCTAGGCTTTGAACGCGCTGGTTTCGAGACAACCTGGCAGGTAGAGATTGATCCGTGGGCGCGGAAAGTGCTTGCGAAGAACTTCCCGAACGCAGAAAGGTTTGAAGATGTCCGAACAGTTGGAGCGCACAACCTCAAGTTCGTCGACGTTATCTGCGGCGGCTTCCCCTGCCAGGACATCAGCAACGCCGGTCTGCGTGCCGGTATTGAGGGAGCACGTTCAGGACTCTGGAGCGAGTATGCGCGAATCATTCGCGAGCTACAGCCCCGATTCGTCCTCGTGGAGAACGTCGCAGCTTTGCTTGGACGGGGAATGGGCCGAGTTCTCGGAGACCTGGCCGAAATCGGGTATGACGCGGAGTGGGAGGTCGTATCCGCTGCCGACGTCGGCGCGCCGCATCTCAGGGAGCGCATCTGGATACTGGCCTACCCCTGCGGCACAATCGCCGGGCGCGGGACCGAACAATTCAAAGGTGGAGAACCTGTTGACGGGCAGCCGACACAGCTTCTATCTGAGCCATGCGGTGGAAGCGGAGAGGCGAAAGCCTGGGATCATTACAGGGATGTGGCCCACGCCGGACACAAGGGGATTCTCGAACGAGGGTGGGATAGCGGCACTGGCGCGGAAGACAGATTCGATGGACGAGCTAAGGGGGATGTCCTATCGAGCGAACCAGCGCCACAGGGATCGAGCTATGGCGAAGATGCTACCGTCGCCGACGGCGAGCAACACGAAGGCGGTTCACCTGCGCACGAATGGGCGACCGCCGCGGAGCTACCTGCCGACGCCAACGGGGACAATGGGCGAGAAAGGCGGGCGAGGCGACTTGCTGGCGATTGTGCGGACGGGCAAGGTGAGCGGTCGGAAGCACTGGCCGACGCCGGCCGCGCAGGACGCGAAGAACTCGACGCTGCCGCAGTCGCAGTCGCAGTCGCAGAGGGGTTCGATACCTGGGGCGCTGCTGAGGGAAGGTTGCCCGGTTGGTGGGCAGTTGAACCCAGTGTGGGTCGAGTGGCTAATGGGATACCCAAGCGGGTGGACAGACTTAGGGGACTCGGCAACGCCGTAGTGCCGCAGATTCCAGAAATGTATGCACAGCGTATCAAGCAACTATTGGAGAATTCATGATCAACACCAGCATCTACCGCCCAGGCATAGCAAATGAGCTCGCCAAGATCGAGAATCTGCCCAAAGACTCACGGCGCCGGCAGAAGTCACAGCGTTGCACAGTGGGCAAGCATGACACCTGCAGCGGTAAGCGGCTGGATAAATACATGCGGATTCGGGTTCCGTGTGCTTGCAGTTGCCACGACACGCCCGTAGTAATGGACCCCACACTCTAGGAGGAAGAAATGGAATTTCCCAAAACGTTCGATGAAATGAAGGCAGCAAAGTACACTTTCGACAACGATGCGACCTGCAGAGGTTGCGGAGATGAAATCGAGTGGTGGATCACACCGACGGGTAAAAAGCTCCCCATGAACCCCATGACGAGCGGTAACTCTCCAGCCATAGCGCACTGGGCGACATGCGATAACCCGCCAGAAAGGAAGTTATGAATTTCGATAAAGAGGTCGCTTGGGCAACTGGATTTTTTGAGGGAGAGGGAACGGTCAGTGTAATGAAGCCACGACAGCGGAACTGGGGCTCGCTGTGTGTCTCAGTCGTCAACACGGAAAGGCATTTAGTTGAGTTTTTTCAAAGTCGCTGGGGAGGTAGGATCCGCGAAATGAAGATGTCAGGAAACCGCAAGAGGGCATGGAGGTGGACGCTCTCTTCGCGGCAAGCGGCCAAGTATCTCGCGGACATCCAACCCTACGTATTCGGACAGAGGATGAAAGATAGGGTTTTCTTGGGGCTTGCTTTCCAGGACAACAAATGGTCCATGAATCGCCATGTTTCGGAAGCGGAGCGCGAGGATTACTGGAAGGCTAACGTTTGGTATTGGAGGCAGTTCTACCACCTCAATCGCCGCGGTTTGTGCAGCGATGCTCCAAGCTTTCGCAAATAGTCGGGCCACAAATCCACAACGAGGTAAGGCAATGTTCCTAGCTATCGCACTGGCAGTAAGCGGATTTTGGCATTACAACTCCTTCGCCAACGAACTCCACTACGTCATCCCAACCGGCCAAACCTGCGGAGCCATCGGCAAGTCCTCTGGTGGCATGTTCTACGCGGACGTAATGGCCTCTGGTGGTGCCGAGTCCTCCGGTTCGACGGAATTCAACACGATCGACGCAGCAGAGCGCCACGTCGAGCAGAAATGTCGTGCACGATGATTGACTTCTTCCGGTTCATCTTCAGCATGGCGCTGGCGTTTGTCATCGTATTCTGCATCTTTTGGGGAGCATTCTTCCTCATTTTCTGGGGATTTCAGGTGATAAAAGCATTGTGGCAAATCCTGTAAAAGCGAATTCTCTCTAGATGAACCACGGGAGATAACCATTTAGGCCCATGCGGTAAAGTGAATCTAGGCACGCATTCTGCATCAAGAGGACACCCCGCCATGACATCCCAACCCTTATCGCTATTCATCATCAAGCGCTTTTACGACTACGGCGGCGCCTATCAAGTCTCAAACGGGCTCAAGCGCTCAGCTCAATTCGTGGTAGATATGCTTTTGAGTGAAGGACATAGAGCTAAGCTTGAGGAAGCAATCGATGCCAACTGCATTGACCGTTTGGTGAGCGAGAACAAGCCCCGAAAGGTCGTGATCGAGGCGCTGTGGGTGACGCCGGCCAAGTTCGCCGAACTGCAAAAGCTTCATCCCAAAGTGGAATGGACCGTACGTGTGCACTCAGAAATTCCCTTTCTGGCGAACGAGGGGATCGCAGTGGAGTGGATCGTCGCCTACTTCGCCCAGGGCATCAAAGTTGCATTCAACTCCGCGGAGACCGCCAAAGACTTCTACATCCTCGGGCCTGGCATGTATCTCCCCAACTTCTACCCACTCCGCAAGCCGCGACCGGCGCAAGACCCATGGATGTATCTGCACGTTGGATGCTTCGGCGCTGTCCGTCCAATGAAGAACCAACTAATCCAAGCATTCGCCGCAATCACCTTCGCGAAGCAACGGAACCAACTGCTGGTATTCCACATGAACGGCTCACGCATTGAGCAGTCGGGTGAGAACAACCTTCGCCAAATCAAGGCTTTATTCGACGCCACGGGACAAGAGCTTGTAATTCATCCATGGCTGGACCATGAAGAATTCCTGGAGCTCGTCTCGGAGATGAACATTTGCCTCCAGGTATCCCTCACAGAGAGCTTCAACATCGTCTCCGCAGACGCTGTAAGCATGGGAATCCCTCTGATCGGCTCATCGGCTATCGACTGGCTTCCAAAGCGCTCCAAGGCCCGCGCAGACAGCGTATCGAGCATTTGTGCAGCAATGGGACGCGCCGACCACGCTATGGTGCAAATGAACCATGCCGCGCTCGACACATTCCTCGAAACCTCACTTGAAGCTTGGAACGACTGGATCCGCAAATAAATTATGAGGTAAAACCGATGCTCGCATTGATTTTGCTACTCGCATTAGGACTTCAAGCCAAGCCCACTCCACCAGTGATCGAGGAAACCCAACCACTTGATCCGCTCGACCACATGGCTAACCCAACCTGCCAAAAGTTCGGCAATTTCTACGAATACGACGGTTACGACGGCCTTGCAGGATATTCCACAGATTCCTGCAACGCTGCATACAAGAACTGGCAAACCGTTGTTGCACCAAAACCACAGCGTCTCGCGTAAAACCATCGTTGTAGAATCTTCATGGGGGGACTAGGGGGGCCTAAAACCTCCAATTCCAAGCCCAGGAGCCACCATGCCGCAGAATGTTTCCGTTTACGCAATCCCCGCTGCTGGCTCAACGCCGGTGATCATCCGCTGCACGCGCGTCACAAACCGTATGGAGATAACCGAGCAGCCTGGGTTTCAGGGGTTGATCTACCAGCAGTTGACGCCTAAAGGCTTTGGCGTGAACACTGTAGGTCCTGCGGTGGAAGTGCAGGATAGCCAGCAGCCGATTGTTTTTGCGGGGGGCAAGGGTGATCATTCGCCTAATGCTGCGCCTATTGGCAATGGCGGAAGCGGATCGCAGCCGGTGGCACCTGGTGGGCCCGAGACGTTGGGAACGCCTATTTGCCAGTTGACTTCGGCTAGTGCGGTGGCAACGTCGGTGAGCGTGGTTGAATATTACGAATAAATGCCGTGTGTGCTATTTACACTTTCCTCTGGTGGCGTGTACATTACCCACATCGGAGGAAACACAGATGGGCAATGTAACGATTGAAACGATGGTGAGCAGGTGGAGCGGTCTTGAGCGTCCGCTCTTCAAGGGTAAGTTGATTGATGGCGACGGATGCAAGTGTGCGCAAGGAGATGTTTTGGCCTGTGCCGGCTTTACCGATGACCAGCTCCGCGCGATGACGCAGGATAAGGCCGACGCGGAAGTGGCCGCGATCCTGGGCATTAGTCGCACGCACGCGGTTCTTCTGCGCAACGTAAACGATAAGGTTGGCGGTGCGCCTCAGTTGGTTCTCTCTGACCCAGCGCAGATCGTTGGCGACAAAGCCCCCATCCTTCTGGCTTTTTGGTTGCACCTTGATGGCTTGTCGGCCACAGCCTGGGCCGCAGCCAGGGCCGCAGCCTGGGACGCAGCCTGGGACGCAGCCAGGGCCACAGCCTGGGCCGCAGCCAGGGCCGCAGCCTGGGACGCAGCCTGGGCCACAGCCTGGGACGCAGCCAGGGACGCAGCCTGGGCCGCAGCCAGGGCCGCAGCCAGGGCCGCAGCCTGGGCCACAGCCTGGGACGCAGCCAGGGACGCAGCCGCATATGCCTCTTCCGAGATTCAGGGTATAGACCTGCTCGAGAAGCAAGGACGCGAGCCCTTCTTCCTCGCGCCATTCGGATTCAAGACGTGGGATGAAGTTCGTGCGCTGGTCAAAGAATGAGCCAAGTAAACATCCTCTGCAATAAGTGCGACGTGTGCGGTCACTCTTGGATTCCCCAGCCAGGAGTGACCTACTCGCATTGCACTAGCGGAAAGTGTCGGTCACGCAAATGGAATTCAGGAGCGCCGCAGGGCGGTGCCAGGCCTCCAAAGCCTAGCTTGGTTGGTTCGAGTCCAACCGCTCCTGCCAAAGTTTTCCAGCGCGAAGATGGAAGCTATCACACCGACGCAAACGAGTACGCCATCGCAATGAAGAACTTAGCCCGACCGACTCCACAACGCCAGGTTTGCAAGGAATGTTCGGCGCTTGGTGGTCTCCACGCACGCGGATGTAAGCTTGCAAAGTAGGGGGGCCAGCCATGAGCATAGGTGGATTTTGGGGAACGGACAGAGATTTGCGCAAGATGAAGCGGGCTCAGGATTGCGCAGACAAAGGCATTCCAACAGCGTTACTCTTCAATGGCAGAGAATACAACCTGCCACCGAGAGAGCAAGCAGTGAACGAAGCGCTTCAGCAGATTGAGGCATGTAGTGCAGATTTAGATCCTGATGGAACGAGGTAAGGCCGAATGTACACATGGGAGCAATACCACGCGCTGATCCGCCAGCACTCTGGACCGATGAACTTTCTAGACATGCTCGCAACCTTTGACGCTTGGTGCGTCTACAAACGCCAGGTGGGTGCATGAACCGTCGCAACTTCCTCCGCATCTTGGCCGGCACAGCTGCCTCGCCCATCATTGCACCAGCGGTGACGTACTTCCTTCCGCCTGTGGGTGGGTGGCCAATTCTTGAGACTGCAATAGGGCAACAGCCGCCTTATCGTGGACTCGTTCGCCTAATAAGCAACCCCAGCGGTCCAAGCTGGGTACGGGATCAATTTCTAGTGCCGGGCCTTCCGCAAGAACTCTGGGGTTTGCAGTATTGGCAGGTGAAGCCGCCCTACATCTCGGACGAGTATCTAGGCATCTCGCGCGCCCCGCTGCCACTCCAGAAGCGCCTCAACAAGGCGTGCGACCTCATAGAAAAGTACATGGAGCGCTCAAATGGCTGACATGATCCAAGTGAACTCCTCCGCAGTAAGCGCAGTAGGCTACGAGAACGGAACCCTCTACCTGCAGTGGAAGACGGGCAAATTATCCACCCATCCCAACGTGCCTGTGAGCGTGTGGAATGGCTTGCTGGCGGCTCCGAGCATCGGGCAGTACATTGCTACTCATATCCGCAACAAGTACAAGGCGACCACCGAATGAGCATCCAAGAGAACGCGGACTTTATCCATGCGATCGCGGCAGTCGTGGGACGCCCGCTGACTGTGGCAGAGTGCTATATCGCCTACGCTCTGCGAGATGGCAAGTACAAGCTTATGAGCGATGTGCCTCCGCTCCCCACGGTGTCGGCGTGAAGTGCACATTCAAGGATTGCCCCAATGAAGGTGAGCCTAATAAGGGCTTTGACTTCTATGCGTGTGATTCTTGTTTGGATGAACTGTCCCAACTTATCGACCAAAAGTACGAAGAGATGCAATATAAGGCCTATGAGCGCGCGCAGAACAATTAGCCCACTGTTGTAATCTTGAGAGTATGTGGACCTGGCCCTGGTGCTCGAGAGCGTTGCTGCAAGCCGCAGAGGACCGTGCGCTCAAGGCTGAAGCGCAACTAATCCTCACCGAATCCCGGCTATCGGACTGGATAGAAGCCAGCCGAACCCGCTCCAACATCGAAGAGAATGAGCGCAATAGCCTCCGAGCTGACAACAAGCTCTTGCTTGACCGCATCGTGCAGCTATCGGGGCAGCCGCCCATATTCAATCCTCTACCAACGCCGACCGTGGCCGCACAGCCTCAAGTGGTGAGCAATCTACCCGCTCCCGAAACTCGCGCCAGCATCTCCGACGTCCACCGCGCCGCCCGTGAAGCCATCAAGAAGGGCGAACTCCACATCCTGAGCGAAAAGCAATGAGGATGGCTTACTGCCTGTTCTGCTATCGCGTCTTTGGTAATGTCGCTCGAAACATCAGCTGCACCCTTTCCTGCATGGCCTGCAAGTCCGAAAATCACTTTTGGGGGCATGACTAATGGCAGCAGGCAATCCAACTCTTCCGATGAATCTCCCCCAGGGCGCTGCGCAACAGGTTGCCGCCGTCTCGACCGACAACCCCGCTGTAACGCCGCCTGACGCACAGTGGATGCAGCTCGGCCTCTCCAAAGAAGACATCGACATGACGGTGAAGATTGTCACTATGTACCGCAACCAGTGGGGCACTGACCGGCTGATGAGGTCGAAGGACTGGATGCGCTCGGTGCTGTTCTACCGCGGAATCCAGATTATCGACTGGAACCAGGACTCAGGATCGTGGATCGACTCGCTCTCCTGGTACGAGAATTCAGGGTCGAGCAAGGTAAGAGATGGTGAATCAACAGATTTGCGGCGATTCATCCACCCGCTGACTCTTCTGCTCGGCCAGACGTTTATCGGCAACATGAGCCGTGAAGTTCCCAAGACCATCGTCAAGCCTCAAGACGCTCGTATCCTTGCCGACATGACGACCGCCAGCGCTGCGCAGACAGCTATCGGCATCATTGAGAGACGCAATGGAATCAGGCAGATGGTGCGTGGGGAGTTTGAATTCCTCTACCTCTATGGAACCTACTTCAAGTGGACCCGCGGCGCACTGGATGGCAATGAGAACGGCTGGGATGAGCAACCCATCATTGGGCAGGTGCAGATAGGCCAGCCTGACCGGATGCGCTGCATGTCGTGTGGAACGGAAACGCCTGTCGACCAGGCGCAACCCAGCCAAGACGGCTCGAGCTTAGCCTGCCCCAGTTGCGATGCAAAGATGGGGCAGGACAGCTTCTATCCCTCGGAGCCCGGCGTTTCGCGCATGGTGGTGACGGGAACAAAGAAGATTCCGCGGGCGATGGTGAAGCAAACCATTCACTCCCCGCTTGAGATTGATGCTGACCCTCAGGCCAAGAACTTGTGCGGAACGCCTATCCTCGCCTTCGACTACGAGATTGACATAGGCGAAGCGCGCACCATGTTCCCAGACGCATGGGACAAGATCCATGATGGCGCAGAGTCCACGACCTCAGACAACGCCAGCTACGACAAGCTCCGCCGCAATGAGAGTTACGCCATGGGCACCGGGTACACGACCGACGTCTCCCAACAGCGGCCGACGTACTCACAGGTTTGGGTGCAACCTGTTGCGTACGCACGAACTGGCGATCCCGAGTACACCAAGCGCATGCAAGCGGCGGCTCCGGACGGCCTAAAGCTCACCATGATTGGCGGTGAAGTGGTTGGTGTGAAGAAAGCCATCCTCACCAAAGAGTGGACGCTTGGACGCCTGCATGAGAACTTCGGCCTTTATTCTCAGTCGATTGCAGAGAACGTAACTAGCTTCAACGAGCGCTTCAACAACGCCATGTACCTCTATGACGACTGGATGATGCGCGCCGCATGCGGGCTGAACCTTATCGACGCCAGCATGATCGACGAGGACAAGTGGAAGGGCAACACGCTCGCGCCGGCCACGGTGATTCCAGTCCCAACCAAGTTCGGCGGCGCCTCCAAGTCGCTCGCCAACGCGTTCCTGCACTATGACATCCCAGTAAACCCGGCGCTCGGGCTGTATCCCAGCATGCTGCTGAACTTTGCGCAGATGCTCAACGGACTCCCTGCGCAGCTGATGGGCAACGGCACACAGCCAGGCGTCGAAACTCTGGGCGGCCAGCGGATCCAGCAGGACGCGGGCAACACGGGCATCGCACCCTTCTGGGAGAACGTGAAGGACGAACACTCTGCGGCGGCACAGAATGCAATCGAGTGCCTGCAAGAGCTGTTGAAGTGTGGCGCCGCGCAGGAAATCTTTGAAGTCATCGAGGATCAGGGCTCTCAGTTCCGCAGCAACTACGTGAATTTGCAGAAGATGCAGGGGCGCGTAAAGGTCAACCCCGACCAGGATCAGGACCTCCCGCAGACCCCGAGCGAGATACGCCAGAGCTACCAGTCGCTCATGGAAGAACTCGGCAAGGGCAATCCGGCTGCGCAAGCCATCTTCGACATGCCAGTGAATCAGGAAGTCATCGGGCAGGTTTTGTATGGCGATACCATCGTCACGCCGACCAGCGCACAGCGCGCCAAGACGTTGCAGGATATCGCAGTGCTGCTTGAGCAGACTGCGGAGCCGGTAATGAATCCAGACGGCAGCATAGGCTCGAAGCTCCCCGTAGAGCCTTCCATCATGGAGCAGTTCGAGTATGCCATCCCGACGATTCAGGAGTGGTACATCGAGAACTCGGACCAGCGGATCAAGAATCCTCTTGGTTACGGACAGGTGGAAAAATACTGGTCAATGTGCAAAGACCTCGAAGCGCAAGTCCAATCCACCGATGCCGCAAATAAAGGCAAGGTGCAGCAGGCTGGGCAGGCGGCCGCACAGCCTCCGAAGCAGGGCCCAGACCCGCAGACGCAGGCGACCCTTACCCAACTCCGCAGCGCCGCCGCCGAAATGGTCCTGCAGCTTGAAAAGCTATCGCAACTCGACCCCGCAACCACTGGAGGAACGATTCAGGGACAAGTAGCAGCAGCAGGAAAAGTCACTGATGTCGCTGGTAAAATTGAGACTGAAATGCTAAAGGCGTGAGGTTTCGACAATGAAGACGGGCAAGATTTACATCATCACCAATCTCCTGAATGGCAAGTATTATGTGGGGCAAACGACAGAATCTAAGCCACTCAGGCGTTGGCAACACCATAGGCGCGGATACACAAAGTCCGTAATTTCGGAAGCCATAGTGGAGTACGGTGAGGAATCTTTTGTCTTTGAGATTGTTGCGGAAACACCAGATATTTCAACGCTAAACGACCTAGAGCGACTGTGGATATTGGTAACGCGCTCCACCGATGCGGAAAACGGGTACAACGTTACTCGGGGTGGGCAAAACTATACCCGCAAGGAGATATACAACGCAGCGCATTCCCGAAGAATGAAAGGTAGGCCTGCTTGGAACAAAGGATTAAAAGGCGTGACAGTCGGATGGAATAAGGGTTTGAAAATGTCCGAAGAATTCAGAAAACAACTATCTGAATCTCACAAAGGCAAGAAACAATCTCCGGAGTTGGTGCAGAAAAGAATGGAGTCTAAGCGGGGTTTCAAACACTCATTAGAATCCCGTAGGAAGATGTCTGAAGTGTGCCAGGGCCGTAAGCCATGCGCAGAAGCTACCCGACGTTCAAGTGAGCTTAGAAAAGGAAAGCCAGCGTGGAACAGCGGCAAAAAGGGGTATCAGGTTGCATGGAACAAGGGTCTTCCGGCTACCGAGGAGCAGCGCAAAAGGCTATCGGAAATGAGCAAAGGTAGAACGATGAGTTCCGAGGCAAAAGCTAAGATTTCGGCAGCGCTCAAGGGTCGTATGCCCAAAGTCAACACCATGGGACTTGTTCCATGGAACAAGGGCATGCGCAGAGGGACCACGAAGTTGTTGAACGAAGCATCACAATAGGCAGGACAAGGAGCCACACCCATGACGACAGCAGAAGTAGTTGCAAGCGTAAAGCCCCAAACCCGCGTACTCTACGTGGATGTGACTGGCGAAACACACAACGCCATTGCCACCGACGTCCCACATTTGGGATACAACCAAGGATTGAAGCGCTTCTCTGCGTTTCTGAATCTCGTCTACCTGAACGATGCAGGGCAGGCAGTGAAGATTGCGGCCGCACCGATGATTGGCGAGGTCGACGACGCGTATCTTGCTGAGGCTGCGGTGTATACAGCGCGGCATGACGTTGCATGGCACAGCACCAGCAACAAAGAAGAATTGATCAACGATCACCTTGAGGTCATCAAGACGCACTTGCCGATCACGATTGGCTGGCAGGTAGACCCGGCGGCGCTTGCACTGCTGAAGTCGAGCGGGATTGACGGCAATGCGGGTGCATGGACGGAGAGGGGAGACGGCACGACCTATCCGGTCGATCCCACCAGTTATGCCGATGTGGTCGCAGCGCAGCAAGCCGCTGATGCTAAAGTGGAATCTGCCGCAACACCAAACCTCGCTCTAGAGCCCGCAGAACCAACCCAGCCCACTCTGCCGGTAGTGTCTGACGAAGAGACTGCCGGCACGACCATCGAAGATCAGGCCAATGCCGAGTCGATTGTGCGCGAGGATGTCGGCGAGCAAATCAATGCGGATCCAGACGGCGCTGTCGCTGAAGGCTGATACGCTACACTGAATCCACAAGGCCCGGTCCACTGCTTCGGCACGGCCGGGCCATCTTATTGGCGCACCATCAACCTACTTACTTACGCAGGAGACAATCTATGGCACCCCTAACCTTCCGCAACTCGCGGATCATCTACTACGGCCCCCACGAATGTTCAAACTGTGGCGTCCTCATCGCAAAGATGGGCGACGAATGGGGCGGAACCGCCTTCACCTACCCAACTGGCCCCGTTTATCCGAATACTGAGTGGCATCCGCATGTGTGTGATCCCTTTGAGGTTCGCAATAAACAGGGTAGAGACGCGCGCACAGACCAGCTCAACGCTTGGCCTTCGGCGCATGCTGTCAAGGTTCACGATGAGTGCGGCTGGGTGATTGCCAGCGGCAACACATCCCACCCAGACCTCAGCCACAGAAACTTGCACATCATTTCGCCGCACTGCAACTTCTTTGACACTGAGCTAGGCGCATGGGCTGGTGCCAAAGAGCGCCAAGACAAGAACTATCCCACATGGTGGATGGATGCTAAGACTGGAGCAAGCAAGTCCATCCTGCCGCTATAAGTCCAACCTCGCACCCCGCTAAGCCTGTCCGGTTGGCGGGGTGTATTACACTGAAACGCAAGAGGACTCACAATGGCAACGCAAAAGGAATTGCAGAACTGGTTCACGCATCATCCCCCGACTCCCCGCCAGTTGGACTACTATGAAACCATCCGCACCGTGGCTAAGGGTTTGGCCGAGCAGTTCAATGTCGCCATCCCAGACTGCGCCGATAAGACGGCTGCGATGCGCAAGTTGCGCGAGACCGTGATGGCGATGAATTTGGCGATTGCCTGCTACCGAAGCCCCACGGTCGAATCATTGCAAGCAGTTCTTGATGCCAACGAAGGTTTGCCCGTCACGGTGAACGCTGACGGCCCGATTTCTGTAGACGAGGCATAATTCCATGGCAACTCCCGCAACGCCAGCAGCACCGTCCGCCCCGGCAGCACCCAGCGCCCCCTCTACCCCCAGCATACCCACGTCCTCGCCAGCCGCGCCGACGACCCCACCCTCGTCGCCGCCGAGCACGGGAACGACCCCAGAGTCGTCGCCAATCGCCCCCGCGACACCTTCTGAGCCGTCCGCGCCAGCCATTCCAGCGCCCTACGACCCGCTTACTGCGCCCAAAGCCCCTGCGAACACCGACTTCCCCAACACTCCAGACGGGCAAGTTGAGTTCCTGAAGCAGCACAAGGCATGGGAAAAGGCTCATCCCGAGGGTGAGGCCAAGCCTGCTGAGGCTGCACCGCCGCAGACGCCCGAAGAGAAGGCACTCGCTGAGGCCGCGCCGCCGGCTGAGACACCGGCACCCACTCCAGATGCCGCAGCAGCAACCCCCCAGGCTCTTGCGGACCTGCTCAAAGACGACGCAGCGCTCAACGCCGCTCTCGAAGCAAATCCCAAGGCCAAGGGCGCAGTGTTCAAGATGGCGCGCGAGTTGGCAGAAGTTGCACCGATCCGTGAAATCTTCCCCACAAAGGAAGACGCTCAGTTTGCGCAGGAATACTCCGCAAACATGGTTGGGCTAAAGACCGCAGCCCTGCGGATGGTAGACAACCCCGAGAACGCCCCAGCCTTCCTCGACCTCTACGACTCGCAATTCATGCGCGTCAACGATAAGGGCGAGCCAATCCTCGGTGCAGATGGCAAGCCGACATACGATGCAGACCGCGAAACGACCATCGGCGCCATCTTCAACCGCGAAGTCCAGCAGTACACGCAGAAGTTCACGTCTGAAATCAGCGACCTAAAGACGAAGCTTGCCGGAAACTACCCCAGTGACGCCGCACGCAATGCTGACCAAAAGCGTCTAGACAACCTCGAATACGCCCAGGTATCGCTCAGCGTGCTCGACCAGATCCGCGATGGGTCATTCTTTGAGGATGGACCTCCCGAACTTCCAGCAGATGCGACACCAGAGCAGAAGGCGTGGTTTGAGGGCGAGCAGGCCAAGATTGCTGCACAAAAGAAAGAGCTTGACGACGCCAAGGCTGGAGGACGCAAGGAAGAGCGCACCGCCGCGGCTGCGAAGTTCAACGCAAGCGTCCGCGAAGATATGGGCGGTACGGTTGCGACCAATATCAAGTCCGCCATCAAAGCCATCACGGATTCCGGCGTCTACATCCCCGAGTTCTATCTTCAGGAGATGCATACCGATACTGCCACCGGACAGGCTACCAACCTTCCTGCGATCGCAGTGCGACTATTCACAGCGTTCGAGAACGAGCTCATGCGGCCCGGTTCCAGGGCGCGGATGGACATTGCAAACCATGAGCTTTTGCCCCAAAACGAACAGACCAGAGAGATTCGCAAGACCTGGTATGCTCGCAAAGCCGCGGAGATGATCCCCGGATTGGTACAGAAAGAAGTAGACCGAATTCAGAGTTTGGTAAAGTTAGATCAGGATAAGCAAGCCGAGCGCGAGAAGACCCGCAATCAAGTTGCCCAACCTGAACCGTCGACCGGAGGCAGCAGTCTTCCTCAAGGGGCGAGCAGAGAACAAATCCTTCAGGCAGCAGAAGAAGCAGCCAAGAAGGATCCAGGGTTTGCAACCGCAAGCCCGAACGAGAAGCAGGCACGGATCTTGACCCAGGTTCATCGCTTGGGCAAGAAGTAAGGAATCAACGTAGTCCGCGCAACTCCGTAGCAATTGCAGACCTGGCCGGGCAGGGCGCGACCTAACCTCAACCGTGTAGCGGCACGTCCTCCACGGTGGACATTGGGGAATTAGGGGATGAACGAGATTCTTGGCAGGGCAATGGGTAAGGCCATAGCCGTCAACGTCGTAACTGGCGCGGGCGTACTTGAAACCATCAGCCAAACCATAACCGCACAACGCGGTCGCCAAGGAGCATCTTCATGGCTATTCAGGATTACGGCACCGCCGCTGCGCAGGTGCCTCTCGACTTACAGGTGGTTCAGCGTGACATTGAGCTGACCCAAAACATGGACTCCCTGCTTGAACAGCAGTTTGGAGTCGAAAAAGGCTCTGACGCCTCCCTTCAAGAATATCGCCACGGCATCCAGTTCTCCATCGGTGGACACACCGGCGGTTGGCAGCCTGATGGCGGTGCGCTGCCTCAGGGCATTGGCCCCGGCTATTCGCAGTTCATCATTGCGCCCGTACCTGTGATTTCTGCATGGAACGCGACGCAGTTGATGAAGTGGATCGCAGAGGGCGGCAAAGACATCTCCGCGGTGGATCCTGTCGCTCGCATGATTGCGGACGCCAAGACCAAGCACGCTCACTCCCGCGACACCTACCTGCAGGGTTACAACAACGGCATTGTGGGCACCGTAGACACCAGCTATACCGGTGGAAATATCGTCAACATGGCAAACGTGCCCTTCGGTGCGCGCTTGCTGGACGCAAATGAGAAGTATGCGGTAACCGATACCAACCTCAACGTCATTGATACCGTGTACGTTACGGACAAGTTCTCGACGTCGATTGGCGCTGGCGACACCGCAACCCTCGATCACACACCTGTTGGCATGGCTGCGGGATATAACTTCATCCCCACCGGCGTTACCTCGGGCACCCCGCTCTGGCTGCAGGGCTTGACGTACATCGTCGATCCGTCGAACACGGGCGACTATGACGGCGTGGACCGCTCCATCTCGTGGGTGCAGGCACCCGCACTGAACGCGACGGGCGGAACGTTGACCCTCGGCACCATCTCCATCTTCAAGGCACGGCAGCAGCAGGCACTCGGCACCTCCAGTTGGATGGATGGCGGAGATGATGCTTTCTGGTACACCCATCTCGCTCAGGCTACCTCCGCTGAGACCCTTGGGTTCGCCAAGAGCACGTACTTCCTGACCAACGGCAAGGTCCAGAACTACGACATCGGTCCTAAGGGCACCGACGAGTGGGTTATCTCTGGACGGAAGGTAATCACCGAGTCGACGGCTGCGATCGACAAGCTTTACTCGCTCCGCAAGTCTGGGTTGCGCGCAGTGCGCTATCCGGGTTCGCAGAAGTTCCTGCCGTTTGGCGGTGGATCAACACTCTGGTGGCCGCGTATGGACCAGAACGGCCACTGGCTGTCTGAGTACGACATGTACTACCAGGACAGTTCGAACTACTACGGCAAGCTGCCGTGGTGGAACGGTGTGATCACCACGCTCGGCATCAACGCTGCATTCGCTGATGCGGTCTAGTTTCCTCCGGGGTAGCGGTTTGAGAGAGCCGCTACCCTTATTTTTGTAGGGCAAAAGGACGTATGGACCTCAAGAGCCTGCCAACCCGCGACACTCCCCGCCACATCATGGCGGAGATCACCCGCTACGGCGGGTTGAATCCGTTTGGGGAGCCGGCCTGGCGGGTTGTTCTTGCGCAGAACGTCAAAGAGCAAACCTTTGGCACGATGCGCCACATGCCGGTGATGAACGCGGATATGTGCGACGATGTTCCCGAGGTTGAACCAGAAAGCTTCTCCAGCGGGGAGCTGTGGGTGCCGCGGTACAACGAAGTGGGCTGGATACTCGAACGGTGGTTCCCTGCGCACGCGTGGGGCACAAAGACGGAGTGGGAGAGCGAGACTGCCGCTGATGGGGTAACGCAGTTGAAGGGAGCGTTCCCTCGTCATGGAGATTACTTCATGGTCAACGATGCGTTCTACCTTCAGCAGCAAGGTACAGATTTCTGGAAGTGTGAGATTCAGAAGTGCTTGCGAGATCAGGAAGCGATGCCTGGCGACCCTGCAACGGTGCTTGGCCGCAACCTGTACATGCATCGCGCCAAGCAAGAGCAGCGCGAAGAGGATTACCGGGAAGAGGTCAACCGTCTTCACCGCACGGTCACAGACCCAATCCTGGCGACGATTGGCAGCACCGCACAGAAGTTACGGGACCAGATACGGGCCGAGCAAGGCTACGACTTTCATTTAGCAGCAGGTTAATTCAACAGCAAGAGGAGAAACAGCATGGCAACCGCAGTGCAAATCGGAAACGCAGAAGTTGGTGAGGCGCAGCGCCTGTTCGCTCAGCAGGCGGAAACAGCTGCTATCGAGCTCAAAGAGTCTGGGCAGTGCCCCCCATACACCGTGATCAACTTCAACCCCGTCGAGGTCGGACTCCAGGGCGAGTTGGGCCGGTACAAGGTTTGGACTGCTGATGATCAGCGTCTCCCCAAAGATGTGCTCCGCATCAGCATCCCGTGGGAAAACAAGGACCGCCGTGGGCATGTTCTGACCCTGCGCGACCCACACAAATTCGGCAAGATGGTCGGAGCCTCCGGAACAGGCAATCCGGGCGAGGTAATTCCCCAGCGCGAGCCAAAGCTCTTCACGCCTCAGGCTGTGGCCTTTCACTTCATGGAGCACTTTTCCCCGATCTTCACTGCCCCAAAGGGCGTGCAGCTCCCCTCCCCGCCAAAGGATGCCCGCAAAATCTTTGGGCTGTTGGTGTTCGAGGGCGACATCCACACGCTCGAGAAGGTGATGAATGAGGAAGACCCGGCCAAGCGCATAATCCGCGTGCCGATTGCGATCATGACCTCGGTTGGCAAGTCGAGCATCCGCACTTACCGGGCAGTTGAGTACAACCTCGATGACTACCTGCGGCAGATGTTCGCCGGCCAGAGACGCTTTGCGGATGCGACCGTGGCGCGTGCACAGCAGAAGTGGTCCGAGACCGAAACCATTGCAGACATTTCAGACAGCGACCGCATCTGGTTCCGTTGGCTAATTGAGCTTGGCTACGCTGCACGCCCAAAGGCTGGTGAAAAGACTTGGCTGAACGAGTATCTGGTGAACCCGGACCAAGAAGTCAAAGACCTTACCCTGCGCAAGTGCCAGGCGTGCAAGGCTGTAGAGCCTGAACACGATACTCCCTTCTGCCCCAAGTGCGCGGCGCCAATCAACACCTTCACCACTTTTATGGCTGGCTTTCCAGTTTCCGAATCGTGGCTGATGGCGCTGAAGGGTGAAGAGCGTGCATTGGCCATCGAGGAGATGAAGGCACGCAAGCAAGGCTTCGGTGATGAGCCGGCGGCGACTGCGGTAGGCGAATCGAAGCCGGACAGGATGGCGGCGGCGCGGGCGGCAAAGGCTGCGAAGGCGGCTGCTATCGACCCGACCGAGGAAATCCCCGACGCAGCAACCACGGCACTTCCTGGCGAGGAGTAGGCCTTGAACACTCTGGGGGACGTGAAGGCGACGGTACGGTCAATCATTGGCGACGATGATAGCAACGGGTGGCTTAGCGATGACTACCTCGTCCCAAAGATAAATTTCGCGTATCGCTTTTATTATCTATACATTAAGAATGCGACGGGCGCTAACCTTGAGAGGATGGTGGAGATCCCTGCGGCAACGGATGTCAATGGCAATCCAATCACGCAGGGACTCACCACGCTCGCCAAATTCCAGCAGCCCGGCAATCTCTTAGATGGGCTGTACGAACCTCTGTTTTTGTTCTGGAAGTTGGCAGGCTCGCCCGAGTATTGCTATCGGCAGATGGTGGAGAAGAAGACGATTCTCCCAGGCCAGAGTGTAGCGGGCGGTTCCTCACAGCCAGTGAACTTTTGGGGGACGAACGCCTTCGGGTGGACGTGGCGCGGCAACCAGATATTCCTCTCGCCCATCAGTAGCTTTGCGGTGGACTTCCTGGTGGATGGGAGATTCAATCCCCCCGCACTAGTAAAAGACACTGATCAGCTAGTTGTCGACCCTGATATGGAGATATGCGTTACCCCGGCCACGCTTGCTATCATTGGAACTGAGTCAGGCAACGCAAGTTACACAGCGGCGGGCGCTCAGGCAGAGCTTGCGGCAGACAATATCGTGGCGAAGCTCATCAGGCAAAAGCAAGGGTTTACGGCACGCGCAGGGTCGAATAATCGTCGCCAACGCGGGTGCGGGTGGTTCTGGAGTTAGGCAAAAACAGGCTGGGCTAAACTCACAACAGGAGAATTTACATGTCGCTTGCTCTAGCACTCGTCCAAACGTCGCCGGCCTCTAACCCAGACCGCAATATCGTAAAGGTCACTTTTGGCGGCACCTATCCAGTAGGTGGAGATCCCCTCCCGCTAACTGCCATCTCAGATCCGCAGGTCTTGGTGCAGGTTCCCTTCACTCCCCAAAATCTTCCAGTGACGCCCTACGATCTAAACGCATGGTTGGCTGGCTACTATGTGGAGATTCAGCGCATCGTGACTGGCTCTGGATTGAGCGCGGTGACCACGTTCAATCTTCGTGCCTACGCTCCGGGTGGCGCAGAGATCACGACCGCAGCTGCATATCCCGCGGGCATTCTCAACGGTGAGTTGTTCATCGAAATCCTCTGCCCAACCGTTCAGCAGTAAGCATGAGAGGAATTCATGCCTACTTGGGCGGGAACGCCAGTACCTATTGGTCGAATGCTCGGGCAGGTGGATCAGGACGATCCTACAAACCTGCCCGTAGGCTGCGCGGCGGTGTGCAAGAACATCGACTTCACCCGCGATGCTACCGGCGCGGGCCTAAGCGCTACCACTAGAGCCGGAAACTGCCAGATCATGCAGGGCGCGAAGTCCCCGGGTACAGGCCTGTGGGACTTCCAATATGAACCGGAATCGGCAGATGATCCATTCTTTCAGCAGGTGATCCGCTTCAACCTTGCGGGGACATTTGAGCGCGAATACCCAGTAGGAACCGGCCGCATGATCCCTGTGCCCGCAGGGCTATTCGTTCCGCCAACCAACTCCCATCAAATCAATACCCAGACTGCAAACCTCATCTTCTCTGCCTACTCAAACCTGAAGATGCCGGCGAGCTTCTGCTCGGGCTATAACCCCAAGACGTTGAATCTTGACCCTCTGGGCATGAAGCCGTTTGGGTGGAATTGGCTGCCTAAGACTTACGTCTACGCGGGCGAGGTCTGCACGCCATCTCTCTCAGCTTCCGGACAGCAGGGCAACGGGCATACCTACCAGGCGCAAAACTCTGGCTACACGGCGCTTGGCTCTGGCGATGAACCCGTATGGCCTCTCACAGAGAGTGGAGAGGTTACTGAGACGCCTGTCGCTGCCGGGCAGGTAGGGGTTACGTGGAAAGAGCTGACGATGGTGATTGCGAACCGCATCCCACCGCCCAACGCTCCTGTACTAAGTCTCACCACTGGCGGAACGTTTCCTGCAGGGCAAACGGTCTACATCTTCCTAACCATGACCAACGGGATGGGCGAGACCATCGCAGGGGCGACTGCGAGCATAACGACCACCGCGGCAGGGCAGGCTGTCCAAGTCTCTATCCCCGCGCTCGCGTCTCTTGCTGGATGGCTGTCTCAACTAGTGGCGCCATACTCGATCCTCCAAGCCAATGTGTACGAGGCGGATGTAGCTTTCGGAGATCCGGCCCCCGCGCAATCGACCTATGAGAAGGTTGGCGGCTTTAGTCTTGGCACGACCGCAACAGTCACGGGAACTGCGACTAGCGGAATCAACGTCCCAACCATTAACTCCGCCCGCATCACCCCAGGGCAGTTGCCAGCGCCGATCGTAGAACCTGTTTTGACACGCGTCTCGGCCGGCCAGACTGTGTTGCCACCGGGAGCCCCCGACCTGAGCCTAGTAACCGCCGGTGGAACCTTCCCATCCGCCCGCAGCGTGTATGTCCTGCTGACGCTCACAAACTCCTTCGGCGAGACCACCGCTGGCGCTGTGGCAAGCATTACCACCACTGCAGGCTCAACCGGCGTGCGGGTCTCCCTCGCCGCGTCCTATGGTGTCACCGTCACTGGCGTCAACATCTACGAAGCGGACGTAGCTTCAGGTTCTGCGGCGCCGACAGTGTTCAAGCTGGTTGGTTCTTTCCCGCTCGGCGCTTCGCCCGTCATCACCGCAGCCGCAACCGGCGTTCAGCCGCCTGCAGACAACACTGCTACCCTCCCCGTAGGCTCGTTTCCTGCGGGTCGGGATGTTTGGGTGCGACTCAGCTACTCGAATGCCATGGGCGAAACCCCTGTGGGCCCCTCCAATTCGATCATCGACACCCTAGCAAATGACGCCGTGCAGGTAACGCTGTCCGCGGTCGCGAACCTTCCCCAACTCACCACCATCAACATTTACGAAGCGGATGTTCCCACCGGTGCCGTCGAGCCTCCCGTCAACGCCTATGCGTTGGTTGGCTCATTTCCAGTAACAGGCGTGGAGTTCATCACTGAGACGGCTACCGGACGCACCCCAACCACCGTAAACACCACCGGACCCGGCGGAAACATCGCCGCGGACCAGACAGACGGCGGCATCAACGCCACCCAGGGTTACCGCTATGCCGTTCCTGCGTGGATGAATCGCAACGAGACTATCTCCGGATTCACGCAATCTGCGGTGAGCAAGTACATCGTGGACGAGGATGGATGGGAGATAGCCGTCTTCAATGTAGCCATAGGACCACCAAACATCATCGGGCGTGTCATCAATTGGACCGTGGCAGATGGGACGCAGGCAGGACCCTTTGCGTGGATTGGCGTCGTCGACACCCAGATACCCTCGCAGAATCAGGTGTACCCGAACAGCTTCCTGTCAGACAGCATCACCATCATCCCGACCGTCTTCCTCGATAACGTCACCACCAAAGGCACGTTCAACTTTACCGATGAGTTCTTGACTGGGGAGATTGGTGCAGGAGCCGGGGCGAACAACACGACTGACCGATTGACTCTGGGGCCGCCCCCTCAATCGGTAAGCGTTCAATATTCAGTGGAAGCGGATGCTCTATTCCATACTGGAGTGCCTGGGTACACGAGCGGAGTGGTTGTCTCGCTTGAGGGCGATTACGAAAGCTACGACGCCGCGGGAAGCTATCTCCCGATCACCACAGCAACCGGAGAAATCTGCTGGGGCATCTGCGAGTACCGCAATCAAATCTATGCGATGCGGGAAAGATCAGGGGTTGTCATTACCCCGAGTGCGGGTATGCCCAACACGTGGGGAGCAAAGTCTCGGTGGAGCGCGCAGAAGGGCAATGGTGTTGGCCCTTGCGGTCCGAGAGCTTTTGACTGCAATGGGCAGTTCATTATCTTCGTGCACCGCACCGGAGTCTATCGGCACGACGACACCGCCCCAGACTTGATGAGCAAGGAAATCCCTCGCGAGTGGGGATCGATCAACTGGGCGGCTGCACAGACCATTTCGGTTGCGATCGATGACGATACGCACACGGTGAGGATCCAAGTTCCTACGGGACAAAGCACGATCCCGAACAAGGAATTCTGCCTAAGCTACCTCGAGGGATGGCAAAACCCCATTCACTTCAGCACGTTCTCGCAGAAGGAAATTAGCCAGGAAGCTGCGCGCCGGTGGAGCTTCAACGATGTCTCGGCCTACGTTTGCAAACGAATCTACCGGGCAGTGCCAAACCCGCCGCCACTTCCCTTGGGGCCGGATGGAACCTCGCAGACTGGCTCCGACTTCTACATCTCACAGCTCGCTTACACGCAGACCGACCCCAGCGGAATCGTCAATGCCAGAACCCCAGGCGTGTACAACGACAATGGCGCCGGCATCGATTGCAAGTTCATGACGCAGAGCGCTTCCGACATGCAGAAGCAGTGCAAGCCGGAAGGCGTAACCACCAGCGTAGTCGGCAGGGGGCCGGTAAACGTGAGCTTCCTCAAAGGACGCCAAGCGCTTACCGGCAACAGCGCCGCGAACAAGGTCCTGCGCTGCACGCCCATGATTCTTACGCCAAACGATGAGGACGACTTCACCCGTAAGCCCCAGAGGCAGGTGGGAACGTACTGGAAGATCCTCTATGACAACGGCGCGCAGCCAGATGTGTGGTTCTCCATAAAGAAGGCAACCGCCTACATAATCCCAGTTCGGACGGCGCGGGGGAGCTCGAGCTAATGGCCAAGAACACGCCATCCCCGAACGCATCGCTGATTGAAAGCGCAATGGGCGGCAACGTCAACGACTTCCGTGTGCTCCTTCAAAACTTCGATGAAGCTATCCAGCAGCAGCAGCAGGCAACAGGTACGACGCCCACTAATACCAAGAACATCGCCATCCCGCCGCAGGGCTCGATTGCCGTCAATGGCTCAAATGGTGCGTTCAACTATGCCATCACGCCAGCAGAGAATACAGCCGCTGGTACGCTCTACCATGAAGTAAGCTACTCACCGACCAAGGGATTCACGAATGGGGTTGTAACTCTTCCGGTAACGCAGGCGACTAGCGGTGTCGTCAACAATCCCGGCGCGAACATGTTCTTTCGAGTGCGGTCAAGCTACAACAAGTCGACATTCAATCAACCGACATTGCACGGGCAGTCTGCGGTGTCCTCCGGTCTCATTTCTAGCGCAGCCACGTCGGACGGTGCGGCGTTCGCCCAAACCAACCTTGCTACAGTCACCTCAACGCAGGCCAGCGGTACAGCGGCTATCATCGTGCAGGGAGCCGGCGGCACGCTTACCAGCGCTGTGGCGCTCAAGGGCGGTGCTCAAACCGTTCTCCCGCCCGCGACGATTGTAGGTTCCTCACTCGGAGCAAATCAGTTTGTTGGGTGGGTTCCGGGTAATCAGGGCGAAGGATCGGGAACCTACGTGGTGAAACCCACTCTCGGCGCCGTGCTGGAAGATAATATTCAGCCGGTTGGTAAAGTGGTTGTTGTAAGCGACACAAATCCCGGCCAAGACGGCGGCGGCGGGGCTGAGGCTTCCAACGGCGGCCGGATGACTGCGGTATAGGAGATTCGATGGGTTGGGAGATAGAACGCGAAGAGCTTGACAAGGCCGAAGGTGTCCACAGGTTCGTGCTGATCGAGCGCGGCGTACTCGACCGCTCTGGAAACCCAGCACGCCACCACTTCTACATCATGCTCGGCACCGGAACAGACGGCAAGAGTTGCCCACACTGCGGCCAGGAAGTGAAGACCGGCCTCACACTTCAGAAGGATGGAGTTCTGGTGCACGCCGAGGGAGAGCATAATCCCCGCGAACTAGTGAAGGCGAAGATTGCAGAGCTCAATGAGTTCCACGCGCGCATGGACGCCTACGCTGCCCGGCATAAAGCACCCATCTACAAGGGAGGCAAATGAGCCAAAGAGTGCGCATGATGGAACCAAAGGACTTGCCGGGGATATGGAGGATGGCGGATGCGCAGAACCGCAGAGACGGCACAAGCTACCCAATTCCACGCATCTTCGAGATGGACTCCACTCACCCAGGATTCGGCCAATTGGTGCCAAATGTTCCCCTCGCACTGGTGGTCGAAAACAATAAAAGGGTGCGCGGAGCCTTTATTTGCACGCGAACCATAGAAGTTATGGGGGTGGCTGGGGGAGACATGGAATTCGCGGCGGCGCACATCCCCATGATGGCGGACTTGCTGAAGCGAAAAGGGTACGACGACCTGCACACTTTCGTGCCAATGAGCAGGGCAACAGAAGCCCACTGTAAACTACTAGAAGCATTCGGCATGACACGGCTAGACCATCGCTTGGCACACTTCTTTAGAGAGACATAGGGGAAAATCGATGAGCCGAGCGCAGGAGTCCGCCGTCGCTTCAACAGCTGGGGGTCAGAACAAAACCTACGACGCCAACGCGCAGACGGCGTTTCAGGGCGCACAAGGCTCGATCAATCAACAGCAGGGCGACGTCAACGACTACTCGGGCGAACTGTCGACTTTCGCCGCCAATAATCCCTATGGTGCGGGCGGGGCTTACCAGACATCTGTAAACCAGTCGACCGCAGGCACCGCTGACGCAGGATCACAGGCAGCCGCCGAAGCTGCGCAGGCCGCGAAAGTCCGCACAGGGCAGAATGCAGGGGCAGGAGTAGCGGCAGGAACCGCAGCTAGCGAGCAAAACACCCGCAATCTCATGCAAACGCAGGCAGGAGCCAATGCAAACCGGATAAAAGCCGGTGCAGGGTACGGTAGCCAGGTTCTGCAAGCATCTGCTCTTCCCGCATCCTTGCAGGGGGCCATCACCGGCGAACAGGGCAAACTGGCAGGCACCGAGGCCGAGGCTGGCAATACCGCACTAAGCACAGATCAGAAGGCCAGCGAGCAACCAAGCTTTTGGGATGAGTTCGGCGAGCAGGCAGGTGGCGCGCTGGGCAAAGGCCTCGGGACGGCCGCTGGTGCTGGGTTTGCAGGCCTCGTTGGATGCTGGATTGCGTCGGAGCTTTACGGCGGATGGACTGAGCCCCGTACGGTTCTTGTCCGCGAGTGGATCTTCGAGGAGTTCGTCAAGACCTTCTGGGGCTTCATCCTCGGTCACATCTACTTGCAGGTGGGAGAGCGCGTGGCGGGATGGATTCGGCGTTTCCCTGTACTTCGCAAGTTATTCCTTCCCA
>Ga0302307_10000463_pt1 | contig 27640 bp, 19 predicted proteins | sample III_Palsa_E3_2_FD_200530 | JGI IMG/M metagenome (GOLD analysis project Ga0302307, IMG submission 200530) | Peat permafrost microbial communities from Stordalen Mire near Abisko, Sweden - III_Palsa_E3_2 | ecosystem: Environmental > Terrestrial > Soil > Palsa > Peat permafrost | place: Sweden... | reverse complement strand
ACCAACAGCGGCAGCGTCACGGCGACATCCACTAACTATGGGGCCGTAGGCATATTGTCGTCCTCCAACTATGGTTACGCCTCGGCGATCAACGCCAATACCGGCTCGGTTACGGCTACCGGTGGTGAAGACCAGACAACCGGGATCGAGGCGTCCTCCGAGGTCGGCAGCACGGTCGTCAACAACGGTTATGTAACTGCTACCTCGTCCGGTGGTACGGCGATCGGTGTCGAGGCCCTGACCACCAACGGTGATGCCATCGTCACCAACAACGGCAGTATCACCAGTACTTCGGACAGCGTCTATCAGAGCTCCGTAGGTGCGGTCGCTTCTTCGGTCAATGGTCAAGCCACGGTCAACAACTTCGGCCACATTCAGTCGATCAATCACGGTGGGCTAGGGGTCGGCATTGAGGCGTATTCGGCGCTTGGCAGTACGATCAATAATTCGGGTTATGTCGTCGCTGGCTCATACCAGGGCAATGCGATCGGTGCCCTGGCCAAAGCCTATGACGGCAACGCCAGCATCATCAACAGCTCTAGCGGCTACCTACGTGCGATTGCTCTACAGGGAGCCAATGGATACGCCACCGGTGCGTTCGCTAACGCCATCAACGGCACCGCCAGTGTCATCAACGGCGGAGCCATCTTTGCGGGATCCAACTACGGTACGGCTACGGGCATAGAGGTCCTAGCCAGTGGCGGTAACGTCTACGCTGGAAACGCCGGCAGCATCAAAGCTACTGGTAGTAACAATGCCGACAATAGGGGCATCCAGGCAGTTTCACTGACCGGTACAGCAACGGTCGTCAACTCAGGTTTTATCGATAGCCATTCAAGCCAGCAAGAAGGCAATGTGCTGACCACAGTGGATGGCATCCGTGCCTATGGTGGTACCGGTGCCACCGTCACCAACTCCGGTCGGGTCGAAGCCTATGGCCCCTGGTTTGCCAACGGGATTACAGGCATCGCTTACAACGGTGGCGTTTCGGTTACCAATACCGCAACCGGAACGATCCACGTGCAAGGGTTGGTGCCTACGGGCATCAATGCCGACAATACTTACGGCGGGCAGGCAGCAGTCAATAACGCGGGCAGTATCGTAGTCTTTCAGGATGAGAGATGCTTCTGCAATCCCGGTGAGGTCATCATCGGTACCGGCATCTTTGCTTATTCCGAGCACGGCACAGGTGCCACGGTGACCAACTCCGGCAGCATATCCATCAACTCGCTGTACGGTGCGCAGGGCATCGACGCCGTCGCCAGGGACGGCAACGTATCGGTTGGCAATTCCGGTAGCATCGCTATCGCTACCGATGGTTATGGCTCTTCGAGTTGGGGTATAAGCGGAGTCAGCGAGCACGGCAGTGTCTCCATCGTCAACTCCGGCGATATCAGCATCGCGGAGGGGCTGGTTGCGACGACCTTTCTTCCGCAGGATGTGGTCACCGGCGTCTATGGATTAACAGTAGGGAAAGGTGGCGTCAGCAGTCTCAGTGACCTCAGTATTGTCAATACGGGGAACGTCAACCTCAATGCCTTTAGTGGCTATGGCGTCCGTGCGAAAAGCTTCCAAGGGGCTGTGTCAGTCAGCAACGCCGGCCATATCACGGTGGACAACTCCTGGTTCGGCGAAGGCATCGCCGCCACCAGTTATGCAGGAGGGTCCGTAGCTGGCGATGTGACAGTCAATAACACTGGCAGTGTTTCCGTTTCGGCTCCCCTGCTTGCGGAGGGCCTCGTCACGTTAGTCAATTCGACGGGCGCTACCAAGATCACCAACTCCGGCGACATTACCGATGCCAGCGAGCTGAGCACCTCTGGTGTTTTTGCCAGAGACGAAAATTTTGCTTACGGAGGTGACGTAACCATCAACAACGGTGGTTCGATCAGCTCCATTACCTCTCCTGATAGCCCAGCTCCAGTGGATCATGCCGGCTATGCCGGCCACTCCATGGGCATTCATGTCTACACCTATGGCGGCGCCATCACCGTAGGTAATACGGGTTCCATCCTGGCGCAGACGACGGCAAACACTCAGCTTCCCGGTTCGGCTATTGGCGAGTTCGTAAAGAACGGTTATGGCAACTATTTCGGTAATGTCGGCATCACCAATTCCGGTTCGATCACGGCATCTCTCACTGCCAGCAATACCTTGCCCGGCGTCGGCTTCCAGCAAGCGTTTTACGGCCCGATTGGAACCGCTACCGGCATCCTTGTGAACAATAGCTATGGTGATGTGGGCGTCACCAATAGCGGCTCGATCAGTGCCACTTCCCAGTCCGACCACTATGTGGGTGGTGGCGTGGGTAACGGAGTGACAGCTGCCAACGGCATATCGGTAGTCAGCACGGTTGGCAGCGGCGTCGCGCGTAGCCTCAACCTCGGCAACATCACACTCACCAATGACGGGTCGATCACTGCGCTTGCTTCATCCAGCTACGGTAACGGCGACACGGCGAAGGCCAGCGGCATCTCGGCTGTCGTTTCGGTCGGCAGTTACGGTGCCTCTCTCGTCAGTGCCGGTCAGGGCATCCAAGTCAGCAATGCCGGTACCGTATCGGCGACCGCACTGATTGCCAACGATGCGACAGGCGTGGCGACGGCCAGGGGTATTTCCGCGATGAACGGATCGGCCGCTGGTTATGCCAATGTGGCCGACACCGGTCTGATCAACGCCGCGGCGACGACCACCGGCGTGGCGACCGCCACCGGCATCTTCGCTAGTGGCTACAGCACGGCGGTGTCCGTCAACGCGATTAGCACAGCCGGCGGCCCTGTCGGCGGCACAGTGAACGTTACGGCAGCGGGTGCGACGGCAATCGCCACCGGCATCTCCGCCAACGGTAATAGCGTGGCGGCGACACTTAACCCTGTGGGCACGACCGGTGCCACGATCAACGCTACGGCAACCGGTGCAACGGCAACCGCCACTGGCATCTCCGCCAACGGCAATAGCGTGGCGCTGGCTCTTAACGCGGGTGGCACCGTCAATGCCACGGCTACCGGCACCAGCGGCACGGCGACCGGTCTGGCGGTCACTCAAACAGGCACTGCGCTGTTGACCGCCAACAATGATGGCGTGCTCGATGCGACCTTCACCGGTGCGGGCCAGGCGACCGGCGCGACGATCGCCTCGGCCGGTGATGTCACCTTCAGCAACACTGGCGACATCCTCGCGAGCAATGCGACGTCCGCGGTGGGTGTAGCGTTCAACAGCCCGACCAACGTCACGCTGACCAACAGCGGCACGATCACGGCCAACGCCGCGGCCGCCAGCAGTGTGGCCGTGCTGAGCACAGGCTTGTCAAACGCCACCCTCAACAACAACGGCACGATCAACGGTGCGATCCAGACCGGTGCTGGCAACGACATCCTGAGCAACGCCGGTACCTGGAACGCGGTGGGTGCTTCGGACTTCGGCGCCGGTGACGACACCGTCAGCAATGCCGGCACGATCAACCTGAGCAACACCACGATCAGCCTGGGCAGCGACCCGGCCGGCAATCAGTTCAACAATAGCGGTGTGATCAACGTGCTGGGCAACAACACGATCACGATGGACACCGGCACGCCGGTCAAGCCCAATCCGTTCACCAACAACGGCACGATCAACTTCCGCAACGGCGCCGCGAACAACACGCTGACGATCGCCGGCAACTTTGCCGGTAACGGTCAGCTCGACATGGACGTGGACGGCGCGCAAGGCACCGGCGATGAACTGAAGATCACGGGCAACGTGGCGGCCGGCAGCGTGAGCACGGTCAACGTGAACCTGCTGACTGATCCGACCACGGCCTCCAGCATGATTCCGCTGGTGCAGGTGGGCGGCACGGCCGCCGCCGGATCGTTCGTGCTGGGCACATTCACTCAACCCAAGAGCTTCCTGAGCCTGAGCGAGGCGCTGGTGAGTACGCCGAACACGACGTCGCTGGGCCTGACGGTGGCCGCGACCACACCGCCGCCGGTAACCACACCACCACCGGTGACGACCCCGCCACCCGTGACGACACCACCACCCACAGGCGTCGGTGTGGGCGTGACGGTCACCGGCCTGAGTCAATTGGGCACGCTGGCCGCCTCGGCCGCACCCGGTGTGCAGAGTCTGATGAACAGTCAGATCGGTACGCTGGAAGATCGGATGGGCGCGGTCAGCCAGACGATCAAGGGCGGCCTGAGTCTGTGGACACGAGCCTTTGCCGACAGCGGCACGGTGTCCCCGGACCACTCGGCCGGTAACTTCGGTCAGAACGGCAACTTCGGCTTCGACCAGAGCAATACCGGTGAAGAAGTGGGTCTGGACTTCGCGATCTCCGATGAGTTCAAGGCCGGTGCCTTGTTCTCCAAGTCACGAGCGAACCAGTCGCTGGATGGCAACCAGGCTGACTCGAGTCAGATCACCGGCAATACCGCCGGTGTCTACGGCACGTGGATCTCCTCGACCGGCTTCTATCTGGATGCGTCCTACCGCTGGATGAGCTTCAACGACCGGTTGCATGCGCCCAACGGCTACGCGTCGATCCATGGCAATGCCGATGCGTTCAACCTTGAAGTGGGCAAGACCTGGACGCTGGGCAACGGTCTGCAGATCGCGCCGCAGTTCCAGTACACGCTGACCAAGGTGGACAACATCAATGCGCAGACCGGCAGCCTGGCTGGCTTCCAGTCCACCGGTGACGATGCATCGCGTGCCCGTCTCGGCGTGATGTTCAGCAAGGCGTACACGCCGGCCAGCAGCAATGCGGTGTGGATGCCGTATGCCTCGCTGTCGGTCGTGCAGGAGCTGGATGGCAAGAACAGCTACGCGGTCAACAATACGTTCTTCGGTGAGACCGATACCAAGGGCACGAGTGCGCTGGCTGAAACCGGCCTCAACGTGCAGTTCGGCAAGCTGGCGGTGTTTGGTGGGTTGAACTGGCAGGACGGTGGCGCGCTGAAGAGCTTCTTTGGCGGTCAGGTCGGGCTGCGCTACACCTTCTAGTTTGAAGCGCCCCGAATGAATGAGGGGGTGGAAGATCTCTGCGGTTGTATTCACTGGGCCTCTTTCATTTTCATAGGCAAAAGGCATCGAGATCGTTCGCCTGGCGCATGGATGCGCTTGCGCATAAGGAAGGGACCTGCTGGGCGCTTGATCGCGGGCCAATCAGCAACAAGTGACTTTAAGGCGAGTGCCATGGATACCGAACTATTCGACACAGCAGACATCGAGTGCCGCGCACCCGTTAATCAACGAACGGATTCGACACTCACGCCAGGGCAGCAGCGCGTGCTTGAACTCGAAGACGGAGACAGTTTTGTGCTCCAGGCAATCAGAGTCACGGACGATGTCACTGCGAAAGAACGCCACCAAAGTGCAGCGCAAATAGTGGCGCGTCTGGTGCGTTGGGCGCAGAGTCGAAAGGTGCGCCTAACCTATCGCATGATCGACAAGGACACTGCTCGGGTCTGGCGGCTTGGTAGCGTCTGAGGAACAGACATGGGCTCCGCAGAATTCGAACGCTACACGATCAGCGAAATAGAGCATGGCATTGCACTTCCGCTCAAGTACGGGAAGCGGCTTTCCATCGAGCAGATGCAGCTGCTGCAGCTAAAAGATGGCGAAAGTTTTGTGCTCGTGGTGCATTTCGGTGCGTTCCTGACTGATAACGTCGAACGGCTCTTACAGTGGTCGCGATCGAAAGGCATTCGTACGATGCGACAAAAAATAGACTACCACTCGGTACGAATCTGGCGCGTGTGTGACACGCAACCCGAAGAAGATAAGAATGAAAAAGTACCTTAGAAACTCAGGCGGCATCGACGCCCCTGTTCGATTCTAACGGTGCAGCGTCGACATCGAGCAAGCCCGGTTATGGGACGTCGAACGGTGTCGCCGGCTTTATCCAGTTTGCGCTGAAAAGAGCCTTTAGAACTGCCCGCTATTGGGGCACTGAGCAACGACACGGGAGCGTAAAAGCGCGACCCTAAAACACAAGAAATGGAGAACTACGTGGCCAGTAACGACAAAGCGCTCGATGCCACCCCGCAGGAAGTCAGCAACACAGACAAGATTGCGGTCGGCACGCACCATGACGCAGCTCCACCTACGCCGAAGACTACGCTGGATGCACCAGCTTTCGTTGCAGCCCAGCCCGTTGTCGAGAAAAGCTGTTCGCGCGGGCTAGCCACATGGTTGGCCAGCAGCAACCTGTCTCTGGCGATTTCCTCCTACCAGACCGGTCGGGTGTATCTGGTCGGCAGCGACAAGCTCGGTCGCGTGTCGTTCTTCGAGCGCCTGTTCGAACGCGCCATGGGTATCGTCGGCAACGCCCAGCGCATTTACCTGGGCGGCCTGTACCAGCTGTGGCGCTTCGAGAACGTGCTGCGTTCGAACGAGGTCATCCATGCCCAGTTCGACAAGTGCTATGTGCCGCGTAACGCACAGACGATCGGCGACCTGGATATCCATGAGCTGGGTATTCGCAAGAACGGCAAAGTCGTCTTCATCAATACCAAATACTCCTGCCTCGCTGAGCTGAGCCAGACGCACAGCTTCAAGGCGATCTGGAAGCCGGACTTCATCACCAAGCTGGCACCGGAAGATCGTTGTCATCTCAACGGTCTGGCGATGGTCGACGGCGCGCCCAAGTACGTTACCGCCGTGTGCAAGAGCGACGCGGTGGATGGATGGCGCGATCGGCGCCACAACGGTGGCGTGGTGATCGACATCGACACCAACGAGATCGTCTGCGAAGGCCTGTCGATGCCGCATTCGCCGCGCTGGGCCAACGGCAAGCTGTGGGTGCTCAACGCCGGTACAGGTCACCTGGGCTGGGTGGACTTTGCGACCAAGTCGTTCGTACCGCACGCGTTCCTGCCTGGGTTTGTGCGCGGCCTGTCGATCTTCGGCAACACCGCGGCGGTGGGTCTGTCCAAGCCGAGAAACCAGCGCTTCGAAGGTCTGGAGCTGGATACGGAACTGACCAAACACGATGTCGAACCGTGGTGCGGCGTGCAGATCATCTCGCTCACCAACGGCGACGTCCTGCACTGGATCCGTTTCGAGGGCGACATCTCCGAGATCTTTGACCTGTGTTTCCTGCCGAACGTGCGCAACCCGATGATGGTGGGCCTGCGCACACCGGAGATCCGCGAACTGATCACGTTTGAGACCGAGTTGCAGACGGAAGTTGTGACGTCATGAGCATGCATGGGAAGAGGGCAGGTTATGCGGTTAGCGTGATCGCGACGCTGTTCATCGCGAATGCCGTGCAGGCTCAATCCACGTACACCATCACCGCGCGGAACAGAACGGTGACCGGGAGCGCCGCTCAAGACGATGAAGCCGATGCAATTTATTCCCGCCGGGATACAGGTCACGATGGGACGCTTTCTCTGGAGAAATTTCGGGCTGGCTGGCACAAGCTTCACCCAGCGAAGGCATTGAGTCAGGTGCGCCAGCGATCCGCGGCGCGGAACCTCGGGAGGATGGGCTGTCTGAACGCACCGGAGTATGCCCACCTGACACCAATCCAGCAGCACAGTGGCAAGTCCGCGAACCGCGATCCTATGGATCGGTGCCAGGCTGACTCAAACGTTACAGGTTCACTTTGGATTGGAAGTCCGTTGGGCGGGAGCCCGCCGAGGGTGTCGTGGGGACTCTCTTGGCTATAACGCCAAACAGTATTCGTCCTCCCCAATTTCGAGGACGTTGTTGAAAGACATAAACATCGAGCGCGCCACGTCGGTAGGTAGCGTCGAGGCGTGTTGTCACCCCGACACATGCCACCCATGGATCAAACATTTTCGGTAGGCATTTTTTCGCCATTCGTCTTGGTGGCCTTATGATCGTCGTTCTCCCATGTGTACATCATCCGCGTCGCCGCACTGTCTGGGGCGGCGATACGTATGTTGTAGCTAATACCATGGCAGTCGTTAACCGATCCCCGTGGGAAAGAACATCTCGCAGAGGCGGTCACTTAGCCCGTCGCGCTCTTTTTTTTGCTCTGATCGTGTTCTTCACAACAATGAGAGTCGCGGCACACACTGATGCGTTGCCCCAGGGGTCTGGACAAGTAACTGCACGGGCGCCCCCAGCCGTAGCTAAGCACGCGACGGGAAAAGTGAGCTTCGATAGCAACGAATTCTTCGTTCAGCCCCTCGCACTATCACCAAGCACGTCTCCGCTGAATGTGGAAGTTGACCAACTCAGGCACTTGGTATGGACTGGCAAAGATGGCGCCCCGCCAGGCGTTGTTACTTCGGTGGTCCAGACGCCCGACAATTTCATGTGGCTTGGTACTGAGAATGGACTTTACCGGTTTGACGGCATCAACTTTGACCGCAGTGTTAGCAAGAAGCTGCCGAATCTAAATATTTTCTCCCTATTTGCTGAATCAGATGGAAGTATCTGGATTGGCTATACCTTCGGTGGAATCAGCCGCCTTCACGGACATGAGATTACTAATTACGACACGCACCTAGTGCCAGCAGGAAGCATCTCCAAATTTGCGCGTGCCCCAAATGGGCATCTTTACGCATCCACAACATGCTGCCTATTGGAACTCGTAGGCAATCAATGGCAGCCCCTTAGTCCTGATTCTGGCTACAGCGGAAATCATCCCCTATGGATGGGAATTCGCCAGAACCTTTTCTGGGTTATCGACTCCGACGGGTCATACGTCGTGAAGGCAGATAGCTCACGTTTCGACAAGGTGAGCCTTGATAGGGCGATGCTTGTCAAGTTTGGCCTTCCGGACAATGAGACGCTTCCCGCTGACTATAGTGATGACGTAACCCTAGTCGACTCGTCCGGCGCTTTCTGGTTTGAAGACCTGAAGAAGGGCATGCGTCGATATCGGTGGAGGCCGACTGCGCAGGGTAAGCTCGCTCCAGTCAAAGAGGCTTCGAGCGATGGTGGCCATGGAGTGACGTACTACTTCCCCGATCGGGAGGGAAGTATCTGGGCCTTTACATCCCAGGGAGTGGAGCAGTTCAGCAGGGCAAAGTTTACGCCTCTACTTGTCCCAAGCGATTTCATATGGCCAGCCATTGTTTCTGGCGACCACGGCGACATATGGATTGGAAACTACGACGACGATACATTTCACGTGGAGGAAACGACCAGCCGATACCCCGCGCTAGGAAAAGGAGTGCGCTGCGCTACACGCGACTGGAGCGGAGCGATCTGGACGGCGGGCATGGATGGCTTACGTAGTCTCAGTCACGGAATTGTCACCACCGTTCCACTTCCCAAAGTGACACAGAATCACGCAGTGAATTGCCAAAGTGTTGGCGGAGATATTGCCTCTGGTCTGTGGATCTCCATTGCGGGGCTGGGACTTTATGAATTCAAGAACGATATCTGGACTGAGTATGGGGGGCGCAGCGATCTACCGACCATACCACCGATCCGAATCCTTGGCGACGATAGTCATAGGGTCTGGTTTACCTATCTAGACAATCGTATAGCTGTTCTTGATAGGGGAAACTTAAAGGTATACACAAAAAAAGATGGATTAGCGGTCGGTAACGTATTAGGGCTATTTGTCCATGGTAATCATGTCTGGGCAACCGGTGACAAGGGCGTTGCCTACCTATTTGATGGCCAATTTAGGACATTGCGCGGACTGGGCGGCCGGGGGTTTAACGGGACATCAGGCGTTGTTGAGACAGAAGACGGTGAGTTATGGCTGAATTCCCTCAATGGTGTCTTTCGTATTACAGCAGGTGAGCTTCGAAAATCTCGTCTTGATGTGGGTTACGAAGTAAAATACGAGTTATTTGATCAGCAAGATGGCCTACCCTCAGGGCTCGCCCCGTTGATTCGCCCAGGGCCCTCAATGATTCAAGGCTCCGACGGCCGCATCTGGATTGCAACGGTCCGCGGCGTAGCTTGGATTGATCCCAAGCACATCCTCCGAAATGACGTCCTTCCGGTCGTTTCCATGCAGTCGATCACCGTCGAGGGGGTCGCCTATGCACCGGCCTCGCTTGTTAAACTTCCCAAGTTAACGAGAAGCCTTCGAATCGATTACGCTGCTGCATCATTTGTGAGGCCCGATCGCATGCACTTTCGTTACCGCCTGGATGGCGTCGACGACGGATGGCAAGACGTCGGTAGCCGGCGATCAGCCTACTACACGAATCTTCGTCCAGGCGTCTACCACTTCTCTGTCGAGGCTGCGAACGAGGACGGCTTGGAGAGCCTCGAACCAGGGGAAGTTGACTTCAATATCGGCTCTGCGTTTTATCAGACAGCTTGGTTTAAAATACTTTGTGGTCTTATGACGGTGGCTGTGTTATGGCCATTGTTTAACCGCAATGTGCGAATTTCACGTGATCGCCTACGGGCGCGCCTACATGAGCGTCACGCCGAACGCGAACGCATCGCACGCGAGCTGCACGATACCGTCCTGCAAAACTTTCAATGGCTCGCGCTTAAGTTAAAATTATGGGCGGAATCACAGGAGTTGTCTGATGTACACAGGGAGGATCTGGCGTGCACGGCTTTAATCGCCAACAGATCATTAATTGAGGTACGCGAAAAGATCGTCACTATCCGGCGATCTGATGCCGACTGCGTATACCTGGCTGACGTATTGAATATGTTTGGCGACGAGGTTACCAAGAGCAGTAAATTGAAATTTTCATTGGTTGTTGATGGTCGGCCGAGACGCCTAGCTAATGAAGCTTATGAGGCGATTCTCGATGTTGGTCGTGAAGGCATTCGCAACGCCTTTCTTCACGCAGACGCTACAGAAATTCACGTCGTAATTGCTTACAGCGGAAGGATGCTCTGTCTCATGATTTTGGATGATGGCCACGGTATCGATGAGGAAGTCGTACGGAAGAGGCAAGGTGAAGGTCATTGGGGGATTGTTGGCCAGCGCGAACGCGCCAAACTGTTGAGCGCGCATCTTATGATCCAGCGGAGAGAGTTGCGTGGTACAAGGGTATCGCTGGAGGTTCCTGCTCGGATTGCATACAAAAATACGCGAGCCAACGTGCTGAAGCGGTTGGGCGAAAGGTGATGTTTCTCAATTAATTGGGCAGGAAGATCGTAGAAATTTAAAATTCTGCCAAATGCGTTCTTTTTCGATGACTTACTGCCCTGATCACCAAGGCTTTTGGGTAACGCAAGTTGTGTGATGCCTCGTGCTCTCAAAGGCACCGGGCAAAGTATTCAAAGTCTGATAGTCGGTGTGACATGGCGAGGGCCCGTAAGCTTGCCGATAGTGCGCTAGGCATGCTCGAGCCAGCTTGAATAGTCCACACGCGGCTTTTTAAAGACACTTGCTCGTGTTCGTAGCAAACGCGATGCCTGAGCTTCCAGGGACCCAACCGTCCTAAAACAGGCTCCGCCCCAAGCCCATTGGTTGGTCAAACCGTCGTCATATCGCACGCCAGAGAGCACGCCATTAAAGCGAAGATGACGAGCTCGTATGAGCGCGGTTTGCAGATGCGCGCTTAGAACCCGGATCCCCGAAATGGGTGTAGTTGCCTCCACCATCATTAGTGAAGACAGAGACTGAAAGGGGGCGCAGAGTAGCGGTGAAGGGGAGCCCATGATCGGCCGCCCGATCATGGATGCGCAACCATGGCTAACCTGAACTCCTTCCTGACTGAAGCATTCAAGGCTGACCCGGCTGATTGCTTGATCTGTCCGATGGGGGACCACGGATACGCAACTCTCTTTGGTGTCGTGCCTGGGGTGCTTGCAGTCATGCGAACAGCTGCAGAAATCGAACCACGCCCCGAAGAAGTGATGACTTGGTACACCAGGGTAAAGATCCGGGAACTGGGTAACCTCACGGCCGAAGCACTTGTGGCCATGGGAAGAACAGAAGCTGTCGTCGATTTCCTACGCGAGATACGCGACGGGAAGCGGGGCTGAGTCTCCGAATTCGCGTGGTCTGCCCACGTCCAAACGAAACATGTCTTTCCAGGGTGTTCTCATGTCAAACGCACTGTCCAGAATAGAGCAAGCGGGTACGGCGATTGAGGAGGCGACGGCCAAGCGCGAGGCCGCCATAGCAATGGCATTCGCGACACTTCAAGAACACAAGCCACTTCTTGCACAAACGTTGATCGAAAACCATGGAGACCACCGCAAGGCAGCACGATGGATGTGCTTGCATCAGCGTGCCTTCGGAGGCAAAAGTGCTTATGAAGTGCTTGTCGAGGGGGATGAAGATCGTATCTGGGACGAGATGGATGGACCGGGTGACCATGAATCGCGCCTTCTTGCGCTCGTTCAGAGTCAATAAGCGCGACTACCCCACTTTTGGGGGGGCTTCGCATGGCCCGATCTGGGGTACGAAAGTGTCTTTCTGAAGCGCACCATCTTGGCTCCCAGAGCGCATTAATTTGCGCCCATTGGTCGTAGAAAGAGGTCCCTCGCGACGTTTTGACCGCATGGCATTTAACAACAGCAGGGACGAAGCAGGATTTCTAAGAATTTGATTCTTGGGATGGTTGTTGGAGAGTAGTAATGAGCAGCGCAAGGAAGTGGACATCAACAGATGTCCCTACGCAGTTTGTCAAGGTTGCGAATCGTCGAATCGCCTATCGGTCACTGGGGGCTGGGTCCGTGCTCATCCTTTGTACGCGCTTTCGTGGCACGCTAGATTCCTGGGATCCTGCGTTCGTCGATGCTCTGGCAAAGCGGTTTTGCGTCATCACTTTCGACTACTGCGGTACCGGGCAATCCACCGGCGAAGCTAGCTACGACCCGAAGTCGCTTGCGCATGATGTGATCGCTTTGGCCGATGGCCTAGGCATTGAAAAGTTCGTTCTTGGAGGCTGGTCACTCGGTGGCCAGGCAGCGCAAATCGTTGCTACGGTGTGGCCCGAACGCGTGACGCAAGTGATTCTTTTAGGCACAACCCCGCCAGGAAATACTGAATACGGGCCAGAGCCAGCATTTTCTGCGTACGCATTGAGGCCATGCAATAACCTGGACGATGAGACCATCCTCTTTTTCGAACCCATGTCGGCCGAGAGTAGGAAGGCGGCAAAGGCCTCTCGTCTTCGAATGGCTCTGCGGACCAGCAGTCGGAGCCCCGAAGTCCCCGAAGATCTCTATATGCGACTACTCAAGGAGTCACTTCACGAGGACAGATTTCACGATGATGGTGGGTATCGTGATTTTCTTGAGCAAACGGGAACACCTATCCTTGTCATTTCGGGAGACCATGACATCGGTTTCCCCGTCGAAAACTGGTTTACGTTGTCCAGAAAGTGGCGCTCACTCTTCCTTAGCGTACTGCCGCGGTCCGGGAACGGTGTCCAGCATCAGTATCCGGAGCTGGTGGCCAACCTCGTTATCTGCTTCGTCGACAGTAAGCAATTGATGGATTAGGGGCCCATGTCAATCACTATCGCTTCCGACGCTGTCTGCACCGTTTGATCACAATTTACGGTTGGAGATATCGAACGCAAGGCCCCCATGGCGCTACGTCGAGCCCTTCCTGATTCGGTGGTGCTGACGACTCGGGAGCTGCGAGAGCTCCCTCGTTTCGGGGAGGCGGGGGTCACCGTAAGTGGGATAATTTTCCAGAGAACAAGAGTATCTTTCGTAGCAGGGAAAGACCCCTGGCTTACCGCCGGGAAACGCGGGCGTTGGCGCGTGGGACTGGGCCCGAACTATGGAGAAACTACACTGAGTCTGCGCGGGTTTGGTCTGCGATGACCGTACCTCTACGAGAGCCACATCCTATGGAAGAGACACCCGACAGGCTTCGAATTCTTGTGGTCGACGACCATCCGCTCTTTCGCGCGGGTATCGTGGCGGTGGTTCGCACGCAGCCCGACATGGTCGTCGTTGCCGAAGCAGGCGATGGTCACGAAGCGATCAGGCTCTATGGGGAGCACAAGCCTGACGTAACGCTTATGGATCTGCGCATGCCAGGGCTCGGCGGCGTTGACGCTACTACGATCATCGTGTCAGGCGACCCCTCAGCGCGCGTTCTTGTCGTAACTACATATCACGGGGATGTCGAAGCCCTAAGGGCGCTCAGGGCCGGTGCAAACGGCTATCTCCTCAAAAGCAGCGTTCTGGAGGAGCTTCCGCTCGCTATACGGCGCGTCGCGAGGGGGCAAAAATATGTACCTACAGAAATTGCGGCGGGGTTGGCAGACCACGCCGTGGATGAGGCCCTCACGCTGCGAGAAATAGCTGTTCTAAGATCTGTTGCATCCGGAAATTCCAACATGCTTGTCGCGCGCGAGCTTGCCATAACTGAAGAGACCGTCAAAAGCCATATGAAAGGGATAATGTCAAAGCTCGATGCCAGAGATAGGACACATGCCGTTTGCATTGGCATATCCCGAGGCATCATAGGTTTCTGAGGATTCCGGCTTACGGTTGAAAACCCTCGCATGGCTCATTTTCCTCAGATGTGATCAGTCACGTTTGCCGTCACTATCGAGTTGTAAGCGGCAACGGCTCTCTGGAGGCAGGCGCGAGGCATAGGTCTGTTTCGGTCGACTTGGGCTTCAGCCCGGGTGAATCATTTCACGCGCATAGGCGAGACCAATGCCATAGCCACCACCGTGGTCGACCACGATCGAGCGTGCATCCTCATAGGTCTCGTGCCGGGTCCAGTCGCGCTGAAATTCCAGCAATAGCTGAAGCCAGGAAGTAAGCGTTGCACCCGCAGCTTCCATCCGGCGTAGTGCCAGGTCATGGCTCACTTCCGTTAGACCGCCGCAGGCGTCACCGACCACGAAAACACGGTAACCATCGGCAAGGGCCGACAGTACCGGAAAGGACACGCACGCTTCCGTCAGCAGTCCCGAGAAGATCAGTGTGCGGCGATCGGTGGCGACGACGGCTGCACGCACAGTATCGTCTTCCCAAAGATTCATGTTGCGGCGTTCAATCGCTCGAAGATCAGGTAAGGCTGCCTGGATGTCCGGCATGAGCGGGCCGCTGTAAACCTTCGACGCCGAAGTGGAAATGACGATCGGAATCTTGAAGGCCTTCGCGGTTCGCGCAAGCGCGACGCTATTGCTGCGAATAGTCTGCCTGTCGGACGAACTGACTGCGAATGCGAGTCCTGCCTGCTGATCCACAATGACAAGTGCGCAGTCATCCGGTTTCAACAAAGATGAGGTGGTAGTCATGGCTTGGTCTCCCTTGCTGTGTTTAAAGACGCGATTGAGTGGGTCAAGGTTGGGGCGGTAGATCGAACACCAACACTTCTGCGTCCTTGCCGTGCGTAAGCCTGACGTTGGATTCAAGGGTCAGCATCACCGCGTCGCCTGCAGCTACTTGCCTATCATTCACGCGGATCGCCCCACGCGCTATATGTATGTAGAGCAGCCTTCCTTCCGCAGCAGTTAGATCGGCATGTTCATCGCCATCGAAGAGGCCCGCATAGAGGTAGACGTCCTGATGGATGGACACTGAGCCCTGCTCACCGCTTGGGCTTGCAACCAGGCGCAGCACGCCGCGCTTTTCGACATCGGAAAAGAACTTCTGCTCATAACCTGGCTTAAGCCCGGTTTGCCGTGGAATGATCCATATCTGAAGGAAGTGGGTGGTCTGCGCTGCGTGGTTGTATTCAGAATGAGCCACACCGGTGCCCGCTGTCATCCGTTGAACTTCACCTGGTCGGATGACAACCTCGTTGTTCATCGAATCTTTGTGCGTGATGGCGCCATCAAGCACGTAACTGATGATCTCCATATCCTTGTGCGTATGGGTGCCGAAGCCGGAATCTGCCTGGATGCGGTCTTCGTTGATGACACGCAGAGGGCCAAAGTGAACATGTGCCTCGTCGTAGTAATCAGCGAAGGAAAAGCTGTGGTACGAGTCGAGCCATCCGTGAATGGCGTGACCACGTTCATTGGATCGGCGAATGGTGAGCATCAGATTTCCCGGGAAAGTTACAATGAATTGCGATCAGAGATCACGCATTGGCTGAAGCATCTAGACATCCCTCGGCCGAAGCCGGGGTCTCCTCTGCGGAAGGCTCCGTGACAGGCACGCGACTTCGATCACGAAGGCCATCGAGCTGAAAAATTAGGGCGAGCAGGGCGAAGACGATGCCGATGACACAGGTGCCCAACCATCCCTCCTGCCGCCAGGCCATCGTGGCGGCTGTCGAGCCGACGGCGCCACCGAGAAACATGCCCCCCATGAACAGCGTGTTGAGTCGGCTGCGCGCTGATTCGTCCAAGGCGTAAATCACATGCTGGTTCGACACGAGTGAACTCTGCACGCCAAAGTCCAGTAGCACGACACCAGCGATCAGGCCGGCGAGTGTCCCCCAGATGCCGAACATGAGCCAGGATGCGACGGTAACAACCGCACCAATGACGATGACGAGAAGGGGCCCTTTGCGGTCGGCGAGTTGGCCCGCGAGAGGAGCCGCGAATACGCCGACGGCCCCGACAATGCCGAATAGCCCAGCGACATAGGGACCGTAACCATAGGGTGGCTTGGCGAGATGCAAGGACAGGATTGTCCAGAATGAAATGAACGATGCGAATAGGGCTGCCTGCGTCAGCGTCGCTCGACGCAGCAGGGGTTGCGCGCGCCATAGCGTTTGCAGTGAGTACAGAAGAGAGGGATAGGGAAGATGTGCTGTGGGCTCGCTCCGAGGCAGCGCTATGGCCATCAACCCTGCACCAAAGAGCGCCAATGGAACACTGATCCAGAACATGGCACGCCACCCCAGGTAGGTGGCAACAAAGCCGGAGAGCGTGCGTGAAAAAAGGATGCCGCAAAGCACGCCGCTCATGACTTTTCCGATCGTCCTTCCTCGCAATGGGGTGGGCGACAGAGTCACTGCAAGAGGAACAATCTGCTGTGCAACAGTGGCGAACGTTCCTACAAAAAACGAAGCCGCCACCAGTGACCATGGACCTGGCGCGAGGGCTGCGCCAGTAAGAGCAATGGTCAGTATCAGAAATTGAGCAACGATCAGCCGCCGGCGCTCGACAAGGTCCCCCAGTGGCACAAGTAGCAGAAGGCCAATTGCGTAGCCGAGCTGTGTGGCAGTTGGTATCAATCCGACGGTCGTCATGCTGGCGAACTGATGCTCGATGAGCGCGAGCATCGGCTGGTTGTAGTAGATGTTTGCGACGGCGAGGCCACATGCCGTGGCCATGGCGAAGACAGTCCGCCCCTTGAGAGGGGCAAGGACGACAGCTGGTTGCGCGGCGGATTTGGAAGGCATCGGTGATCTGTGTCCGGGAAGAGGGGCGACGACGTACTGCGCGCCATCGCCCCTTAAGAATATCCCCCGGCGTCAATCAGGCCTTGATGAAGGACAACAGTTTTGCGTTGATTTCATCCGGCAATGTGTTGCACATACCGTGTGGTGCACCGGGAATGATCTCCAGCTTGGCGTTCTTCACCAGCTTGGCCGTAAGCAGGCCGGAATCCTTGATCGGTACGATCTGATCGGCGTCACCGTGCAGCACCAGGGTGGGCACATCGATCTTCTTCAGGTCTTCCGTGAAGTCCGTTTCCGAGAATGCCTTCACGCAGTCGTACAGACTCTTATAGGAGCCCAGCATGCCCATGAACCAGAACCAATCGATGGTGCCCTGCACGGGTTTCGCACCCGAAAGGTTGTAGCCGAAGAATGGCAACGCCAAGTCCTTGAAGAACTGTGAGCGATTCGTCGCCAGTCCCGCGCGGATGTCGTCGAATACCTTGATCGGAAGGCCGCCCGGATTCGTCGCGGATTGAACCATGATCGGCGGTACGGCGCTGATCAGCACAGCCTTGGCGACGCGCTTGGTGCCGTGGCGTCCGATATAACGGGCGACTTCGCCACCTCCGGTGGAGTGGCCAACCATGATCGCGTCCTTGAGATCCAGCTTCTCGAAAAGATCGGACAGGTCGTCAGCGTAGGTGTCCATGTTATTGCCATTCCATGGCTGGCTCGACCGACCATGGCCGCGCCGATCGTGTGCGATCACGCGGTAACCGTTATCGGCCAGAAAGGTCATTTGCCTGTCCCAGGCGTCCGCGTCCAGCGGCCAGCCGTGGGAAAAGACAACTGGCTGGCCCTTGCCCCAGTCCTTGTAGTAGATCTCGGTGCCGTCTTTCGTAGTGATGGTATTCATGGGATTTGACTCCAGGGTAGAGGCGTGACGGTGGGAACCGGTAGCGGGAATTGCCGCTTTGGCGGTGGACGCAAAGACCGCAGTCGGTATGGCGGCCATTGCCAGGAGGCTGCTACTCGTGACGATAAAGTCTCTGCGTGATTTATCGTGGCTTTTGGGTGGTGTCATGGCGAAACCTCGATGTCGTTTGACGTGGTTGGCCGCTCATGACGGCCGGATCGTGGCGCCTCCGCGCTTTGTCAGCACGCAAACGTGAGCCACTTCTTTTCAAACAACTGTGCCTGTAGTGGGACAGTCGACGCTTGTACGCCTGTGCTGTCGCTTGGATCGGGATGCTGGTTTTCATACAAATCCCATAGCTCGCGTTGCCTTCGCCTGAAACTCGCATCTTCCGAGACATCGTCAGGCAAGAAATGTCACAAAGGGGCAAGACGCGATGGGCGTTGCCGGCGATGGTGTTCTCTAGATCTCGTCAGATAGACGCGCAATCGAAACGACAATTAACAGAGAGAACTGAGCGATGAATGAGCACAAACGGCCACACTTGATCCTGGATCAGGCATTCCTCGATGCTCAGCGGGAGCGCTTGATCAGCTTGGGCAATGAACTGGTCAACGTCGCTGACAGCTCAGCCAGCGAGGAAGAAACCTTGCAGCACGAGGCTGGTGGGGAGGCTCGCGACGATGCTGACGAAGCGGAGCGGATGGCGATTCAGGAGAACGATGAAGCGCAGTTCCACCGCAACCTCAAACGACTCCCAAACATACGTCGCGCGATCGAAAAGCTTGCCGAGGGGACCTATGGCTACTCCGATAAAAGTGGCGATCCCATTTCGAGATCACGTCTCATAGCGGTGCCCGAAGCGACGCTCACACTGAGCGAGGAGCAGCAAGAAGAGGATCTCAATAAGCGTTGAGATTTGAGGCCTCATCGCATGCACCTTTATGACGCCCTGCGTGGCAGGCTCATGTGGTTTTGTCAGATCCGATCATTCTGTAATGATTGTTTTTGCCGCAGGAGACTCCGATGAAGTTGCTGAATTTCTTAGTGGGAGGGGAGGTACGGGCCGGCTTGGTGAGAGATGACGGGGTTGAAGACCTTTCCGCGTCAGGCCTATGGCACGGGCCCGTGCCAGTAAAACGGGAAGAGCTCGCTCAGCTCGCTCAACGCCTATCCGCCCCGACCAGCCCCGTGCTTCCGCTGGATAGCCTACGTGTTGCCCCTGTGGTGATTGCACCCGAAAAAATCATCTGTGTCGGGCTCAACTACCGGCGGCATGCTGCCGAGGCCCACATGGAGATTCCCGCGGTCCCAGCGATCTTCGGAAAATTCGCAAACAGTCTCAGTGCTCATCAGTCCAAAATCGCATTGCCGCCCGTGGACTATAAATACGACTACGAGGCGGAACTTGGCGTAGTAATGGGACGGGAAGCCTGGCAGATTTCGGAGGCCGATGCCTTGAGCTATGTGGCTGGCTATTGCTGCGTCAACGATCTATCAGCACGTGGGCCGCAGTTGGCGACGACTCAGTGGATGGCGGGAAAAATACTTGATGGCTTCTTTCCAGCCGGGCCATTCCTGGTCACCACAGACATCATTCCCGACCCACAGAACCTGAGCATCCGGTGCATGGTGAACGGTGTTGTTCGGCAGAACTCATCGACATCCGACATGATTTTCAGTGTCGCCACCATCATTGCGTTTCTCAGTCAGCTCGTCACGTTGAAGCCCGGTGACATCATCGCGACAGGAACACCCGAAGGAGTCATGCTCGGGGCGAAGAATCCCGAGTGGCTCAAGGCGGGTGACGCGGTTTCTGTCGACATTGACGGATTGGGGTGCCTCACGAACCATTTGATTGCGGCCGCGGATTGCCAATAGAGGAAATTCGTCAAGCCATATCTGCGTTGTCTGGCAAAGATGTGCGAAACAGCTTCGTGCTGATTGCCCGCCGGTTGCCAGATGATTGCCAACCCATTTGACCAACCTCGGCGGGAAACTTGACCAGCGTCGCCAGCCAGTTGACCATCCGACTGAAGGGCTCTTGGCGACCCGAAGCGGACAATTGCTGTGGCGAAGGTGGGCAGGTGGCTGGCATTTTGCGCATCGCGCAGACTTGCACTGGCCACCACGCCATGCGCTGGCTCTACGAAGTGGGGCTCCCAGATGCGGCCGGCCTAGCGACGGAGCCGTGGAAAGAAGGGCAGGCGTAGGAGGCGCAGGGCTGTACGGATCGACGGCACCGTGACTGGGCCAAACAGCATCTTCTTTGAGTACTTGATCACGCGTTGACAGATTACAGCGCGGAAAATAGTCGCAAGAATAGCGCGCGTTGCTGGCCCGTATATACGATATGTGCCGGCACCTCCAGGGATACGGCCGTGCCTCCCTGGCGATCACTTTTGATGGAGAGGTGGCTCTTTAGCAAGTCGCTGCGTTCGTGCATGCCGGTGATGCCCCAGTGCCCGAGATGTTGCCGATGAGCGAGAACCGCCTCGTCGATCCCTTGACCATCATCCGCAATCAAGAGGCGAAGAGACCTACTTTCATACAGGATCTTGACACTGATATGTTTAGACCTTGCGTGCTGAAAAGCATTGCGAATGCATTCGCGGCTGATATCTACAATGGACTCGTAGGCTGCGTGTGTTAGGGGCTTTGGCTTACCCACCAGGGAGAGACTGAAGTGAACGCTGCTATCCCGTGTAAGTTCGTTGCCAAACATTTCCAGCTCGTTAGCGAGCTCTAGGCGGCCAGTCTCCGACCGCCGCAAGAGGGCGATTTTGTCGCGCACCTCAACCAGAGAATCGTGTGTGACAACAGCCGTGCGAGACAAGTCATTCCGATGCGTTTCCGGCAGGTCAGGGAGGTCGGACCACATTTTTATCTTGAGCAGCAGCCACTGTAGATTTTGCAAGACGCTGTCGTGAAGTTCGCGGGCAATCCGCTCACGCTCGACGTGGCGCTCCTCGAGACGCATTTTGAGGTGCTCATTCGACAGGCGGATACGCCGATTGAACAGGAGCCACAGAAATAGCAGCGCAAAGAGTACGCACAATCCTCTGAACCAGAATGTCTGATAAAAGGCCGGGGCGATCGAAAAGTCGATGCTCTGCAAAGGGCCCGATACACCGTCTTCGTTCGTGGCCACCACACTAAAATGGTACTGGCCAGGCCCGAGATTGGTGTAATAGGTTGCGCGGCTCGTATGGCCAACCTGCCATCCCTGGTCGATACCATCGAGCTTGTACCGAAAGGTCACTCGGTCCGGCATGGTGAGCAACGGGGACGTATAGTCGATTCGCAGGCTCCTTGTCAGGCTCGGAAGTTCTAGAAATTGAGTTGGCGGATAGAGCTTTCTGCCAACAGTCACGGACAGCACCTGAACCATTGGCTGCACTTTGTTGCGCAGGATTCGGCTCGGGTCTATCCAAGCCAGCCCCCCAGCCATGGCTACCCAGACACGCCCATCCGTGCCTTCGACGATAGAGGGATTCGGTGAAAGATTTGGAGCAAGTCCAGGAGGTAGACCGTCCTCCTCGTCGAACATTTCGTAGATGACGACATGATGAGGATCTCTTTGCACCTCTTTGATTTCGTCAGCTGAAATGCGAAAGACGCCATTGAAGGAATTCAGCCACAACTCGCCAGCACGGGTTTCAACCAAGCTTTCCGTGGCGCCAAACGATTCATCCATCGCGCCCCGGAGCGTTTCGAATCGCGCTCCGTGAAGATGCGCAACACCCTTCTCCCCGCTGGCCCAGACACTATCTCCGCGAATGTACAGGCCCAGCACGTGGCCAATCTCGAGTCCGTCGGACTGGGTGTAAAGCTTTGTTCTACCGTGATCGAGAACGAGAATTCGATCATTAGGATAGGTAAACCACAGTCGTCCGGCGTCGTCGCTGAGGATCCGAATGGCGAGGCCAGATGGAAGATCTGATCGCCCTCCATACTCAATCCATTTCTGATCTTTCCATTCGTAAACACCAAGGCGCGCAACCGAAACCCAAAGCCCCTCACGCACGCTACCCGCAATATTTTGGCAAGTTTCAACAACGTCCTTTGCATTTGGCGGTAGTGGTAACGTGGTAGCGACTCCATTTTCAAGGCCATGCAAACCATCGCTGGCCATCGTCCAGATCACACCTTCACGATCACGAGAGATGCAACCGGAACCGTTGCCCATAGAGGAGACCTCGATCATTTTGTGATCGAGGTGATAGGCGTGCCGATCGGTGCTGATCCAGAGGTCGCCGTGGTCCCCGGGTACAAGGGCTGGCCACAGAAAATTGGCAGGGCTGACCACTGACGTGAACTTGGTACCGCTGAATTGCTCTAAGCCACGCGATGAGGTTGCCCAGACGTTGTTTTCACGATCTTCAAAGAAACTGAAATAGCGCACATTTTGCGCAGACCGATCAGTTAACTGCTCCCCCTGGATCTTGCGCTCGCCGGAGGGCATCGTGGACCATCGATAGCGTCTGAGACCGTCAGAGCTGTCGCCCAAGATGACCCAAAATGCTCCGGCTGAATCAACCAGACTGGCCCTGATCTCATTTCCGGGTGCAGGGAAGGGTTCATTGCCGGGAAGGCCATACATGACAGCCTCAGCGATCTCACGGTTCACCACCTCAAATTGCGCAGCTCCCGGCCTGAGTACATAGGCGCCGTCGGCATCGATCAACCACAACGCCTGGTTGCGCACATTCATCCACAATGGGTGAGTTCCTTTGTAGCCACTGGAGGGTGTGAGGCGTTGCCAGTGAGCCCCCACTAATTTCTGTATTGCTTGCGATGTTTGTGCGTAAAGCGTGCCATCAGGCGCCCGGGCAAAACTCTGGACGGAAGCAGTGGACTGATTGTCAAAATTGGTAACTTCGTCGCCATGAAGGCGACTGCTCCCACCCATTTCATAACCGATCCATAGATCGCCATTTGGCTCTGCAAGTAGGGCGGTAATGTTTGTCGAGGGTAGGCGCTTGTTGATCGACCCATCAAAGGTATTGCCGTCGAACCGGAATAGGCCATTGACGGTGCCCAGCCACAGAAAACCATCGGGCGTTTGCACCATGACGCCGATAGAAGCCTTTGGCGCTCCGTCTCTGCTGGTCCAAATCGAGTGCCGGAGCTGGAGGATGTCGACATTCAGCGGAGATTGGCCAGCAGGAATCGCCGGGCTGTGCACGGAAAACTCGTTTGCAACGAAATTCAGAGGCCTTAGCGAGGCTTCCCGGGGGCTAGCCTGTATTGGGCTCGCGCTTGACACGGGGGGGCGACGATTAGCCGCTGTCGCGCCTTGCGATGTGATCGCCAGCAATGCGAAAAGCACAACGCTTAAAGCCCGCATTTGAGCGATCGTCTTCTTTGCGAATCATCGTCTCGTGCTGTCCAGTGGATCATCTGAACTTGGCCGCGTCAACAGCGTCGGTAGCATTCGAAGTTTCCGGAGAAGGCGCCAAAAGTTCTTGCGTCGCTACCGCAAAAACATGGCCAGTATCGACGCCGACATGGCGGTACTTAGAAACAACGTGCCACCCCAGACGGAAGACAGGACGCCACCCAGGCTACGACGTCCGGCGTAGTACTAACAGTCCGGTTCAAATTGCGTTTCAAAAGTCGCACGACATCGCAAACGTACAAGCGCTGATCTGTAGCCCAAGCCTATGGTCAGGCCAGGAGATTGACCTGGACGACGTCGGGACCGGTTGGCCTGGCTGGCAAGGCTGAGAGGGCGGGTCTGATAGGCGATGCGCTCGACACCTTGCTCTATCGGCACCTGCAGATCATCGGGACGGTCATGAAATCGCGCACGCAGGAAGAGAAGCGGGCGATGGTTCGCCGCTTTGGTGATCGCTGGCTGGATCACTTCGCCGACGGCCGACTGATACCCGTCTTCGGTAGCGATTCCCCTTACGCCAAGCTGCCGAGCATATCAACGCATGGAGTCGGGGCTCAGCGTAGGAAAGATCGTCCTGACGAACCATTGGTTGGATGTGAGTGTTATTAGCTTCTCGGAACATGGAGAATTCATGAATTTCATGGATAGCGGATTACTTTTCGGCTTCAGCGTTGTGCTGTTGGATTTTTTGGCATGGCGCTTTCTACGGCTGAAAAATGAGACGGCACGGGTCTGCATCCGCACTTTGCTCTTCCTGGCGTTGAGCTACGTGTTATGGAGATATGACCTAAGTCCGCTACATGTAGCGCCTTGGGCAGGTGATCCCGTGAGGCATATTTTTGCCCAAGGCCTTGAGCTCTTGTGGTGGTTGCAAGCTGCACAGATAGGCTCGTTCGTGTTGGCGCGGGTGGTCCTTTCACCCGAACTGCATCGTGAACATCTTTTCCAGGACATCTTGCGCGCCATCGTCTTCATGATTGCCGCCGTCGCTGCAGTTGCTTATGTGTTGGAGTTACCGATCGGGGGACTGCTGGCGACGTCCGGAGCGTTGGCTATCATCTTGGGTTTGGCACTGCAAAGTACCTTGAGTGACGTATTCTCTGGCGTCGTTCTCAACGCAACGCAACCCTTCCATCTTGGCGACACGGTGACGATAGGTGACATTCAGGGTGAGGTTATCGAGCGGAACTGGCGAGCCACCACGCTGCTAAATGGTCAGGGGAATTTTGTCGTCGTCCCCAATAGCGCTGCGTCGAAGGCAAACATCGTCAATGAAAGCCGACCTCCTCAGATGCATGGTCTGTCGATCACGATTCGTATATCTCCACGTGTGCGTCCCGCCAGGGTCATCGCCGCGCTCACGGATGCTATCGAAAGCACCGTCGGTGTTCTGGACACACCAAAGGCCGTCATAAGCGCGCATTTAATGCACACCAAATTTATTGAGTACGAAATACTAGCGTACGTGGCGAGCATCGCAACCCGATCAGCCACCCAAAACGAAATCATGGATCAGGCCTATCGGCACCTCAACGCTCACGGTGTCGAGCTAGGGCACCCACCCATCGATGGTCTTCCGCCAAACCATTCGGAGAGGTTATTGCGAGGTATCGATATGTTTCGTGCGCTCAGCGATGTGCAATTTTCTGAGCTTGCGAAGGAGCTCGAGCACGAAGAGTTTTCGGCAGGCGAGATGATTTACCAGGCTGGACCGGATTGCCCCGATGAGCGTCGCGCTCTGTACATCGTGGCCACGGGGGTTGCTGCGTTGCTAACCCCGTTTGAAGGACACGATATTGAACTTCGTCGGCTCTCACCGGGTGATGCCGTTGGACGCGCAGGAATTCTCACCGGCGTAAGCAAGGGCATAAAACTTCGAGCGATCAGCAAGGTAGCAATCGCCAGGCTCTGCAAGGACGCCATTACGCCGATCCTCCAGCAACACCCTGAGGTAGCCAAGGCGATGCTGGCTTCTCTGATCGCATATCAGACCAGGGAATCCGAAGTTCTGAGTGAACTGCCGACACCAGTTGTTGAGACAAGTGGTATCTTCGCCCGTTTGCTAGCGGGTATGAGGCGATTGCATGGAATAGCGAGTCAAGTAGAGTAGGGTGGGATTATCAGCTCGATGATTCCGCCAAAAGACTTCGGACGTATCGAGAAAATGGTGGGTCTCCGAATTCAGTCGGAGCGTCCCGACTCGAATCCAAATGGAATCCGACGCCGGCTCCATCAGCCCACTCTTTGAGCGCGCCAGCTGCGGCTGCGTCACCGAAGCCATAGACGTTACGCGCCCCCGCGTGAGGCTACCGCAGGTAATTGTCATATGGCTGGCGTCAGGGGCGTGTCCATCTGTGTCCAACATTCTATTTCGCCTGGTATCCGAGGACGGCAGATACGATGAATAGGATCTCGACTCCGCCATCGCGGTGGTTGGAAAATTTTAAATCACCACCGATGGTTTTCGCACGCTCTTGCATACCAAGTATTCCCCAGTGACCTTCTCTTTGCCGCTCGCTGATGGTTTCCTGGTCCACGCCGACACCATCATCGATCACTCGCAGTCGAAATGCCTTGACGCCGTACTCGATAACCACATCGATGCGGGTTGCGTGGGCATGCTTTAGGCTGTTGAGAATGGCCTCTCTGGCTACCGCGATAACCTCACCGCTAACTGAGGGGTGAAGGCGTCGTTCCAAACCAGTCGTCGAGACATGGCAAGGCGTCGAGTAGTGGCGCATCATGTGATCAATCGTTTCTTTGATTGACGACAGCAGCTCTATATCAGGGGCATCACTCTTTCGAAGGTGCTGCACGCTGCCGCGGGCAGCCAAGAGCGCATTTTTCGCAAGCCTTGTGGCATCGCTGAGTTTCTCTCGCGATGCCGCGGTAGTTTGGCTTGGAAGATCAATGTTGCCCAAATCAAGAACGAGGGTTTGCACATCTTGGAGTAACGTATCGTGGAGATCCCGTGCGATCCGCTCACGCTCCCATAGCCGTTCATTGAAGCGAATTTGATCTCGCTCTGCGGCGAGCCTTAATTGGCGTCTGTAGAAAAGCCATAGCAGGGCCGCGCCAATAATTGCGCAAAGTGCGTAGAACCAATACCGCTGGTAGAAAGCTGGTATGACCGAAAAAGAGAGTGCGGAGCCAGGCTCTGCCCAGGCGCCATCGGCCATTCGCGCTTGCACTTGGAACGTGAAATCTCCAGGTCCCAGCGACGCGTAGGTCACTCCGCGTACGCTACCCATATCCTGCCAATGTTGATCGATAGGTGCCAGTCGAACGCGATATCTGACGCGCTCAGGCTGTGCAAGAGTCAATGCGTTATACGCAAAGCGGATGTTATGGCTGTTCGCCGGCAATTGGGTTGATGACGAAGCGGCAGAGACCTTACTGTCCGCGGCAACCAAGCTGATCGTAACCGGAGGCACCGGAGTAATAGGGCTCAGCTCGGAAGGGTTGAGCCATGAAACGCCAGCACTTGTTGAAAACCACAATCGCCCGTCCGTTCCCAGGATTGCAGAAGGTAGGGGAATTTCCTGCGCCGGAATCCCTTCCAGGCCGTCAGAGACGTCGAATTGACGATAGGCCATCGGGGTATCAGCAGCATCTTCTGTGCGCTGCGCTACCTCGCTCGAAATGCGAAAAACACCCTTGGTCGACTGAATCCAAAGGGAGCCATCGCGCGCAAAGAGAATGGCGGTAATACTGGACAGACGCTGCGGACCATCTAAACGCACGGGGTAGAAACGACCGTTACGGATATACCCGAGTCCGTCGCTGCCACCCACCCACATAGCATGTGGCCCTTCGGCAAAGGCTCTCACTGAGCCAACATTTACGCCATGAGATGCGCTCAAAAAGGTCATCGCCCCGCGAGAAAGCAAACCGACGTAATTGTCGGCACACCCGAGCCAAATTGAACCCGCACGATCCGTGTACGTGACATTCACCGGGGAGGGTGTCGTCTCTTTGGCCCATTGACCGTTGCGATAGGCAAAAAATCCCCCCACTCGGCCTGCCACCACTGTCCATAGCGTCGACTGCCCGTCCCTTGTGAGTGTCCTGGGTAATCCGAGCTTAACTTCCTCGGGCAACGCGGCCACGAGCTTGCTTCCACTTTCCTTCAATTGCCATATCCCCGCACGGCCGGCCGCAAGAACAACTCCAT
>Ga0302307_10000450_pt1 | contig 28284 bp, 27 predicted proteins | sample III_Palsa_E3_2_FD_200530 | JGI IMG/M metagenome (GOLD analysis project Ga0302307, IMG submission 200530) | Peat permafrost microbial communities from Stordalen Mire near Abisko, Sweden - III_Palsa_E3_2 | ecosystem: Environmental > Terrestrial > Soil > Palsa > Peat permafrost | place: Sweden... | reverse complement strand
ACTGGATTAACCGGTATTTCGATGAGTTTTTTGCAGGACGTTATTGCTAAACCTGAAAACAGGACCATCAACCATGTAAATCGTTTTATATCGATAAAGTTTTTCATGCTAATACTAATTAAAAGTTAAAGGATAAACCGCAAACTATAGTGCGCTGTAATGGGAAATTGAAAATACTTCCTGGGTTTTCCGGATCACCTATTTTGTAGCCGGTAAAGGTTAACAGGTTTTGCGCATTCACATAAAATTTGCAGCTTTTAATATCGAATTTGTTAAGAAATGAAGATGGAAGACTATAGCTCAACGATAAAGTCTTCAGCCTGATATAAGATGCATCGGTATATGCCGCAGAGGACTCAACATAATAATAAGTCCCAATATACGCACTGCTATACGTCAAAGACGTGGCTCGCTCTACGGTTGCTACGTCACCAGGTTTCGTCCACATATTATTAAGTATCGCAGCCGGTACATTTGTAAGTGTTCCGGGCACTGCCCCTGCGCCGTAAGCACTAGCCAGGTAATTCATTCCGGTTTGCTTGGCGAACTGAAGCAGGAAATATAAGCTGAATTTTTTATAGCTAATAGTATTACTTAACCCGCCTGTAAATTTAGGAGCTAAATTCGCTATAGGCTGCAAGTCTCCCCCCTGCGATTTGATCGCATCATTAGGACTATAGGTTGTAGCGCCACTGGCCGTGTAAAACTCGTAAACGCCTGTAGTCGGATTGACATCTTTATATTTAAATCCGTTGATTTCTGTAACAGGCTCTCCAATCGTGTAAAGATAGGCATAAGGGGATGTAGCCAGGCCTGGGAACGAAATCAGCTTATTTTGATTGGAGGCGAAATTAAAAGATGTGGTCCAGCTAAAATTTTTGGTTTTTATATTACTGGATGTCAAAGAAAATTCAATACCGCGATCCTGAACTACTGCATTTAGATTTTCCAATACTGATGAAAACCCGGTTTGGATCGGTAGGTTATAGTTGGTGAGCTGATCACCTGTGCGGTTTTGGTAAACTGTGGCATTGAAGAGTAATTTATTATGGAAAAATCCAAGATCAAGCCCAATATTCAGCGATTTTTTGGTATCCCAGCTATAATCTGGATTATATAGATTTAAAGGTTTATATGGGGCTGTCCCTTGAAAAGGTATAGCATATGGAACTGGTTCCCAAAATGCCTGATATTGGTAGGGCGCTATACCATCCGACCCGCTGGTACCATAATTGCCGGATAATTTTCCGTAAGTAAAGAATGGAATACTTTTAAATAAACTTTCCTGTGTAAAAATCCATCCTAACCCCGCGGAACCAAAATTACCAAACTGCCTGCCAGGGCCAAAATTACTTGAGCCATCTCGGCGTCCGGTAAGATTAACGATAAATTCCTGATCAAATACGTAATTAATACGTGCAAAACCAGCAACGTATTTATAAGGGGTATTTGCGGAACTGGCCAGTATTGTTGTTGCGGATGCTATAGAATTTAAAAAAGCATCATTGGAATAACCATAACCCTGTTGCTGGCTGTCTCCTGTTATATCTTTTTTGTAAGTGCCTCCAATTAGCGCTGTTAATAACCCTTTCCCAAATTGATGTTTATAATCTAATTGTGGTTCTATATTAATCGTCTGGAAACTATTGTTGGCAAAAATGGCATAAGCATAGGCAGATGATGGGGATTGTGCAGCAGCCGGATATTGTTGGGATTCATTGGTTGTAAGACGACTGTAACCCATGGTGGAACCAATCCTCAAATCTGGTGTTATCTGGTAGGCAATCCGTAAGAAATTATTCAGGTTATATGATTGAAGGTCACTCGGTTCTTTTAAATAACCATCCAAATTCAATGATGACAAATCGACACCTTTGTAATTCCATACCAAATTTCCAGAGGGACCAATCAAATCAGGTAAATTCGGCGGCAACAAAACAGCCTGTGTAACAGCCGGTTGTGAAGACGAGTTATTATGATCGTAGGCATAATCTGACCCAAAATCTATGCTCAATTTACCATTAAATCCCGTTTGATGAAAACTAGAATGTAATGTCAGGCGGTTATCTGCAAAATCACCGGGAAAATCATAATCCTGGTGGGTGAGTCCACCTGAAATAAAATAAGTTGAACTGGTTGTACCGCCTGAAACACTTGCATGGGCATCTGTGTTTGGGGTAGTTTTCCCAACGAATTGTTTTTCCCAATTGGTATATTTGTTCTGATCAAAAACAAACAGGTCAGGATAACTCAACGGATTAGCCGTAGCCAGGTTGATGCCATCATTTGCTAACGCCTCTTTTCGCAGGCTAAGGTATTGCGATGTATTGAGCATTTGCACCTGGTCAGTTGCTACATCAACCCCGGAATTTACGGTGAGATTAACATTTGTTTCACCAGGTTTACCTTTTTTTGTTGTAATTATGATTACGCCGTTAGCACCCTGCGTTCCATATATAGAAGTGGCATCAGCATCCTTTAAAATCGTTATGCTTTCAATATCCGATGGGTTTATACTATTGAAAGGACTTAATCCACTATAGCGACTACGTGGCGTGGTGCCTCCCAGTGAGCTGCCTAAATTTATATTTTGATTTTGCGGTGCAAATGGTACGCCGTCAATAACAAACAGGGGCTGGTCATATGGCCTGTTTACAGCATTGGGATTACTCTGGACGGAATTTTGCCCTCTGACTTGTACCTGGACTGCCGCACCAGGCGCACCGCTGGTAGGCGATATGGTCAGTCCTGCTACCTGGCCTTCCAATGCAAGTAACGGGTTACTTACCGGTTGTTTTTCGATATCACTAGCCGTAACTGTTGCGGTTGACCCAACACTGAAGCGCCTGGTTTCAGTACCATAAGCTATAACCGTTATTTGATCCAATTGGGAACTACTAATCTGCAAAACAATATCATCTAATTTGGCAGAAACTACTACTTCTTTTGTCAGGTAGCCGACGTAGGATATAATTAAAATGTCTTTATCTTTAAGTCCGGTTAAATTAAAACGGCCGTCTTTGTCAGTTATAACTGCAGTTGTTAAATATTTTACTCTGACTGTCGCGCCTGGAATAGGCATGCCTTTCTCATCGATTACACGTCCCTGGACATCGATCATGTCGAGGTTCAGGGCGGATTTGAGTTTTTCCAGCAAGGATGGTTGTTTGGCGGAAACAACCACCGATTTATCCTCGATGGTATAATCGAGCGGCTGGCCGTTAAAGATGGCGTCGAGCGCGTCTTTCAGGTCGGCATTCTTGATGTCGATAGTGACAGGTTTGGCGGCATCTAAGTCCTGCGTGCCGTACGCAAAGTCATAGCCGGTCTGTTGGCGGACCTGCCGGAAAATGGAACTTAGTGAGGCATTCTTCGCCTTCAGGGTGACTTTTTGCGCCAGGCTGACGGCGCTCACCTGCATTAGTGCCAATAAAATGATCAGAGCGGTGAGTTTCATAACTCGCAGGGTTTGCCGGAAGCCGCTATAGGGCGATAACCGTTTTTTTAAATAAAAATCGTACATTCGCTTAGTTTGGGTTAGGTACCTCGCCGTTGGTTTTCCAAGACATTGCGGCGCGGTATGGTTAATAAATAGTTTGATGAATAATCAGGCGGCCCACTCATAGTCATTCCGGCTCGAACCCGGAATGACTTTTTTATTCGGCCCCGTTTTTGTGTAAAATTCTACTTGATAACGGTGACCCTCCTTTCCTCAATTTTAAAGTGAACTAATTTCGTACGTTCCAGCATGTGCAGGACGGCACCGATATTTTTGCTGCGGCTAATCTCCGCCGAGAACCCTGTATTTAACGGTGCGCCCTGGTACCTGACGTCTATATTATACCAGCGCGATAGTTCAAGCATGATGGTCTGGATATTGTCGCCTTCAAAATCAAAGTCGCCGTTTTTCCATGCGATAAAGCGTTCGGTATCAACTTCCTTTACTTTTTGGCCATCACTTTGTTGGCCTGGCTTCAGGGTAACATTGTCCACTTTTATGCTACCCTCAATTAATGTTGTTTTGGCATTGGGTTCGTCTGAATAGGCGTTCACATCGAAACTGGTGCCAAGGTCTTCTATAGTTTGATTAGCCGTTTCGACTTTGAATGGCTGTCTGGCATTATGTTTTACCTCAAAGTAAGCCTCCCCGGTCAGCTTGACAACACGGTCTTTCTGATTAAAGGCAGTCGGGAAAGTGACACTAGATTGTGAATTGAGCCAGACTTTGCTACCGTCGGCCAAAATCAGCGGGTAAGGCGACTGTTCTCCCCGCGCCGTGCTTAACGTATTATAGCTGACGGTTTCTTCTGATTTGGAAGCCCTGTAAACAATACCGCTTTGGTTAACCTGTATACGTGTTTGCCCTTGTAAAGCTAAAATCCCTCCTTTTAATCCTTTTTTCAGGGTAATTTTCTGGCCGTTAGCCAGTGTCAATGTCGCCTGATTACGACCGGGAGCAATATCGTTTGTGATTAACTGGGCAGTCTTCTGTTTGGGCAGTTCTTTATTCAGAATAAAATAACCTCCAGCAGTTACGGCAATAATGATTGAAGCTGCGGCGGCAGTATTGATCCATAACCGACGGAAATTTCGCCGTTTTATTTGATGTATGGTAACCAGACTTTCTTCACAGGCCATTATCTCACCGTACATTTTTTGCCAATCCACCTGGTGACCCTGCTGAGAATCTTTAGACTTTTCCCATAGCGCCTTCATCGGTACATCGAGTTCATCGTTTTCCATTTCGTTGAGTAAGCCGATGAGTTCTTCTAAATCCTGTTTTGTACAGTCATTGCGCAGGAACTTTTGGAATAAATGTTGCAGACGGTATGATTGTGTCATATAAATTAGCTGTTAAGAAAACTTTAAATTTTCCTCCTTTAGCTAATGACACCTGGGAAATGGCATCGTACCAATCTCCCCGAAAATATTTTTCAGGAAAGCATGTATAAAGTGAGTACCAACGTCGCCCCGCCTGTCATTGAAAGGTGTGTGCGGATCGATTTGAGCGCCTCGACCAGATGATTTTTAACTGTTTGCTTGGAAAGTTGCAGACGCTCTGCGATCTCGTCATGGTTTAAGCCGTCGATGCGGCTTAGATGGTAAACTTGCCTACGTTGGGGAGAAAGTTTATTTACTGCGTTTTTTAATAACAACTCATAATCTTTAACATCCATCCGGTCTTCCGTATTGCTGTATTCATCGGGAATGAAGCTTTTCAATTCGTTTAGTAAGCGGATATCATAGGCTGCTTTACGCAAATGGTTTAGCGATTTATTTCTTGCGATAACATAGATATAGGCGTCAAGATTTTCGACCTGATCAATCATTTCACGGCAAAGCCACAATTTGATCATGATTTCTTGAGTAACTTCTTCGGCAGAATCATTTGACTTAACGATAGCCCGCACATAACTATACACTCGTTCCTTATAAGAATGGAACATTTCCTCAAAACTTAAAGGATTACGTTCAATATGCATGCTGATAATTTGTTCGTTATGTTAAATCAATTATAAGTAATAGTTTTTTAAAAAGCAAATGCTGCCCGATTGAGGATTGTTTTTCCTGCTACGCGGCGATATTCCACCGATGCATCTAAACTGAACCCTAAATGCTTATTAGACGGAAGAGACGGCAGAATATGGAACAACACACGCGGGCAAATTCGCACTGAAGTGACATAACCCTTTGAATTCCATGGCTTTAGCAAGTTATTCAGTAAATAGTCCCCATTTTGTGCCGCAAAATAGTTTAAAAAAGCGTTATAATACCTAAAGTATTTTTTAATCTAATATCAAACGCTTTTTAAAAGTCATTACAACTCCATTTTTTTAATATTATGAAAAACTTAAGCCGAATACCGCCCAACCTATCAGCCAATCACTCAATGAGAAAGATTTTGCAGCTTTTTTGTTTCAAAGAATTCACGAAAAGAAAACGACATCTGCCAGTGCGAGTTTTTTAAAATAAAGGGCGTTTTAACGTTTCTCATCTTGACATAACGGTTGAGCATATTTTAAACTTTGCTATACAAGACTGGTTAATAGGATATATCGAAAGTTTTACGACACAAACACCGGTGAGGTTTGAATTAAGGCTTACAAGAAGTGAGATACATATTATATCCTTTGGCAGAGTCAATAAATATCTTATTTAAATCAAAAATAATTTTAAATCCTTAATTTGGAGATTGTAAGAAAGTGTTACCGACACAACATATCCCCTCACACTATTACCATAAATATAAATTTTCCAGCTTAATCCAAATATAGGCCAGGTTCTCCAGAAAGCAACTATATTTTAATTATCCGTAGATATAACGATAAAAGGTATAGATTACAATAAGATAATTGGATAAGTTGTAGAAAGCCAATAATTATAGTGGGTGCAGCGTATGATATATTTGATAGTAGCATAAAATCAGCTAAATATAAATATTACGGCAAAATCCAAGATAACAAAAGCTTTCCACGATGCCGCTAAAGCTTTACAGGAGCCAAATTCAAGTCAAAAAGTTAAAGAACTTGCAGCAAAGATTCTAAGTGTTAGGGATAATAAGAAGCAAGCTTTACCTAAAACATCTTCCTTTTTATAAAATCAAAGTTCCACATAAGGAAGCTTATTAAGTTTTCATCGGTTCTATATTAAGCTCAAGCTGAGTGTAGAAAACTGTTATTTTCCTCTAATGGACTCCAGCATAATAACTCGATGTTTTACTGCCCAGTCGCGCAGTTGCAGGATGATAGGCCCGCAACTGCTGCCATGTTCAGTATGGGCATAAAGGACTGAATTTTCCGCTGAAATACTCCTTTTAACCGTAATTAGCTTATTCTGTTCCAAAAACCTCAATTCCTTAATCAACACTCGTGATGTAACCGGGCTTAGGTCCGCCTTAAGTTCTAAAAAACGTTTTGGATCACCACATAGGGAGGCCATTATGGCACCGCGCCATCGTCCTCTCATCAGATCCAGTGCATCCTGCACATCACGGTAAAAAATATGTTTCTCTTGATCTTTCATTTCAGTATCCTCAAAGATACCATAACATTAAAAACCATGGAATTGTTTAACCGTTGGTTAGATGTTACGAATTAGTAACGTTAAATAATTAACCGTATGGATACTCCATTTATAATTGAACAAGTGTACGATGCTCCGATAGAAAAAGTCTGGCAAGCTATTACGGAGGAAGATCGGATGAGGGAATGGTATTTTCCCCAAATTATAAGATTTAAGCCTGTTGTCGGCTTTGAGTTTCAATTCACCGACGATGGTTCAAATTATAAAAAAGATTGGCGGGTTACTCGAGTGATAACCGGTAAGTTATTAGCGCATAGCTGGATTTATAAATGTTATCCCGGAAGTTCAGAAGTAACTTTTGAGCTATTTAAAGAAGAAGACAAGACAAGGCTGAAGCTCACGCATACAGGTTTGGGAAGCTTTCCACAAGACCCTCATTTTGCAAGACACAGGTTTGAAGAGGGCTGGGAACGAATCATCAGGGCTGACCTTAAAAAAAATCTCGAAAAGAATTTATAGTTATTAAATCTTAAAAAAAACCATGAAAACATCAGGAAACACTATTTTAATTACAGGCGCGGCCAGTGGCATAGGTCTGGAAATCGCTAAACTATTCAGCCAAAAAAATAATAAAGTGATTATGGCGGACAGGTCAATCGACCAGCTTAAAATTGAAGCAGCAAAATTGGAAAACGCGGTCGCAATTGCTGTAGACCTGACTAACGAGAATGATATCAATAAACTCATCCAAACGATTAAGCTGAATTATAGCACATTGAATATTGCCATACTCAATGCGGGCGCCGCTAATGACTATTCCCTTTACAGCACCGAATATGATCTGGAATATGCAAAGTCGGAGATCAATACCAACTATATTGCAAACGTCAGGCTCACTCATGCTTTGGAGCCATTATTAAGTACCAAAGAGGAAGCGGCGTTTGTAGTTACTACGTCCGGACTTGCATTCGTCCCAAACCTGAATTACCCTACCTACAGTGTTACTAAGGCCGCATTACATTCATTCGCCCTGGCATCGCGGCTCGCGCTGAAAAGAAAGGGGTCAAGTATTAAGTTTTTTGATTTGATGCCACCTTTAACTGAAACCCCGTTGGCAAAAGGATTAGATGCTCCCAAAATTACCGCGGCGGAAGTGGCAGCCTGGTTCATCGCCAGTTTTGAAAAAGATGAATTGGAAATTCATGTAGGAGATACAGAAAAAATATATCAATTGTTTCTTAAGTCTCCTGAGGAAGCATTAATGGCGGTAAACCCCTGAAAATGGAATTCCATCTCAAACTAAGGATGGCAGCATTAGTAACCTACATCCAATCGGTTTAAAACCTTCAATTGCTCACCAGATGGTTCAATTTTTGTCCGGTCAAGGAAGCGTGATAATCAATGAATAACCCAACTGTAGCAAGTTGGTTTTTTTTTACAAATTTCTCACAACTTCCACAAAAACATATAGGATTGACCAGTTGAACTGGATCGACAAATAGGGATATTATGTGACTTTGCTCTAATACGTACTACCAGTTATGCAGCATTTAAAAGAATTTTCAACTCGTATTCAAACTGCCATCCATAATAGGTTCTGTCCCGGCAATAAATGATATCGCTTTCCGACAAGAATAGGCAACCATTTTAGCTACATCTTCACAAGTTCCCATTTTCCCAATAGAATCCTGCTTAAAAAGGAGGCTTTTATATTTTTAGATTTGCTGCTTCAATACCGGCTTTGTTCATTTTCTCAGTATCAGCAGATCCGGGGCTTACCGGCTTTATCCTAATTTTGTGCGGCCCAAGGCCTAAAGCTGTTATACGCATGACGGGATGCAGCGCGGCCTTACTGGATGAATAAACAGACAATAAGTTATTTGTATTGACAGCATTTGAAGAAGGATACTAATGTGGATATTCCGGAGCCATTAATCACTTCATTCCGGAATTACAATCATTTAGTTTTGGAAAACTTTGACCATATCAATTGATTGATGTTAATGGCAATTTCTAAAGTGATTTACATAATCTAGTGCCTATATCCAACGGAATCGCGTGGCCAAGCCTTCCGGGATTTCCAGGTACCCTATAATCACTGATTTTAACTATTCTTAAAGTATAGTTCGCTATCTAATCCACTTCATTCACCTGAATTTAAACATTCAAATTTACACCTTCGCTTATTTCGACAAATTTAATTTCCATAATCTTATTATCAAATTCATCACCATGTACTATCGCTTTCGATTTGATTCGCGCTTTGTAAGTATATATAGTACTAATCGTGTTTTCTAAGATATTAGCGATCTTTTGATTGTCCCTAATACCTAGCCGCATCAAAGCAAATATTCGTAAGTTAGTGTTCAAAACTTCGTTGTCTTTTGGCCAAATTTGATCTTCAGGATTCAGCAATGAGTTAAACGTGCTAATAAAGTTGGGGAATAATTTCAAGAAAATATTATCAAACGTATAGAACAGGTTATGTCTTTCCTGTTTAATATTGATTTCATTAGCTATTACTAATATATCCTGAAAGCTCTTAGTTTTAACCTTTCGCTCCAAAGTCCGTTTGATTTTTTCAAGTTTTAAAATGTACCTGGAAATTGCATCAAAAAAATAACCGATGTATTCTTCTTTAATATGTGCATCTTCCAAAAGCTTTTTATTGATTTTATCGAGGTGTTGATTCTGTTCCCGGACAATCTGTTCCCTTATTTTTACCTCTCTTAACCTGACATAAAAATTCCAGGCAATAATAAGCGTACTAAGTATTGCTATACTTAATAGAATAATTAAAAATGTAAGAACGTGGTTTTTTTCGTTTTCAGAATTAATAAGTTTTTGAGCAGATACGGTTGTTAATCTGGCGACGATTTCCGTCATATGTATTTTGTTACCGTAAAATCGCGCTTCACTTAACGCTTCTGCAAGCAGATATTCCGCATCCTTAATATCTCCCTGTTTAAATAGAATTTTTCCGAGTGTAAAAACTGCAAGGGTTTCTTTGGTAGCGGCCCGAATGTCATAGATAGCAGCTAATGTAATTAATTTAACCCTTTCCTGCCCAACCTCCAGATTGCTTAAATCATTTGCAATCATTGCACGTTCATGGTAGCTAAGAGTTTTTCTATCCAATAATTTACGATAGTACACCGCTGCCTCAGGTCTTTTACCTTGTATCGTAAGTAATTCAGCCACATGACGATACCTTTCGTAGGAGTCGGGCTTAGAAAAATAGATGGCCGAGTCAATAGCTTTAATGGATTCTTCGCGGTTGACGGGAGAATAAAATTCGTCCGTATTGTACATAGCCTCGTTAGTATAAGCACGGGATTTCAATTCATAATAACTAAGTTTGATACTATCAGGTAATGCGTCCACTCTGATTTGTTGCAGTGTTTCGAAAGTTTCCTTAAACATTCCCCAAGTTAATTGAATTTTGCCCAGCTGTATTTTACTTTCATATTGTTTTGTTAAATCATGCATAAGGCTACTGATTTTCAACAATCTGGAAGTATAAACGTGAGCCGAATCAAATACAAAATCTTGATACTCATCGTATAATTTATTGCATAAGATATATTGCTCGGGAAAATTTGCAGGTGATACTTTTGCTAACTCATTTTTGAGTGCCAGAATTCGGGCGTTTCTTTCATTCTCATAAGTTTTCTTATTCAGAATTTCAAATTTCAATACTTTTATTAAACTATCAGCGGAATTTTGACATTTCGCATAATGGGAGAGCATCACCAGCAGGAATATTAACAATAGTACCTTCATAACTTAAAAGAATTTTAATTACGACTAAGATATACGTTTAATAAAGACCAAAGAAAATGATAACACGAATAATACGCGAAATGCAATATTTTATTAGCCGATATTATATTTGTCGCCGGTCTTTTTCCATTTGATAATTGAATTTTATAGGGTTTGCATATACCCATATTACTCCAAAGGAAGCGGGCCATAGCCATTAGACCCAATGCCTGGCATTTTAGGTTAATTACTGACACTGTGCCTTTACTTTTTGGCAGGTCAATTAATATTTACCGGCTCCATTTCTTAATCGCCAAAAGGAAGTTATCTCTAGTTTACATCATGATTGTTGGTAAAGTAAACGATGTAGTAATAGGATTCCATTTCCGCTTTTGCGAAAACCACCTGGCGCGACCATCTTCAGCTACTTTTAAATGCAGGCTACTTGCGTTATGGCAACCCCGTAATCATTCATCCATGTTGAGAGGCTGGTGCGATTGTTTAAAGTCTTTTATTTTATCAGCGGCACCCCCACTTTTAAATAATATGTAAAATAGTTGGAAAGTATATTGGGGGACAATATTGGATTGATAAGGGACTGGGTAATTTTCTTTAACCACATTATCCAATGCTAAAAACTCACTGGAAGGAGCCACAATGCGGTATGCATCAAAGCAACCTTTTGTCCAGTTATTTATTTGCTTAAAAGAATGGGATGAGCGTCCACACGAAGCGCCATTTTCATTGTATACAAATTCTTGTACCTCTTTTTGTTCGACAGTTTGTATGTCAAACCTGATTACCAACTCTTCCGACATTTTTGCTGTCACAGCTTTTGAAAGTTGCACAAGTTTGAGAAGATAATTTGCAATTACAGGGTCTTTCATAATGGCTACAACTATTTATTCAAACAAATTTACAATAATACCCCTATGGAAAAATTAGAGATTGTCTGCATAGAAAGTGAGGCGTTTTATAAATTATTAGAAGAAGTCCTTCAGCATTTTAAAGCCAGCGAACCGCCCCGCGGGGATAAATGGATTTCCGGGCCTGAAGCAATGAAAATGCTGCGCATCAAAAGTAAAGTAACCTTGCAAAAAATGCGCGATGAAGGGCACATTCGTTTTACTTACTTCATTTTTTGGGTATAAAATATGAACTAATTTACCCATAAATATTCCATATTGCTTATCTGTCATATAAACGTTTGTAAAATTCATTTATTTAAAATACATTAGACTTTTAAACCAGATTATACCTAATTTTTTTGAAAAAATTACTTGCAATAGTAATGCTTGCTTTGCTCCTGTTCAACATGGGCGGGTATTTGCTATTTTTTCAATATCTTATCGCCAGGTCTGATACATTAATTGACGAACAAATTAATAATAACCACTATAAAGCCACCGACCTTGTTGATATTAAGATACCGGTGCATTTGAATATCCAGGACTGGAGCGACTACGAGGTGGTAAGCGGCCAGGTACAAATAAATGACATTATTTATAACTACGCGGAGCTTAAAATGACCCGTGATACCATGTATTTAAAATGTATTGCCAATCATGAAAAAGACCTGTTAGTTAACGCTAAAATTGTATATGGGAAGCAAGTTAATGATGCCCCGACAAGCAAAAGAGTGCCTTTGCCATCTGTAAAAAAGATCTTTTCTGAAAACGAGTATATCTATACCAATAGTAAATTACCCGGATATACGGTAGCCAGCGTAATTAATACATGGCATAGTTATGCCTTTGTAAAAATCTCTAATATTTCTATCAATTTTGCTGGTCAGCCACCTGACGCCCGCAATAACCTTTCTTAAACTTTTATATTGATCAGAACTTCTGCAAGGCATACTATTGGTATGCTTTAGTATCGTGTGTATTATACCCAGGATAAGCCGACATAATGTTTGCTTGTAATTTTGCCTGCTGTAATAACACGTTTCCTGGTCGACATTCCATTTATTTTTTAACAGTTGGACAACACATTGATTTCTTAATCTATGCGTCTGTGCGACTATGTATCAACTATAAACATAAAATTATGGCACATATTGACGTAGATAAAAACTTACCGGGCATGAGGTCTTTGATGGCCTTTAGCCCTGAAACAGCAGCACCAATGGGTGAGTTGGCCAATCTGTTATTACGCTCAAACGACGGTTTAAGCATGGCAGACAGGGAACTGATAGGTACCTATGTATCTTATCTTAATGATTGTTTTTACTGCCAGCAATCGCACGGCGCTATAGCTGTCTGTTACCTTAACGGTGATACCGAATTGGTAAACCAGGTAAAAACGGACTACATGCACGCTGATATCTCAGATAAGCTAAAGGCATTATTATCAATTGCGGGAAGCGTACAAAAAGGCGGAAAATTTGTAACCACGCAACAAATAGAAACAGCCAGGGAACTCGGGGCTACAGATCATGACATTCATGACACCGTACTGATTGCAGCGGCATTCTGTATGTTCAACCGCTATGTCGACGGGCTTGCATCCGAAACACCTTCAGACTTGTCATCGTACCCATTAAGGGCCCGGCAAGTTGCCGAAAAAGGCTATGGCAATCACATATTTTCAGATAAGCAGCCCGTGGCTGAAAGCAAGGAGATATAATTTAATCCCCCACAATTATCAATTTAATTTAACAACCAAACCAAAACAATGAGAAATAAATCACTTTTTATAATAATATGGTTATTAATAACCATAATACCTGTTTCGCTTTTTGCGCAAAACAGGATACTCAGCGGCGTTATAAAAACAGGAAATAATAGTCCCGTGCCCAACGCCACAATAATGGAAAAAAACTCTTTACAGGGTGTAACTTCTGATGAAAACGGAAAATTTACTTTACGCATTTCTAATAATGCTATCATAATCATCAGCGCCATCGGATATAAAACCCAAACAATTGATGTGTCGGGGAAATCCAGTCTGCAAGTAACACTGGCGGAAGACGTATCAAACCTTGATGAAGTTGTAGTAACAGGATTATCAACATCAATTAAAAGAAAGAACCTTGCAAATTCTGTTGCGGAGATCAGTTCAACCGAACTAAACGGCATAGCCCCGGCACAAACCTTTGATGCTGCGCTTGAAGGAAAAATTTCCGGCGCGGATATAAGCGCAAATTCCGGTGCACCGGGTGGGGGTGTTTCTGTAAAATTGCGCGGGGTAACCTCAATTTACGGGAATACCCAGCCTTTGTATGTGGTAGATGGTGTCGAGGTAGACAACACTGCTACCTCGGCGGGGCTTAATGCGGTTACTGCTGCTGCAAGTGGCGGCCCAACATCTAACCAGGATAATCCTTCAAGCCGTATCGCGGATATCAGGGCTGAAGATATTGAGAGTATCGAAATATTAAAAGGTGCTTCCGCTTCAGCAATTTACGGCTCAAAAGCCGCCGGCGGTGTAATTATTATTACCACTAAAAAGGGAAAGCAGGGGGAAACAAATATTACATTGACGCAGGACCTGGGATTTTTAAGGCCAATAAAATTATTGGGCGTACGGCAATTTACGGCTCAAACCGCGGCAACTTTACCGGGCGACTCTGCTACACTGGTACAGGAGTTTCTTGCGGCACAATCAAAAGGGCAGATATATGATTATGAGAAAGAAGTTTACGATCATACACCCTTAACCAGGAATACGGAATTAAGTATTAGCGGCGGAAATGAGAAAACCGATTTCTATTTTTCTGTCGACCAGGAAGATGATGGCGGCCTGGTGGAACGCACGGGCTATAGCAATACCAATTTCCGTATGAACCTTGATCATAAGATCACAGATAATATTAAAATAGGGATCAGCACAAACTACATCAATTCATCAGCTAACAGGGGCTTGTTTGGCAATGATAATACTGGTATTACTACCGGTATAGCACTTTCTTCAACGCCTGATTTTGCACAATTGCATCCGGATGCCAATGGCAATTACCCGGATAATCCGTTTGCTGCAGCTAATCCTTTACAAACCATTGCGTTAATGGAAAACAATGAATCTGTAAACAGGCTTATAACCGGCGCTACGCTTGACGCTACCTTGCAAAAAAGCAGCAAAAGTGTGACAAAGTTTGTTGGAAGAGGCGGGTTCGATTTTTATAACCTTACTACAACCGTTTTATTTCCGAGCGTATTACAATTCGAGGCTACAGATAAAGGTACCTCCATTCAAGGATTCACTAAAAACCTGAATACCAATTATATTTTGTCGCTGGTCAACACATTCACACCTTCTGCAAAACTGTCGTTTACCTCATCAGCCGGTATTACGCAGGAAACGGGCAACTATAACAACCTGTTAGATGTGGCAACGCAGCTAATTTCCGGCCAATCGAATGTTGACCAGGCCGGCGCTTTAACCGCCACGCAGCTTCGGACACAATATCTTAACGGTGGGATTTTTATACAAGAAGAGGCAAAGATTATTGATGCTATTACTTTAACAGGCGGCTTACGTTTTGATCAGTCGAGTAATAACGGCGATGTTTCAAAATACTACACTTATCCAAAGGCAGGTGTTTCATGGAACCTCACAGACATGGGTATTATTCAACAAGGCTTATTTGACAATGTGAAGTTACGTGCTGCTTATGGTCAGGCAAATAACGTTCCTGCTTACGGAAGCAAGTTTACAGCATTAGGTGTATCAAATATCGATGGAAATCCGGGCTTACTTGTAAATTCAGTAGAAGGATCAGCTGATATTAAACCGGAAAGGCAGGCAGAATTTGAAACCGGTGCAGACTTCAGTTTACTGAAAGGAAGATTAGGGTTCGAGTTAACTTATTATGATAAAAATATTTATGATTTTCTTTTACTAACCACACCTCCGGCCTCATCCGGATTTTCCCAGCAATGGATAAACGCAGGAAATCTTAGTAACCAGGGTATTGAGTTAGGAATGAACGCGAGGCCCGTGGAATCGCGTAGTGTAGTTTGGAATACTTCTGTAAATTTTTGGCTCAACCGTTCGGATGTAACTAAGCTTATTGTTCCGCCGGTACAGTTAGGTTCTGTGGGTGGCGTATTACTTGGTACTTACCAGATACAGCAAGGAAAATCAGCGACGCAAATTGTGGGCTTAAATGGCCAGGGCGTTGGTGTGTTAGGCAATGCAGAACCAAGATTTCAGATGAATACGTATAATGAGATCACCTTTTTCAATAAGCTTAGTCTGCGGTTTTTGTGGCACTGGAAATACGGAGGGCAGAATGTTGATGTAACCAATCTTGAAAATGTATTTGGTGGTACCAGCGCGGATTATGATAAACCAACCAAGTCGGGTTTGCCATATGGCGTTACCCAGTTAATGCAGGTTGGAACAGATGCACAGCAAACCGTGGAAACATCCACCTACTTACGTTTACGGGAGATCGGCTTATATTATATATTTGACAAGCTGCCTGTTACCTATATCAAATCCATTACAATAGGTGCTTCACTCAACAATTATATCACTATAACCAAATACAAAGGTTATGACCCTGAAGTATCCAATTTTGGGACGGGCTTTTCATCGGGAGTTGATATAGACCCATATCCATCAAGTAAACAAGCGGCCATCCACTTTTCAGTCAATTTTTAAATTTTTAATATAAATATCATGCAAAAAAATATCAAAATATATGGCATTATGTTTCTCACTCTCTTCCTGTGTTTCACAGCATGCAAAAAAGATTATGGAGATCTGAACAATGCTACTATCGGGGCATTATCGAGTAATGCTTCGCAAAGTGAATTAAATAATTTGGTAAGTGGCACAGAATCAGGTATGAGGAACGACCTGAATTTTTACCTGGACGATGTAAGTATTATCGGCAGGGAAACCTATCGTTTTTCCAACTCCGAGCCGCGATATGTGATCGATCTGCTGGGGGCTAATGGTTCCACATTGGGCGGAAGTAATTTCTACATTACCGATCCATGGGCAGCCCGTTACCAGGTCGTTAAAAACTGTAACATACTTATCCAGGCGGCTACCAATTCGTCCCTTATAACCAATGCGCAAAAGCAAGGGTACATTGGTTTTGCACAAACTATTAAAGCATACCAGCTTTTATTAAGCCTGAATCTTACCTATTCAAACGGAATACGGGTTAATGTTGCAAATCCGGATAATCTTGGCCCTTTTGTTAGTTATACCAATGGATTGGCCGCGATCACTTCCCTGCTCGATTCCGCAAAAACTAATTTTGGCACCGCTACCATATCTTTTACTTTGGCAGGGTTTGCAGGCTTTAGTGATGCTGCCGGGTTAACGCAATTTAACCGGGCACTTGCTGCCAGGGTAAGCGTATACCAAGGTAACTGGCAGACCGCGCTGGATGATCTGAATGCATCTTTTTTTACGTTGAACAATAGTTTTAATACAGGAGTTTATCATGTTTTTGGAACAGGCTCCGGCGACCAGCTAAACCCGGTGTTTGTTCCGCAAAATCAAACCGGCGAAGTACGTGTAGCACACCCATCTTATACTGCCGATATAGAAGCAGGGGATGACCGTATCAATAAAGTCTCTATTCGCATTACACCTGCATCGCTTAGCGGCCTTACCAGCGATTGGGATGTGTGGCTGTATACTTCAAGCACCGCGCCAATAGCCATTATCAGGAATGAAGAACTGATCCTTATTTACGCTGAAGCCAACATTCAGTTAGATAACTTAACTGCCGGGCTTAGTGCCATCAATATTATCAGGAATGGGCACGGTCTGCCAAATTATAGCGGGGCGGTAACGCAATCAGCTTTAATTATCGAAATGCTTAATCAAAGAAGATACTCCTTGTTTTTTGAAGGCCATCGCTGGATCGATCTAAGGCGGTATAATCTTTTAAGCACATTGCCAATTGACAGGCCGGGCGACAAAGTATGGACTGAATTTCCTTTGCCGGTAACCGAACAATAATTTACCATGCTAACGCTGTATCATTTAGAACAGCGTTAGCATTAACTGCTTTTTATCCATCAATAAAATTCATTATTATGATCAGTTATAAAAAAAGTCTTTTAACCTGTATAGTAACCATTTGTTGTTTACATGCTATCGGCCAAAATATTGTTGCCAGTTATACGCCTGCGGCATCGGGGCAAAGCTTCTCGGGCAAAGTGTTTTTATACCTTTCCAAAGACGCTAAAAACCCAAAAGACGAGATGGTTGGCGTAGAGAAATTCCCATGCTTTTCTATCACGGTAAAAAATGTAAAGCCTGGTGAAAAGGTAATTTTTGACGATGCGGCCACATATTATCCTGTTAAGCTTTCAGATATAGAAAGAGGCACATACCATGCGCAGGTGGTATGGGACAGGAACGAAGGCGGGCGCTCCATAGCCAACAGCCCCGGAAATATGTATAATAAACCAATAGTTGTAACGGTCACTAAGAATATTAAGCAATCTTTTGATGTTGTATGCACAGAAGTAATTAAAGAACTGCCTTTTGCTGAAACTCAATATATAAAAGAATTGAGATCGCCTTCAGCGATGCTTACCGCCATTTATAACAGGCCCACAGCCATTAACGCGGCGGTATTATTACCCAAAGAATATTTTGAACAACCCGCGAGAAAATTCCCCGTTCTGTATTGGATTTCCGGATATGGAGGTGATTATCATTCATATTCAGGGAAAAACGATCCAAGCGCGCCTATGGATACCACGCCATGTATCCGGGTTTTCCTTGACGGGAATTGTCCGCTGGGCCATTGCGTTTATGCCAACAGCGATAATAACGGGCCATGGGGAGATGCCCTTACACAGGAACTGATCCCCTTAGTGGAAAAAAGATACAGGACCAATACCGCCAGGTTTTTAATGGGGCATAGCAGCGGCGGATGGACTGTTTTATGGCTGCAAACACATTACCCTAAAATTTTTACGGCCTGCTGGTCAAGCTCTCCCGACCCGGTGGATTTCCGGAGCTTTCAGCAGATCAATTTATATAGTGCCAAGAATATGTTCTATACAAGCGATAGCTCATTAACATTGGCGGGAACCATAGCGGGCCGGTTCCCATGGATAACCATGAAAAATATGTGTGCCATGGAACACGTATTATGGCGGGGCGAGCAAATGCATTCTTTTAATGCCGTATTTAGTACAAAAAACAGTGATGGTACGCCGCGCAGCCTTTGGAATGATGCGACCGGTGCCATTGATCCGGTAACTTTTGAGCATTGGAAAAACTATGACATCTCCCTTTATTTAAGAACCAACTGGCAGCAGTTAAAGCCCGACCTGCAAGGGAAAATAAGGGTTTCCGTAGGCGAACAGGATAATTTCCTGCTTAATTACGCGGTGCATTTATTAGATAACGAGATGAAAAAGCTCGATGCAGGTTTTGTTTTCAGTTATTATCCCGGAGATCATTTTACGGTGTCTACCCCGGAATATAAAACAAGCGGGTACCAGTTCCTGGAGCAAAAGTATATTGAATTAGCGCTTAAGAACTAATCCTGCAATTTTTCACAACCTTTAATACGTAAATCAATAATACTAAAACAAATAATCATGAAAATACCTACAGAACCCATTGGAAGCATACCGCGTTCGCCTGAATTGGTAGCGGCTATCACCAATCCACAGAACGGCGCTGATCTAAAGCAGCTTTATGACCGAGCCATTACTGATACTATAAGCGAATTTGAAAAAACCGGTTCACCTGTTATAACTGATGGCGAGCAAACTAAGTCAAGTTTCGCAACCTACCCGCTTGAAGGTTTATCAGATTTAACGCCGGAAGGCATGAAAATTCCTTTCGAGGATGGCCATTTCCGGCAATTACCTTTATTAACTAGCGGCCCGTTTAAGTATGGTAACTACGCAGTAAACTATCTTATAACTGCTCAAAAACACACTAATGCGCCTGTTAAACAAGCAGTTATTTCGGCATCGGCATTAAGCTTGATCTACCCGCAAAACGGAATAAAAGGATATACGCAGGCTGAATTTATAGCTGATCTGCTGAATGAATTCGAAAAAGATATCAGGCAATGTTTGGAACAAGGCGCTTATAAAGTTCAGATGGATTTTACTGAAGGCAGGTTATCGCTTAAACTGGACCCGTCTGGCGGAGTTTTAAAGCACTTCATTGACCTCAATAACCAGGTTTTTGATCGCTTCAGCAAAGATGAGCAACAAAAATTAGGTGTGCATGTATGCCCAGGCGGAGATCATGATTCAACACATAGCGCCGACATTGACTATGCAGATTTTTTACCAATACTTTTTGATTTAAATGTCGGCAGTTTTTACCTGCAACTGGCCAGTGAACCGGACAGGATAAAGGTTTTAAAAATAATAAAGCAATATCTTAAACCTAACCAGACAGTGTTTATCGGTGTGATAGATGTACTCAGCCCAAAAATCGAAACCGGCGAAGAGGTAAGGGACAGGATACTTGAGGCAGCGGATTATATCCCGCTAAACCAGTTGGGCACTACAGACGATTGCGGATTTTCACCCTTTTGTGATGATGTATCCACTACCCGTGAAACCGCTTTTGCAAAAATTAAAGCCCGTATTGACGGAACGAAACTTGCGGCGGAAAAATTGTTTTCTTAAGCTATAGCATAAACCTTATCAACCTATACATTATACTTAAACAATAAGGTCGCCTAACCCGCGACCTTATTGTTTATAGGTTTGAATTCATCAAAATTTGCCGTATCCCACGTGGGCCATTCTTTCGCCCATTTCGGCATAAGCCTCGTTAGGACCCGGTGCCCAGGTACCCAACCCATCCACATAGCGGTTATACATGCAAAAGGCTGCTGCAATTAATACGGTATCATGAATTTCAATATCAGATGCGCCCTTTTCCCGGGCGGCAGCTACGTCGTCATCAGTTACATTTTTGCCGTTACCCTGCACCTGGTGAGCGATATGAAGCAACGCTTTTAGTTTATCGGATACAGGTGTATTAGGTAACCCGGCTTTTATCTCATCAATCAAGCCAAGGCCGCTTTTTAAATGGGCCGCTGCCGCTGCGGCGTGCGAGGTATGGCAGAAATGACATTTATTCCAATAGGATACCGATGCTGCAATGATCTCTCTTTCGCCGCTGGTAAGGCTGGATGGCCCCCTCAACAATGTTTCAGCAAGATCGAGCAATGGTTGCGCAGTCTCCGGGCGATAATTTAAAAGTCCTACAATTCCGGGTAGTTCTTCGTTTAATAATTTAATATGTGCCATGTTTTTAGTTTAAGAGTTCTGTAGTTCGGTTTCAGTTAGTTTTATATTAATGGATTTTGGGTTATAACCTTCCCGCACCCGCTGTTCACCCATTTTATCATATAAAGCTTCATTATCAGGCTGCCAGGTAGCCAGCCCATCCACATAGCAGTTATACATACAAAAAGCGGCTGCAATCAATACCGTGTCGTGGATCTCGATATCTGTGGCACCTTGATCGCGGGCATTAGCGACGTCTTCCGGTGTAACTTGCTTTCCGCCGGCTTGTACCCTGGCGGCTATTTTTAGTAGAGCCTTCAGCTTATCGCTGATAGGCGCATTTTCCGGTTCGCTTAATATCTGCTTTACAAGCGAAAGATTGCTTCCCAACTGGTGTTTGGCGATCGCGCTATGAATATTTGTACAAAACTTACAAGTATTCAGGTTTGAAACATACGAGGCGATCAATTCGCGTTCGCCGGCGCTTAACGTCGGGTGCGGATCATGAAGTAAAACCTGCGCCAGCCTGCAAAGCGGGTCGCCGGTTTCAGGACGATAAACGAACAGGCTCCGGATACCCGGATAGTCGGTTGCTAGATTAATGTGTGGCATAGGAAAATATTTTAATATGGTTAATAATTGGTAAATCAGTTTATTTATAAACGCTTGACTGGTAGCCGTCAAGCGCACGCTGTGGCGCTCTGTCAACATAAAATTGTCGGTCCTGCGGCGCCCAGGTTGCCAAACCATCAACATAGCGGTTGAACATACAAAACGCCGCTGCAATTAAAACGGTATCGTGAATCTCTGCATCGGTAGCGCCATTTTCGCGGGCTTCATTAACCTGGGCTTCTGTAACTTGTTTGCCGCCCTTTTGTACGCTACCTGCAATGGCAAACAATGCCTTCATTTTGTCCGATAAAGCTGCTGTTCTAAAATTTGCTTTTATTCCATCAATACCTGCTATATCACATTTCAGGTAATGCCCTGCCAGTGCGCCATGTACATTTTGGCAAAAGAAACAATCATTTAAAGCCGATACATAAGTCGCAATAAGTTCCCGCTCTCCGCGACTCAAGGTATTATCATCACTTCGCAGCAGTACTTCGGCCAAAGCATTTAAAGGAGCTTCGGTTTCAGGGCGATAAGCCATCAGGCCCCTGATACCAGGCAATTCATTTTTTAATTCTATATGTGCCATAATTTATGTTTGATTAATGGGTATTTGGTTCAATATTTTTGATGAGCACTACGGCCAACAGCCCAATGATGAATACAAAGGAAAAAATGAACAGGGCGTTACTGTAACCGCCCAGCGCAGTTACCAAAACACCTACGGTAAGCACTGCGGCACCTGTAAACAGCCGGCCAATATTAAAGCAAAAGCCTGTTGCCGATGCCCGGATAGCAATTGGAAACAGCAAAGGGATATAAAGTGATAATATACCCTGGCTGGCACCAAAAAACAGCGCTAACAGCGCGATTTCCCCATAAATAATGTTTGAAAAGGAACTATTGGCTTTGAATAGGATAAAAGATACAACAGAGCAAACGGCAAAGCAGGCGATCAACGACTTTCTCAATCCTACCAGGTTTACCAGCCAGCCGGAGAAAAAGCCACCAGTTAAACCTCCCATCCCTAAAAACATCATGCTTAATCCGCCTTCTTTATGAGCATCCGTACCTAAGAGGCTTTGTATCCATGTAGGCATCCACGAAAAAATGGCCCATAAACCAATAAGCATAGTGCCAAATATGACGGAGCCTGTAATAAGCGCTTTGATATTTTTTGCATCGAACAAACGATTTGCCGGTTTTTGCAGTTCAGATCGTCCTGTTCGGTCACTAAGCCATAATTCCGATTCATCGATCAACCAAAAGCCCGCTACAGCCACTATTAGGGGGATAATCCCGATCATAAAACCCTGCCGCCAGGATGCTACGAGGTAATTGATCAAGCCGGCGGAAAAAATGCCTACGGGTACCGAAATGGATAAAATGCCGGTAACAACAGCCCTGCTTTTTTCGGGCCATACTTCACTGATAAGCGTGAATGAAACGACCAGCAACCCCCCGGTGCCAAAACCGCTCATGAACCGGCATAGCACCACTCCCCACCAATTATTCATTACACCTGTGAGCATAGCAAATATGCTAAAGCAGGCGATAGATAATAGAAGCGAGTTTTTTCTCCCGGTGCGGTCGCTGATGATCCCCCAAAGAAAACCACCTGCGGCCCAGCCGAAAATAAACAGGGAATTAATGTAGGCGCTGATATCGTTAAGTTGGTTTTGACTTTGGCTGCCTTGCAATTCCCTGACCACCACCGGCAGGTAAACAGACATCAGGGTGGATATTACCCCACCAAACATATTCCCCGCAAAGCAAATGATGAATAAGAGTATAAGGTTAGCTGATCTTGCATTCCCATCTTTTTTATCGATTGTCGATGTCGTTTTCATGCTACAGTTGATTTTTTTAGATGATCATAACCTTGCGGTAAACGTGAATAGCCATGATTTACCAAACGCTGGCCAAGCATGGTAAAATAGCTGTCGTCATCGGGCATCGCGGTTGCCATGCCATCAACATAACGGTTGTAGAGGCTAAACAGGGCGGCTATCAAAACGGTGTCGTGAATTTCAAGATCCGTAGCACCTGCTGCTTTCGCTTTTTCTATTTCTGCGGCAGTTACTAATCTGCCGGTTTTACCGGTGAGCGCTGCAATGGTTAATAGTGTTTTCATTTTTTCACTTACCGGCGCCGTAGCAATGTCAGCCTTTACCATTTCGGCGGTTGTTTGCTCGCCTAATAATATATCAACGGCAGCGGTATGTGCCGTGGTGCAGAATTTGCATTGATTACCATGTGATACTACAGTTGCGATCAGTTCGCGTTCTGCTTCGGTAAGCGTTGACGGCCCTCTTAATAAGATCTGTGTAAGAACACGAATGGGCTCGCCGGTGTCCTTACGATATTCAAGCAAGCCGGTTATACCCGGCAAATGAGATTCAAGTACAATATGTGGCATAAAATTAAATGGAATGTGGCAGGCACACCTGTTTAAACAAGATAGCCTGACTGTGTAAAATAAAATTGAATTGATAGAGCATTACAAATACCCGTATATCGCATAAATAGCGTTCAGGATTGCATCTGCGAAAAATTACTTAACTATGGAAAGAATGGGCTTCAGGGGGCTGGCCGGGAATGTCTGATGGAGTTTTAACAATAGCTAACCGGGTGTGATCTGTGACCGGTTGTTTTTTATCTGATCGGCTGTTTTTATTCGCTGCAGATGCAGGATATAAGTAATCATTGTCACCAAATGCCTTCTTAACATCCGGGATATGAGACCTTTTATTTTGGGGTATTTCGTTTATTTGCTTAGCGTATGTTATATTCATTTTCGCAAGCCGCGCCTTATCATGATTTGGCAGGCAAAGCAAATACATGGTGTCCCTGGTTAGTTTAAGTTCGGCATAATTATAAATATGTTCTTTGTACTTAACCTGCCCGCTAATTACAGCATATTCATTCCAGTCTGAGATATTTAAGTGAACCGGAATATGGACTGCTACAAGATCGGATGATTTGTAACCGTTGGTGTTAATGGATTGAATAACAGAAGCATCGGACCGATAAATCAAATATTGAAATAATAATGTATAGCCGCCTAAATTAAAAAGCAGCAAACAGAGCATAACTATAGCAAATATTTTTTTCAAACGGAATAAGGTGCAATTGGATACGAATAAAAGTATTTAAATAAATCGACAAACCAAATTATTATTTACTCTTCCTTAAAGTCTGGCTTATTTAAAAAAACTGCTTTACAGCGGCCTGCAGCAATAATACGTTCTGAAGAAAAATAATCCAACCCGTTATTTAAAACGGTGCAAATGAGCAATTACGCTTTACCAGAAGTTACACAAATCTCTGCGATCCTTCGTTGCTGATGCTAAAAATTTGTAAGTGAGGATACCATTTTATCGCCCTGAATAGCAGACTTATATCTTACAAACACGACAGGCAAGCAGCCATGATTTTTTAAAAATGATGTTAACTTTCATTGTGTGCTTTTGCTAGCCGGTCTTTGCATATTGTGGCTTCAAGTTAAATATGTCTTTTTAATACTCAATATTTTTTTACCTTTACATTCTAAGATTTGCAATTAATCGGTAAAAAAAAGTGGTGAGTATTTCGGTGAGTAAGAAATAAAATCCACATAACATATTGAATTTCAAGTCGGTTTAAGAGGCAAACGAATCCCTATCCCACCGCCAATAATTGCAATATGTGGATGTAGTTCAGGTCGTCGGTTCATTACTCGTTTAAATATAATTAAAATCTAAAAAATAGCTGTACAATTTCCAATGCATTCCATTCGCTATAATTATATTCATTTGCTATCTTTATTCTAAGGCAATACCCGGTTTATGCATCCTGTAATATCCTGCGAAGATTTTATCGATTTTTTTAAATCGCAACGAAATGACAAGCACACCAAATATTGTTTTATAATGGGTTCTGGTTGTTCTGTAGAAAATGGTATAGCTACAGGTTGGGCGTTGGCTGACAAATGGTACAGGGAATTACCCGATCATTATTCTGGCGACGAAATTGCAAACTGGAAAGCAGTTGAATCCATTAATGAATCGGATATTGGCTTTTATTACTCGAAAATTTTCAAATTTCGTTTTGCAAATTCTCCCGGTGCTGGTTATGAGGCAATCAACTTTGAAATCGAAAAAGGCAAGACGGGGATCGGTCATATTATCCTTTTGCAGTTGATGATTAAGACGGGTTCGAATGTGACAATTACGACCAATTTCGATACACTTGTGGAAGAGGCGCTCTATACTTTTACGAAAGTGCGGCCAATCATTTGCGGACATGAATCGATTGCCCGCTATGCACATCCTTCTGTGAACCATCCGCTCATTATTAAAATACATCGGGACCGTTTTATGGAGCCATTTAACCTGGACGAAGAGATTGCGGAACTTAGACCAGAATGGACTAAGGTGCTGAACCAGGTATTCAGTACGGCAAACCGGAGATCATCATAACCGACCCGACCAAAGTTAAATTCTAAAAATGAACGAACCCTTTGTGATACCCATATTATATCAAGGAACCGAACATGAATTTAAAGCGCGATTTGAGCGGTGGGGTTATACCCACCGTATCGCGGTACTGATCGATGAAACGACCTTTGTATTTGAGCCGGATGAAGAAGGAGGCTACCGGGCGTTGACCGACGCGAACCCGGATAAAGTCAACGTAAGCATGCTGCGGGCCGTTGCTGAGAAACTCGCAAAACTGAGTAATTGAAAGACGTTTGCTTTACAACAATGCAGCGTCGCTTTGTCATTTTCACCCTGGAAATATTTCTGACGGACTGCCGCGAAAACGGGATCGGCTCCGGGTACCTGCGCAAATAGCGTCATGGACGAACGAAGCTTCAGGTCATCTGGGCTTCCCATTACCTGGTTAGCATTATTGGTGCGTAACAGAAGCAGAGCAGCAGAAATTTCTTTCAGCCGTTTACCCAACACCGGATGCGCGAGATATGCCGAAGCTTCCAGGAGATCGCTGATCGCATATCTTTTCGACATTTCACTGAAACCCAAACCACCGATCTGCGGGAAAATATACCACATCCATTGACTTTGTTTATGACCTGCTTTAATTTCAGTTAGGGCTGTAGCATGGTCCCTTTGCTGGGCATCCCGAAAACGTTTAAGAGTATCTTTTGGTATGTAATGGCATACCGCTATATTATCAGAATTTAAGGCATGAATTAATATATTTGATTAGAAATGACTCGCCTATGCATAAATGCGTCGAATGTTATAAGATATGGAGGATGAAGAGCAAAAGTATATTTGTTTTAATTGCGTTAGCGAACCTTTTCTCAAAGCGGAAATCAAGCTGCTTGGTAAAAGGGCACAGTGTACATATTGCCAAAAAAAATCAAAATCTTTCCGTATCGAAGAATTTTCCGATAAAATCGACCAGGCTTTTAGAACGCATTATGTACAGGAATTTGAGGATGAAGATTTCGACTCAAGCCCGAACTGAGATCCGGTAGTAGACGCTATAGAAATAGCTGCCGACATCCCGAATGATGCGGCTATTGATATTCAGGCCATTTTAGAAGATGAAAATTATGATAAAGATATAGCCGAAATCGGTTACCCGTCCCCTAATGATGCCGATTCTTATTATGCCCGGAAGGAAGTAACTGACGATTTCTGGCAGATGGAATGGAGTGATTTTGAGAAAATTCTTCAAGAAGAGGCGCGCTATTTTAGCCAGGAAGGTACAAAATTATTAACTTCTGTATTTAAAGATATCGGTGGATATTCCGAAAGGCTTGACCAGGCTATTCCGTGCGCTTTGAAGCGCCGAATTGTGTAAGCAATTAAGAAAATCGCCATTAATAATCAATAAATTAATATGGTCAAAGTGTTACGGAATTGACTGTTTGTTATTCCGGAACGAGGTGGTCAACGGCTCCGGAATGTCCATCCCAGGCGCTGATATCCTGGCGAAGCTTATCGATAATTTCCTGTTTTGTCGCTTGCATATTCATTGAGTTTTGGGACTATAAAGTTATGCTAATATTTTTAGCATATTCTCTACCATTTTTACATTTTTTTCTCCACTTTCGTTTTCATGAGAAAAAAGTTATTCGATGACCTGCCCAAATCGCTGAAACTCAGCACAGGCAGGTGGCTGCATATTTTCCCCGATGATGGTAACGGGTACCGGCTTTATGATCCGCTGGAAGGCGAAGAATTTGGCCGCATCCATTTTGACCAGGATGAACACTGGATATATGACGACGAGGTACTCAGTGTCAACGAGCAGGAAGAAGCAGCCGGCACCATTAGTTACCAAAAAGAAATGGATGAATTATTTAACAGTTTGAAAAAGTGATGGAGCAATTGTGTTTTTTCCCCGAGGCAGGGATGAGTAAGGGTTTGCCGGTGGAGATGCTGGAATACAGGCCGGGCTTGATCGATCCGCAAAAGGGTGATGAGCTTTTGGCAAATTTTATCCGCGATACGCCCTGGAAACAATCTACTCAAAAGATGTGGGAGAAGGAATATTTGCCGCCGCGATTGACGGCCTGGTATGGCGATGTCGGTACGGATTATTCGGTATCGGGAAAAATTTCCAACCCGATGCCCTGGACGGAGGAACTGCTGGCGATCAAGGAAATGGTGGAACCCCTGGCGGGTATCAAATTTAATAGTGTGCTGTTAAATTACTACCGCGATGGTAACGACTCGGT
>Ga0302307_10000445_pt1 | contig 28514 bp, 25 predicted proteins | sample III_Palsa_E3_2_FD_200530 | JGI IMG/M metagenome (GOLD analysis project Ga0302307, IMG submission 200530) | Peat permafrost microbial communities from Stordalen Mire near Abisko, Sweden - III_Palsa_E3_2 | ecosystem: Environmental > Terrestrial > Soil > Palsa > Peat permafrost | place: Sweden... | reverse complement strand
AAAGAAGCATGCGCTGGGCATCGCCTCGCTGTTCAAGAAACACAAAATCGAATCCATCACGGGCTGGGGAAAAATTGCCGGCCCCGGCCGCGTTTCAGTGGAAAAGGACGGCAAGACGACCGAGCTTGAGACCGCGAATATTCTGCTCGCCACAGGCTCAGAAGCGCGCTCGCTGCCCGGTGTTGAAATCGACGGCAAGACGGTCCTGACGAATCGCGAAATCCTAAACCTTCAGGAGATACCCAAGTCCATCGTGGTCGTGGGCTGCGGCGCGGTGGGAGTCGAGTTTGCCTCGATTTTTCGCACGTTCGGCTCCGAAGTAACGCTCCTCGAAGTTCTTCCGCGTGTGGTGCCGCTGGAGGACGAAGATATTTCCGCCGAGCTCGAGAAGGCTCTGAGGAAAAAGGGCATGCGCATCGAGCTCGAAGCGAAGGTCGAATCGGTGACCAAGGATTCCAACGGCGCCACGGTCACCTACAAGGACAAGACCGGCAAATCGCAAACGCTTAGCGCGGAAAAAGTTCTGATCGCGGTGGGGCGGCGCCCACTGACCGAAAACATCGGCCTGGAGAAGACCAAAGCGAAGCTCGAGCGCGGGTTTATCCACACCAATGCGTTTATGGAGACGGACGAGCCGCACCTTTACGCCATCGGAGACATCGTCGCCGGCCTGCCGCAGCTGGCCCACGCCGCGTCGATGGAGGGCATCATCGCGGTCGGCCGCATGGCCGGGAAAGAAGTGCAGCCCTTCGATCGCAAGCGCTGCCCGAACGCGACTTACTGCGAGCCGCAGATCGGCTCCATCGGGCTTACCGAGCGTCAAGCGCGCGAAGCCGGCTTCCAGGTGAAGACGGGAAAATTCCCATTTATCGGCAACAGCAAGGCGACCATTCTGGGTCAGCATGAAGGATTCATCAAAGTCGTGGCCGAAGAAAAATACGGCGAAATCCTGGGCGTGCACGCGATAGGGCCGCTGGCAACGGAGATCATCGCGGAGCCGGTGGCCGCGCTGGGACTCGAGGCCACGCTCGATGATATGGCGGCGACAATCCACGCCCACCCGACCGTTTGGGAAGCCATGGGCGACGCATTCAATGCCGTCCGCGGGCTATCAATAAACATCTAAGCTGGTACGCTAAAAAGCCTATTCCAAGAGACCTGTGAGTCGATTTGACAAAACCTGCTGGGTTGTAGACCTAGGGCGAGTGCCCTACGCGCCCGCGTGTGATTTGCAGCGGCGGTTGGTGCAGGCGCGAAAGGCCCATGCGGTCCCTGACGTGCTGCTCTTTTGCGAGCATCCGCACGTTGTTACCTTGGGTCGCAACGGACAGCGCGAACATCTGCGAGTTTCCCGCAGCTTGCTGGAGCAGATGAATGTTGAATTTCATCCTACCGACCGCGGCGGCGATATCACGTATCATGGTCCGGGGCAGGTTGTCGGCTATCCGATTCTGGATTTGGCCCAGCACCGGCGCGACGTGCGCTGGTATGTTGAACGGCTCGAAGAAATCATGATTCGCGCCACGGCCGGCTATGGCGTGGCCGCCAAACGATTGGAAGACAAGCACGGCATCTGGGTTGGCACACCGGTCGGCGAAGAGAAACTGGCAGCGCTCGGAATTCATTTGAGCCGCTGGGTCACCTCGCATGGCTTCGCGTACAATGTATCCGCCGACCTGCGTTACTTTGACTTGATCGTGCCGTGCGGGCTGGTGGGAAAGGGCGTCACGTCGCTCGAACGCATACTCGGCCGGGCGGTGAGCGGCGAAGAAGTCCGCGGGAGCCTCGCGCGGCATTTCGGAGAAGTTTTTGAGCGCACGATGATTCCCGTATCGCGGCCCGAGCTCGAAGAGGCGTTGGCCAACTACGAGGTATCTGCTGCCGCGTACGAATGCGCGCGGCTCGAAGTCACAGCTGCAAAAGGGAGCCAGGCATGAGCCATCCGCTCACGCGGGAACAAAACCTCGAGCTGTATTATTTCATGCAACTCAACCGCCAGCTCGAAGAGCGCATGGTGCGCCTATTCCGGCAGAATAAGATTGTAGGCGGTCTCTACTCCAGTCTCGGCCAGGAAGCGGTTTCAGTCGGCACCTGCTACGCCCTCGAAAAGCGCGACTGGATTGCGCCCATGATCCGCAATATCGGCGCATTGCTCGTGAAGGGAGTTCCGCCGCGCGATATTTTCACCCAGCACATGGCCAAATACACTTCGCCCACGCAGGGTAAAGACGGCACCAGCCACTTCGGCGACCTGAAAGTGCGCCACATCGTTTCCCCCATCTCCATGCTCGGCGATTTGATCCCGGTGATGACCGGAGTGGCCATGGCCGGTCGTTATCTTGGCCAGAAAATCGTGGCGCTCACCTGGATCGGCGACGGCGGAAGCTCCACCGGCGCGTTCCACGAGGGGCTGGGACTCGCGGCCTCGCAGCGCGCCGCGTTTGTGCTGATTGTCGAAAATAACCAGTGGGCCTATTCCACGCCGGTTTCCCGGCAAGTCCCGGTGAAAAATCTGGCCGACCGCGCGGTCGCGTATGGCATTCGCAGCTGGATCGTGGACGGTAATGACGTCACTGCCGTATATAACGCCACGAAGGAAGCTGTGGACGAATGCCGCGCCGGACGCGGCCCTGCGCTGATCGAAGTGAAAACGATGCGCATGCGAGGCCATGCGCAGCACGACCCGGCCGAGTACGTTCCCAAGGAAATGTTCGAGTATTGGAAGGCGCGCGACCCCATTGCGCAGTTCGAGAAATATCTTACCGAAAATAAAATATGGGACGCGAAGACCAAATCCGAAATCGATGCTCGCATCGAGCGCGAGCTCGACGTGGAGCAGAAATTCGCCGAAGAATCTCCGATGCCGCCGCCTGAGCTTGCCGAAGAAGGCGTTTACTGCGAGGGTTGCCATACGATCGAAGCGGACTGGAAGCGTTCTAAGGCAGAGGTCACGCCGCCCGGTTGCAGTATCGATCCCGCCTGGAGCCTGAAGGACTTTGGTGCCTTCGCTGAAGTGGCGACGCTTGCAAAACAACCGGCCGCTCCCGGCGGTGGCAACGGCGCGAAGACGCCTAAGCGAGTGCTGGCCGCGCCGGCCAAGCTCGCAGCCAAACAGCCCTTGCCAGCGCAGGAGCCGGAAGAACCGAGCGTGCCGCGAGTTCCGTTCGGCCGCGGACCCAAGGACAAGTCCGTCCGTCAGGCGCAGAATCCCCGCGACCGGCACCAAAATTCCCGCGACAAGCAAGGCCGACGCTGACCATGGCTCCCATAACGATGATCGAGGGAATTCGCCAGGCCATGTTTGAGGAGATGGACCGCGACCCTGCCGTGGTGGCCATCGGAGAAGACATTGGCGTGTACGGCGGCGCGTTCAAAGCCACGGAAGGTTTGATTGCAAGATTTGGCCGCGAGCGCGTGATCGAAACGCCTATCAGCGAGACGGCCATCGTGGGGGCCGCGTGCGGCATGAGTTTTCTGGGCCTGCGTCCGGTGGCGGAAATGCAATTCATCGATTTCATCGCCTGCTGTTTCAACCAGGTGACCAATTTCGTCGCCAAGTCGCACTACCTGTGGGGTGCGCCGGTGCCCATGGTCATCCGCGGACCTTCGGGCGGCGGCGTGCACGGCGGGCCGTTTCATTCCGCCAATCCGGAAATGTATTTCATGCATACGCCGGGGCTGAAGATCATTTATCCGTCGACGCCATCCGACGCCAAAGGATTGCTGAAGTCCGCCATCCGCGACAATAATCCGGTGCTCTTCTTCGAGCACAAATTTTTGTACCGGCGTATCAAGGAAGAAGTTCCCGCCGGAGACCACCTCGTGCCAATCGGCAAGGCCATTGTCCGGCGTGAGGGCGGCGACCTGACCATCATCAGCTACGCAGCCATGGCCCACACGGCCATGGAAGCCGCCGAGCAACTGGCGAAAGAGGGTATCAACGCGGAAGTAATCGATTTGCGCACGCTGCTTCCGCTCGATCGTGAGACCATTCTGGCTTCAGTGAAAAAGACCAACAAACTGCTCGTAGTGCACGAGGACACGCGCACCGGCGGGATCGCCGGAGAAATTGCCGCGCTTGTCTGTGAAGGCGCGTTTGAAGATCTCGATGGGCCCATCGCGCGGGTCACGGCCCTCGACACGCCGGTGCCTTACGCCCCGACGCTGGAAGAAAGGTTTCTGCCGAATACGGAAAAGGTTGTCGCGGCGGCGCGCGAATTGGCAAAATACTGAGGGAGGCGGGACAAGGTCCGACATGGGAAAAACCAAGGGCGTTAACAAGGCAGAGTTTGACGTTGGCACGGAAGTGCGCATTGCGGACCGCGAGTTCCTGGAGAACTTCATGGAGGCGGGCCAGTACCACAACGAGCTTGAACCCGAGCAACTCGAGCACGCAGGCCAGGTCGCCAAGGTAAAGGAAGTTTCGTTCTTTCACGGCGGCGACGAGATTTATACGCTCGCGGGCGTGCCGGGCGTGTGGCACGAGGAATGTCTTAGCGCCGTCTGAGTTTGGAATCCTGAGGAGAAGACCATGGCTGTTGACGTCATCATGCCGCAGATGGGCGAAAGCATTTTTGAAGGCACCATTACCAAGTGGCTGAAGAAGCCAGGCGACAAAATCGAGCGCGACGAGCCGCTCTTCGAGATCTCCACCGATAAAGTGGATGCGGAGATTCCGTCGCCGTCCGCCGGCGTGCTGAAAGAAATCAAGGTCAATGAAGGCCAGACCGTGCCGATACAAACCGTAGTGGCTGTGATTGATGCCGACGGCGCGGGCGCCGCAACGGCGGCCCAAGCGCCCGCTCAAGCTGCAGCAACGACGTCTGCTCCGCCCGTCCCGAAGGCCGAACCGCAAAAATCCGTTTCCGCTGCGGCTCCCGCTGCGGGTGCGCCGTTGACCTCGCAGAGGCCCGCAGGCGGCAACGGCGAAAAGGTACGCAGCTCGCCGCTCGTCCGTCGCATCGCGCGGGAGAATGACGTGGATCTAACGCAAGTCCCCGGCACAGGCGCCGGTGGACGCGTGAGCAAACGCGATATTTTGGCCGCCGTGGAAGGCGGCACGTCCTCAGGTAGCGCCGTTGCGGCCGCTCCTGCGCGAGCAGCGTCAGCCCCTCCTCCAGCAAGTGGAGGAGCTTCGGCCTCCGCTGTGCTCGAAAACGCCGTGCCGCGCGAAAAGATGTACTTCGGGCATTATCAGGTTCAGCCCATGTCCGTGATGCGCCAGCGGATCGCCGAGCACATGGTGCTTTCGAAGCACGTTTCGCCGCACGTGTATTCGGTGGACGAGGTAAACGTTTCGGGCATCGCCGCCGTGCGGGCGAAAATGAAAGCGAAGTTCGAGGAAGCTTCCGGTACCAAGCTCACCTTCATGCCCTTTTTCGTGCGCGCCGCGGTGGAAGGGCTGCGCGCGTTCCCCACGGTGAATGCTTCGGTGGACGGCACGAACATCGTGTTGCACCAGGAATGCAATATCGGGATTGCCGTGGCGCTCGATTGGGGCCTGATCGTTCCGGTGATCAAGAACGCCGAGGAAAAGAATTTTCTCGGAATTGCGCGGGCCATGAATGATCTGGCGGAGCGCGCGCGGGCGAAAAAGCTCAAGCCCGAGGAAGTGGCCGAGAGCACCTTCTCCATCACCAATCCCGGCGTTTTCGGCGGATTGTTTGGTTTACCGGTAATCAACCAACCCAACGTCGCCATACTGGGATTGGGGACCATCGAAAAGCGCCCGGTGGTGGTGGACGACGCCATCGCGATTCGCTCCATGGTTTACCTCACGCTGTCGTACGACCATCGCGTGGTGGACGGCGCCGTGGCCCACCAGTTCATGGGCAAGGTGAAACACACGCTCGAGAATTGGACGGAAAGTATTCTTTGAAGAGCTGTTCACAGTTGACAGTCAACAGTTTTCGCGCTGTTTATGGACGGAGCTTCTTACTGGTTTTGCGTTGACTGTCGACTATGAACTGTTAACTATCGACCTCGGTTCCCAGTCCGAAGCGTTTCAGCATCGGCCATGTCCACTCCTTCCTTTCCTCATCGCAATTGGGGCGAACCGCCCTGGCGCATTGATTTCACTCCATCTTCGCAGCGCGCCTCGGTTCCTGAAGTTCTGGATTTCGCCGTCATCGGCGGCGGTTTCACCGGACTCGCTGCGGCGGCGTGGCTGCGGCAAATGGCGCCCGATAAATCCGTGGCGGTTTTCGAAGCTGCGAAGATCGGCGCCGGGGCGAGCGGCCGCACCGGTGGCATCGCTTTGGGCGAGACCGCTGCAGGCGACCTGCCGGGCTTGGGAGACGTCCTGGCGGGCTTCACCGATATCCTCAGTCACCTCGGCGTCCATTGCGACCAGCAGTTGCATGGCGCCTGGGAGATCAGCCGCAAGAAAGCCGATGCTCTGCCGAGATCTCCCATCTGGTGGCAGGATTCCGGCACACTGCGTGTGGTGAAAGAAGTTCCGGGCGGAACAATCGACCCGGGAAAGCTTGTGGCCGGACTGGCCCGCGCTGCGGAAAGCCGGGGCGCGCTCATTCTGGAAGGACATGCGGTCGAACGGATCCGTTGGAGCGACCCGTTGGGGATCATGCTGAAGGGAGGGTCTTCGCGCTCTGCTGAGATCGCGGCGCGAAAAATTGTTTTGGCCACGAACGCTCTTTCCCTGGATCTGGTTGGCCTGGGCGACGGCATGCATCCGAGACTGACTCTGGCGGTCGCCACAAATCCCCTACGCGAGGAGCAGTTGCAAGCCATAGGCCTCGCCGGAAGAAAGCCGTTTTACACCGTGGACTTCCCCTATCTGTGGGGCCGCGTGCGCCACGATAATTCCGTCATCTTCGGCGCGGGGTTGGTGCAGTCGCCCGATTCGGACGATCTGGAGCAAGTTGATATTTCTGCGGAGGAGCCTGCGCGCACTTTTGCTTTGCTCGAGCGGCGCGTGCGCGGCCTGCATCCCGAACTCGCGCGAGTCGAGTTTACGCATCGCTGGGGTGGCCCCATCATGTTTCGGGACACCTGGACGCCCATCTTTGGCTGGCATCCGCGAAGCGAGAGAAAGAGGAACGCTATTCTAATTTGTGCCTATGCCGGACATGGCGTGGCGCTTTCGTCCTATCTCGGCCGCTGGGTCGCGGAGGCGTTACTCGGCGCGCGAGAGTTGCCGGAGTGGGGAGCAGTTCCAGTCTGAACGCTCGCCGGCGTCCGCAAATTCTGCTCTTACTCTACTGGATTCTTCTCCGTAGATCTTCTGCGAATTTCTCGGCGCGGTTGAGCGATACGGTGGAGATGTCGTAATCCTCGAAAAGCCGCATCACAAATTGATGCCGGGGATTATCCCGCGCGGGCTCAACCTCGGTGATAGCCGTGAACTCGCAAGTGCCGGCCTTCTTGCGGATCGATTCGGCGGTATAGGCCAGAACCTTGGCCTGCGAGGAATCGCGGCCGAGCGCCACGGCCTGCAAATAGCCGCGCACGCCGTTTCGATATCCGTAGTCGAGCCGTAGGGGATCGCCCGGCTGGGTGAACTCCTCCACACGGATGTTGCGTTCGAGCCGCGGGACCCGGTGGCGGAGGAAAATGTCATTCAGCCGGGCCTTGATCCACGCCCGGGTACTCTCGATGACGCTGCCGCGAGCCCGGGGCGGCGGAGCCACGTGATCGCGGTACAGCCGGTCCATCTCGGCGTCAAAATCCAGGGCCAGCAGACCCTTGGGCGAACTCAGCTGCAGGGCGTTCGATAGAGTTTGCTCCAGCTTTTCGAGGTAGGCCTCCACGCTCGCGGCGGGAGCGTGAAGCCGCGCGTCGAATTCCCCAGGCAGCGCGCGCAGCAGATTTTCGTCGGCGTTCGGATGCAGCCGGCGGACGCGCGCGAACTCGGATGTTTCTTCCATCACGCGCATGGCCCGGCGCCGGCCGCTGACTTCTTCGAGCAGCACTCCGACGTTCACCCATTCGTCGCGCAGAAGGTTCGGGGTGTAGCGCAAGACCCGGTAGCGCAGCGTGCGTCGCTCTTCTTCAGCCATATCTTATTCCCCCGTTGTGTCGAGGCCCATAAGAATTATTTCCAATTGGGAAAAGGTTGTAAAGACGACTTCCAGGCCGAAATCAAAAGCTCGCGGACAATTTTTCGCCGCCGCATGAGGTGCTCGAGCATTTTATAGAGCGCGTCGGAATCGCCGCCGTACCACTCCGGCGGAATCTCTTTCGCAATATCATCCAGAGCCGCCTCGGTGATCTTGGATTCGATGCGCGCAAGCCACTGTTCGAAAGCCTCCATGCCGCGCACTGATTCATACACTCGATGGCGCGCGTAGAGGCCGCGCAAAGGGGCGTCCGGAAAGCTCCAATCTTCGGCATTGAAGCAGAACCCCTGATCGATCATCTGCGCCTGGTAGTGCGTTTCGTCCTTGGCGCGAAAAAAAATGGCCTGGCGCCCGTTCGTATTGCACGTCCATTTGTCAAATACAAGCATCCCGCAGAAATCCGTGAGGTTCACCACCTCGCGGAGCTGTTCGTCCGGAAGAAAATCGTAAACTACAACTTGCGCCGGAGGTCCGGGATAGCGCGATCCAAATTGCAGGCCGGCCTTGCAGGGCGCCCGCCCGCGCCCCAGTTGCATTACAAGGTCGTCCGTATGCGCGATCAGCTCTTGGCGAACTTCCACCACCGCAGCTGCCGGCACGGGCAGCCCCATCCGCGCCGCTAGCCTCGTCCCAAGCAATTCGTTCGCCAGAATCCGCGTCCCCTGCGGATTATTCTGGAACTTCACCACGTAGTAAGCGTCTGGGTCCGCTGCCTTCGATTCGCAGCGCATCAGATGCGATTGCGCCCCGCCTCGCATCCTCCGGACCTGCTCAAGCACCAGCGCCATGGCCCGCGTATGCTATCTACCTAAACGGGTTTACGGCAACAAAAACATTTTCAAAGTGGAAAACAAGCCGAAGGTGTACTTCTTTGATACTGTGGAGCGTCGGTCAGCCTTGGTCCGAGATGGAACACCCCCACGGACCGGCGCCCTTACGTCAGGTAATATTCGAGGCAGGGGCGGAACGGCGAACCGCAAAAACGCACCATTCCGCAGCTCTTTGCACGTCGCCTACACGCCACGCCAAGCTTTTTCAGCGCTTTTTGCGCTTGCCGGCTTTTTTCTTTGGCCGGGATTTTTTCGCTTTGGCTTTCTTCTTCGGCTTCGCTTTGGCCTTCTTCTTGGGACGCGCCTTCGCCGCCTTCTTCCCTTTCCTCGCAGGTGCCGGCGCTGCCGCAGGAGCTTCTTCATCGCCCCCATCTTCCTCGACGACGATTTCCTCCACTTCCTCTACGATTCCTTCGGCGGGCCGTTCCCCCACTTCATCTTCCTCTTCCTCGTAGCGGGGCAGCTCGTCATCTTCCTCATCGTGCAGTTTGCCGTGGAACATGTGATCCCTCCTGGTCCCAGTTTTCCGGACGCGCTATTAGTCCTTCGGCGCTTATAAACGGAGTCTCGGAAGTTTGTCAAGCCGAAGGAATCAAAAAACTTGCGAATGAGAATATGGCTGCTGGAGAGGGGCTGGCGGCGCTGTCACAAATTGTTACCACCTGGCGCTAACACACAGAAAATGCTTTATTTAGACTCGGGGCAAGATCTTGTGCAATTCCGCCCTCAGCGTTGGACCCTTAAAACGTCTCCTGCCTTTAGCGTCCGGCTGGCGAGGAAAGGGTTGGCCTGCCGCAATGACGCTACAGTGGTTCCGTACTGCTGCGCGATGGCATACAGAGTTTCGCCCGGCTTCACGCGATGTTCCACCGATTGCGCGTCCGCCGCTTTCCTCGACACATCCTCCACCGCTCCGGCGCGATTCTGCGCCGATTTTGACTTTGCGTGCGAGGCCGCGTCGTCTTGCGCGCCACCGGCGTAGATGCGCAGCCGCGATCCGCGCGCAACGCTCGAGCCGCGAAGGTTGTTCCATTTCTTCAGCTGCGATACCGAGACATCGAAGCGCTCCGCGATCCCTTCGAGAGAATCGCCGCGCTGTACGCGATAACTCACCAAATGAACAACCGGCGGTGCTGTCGGCACGTTCAACAGGAAACCCGCCGGCATGCTGGCACGCGGCTCCAGATGATTCGCGCTCTCGATGGCCGTGACGCTCACGCGATAACGGCGGGCGACATCGGACAAGGTCTCGCCTTCCTCCATCGCATGCAGCCGCCAACTGGTCCACTTGTCCGCGGGGACCCGCTGAATATTCTCCTCGAATTTCGCCGCGGTTCCCGCCGGGACATTTAGCTCAAATTGCGAGTCATTCGGCGTCACGCCGCGCAGGAGCTGCGGATTGAGCGCGCGCAAATCGTCCAGGTCCGCGCCGGAAGCATCCGCCACCAGATGCAGATCAATCGAACGCCCGGGCCGCACCGTCTCCACTTGCGCCGGTTTTTCCGGATCGACCTCGACGCCATAGAGTGAAGGATCCTTGGCCACCAGCGCCAGCGCGATGATAATGGGCACGTAGTTCTGCGTCTGCTTCGGCAGCGCGTGAAGCCTCTGCAGGTCCCAGAAATCGGCGTAGCCCGTGCGCTCCACTGCTTTCACCACATTCATGGGGCCCGAGTTGTAAGCCGCCATCACCAGATACCAATCGCCGAACATATCGTAGAGGTCGCGCATGTGGCGCGCGGCCGCGCGCGTAGCCTTCTCCGGGTCGCTGCGTTCGTCCACCCAATATGTTCTTCCGAGGTCGTACTCCTCGCCGCGGAAGGGCATGAATTGCCAGAGCCCGCGCGCTCCCGCTCGTGAAACCGCCGACGGCTGGAACGCGGATTCTGCTTGCGCCAGATAGATCAAGTCTTGCGGCACACCTTCCTGCCTCAATACGCGGCGGATCATGTCGTTATAACGCCCCGCGCGCCCCAGGCCACGCTCCACCACGGCGCGTCCTTTCGTCGTCGAGAAGAAACTCAGATATTGCAGAACGGAATCGTTCACGGCCAGCGGCAGGTCGTGCGGCACTCGTATCAGCTCCTGTTCGGCTTTTACCGCGAGCTGAGGATCGCCTTTCGGCAGCGTCATGTCCGCCAGAGCATCAATCTGCGCTGGCGTACCCGTGCCGGCTTCGTCTTCTTGGGCATTGCTTTCCGCGTTCAGCTCGTAGGAATGCAGAGTTTCGCCAATCTGATCGAACAGGTCGGAGAGCCGCACGTCGAAATCCACTTGAAAGCCGCTGCGCAGAATCAGGTCCACCGCCTGATCGAAATCGACGCGAGCCTTGTCGAAGTCCCCGGCTTTGTATTTCTTCTGCCCTTCGAGGAAGCTTGCCTGTACTTTGGCTACCAGAACGTCAATGGCGGGTCGCGGATCGCCTTGCAACGGGACCAGATAATTTGGGTGTTCCGGGAAGGGTAGCGCCTCGTGTACGAACTCCGGCAAGGGCGCCGGTGTTGCCGCCGGTGGACGAACCTTGGCCTGTTTCGTGGATACCGTATCCTCGCAGCCCGAAATGAAGAGGGCGCCGGCCGCCAACAGGACCCAGGTTGTCGCGCGCTTTGTCATGCTCCGCTCTCTGAACCCCAAAGAACTTGCAGCCGTCGAAGGCGAGACGGATTGCTCCTCAGGGTTCTCGCCCAGAAAAATCCTACGAACTACTCGCGTTCCGGTCAATGGAACTTGCCCAACCCGGCGTTGACGATATCAGGACATTGAAAACAAACTATGATCGCAGGTCATACACCCGCGACACAGGGCACCAGCTCAGCCTTATACCACCAACTCTACTCACCTAGCCAGTTCTATGCCTTGTGTCGTAAAGTCCAAAGTCTGTAATTCTTACACCAGGGCCACTCCGAACCATCCCATATCAGCCACGTTTTCAGCAGCTTAGAGTGGCCGTGTCTGGAATAGTCCTTGCCCATTGAACACCGGCACCACCCTTCTGCGACGGCGCAGCTAAAAACCCAGGTTACCTCGGTCGGAGTAGAGCCATCGAACTAAATGGGAGAAGATAGGCAGTGAAACGATCTACATTAAGCTCAACTAAGCTCGCATCGCCAGCCGCTAGGGCGAAGCGCGCCCTTGCGGGAGCATCATTTTCGCTGATCGCCGCCTTTCTCCTGATGAGCCTGTCCGCGTCCCGGGCCTCCGCGGATGTTGGAGTCGTCCTGAACGAGACGCTTGATGTCAGCGTGGCGCGCATCACGGGCTCTGGCCACACGGCCGTGTACTTTTCGCGGATCTGTCCGGAGTCGCCCGTCAGGCTGCGCCTCTGCCGTCCCGGCGAAGAGGGCTCGGTCATGAGCAATTACATCAATCTGGGTGAGGACCAGCCGTTCGAATGGAACATCGTGCCGCTGAGCGTATACGTGTATGGCGTCCAGGATCCGCGGTACCGCCCCCTTTTCGGGTCGGAGAAGATCAAGGCCGCGCTCGAGGACCGATACCGGGACGGAATGTTGTCCGCTTATTGCACATCGCAAGGTTGCAAGACCAGCGACAAGTCTGAGTGGAGGGAAATGGCCGGCGCCGGGCTTTCCCGCAGCATGTATATCTTTGTCGTCGAAACCAGCGTGCAGCAGGATCTCGATCTAATCGAGAAATTCAACGCCCTCCCCAACGAAAATCACTTTAATGGAGTCACAAACAACTGCGCGGATTTCACCAAAGGTATCATCGACAGCTATTTTCCGCATTCCGCGCACCGCGATTACATCAACGACTTTGGAATGACCAGCCCCAAGGCTGTCGCGCGATCCTTCACGCACTATGCCGAAAGTCATCCGGAAGCGCGCTTCCGGGTTCTGCACTTTTCGCAGTTGCCCGGCACCATCAAACGGAGCAGCGAGGCTCACAGCGGCACCGAGCAGCTGTACCATTCGAAGAAACTTCTCGTCCCCATGGTGGTCTTCGCCGATCACGAACTCGTCGTGGCGGCCGCCGCCTATGCCCTGACCGGCCGCTTCAATCCCGAGCATGAGTTTGAAAAGCATCCGGCGGTTCAGGATGCTGCGACGGTGCAGGTGAGCCTCGCAATGTCTGAGAACGGCGGGGGAAGCTCCGATGAGTTCGACGCCATCGAGAGCCAGGACCGCGAGCAGATCGTCGGCTCTCCGGACGAGTGGAACGCGTATCGCACGGAATTTGACGCGATCGTCGCAGAAGCGGTCCGCGAAGAAATCATCCCGCGTCGCCGCTACCTCAAGAGCGTTTTCAAGCGCCTGGATGCCACACCCACGGCCGACGCAAATGGATCCATGTGGTTGGAAATCTCGGATGGCAGCGGACATTCCCGCGTGGGCCTCAGCGCCAACAACATTCTTGCCCCCGATTCGGATGCCAGGCTGGCTTACCAGTTGCTTCTCGCGCGCACTCAATACGTCCTGAAAAGCCCCAAACACAGCCGGGAGACCATGCTCGAATTCAAGGAAGATTGGGCGCTTTTGCAGTACGCTCGCACCAGATGTTTGGGCCCTCTCGCCGAATCTGCGGCGCCCGCCGCAACGGCCGCCCCGCAGGCAGCCGCGGCTAACTAGGTAATCTCCAGCTTTCCTCAGTCGCGCGTGCGCCTTCCTTCCCGCACTCGTTCCGCCGCGCAAGTTCTTCCGCGCAGCTGCCGGTTTTTGCTATCATGCATGCACTTGGTGCAGCAAATGCGTGCCGCGCTTATCGTTCTTCTCTCGTTCCTTTCGATCGCCGTCACTTTCGGGCAGAGTGACGCGGCACGGTTTGTAAATGCGCCGCCCCCTTCTGCTGCGCCGGTCATCGTTATCGGCTTCGTCGGCGGTTTCGTCAAACACGATAACTTCGTCCACAGCGGAGTGCAGCTCGCTGCGCACCTTCGCGAGGATTACACCATGGGTGTAGAGGCCGCAGTTTTCGAAAACCATCGCGGGGAGGACGCCCACCAGGACATCTTGCGACTGCTGGACGCGAACCATGATGGGACGTTATCTGCCGAAGAGAAAAGAAACGCCCGCATCATCATCTACGGGCATAGCTGGGGCGGATCGGAAACTGTCACGCTCGCGCGAAAACTGGAACGGGACGGCATCCCGGTGCTGCTCACCGTGCAGGTGGACAGTGTCGCGAAGCTTCACGAAGACGATTCCGTCATTCCCACAAACGTGGCGCAGGCTGCCAATTTTTATCAAGCCAACGGTTTGCTTCACGGCCAGCGGCAGATTCGCGCCGAGAATCCCGCGCACACTCAAATCCTGGGGAATTTCCGTTTTGATTACGACGCCAATCCCGTGCGCTGCGCCGGATACCCGTGGTTCGCCCGCGTGTTTGAAAATCCTCACATCGAAATCGAATGCGATCCCAGCGTTTTCCGGCGCGTCGAATCGCTGATTCGTTCGAAATTACCCGCCGAAAATCAGACCCTCTCGGCCAAGTAACTCGCTGCCGGCGGAAAAGCCTTCGGCCTACGCCAGCGCCTGGCGCAGATCCTCCAGCAAATCTTCGGGGTCTTCCAGGCCCACGGACACCCGCACGGTTCCAGGCTCCACTCCCGCGGCGCGCAGTTCCGCAAGCGACATATGGTAATGCGAACTATAAATAGGAAGCACGGCCAGCGACTCCACGCTTCCGAGGCTTGCTGCCAGCAGGATAATTCGAATGCGGTCGCAGAAACGGCGCGCCGCTGTCAATCCGCCCTTCAAATCGAATGCCAGCATGGCGCCGAAACCCTTCATCTGGCGTTTCGCCAGGGCGTGATCGGGATGCGATGCCAGGCCAGGATAATGCACGCGCGCGACCTTGGGATGTTTTTCCAGATATTTCGCCACGAGCAGTGCTGTCTGGCACTGGCGCTGCACGCGTATTTCGAGAGTTTTCATCCCGCGGATCAGCAAGAACGCCGCTTCTGGGTCCATGGACCCGCCGAGATTAATGATCATGTCGCGAACCCTTTCGATACGCGCCTTGCTCCCGGCCGCGGCCCCCGCGATCACGTCGGAGTGCCCGGCAAGATATTTCGTCGCGCTGTGCAGCACCAGATCGAAACCCATCTCGATGGGCTTCTGCAGCACCGGGCTCGCGAAAGTGTTGTCGATGAGCGTAATCAGGTCCCACTCTTTCGCGAATGCCACTGCTTTTTTCAAATCCACCAGGCGCAGAGTGGGATTGGTGGGCGTCTCGATATAGAGCACTTTCGTGCGCGGATTGACCAGCCGCTCGATTCCGGCCAGATCCGATTCCACGTGCCGCACCACGATGCCCAGCCTCGGAAAAACATCGCGCATCATCCGGTAGGTGCCGCCGTAGACCTGGCGTGTGGCGATTACTTCGTCGCCCGCCTTTAGCACGGAAAAAAGCGCGCTCGAAATCGCCGCCATGCCAGAAGCCGCCACGATGGCCGCTTCAGCGCCCTCGAGCGCCGCGAGTTTCTTTTCTGCAACCGTCAGAGTGGGATTGCCATAGCGCGTGTAGATGTAAGCCGGGCTTTTCCCTTCGGCCCAACGCTTCATTTCTTCCGTACTGGAGAACGTGAAGTTGGCCGTGCGCGCGATTTGCACGCCGACGGGCAAGCCCTGGCGAAATTTGTCTTCGCCTGCGTGAATGGCGAGCGTGGCATCGCCCGCTTGTTTGCGTTTCGCTTTTGGTTTCTTCATCGGGGAGCAGGATGGCGCAATTCGCCCGCGCGCCGCAAGCGCCAATTTGGTTGGGGCTGCCGGTCTCCCGCGAGCAGCAAAGCTTGGGGATCCTGCGAACGAACTGCTTGACGCAAATCTTTCAATAGAACAATATTGACATAATCATGAATGACCTAATCGTTCTCGGCATTCTCTTCGAGGGGCCCCAGCATGGCTATGCCCTCAAAAAACGAACCGGGCTCATTTTCGGCCACGCGGACATGCACAACAACCTCATCTATCCGTTGTTGCGGCGCTTCGTAGCGCAAGCTTGGGTTACGCGGCGCACAACGGCAGGACACCGCGGCCAGACCCGGCAAGTGTACTCGCTCACACTCCTCGGCCGGAACGCCCTGATCGAGCGACTCCGCAAATTCGGCGAGAGCGAAGCATCGTCCGCACAAGCATTTCGCTTGCGCGTGGGGTTCTTCGGGTTACTCGATCCAGAGGCTCGGGAACAGATCATCGCCAAGCGCGACGTGTTTCTAGCATCGCGGACGCGCAAACTTTCCGACCTGCAGAAAAGCATGGATCTCGAAATGTATGGTGCCGAAGTTGTGCGATTTATGCGCCTACAGATTCAAGTTGAAATCGCCTGGATCAGCCGCCTTCGCCGCCTAAAGACTTCGCGCCAGGGCAAAACCTCGAAACGCGCACGGAGGAAGTCCCGGTGAAACTCACTCCGGAAATCGTCGTTTACGCTTCCTGGATACTGTTTTGCTTGTATTGGTTCATTTCAGCTTTCGCCGCGAAGCGCACGGCAAAGAGGGAGCCATCCGGAGAGCGTCTGGTGCACGTTCTCTTCATGGCCGCCGGATACATCCTCCTTTTCAACCCGGATCCTCATTGGGGAGTGCTGAATGAGCGCTTCCTGCCGGAGATCGCGCCGATCGCGTGGTTCGGCGGCGCAGTCACTCTGGCCGGCGTGCTGTTTGCTGTGTGGGCGCGGAGGTCCATCGGAAAATTCTGGAGCGCCGCGGTAACCATCAAGGAAGGCCACCAGCTCGTTCGCTCCGGCCCTTACGCACATATTCGCCACCCAATTTACACCGGCCTTCTTACCGCTGTGGCCGGAACAACCCTCGAACTCGGCAGGTATCGCGCACTCGTCGCGCTCGTGATTTTCGTAATAGGCTTCAGCAGAAAGGCGAAGAAGGAGGAAGCATTTCTCGCGCACGAATTCGGCGAGTCGTTCGACGAGCACAAGCGCCACACTGGATTTTTCCTGCCGCGATTTTCCTGACGCTCGCGCCAAATCCCGCCTCCGGCTTGCGACCCCCCGCGTCCGGGTCATTCCAGGCCGCTCCCGGTTTTGCCTTTCATTCGCTGACGGATTCGCTCACACTCCGGGCCAAAATTTAGAAACCTGCCGGTTTTGTGCCAAGATGGAAGCATCGAGTCCTGGCCATTCTCGTTGCAATTTGCGGGCATTCGAGAGGAACTCACTGATGAAGAAAAAGGGCATGGGCGTGCTGATTCTGTCTTTAGCTACGCTCTTTCTCCCATCATGCGTATATTTCCGGCCCAGCGGGCCATGCTTCGGCGTGGGCTGTCCGGCTCACACACCGGGCGAAAGCGGCCAGTACAAGAAGGGTGAGGCGCCAAAGGCGCAGAATGCGAGTGCACAGCCCGCCGGCCAACCGGCTGCGAACTCCCAGGTCGCGAACGCTGCGAACGCTCCGCAGGTTGCCAACCCCCAGACCGCCACGCAGCAGTCCAAGCAAGGGAGATTTGCGGCCTTCCTGCGCCAGTCAAAAGAGCAGCTGAAAGCTTGGTTCTAAGAACTGCCGGACACGAATCCGCTGCTTCAAAATCTACGCCGTCGCGGCTTCCTCTTCTTCGCCCGTGTGATGGGGCTTGTGCGCGGCGATCACCTTCTCAGCAATCTCGTTCGGCACGAAATCGTAATGCGAGAACTCCATGGAATAGCTTCCGCGCCCTTGCGTCATGGAAATTAATTCATTCGCGTAACTCAGCATTTCCGAAAGAGGGACCTGCGCCTTCACCACCACGCTGGCCCCGCGCGTTTCGCTTCCACTAATTTTCCCGCGGCGGCCGCTCAGATGGCCCATCAAGTCGCCGGAATACTGGTCCGGCGCATAAACTTCGACGTGCATGATGGGCTCGAGCAGCGCAGGGCGCGCCTGCTTCATGGCCTCCTTGAACGCCAGCGAACCCGCGATCTTGAACGCCATGTCGCTCGAATCCACGTCGTGATACTTGCCATCGTAGAGGCTCACGCGAAAATCGGTGACCGGGAAGCCCGCCAGGAAGCCGCGCTCGGCTGAATCACGCACGCCCTTTTCGACGGACGGAATCCAGTTCTTCGGGATCGCCCCGCCGAAGACGTCGTCCACGAATTCGATTCCCTTGCCGCGCGGGAGTGGCTCCAGCTTGATGCGGCACAAACCAAATTGGCCGTGGCCTCCGGTTTGCTTCTTATGCTTGCCTTCCGCGTCGGCTTTGCCGCGAATCGTCTCGCGGTAAGGCACCTTCGGCGGATGGAGCTTCAATTCCACGTGATAACGCTTGCGCAGCTTGGCCACCACAACTTCGATGTGCTGCTGCCCGGCGCCGCTGAGCAGAAATTCCTTGGTCTGCGGGTCGCGCCCAAAACGCAGCGCAAGATCCTCTTCCAGGATCTTGTGAATGGCCACGCCGATGCGGTCTTCGTCGGCGCGCGTTTTCGGTTCGACCGCAAAAGTGATCGATGGCTCCGGGATACGCGCCGGCTTATAAAAAATAGCGGCGGCTTTGTCACCCAGCGTTTCGCCCGTGGTCGAGTCCTTGAGCTTGGCCACCGTGCCGATGTCGCCGGCGTGAAGATCATTTACCGCCGTGGCCGCTTTGCCCTGCATCACTTGAATGTGCTGCAGGCGCTCCTGCGAATTGCGGTTGAAATTGTTCAGCGTAGCGTCGTTCTTCAGCACCCCGGACATAACCTTGAAGTAGGTGATGCGTCCGGCAAAAGGGTCGGCCAGCGTCTTGAAGATGAAAAGGGTCACCGGCTCGGCATCGGAGATTTTGCGCTCGATGGTGTCGCCTTTGTGATCCGGCGTTTTGTGGCCGCTCGCTTTTCCTCGGACGCCGGGAGAAGGGAAAATCTCCGCCAGAAAGTTCAGGATCGCATCGCTGCCTATGTTGTGCAGCGCGGAACTCAGCAGAATGGGAAAAATGCGCTTGGCCAGTACTGCTTCGCGCAATCCTTTCTTCAGATCATCGACCGGCAGCGTGCCTTCGTCGAAAAACTCCTGCATCAAAGCGTCGTCGCCTTCGGCCACCATTTCCACCAGCGTTTCATGCGCGGCTTTGGCTTCTTCGGCCAGTTCCGCGGGGATTTCCTCGACTTTCGCTTTGCCGTCGCCATCCGGAGTGTAAATCAGGGCTTTCATCGAGATGAGGTCAACAACGCCCTTGAACCCTTTCTCCTGGCCGATGGGCAATTGAACCGGTACGGTGCCCCGTCCGAAGACGCGCTGGATCGAATCGAGCGAGCGTTCGAAGCTGGCAAGCTCGCGGTCCATCCAGTTCATCACGAAGGCGCGCGGCTGATCGTACTCCGTGGCGTAATCCCACACGCGCTCGGTCACCACTTGCACGCCCGCTGCGGCGTCCACCACGATCAATGAGGCGTCGGCGGCTACGAGTGAGGACTTTGTTTCATTGATGAACGTGGAATAGCCGGGCGTATCGAAGAAATTTATTTTTACTTTTTCCGGCTGGTTGGGAACCGCCCACTCGGCGTAAGCAAGGCCGGTGTTAATGGATATCTTGCGCGCGATCTCTTCTTCGTCCCAGTCCGTGGTGGTAGAGCCTTCGGCGACCTTTCCCAGTCGCGGCGTCATGCCCGCGGCGTAAAGCAACGACGACACGAGCTGGGTTTTCCCCGTATCGCCGTGGCCTACAATGCCCACGTTGCGTATCCATTCCGTGTTATAGGACTTCATTTTTCACCTCACATAACCAAGACCATTTGTGGAAGAAAGCTCGCCGGGCTAAAGGTGACCTCTGCGAACGCAGACGTCCGCGCAGGCATTTCGCGGAGAGAAATCCCGGACTCCAAAATCGCGGTGTGTAAGAAGACAAACATCACGGCGCCGCCCCCTGGCGGCTGCGCACATGATCCTGCAGCCCTTGGGCTCCGCTCGAGCGGCGCCTAAGGACCAGAACGGCGGGATGCTAGCACACGGGCAGCGTTTCGTACAACGGGAGGAAGAGCCTGGTCGCCTGGTAATCCCGGGGGGGCTACGTGCAGCCGATTCCAGGTCACTTCTTGGGAGAATCGCCGGACGCGGTCTGCGGCCAGACCGGGCTCGCGAGTTCGATGCGCCAGATGGCGCCGCCTTCGTACATCGGGCCCTCAGACTTCAGGAAGATGGGCGCATCGCCTCGAGCAATCCAGATGTGAGTGTCCGGGGGCTGCTTTCCGATAATCGGCGCTACCAATCCGGCCGCGCCGCCAATATCAACTTTCACGTCATATCGCATAGCTTTATGCTCGAAACCCGCGACCGAAAATGAGTCGTCGCCTTCCGGAGTGATGATGAGCTTTACCAAGCGGGGCTTGGGCGTGGCCACCAGCATCGAAAGCGTGGTTTTCTGCGTCTCATCGCGAATGTTTTTCATCAGGGTGAATACAATACCGTTGGCCGCGTCGGAGGTCAGTTTTACGCGTTCGGTTGTGGTCTTTTCCTTGCCGTCGTCATCGGTGTAATGGACCGTCACTTGGCCCGTAGAGCAGTTGGTCAGAACATCCATCGGGCGTTTGAAGGCCGGCCCTTTCTGGACCAGGTGATCGCTCAATAGCCGGAAAATCCCTCGCTGGGTGAAGATGGAGGTCTCTTCCAGGCTGGAGCCATCTTTGAAGCGGAAGGCCAGCTTGACGGTCACGCGGTCGCCTACGACACCTTGTGTAAGATCGCCCGCAGCTAACGTTTCGCCCTCGGCCGATTTCAACACCAGAAATCCGTGGAGCGAGCCCTCTTTGTATTTCACCGCTAGTTGATCTGCGGACAGTGGTACCGCATGAATCAGTGCGAGACAGAGCAGAAATCCAGCAAGACCGGACGCGCGCAAAATTTTCTTCACCTGTACAGGATACAGCGGAGACAACATCCGAGGGAACAGGGTTAGTCATGTATATCTCAGCGTAATTTAGTTTAGTGCTGGAAACGCGGCAGGCTAGGGAGCGATGCAGAAGGAGGCGTCGGCCTGGACGTAGCCGAAAGCCATCCGCGGAGTATTGAAGGCGACTGCGGGACGCCCTTCGTTGTCGAGGAGGATCAGGCCTCCCGTTGTATGTGCGCGCAGAGCGAGCTTGCGGACGCAGGCGTCGGCGACAGCCTGGGCCAGCGAAAGCGGCCCGCGCTTTTTGCGATGCGGGACAAGAACGCGCTGGTCGTGCAGAAGATCCGTAGCCATTTTAGCCATCACAATTTTCATGATGCCTTCGCCGTGTCCGGTGCAGGACACGCCGCCGGCTTCGCAATCGGCGTAGCATCCGCAACCAATCAGCGGGGAATCCCCGACGCGGCCGGGAAATTTGCAGCAGGTACCGCCCGTGGACGTTCCGGCGACGAGATGGCCGTGCTGGTCGAGCGCGACGGCGCCCACGGTGCCCTGATCGTGGCCGACGTGGTGCTCGGCGGCGTGCGAGTCCTCCAGGCAGCGGCGCCAGGCCGCTCGCTCTCCGTCGGTAACGAGCTCTTCCGCCGAACACAGAGGGATGCCGTTCTCCGACGCAAATTTTTCCGCGCCGGCCCCCACCAGCATCATGTGCTCGCTTTTTTCGAGCACCAGCCGCGCGAGGCGAACCGGATTGCGGACGCGTTCGACAGCCGCAACAGCGCCTGCTTTCAGCGTGCCGCCGTCCATGATAATCGCGTCGAGCTGAACGCGCCCGTCGCGATTCAGATGCGAGCCGATGCCTGCATCGAACGTGGCATCGTCTTCGAGGATGACGATAGCGGCTTCCACCGCATCCATCGCCGCTCCGCCGCTGGACAGGATTTTCCAAGCGGCAGTCAGCGCACGATGGATTCCGGCGCGGCAATCTTCCAGCGCTTCATCGGGAATGTTCCACGCGCCGCCGTGGATAATGAGAGAGGGTTTCAAGGTTAGCGAGACCGTCGCAGAAGATGATACCGCATGGTGCGAATCGTGAAACGAGGAAGGAAGCAAATGTGCCCAAGGATGTTACTCGCGAGCAGCAAATCTTCGGCTCGATCAGCCGCCCCGTCTGGCCGAACGAGTCAAAATGGATGAGCTTCCATGCGTTTGGATGGACGCCGCAGCAGTTGGGTGAAGTTGCGGCCTTCCGGTAGCCGGGTTCGCGGTGGGCGCTTCGGTCGGCAGCGCTGGTTGCCCCGCTTTGGTTTGATTCCAGGTGTGCAGGATTCGATGGACCACGGTGATGTTCGGTCCGATCGCTAGTATCCAAAGTACGGGCGGCATACGGTTCGCCACCGCGCCGAGAATCATCAGGACCAAACGCTCGGGCCTATCCCAGAAACCAACTTCGGACTTGGGCACCAGCGATTCGGCGCGCGCCTTGGCATAGCTGACCATCACCGAGCCGGCCATTGCTGCGCCAACCAGCACTGCGTACATAAAACGATTGACCCGCGCATAGTAAACCAGCAGGCCGAGGAAAAGAATCAAGTCTGCATAGCGATCGAGGATGGAATCGAGGAAGCCGCCGAACAACGTCACGCGATGCTGCCGCCTGGCTACCGGGCCATCCAGCAGATCGCACACGCCTGCCAGAATCATCATGCCGCCGGCCGCGGCAAAACGTCCCGCGGCAAATAGAATCCCAGCCCAAAGATTCAGAACGAGTGCCGACCAGGTTATGACGTTCGGAGGGATTCCCGTGGGAGCCAGCAGCGCCGCCAGCCGGTCGGTAGGCCAAGTAAGGAGCCGGCCGATGGTGCGCGTCAGCATGGATGTAAGACCACCGTGCTATTCCTCATCGTAAATCGTTGACAAGCGCACCACTTCGTACTCCCGCGTGCCTGCGGGAGTGATCACCGTCACCTCATCTCCAGGCTTCTTTCCCAGCAATGCCTTGCCGATGGGCGAACTCGTTGAAATCAGGCCCTTCGAAACGTCGGCTTCCTCAACAGTTACCAGTTTGTACTCGATTTCAGTGGACTTAGCAACGTCCAGAACCACGATACGTGATCCATACGCCGCACGGTCTTTCGGCAGGTTGGTCAAGTTCATCATGGAAATGTCCGCCATGCGCTGATGCAGCTGGCCCAGGCGGGCGGAGACGTAGGACTGGCGCTCTTTGGCGTACTTGTACTCCGCGTTCTCCGAGAGGTCGCCGTGTGCGCGGGCTACCTTAATTTCCTTGGGCAGCTCGTCATGCAGCTCGTGCTCGAGCGCGGCGATCTCGTCTTTCAACTTTTTCTTAATTTTCTCCGCAAGATCGGTCATTTTTGAGTTGAGGCGTTTGGGCAAGGGTCTCGAAAACTCCTGAGTGCCCGTAAGCTGATACCAACGGTTACTCCAGGATTATAGAGGAATTGCGCGCAATACCGCAAATCACGGGCTTCCACACGAGATTTAGCAGATGCCTCATTCCAATAGCTGCCCGGTTCAGGCAATATACCCTGCGCAAACGGGAGGCAGCAATGATTCGCACCACCGCCATCGCAACGCTTTGTTCCTTGGGACTTTCCTTCGCCGCCATCGGAAACAGCGTTGTTGCCGACGAGTCGCAACTGGCAGGCTTCACGGCGGAATCGTCACGGACCGAACGTCAATGGGAGGAGAAGTTTCGCGCCACACCCGATCCCGCAAATCTTCGCGCCTACATGCAGCGCCTCTCCGCGCGCCCGCACAATGTCGGCTCGCCCTACGACAAAGACAACGCCGAATGGATCCTGTCGAAGTTCAAGGAATTCGGTCTCGACGCGCACATCGAATCCTTCAGCGTACTTTACCCCACGCCGAAAGAACGCCTGGTCGAACTGGTCGAGGGCGGCCCGCATTTTGTGGCCAAGCTTCAAGAGCCCGCCGTGCCGGAAGACCCCACCTCCAATCAGCAATCCGAGCAGCTCCCCACTTATAACGCGTATTCGATTGATGGCGACGTGACCGGTCCGCTGGTGTACGTGAATTATGGAATTCCCGAGGACTACAAAACCCTCGACCGCCACGGCATCTCGGTGAAGGGTGCCATCGTCATCGCGCGTTACGGCCATTCCTGGCGCGGAATTAAGCCTAAGGTGGCCGCCGAGCACGGCGCGCTGGGCTGCATCCTTTACTCCGATCCGCGCGATGACGGCTATTCTCCCGGCCAAACTTTTCCCGCCGGAGCGTATCGCCCGAAAGATGGCGTGCAGCGCGGCAGCGTGCAAGACAGCACCGAATTCATGGGCGATCCGCTCACGCCCAACGTGGGCGCCACCCCCGAGGCCAAGCGCCTCGACATTAAGGACGCTCCCACGCTGACGAAAATCCCGGTGCAGCCGATTTCGTACGCCGATGCCCAGCCTTTGCTCGCAGCCATCGCCGGCCCGGCGGCGCCACCGGAATGGCGCGGCGGCCTTCCGCTGACATACCGGCTTGGCCCCGGCCCGGCGAAGGTTCACTTGAAAGTTTTTTCGAACTGGGACATGAAGCCGCTCTACGACGTGATTGCGAAAATTCCCGGCGCGCAGTATCCCGACGAATGGGTGATTCGCGGCAACCACCACGACGCCTGGGTGAACGGCGCGGAGGATCCCATCTCTGGCCAGGTGGCCTTGATGGAAGAGGCGCGCTCACTTGGCGCCCTGGTGAAAGCTGGCTGGAAGCCGAAGCGCACCATCATTTATTGTGCCTGGGACGGCGAGGAGCCCGGCCTGCTCGGCTCCGTGGAATGGGGTGAAACGCATCAGGACGAACTCCGCAACAAAGCCGTCGCCTATATCAATTCCGATAGCAACGGCCGCGGTTTCCTGGGCGCCGAGGGTTCGCACACGCTCGAAAAGCTGGTGAATAGCGTGGCGCGCGACGTGCCGGACCCCGAAACCAAACTCACCGTCTGGAAGCGCTGGCAACTTAGCGAAATCAGCGACGCGAAATCAGACGAAGATCGCCGGGAATTGCGCGACCGCCCGGATCTCCGCATCGGCATCTCGGGCGGAGGCTCCGATCACGCCGGGTTCCAGAATTTCCTCGGCATCGCGGTGCTCGATCTCTCCTTCGGCGGGGAGGACGGCGGCGGCATCTATCATTCCATCTACGATGACTTCTACTGGTACACGCACTTCAGCGACACCGATTTCGTCTATGGCCGCGCGCTATCGCAGGTCGCCGGTACCACGATGATGCGGCTGGCCGATGCCGATCTTCTGCCATTCGACTTCACCGATTTCGCCGACACGGTGCAGACCTACGTGACCGGACTTCAAAAGTTTTCCGCCAAGATGCGCGACGAAACCACCGAGCGCAATCTGGAAATCGAGGAGGGAGTCTTCGCTGCCAATGCCGATCCCAAGGAAACCTACGTTCCTCCGGCCAAGGAAGAAGTCCCCCCGCATCTGAATTTCTCTCCGCTGCAGAACGCCGCGGACGCGCTCACTCACAGCGCGCAGGAATATCAAAAAGCCCTCGCGCACGCCATGGAAAATGGAGGGGCCGCGCTGGCTTCCTCGTCCATCGCAGAAGTGAACCGGATGCTCATCGAAAGCGAGCGCAAACTCACCAATCCCGCGGGCCTGCCCGGCCGCGCCTGGTACAAGCACCAGATTTACGCGCCAGGCGTTTACACCGGATACGAAGCGAAGGCCATCCCTGCTGTACAAGAGGCCATCGAACAAAAGAAATGGAAGCTCGCTGAAGACTCCATCGCACGCGCTGCCGCCGCCCTGCAGGACGAAGCCACGCTCGTATCGGCCGCTGCCGCAAAACTCTCCACCGTGGCGAAGTGAGGGCTAAACAGGGCGTTCTGCGGCAAAGATAAACTCAGAAGGAAGCGGGCAGGCGATCAGAGAAATTTCATCAGGGCGTCAGTGGTCTCTTTGGGCTTTTCTTCCATCACCCAATGCCCGCAATCTTTGAGTACGATCATGGTGGCATTCGTAGCGACAATCTTCATTTGCTCGCCTAACAAAGTTCCGTTGGCTTTCTCCCCGCCGATCGCGAGGACCGGCATGGTCAACTTCGTCCGGGACAATTCCGCGAAGTCTTTGGCCGCTTGCTGGAAGGAGACGAAATAGGCCCAACCCGCCCGCATTCTTCCGGGACGCGCATAGGCTGCCGTATATGCCGCGCGATCGGCTTCCGCTAACGAGTGCATTTTGTCCGCGGCGAAGTCATTCCAGAAATAATCGAAATAGGTCCGCTCGCGCCCGCGTACGAGCGCTTCTGGAGTCGGCCCGTTAAACCGGAAATGCCAGATTCCCGGATTGTTGTACACGCTCTCCCATCCGGCCACGCCGGGAAGGAACGCATCCATCACCACGAGCTTTTCCGTTTCCGCGGGAAACTGCGCCGCGTATGCGTAGGCCACCATCAAGCCGATGTCGTGCCCGACCACTCTCGCTTTCTCCACGCCCAGCGACTTGGCGAGCGCGTGAATGCGTATGGCCGCGGATTTCATGTCCAGGCCGTCCGCGGGGATCTCCGACTCGCCAATCCCGGGCAGGTCCGGCGCGATTACGGTAAATTTGTCGGCGAGAAGAGGAATGATCGGGCGCCACATCCGCGAGGTCTGCGTGTAGCCGTGCAGCAGGATCACCGCCGGACCTTGGCCCGCGGTCAGATAATGCAGCTTGATGCCGTTCAGCTCCGCAGTTTTTGAAACGATGGTCTGGGGGCCTGCGATGGTTGCTGCGGTGGAAATTGGCGAAGGAGAGGAAAAAAGGCTCAGCAAGGCCAATCCGAACAACACCGCCAAGTACCGTTTCATCGGATTTCCTTTATGATCTCGCGCCCTGCGTGGGCCTTGCCGTTCCTTTCACAAAGCAAGAGTCGCAGACCCTGGTGCCGTCCTTCAGCGTGAAGTCCACGCGGCGAGTCGGGTCAATCTCCGCTCCGCACTTTCCGCATCTCTCTTCGATCGGCTCCGTCATGCGTATCTCCCAAGGTACGCAGACATTGTACTTCATCACCAGCGCATAGAAGAATTCGACGAAACATTCGCGTTTCGCCTTCGCTTCTTATTTGCTGATTTCCAGGCCAATCACTTCGCCGCTGACGATAATCTCCACGCGCCGGTTCAGCTTTCGTCCCGCCGGCGTGCTATTGTCTGCGATGGGGTCAGCGTCCCCAAATCCTTCGGCGGTGATGCCGTCGGGCAATAACCCCTGCGCGATCAGGAACTGCCTCACCGTATCCGCGCGTTGCTGCGAAAGCTTCATGTTGAATTCCGCCGTGCCGGAACTGTCCGTGTAGCCCTCGATGGCCAGGTTCAGGCCCGGATGCGCCTGAATGATGCCCGAAAGCTTGGCTAACTTCAGTTTTGCATCCGAGCTCAGCGCGTACTTGCCGAGCTCGAACAGTACGTCGGCCATGTTCACCACCAGGCCGCGCGGCGTATCGGTGGTCTGCAGGACGGCGTTCAACTGCGCCAGCAGTTGCGCGCGCAATGCTTCCGTGGCCGCCCGGGCTCGTGCGGCTTCTTCCCGCGCCGCTTGTTCCTTGGCTTGCAATGCCGCTTGTTCTGCCGCCGCCCTTGCCGCGGCCGCGTCCGCCGCGGCCCTGGCCTCCGCCGACTGCGCCGCTGCCTCCGCTTTCATCTGCGCTTCTTTCGCGGCAGCTTCCGCCTTCATCTGCGCTTCCTTCGCCGCGGTCAACTCCGCCTGGCGCTGCGCTTCCGCTGCGGCCTGCGCGTCGGCTTCTGCTTTGGCCTTGGCCGCCGCCACGGCCGCCGCCGCATCCTTTTCCCTCTGGATGCGCTCCGCCTCCTGTTGCTGCGCCGCCAGGGCCCGGGCATCCTCCGCAAACTGGATCGTTTGCCGCGCTGCGGAGATGATTTGATTTTTTCCGGCCTTGCGCCCGAGCGCCTCCTCCGCGGACTCCAAGCTCGACCGCGCCTTGGTATAAATCTCCGGCGCGAATTGTTCGGCGCCGCGCGATCTCGCGATGTCCACAGCGTTGCGCGCTTCGTATATGGCCAGCGGCACTTTTTTCAAGTCCGGTATCAGCGCGAGCGGATTTCCCAGCTTGGAATACTCGCTGCGCTTCATCAGCTTGTAACTGTTGTCCGGATAAATCCTGCCCTTGGTGTCTTTGAGCGCCTGGTTGGCCAGAACCACGAGTTCGCTGGGAATGCGCACGGCGTAATACGGCTCAGCCGTCACGATCAAGGCAAAAGTCTGCGACTGCGCTTTCGCCGCCAGCTTGCCTTCTCCGTTCTTATCGATGGGAACTTCTCCGAGATTTGTGCTCGTGCCGTCCGGCGTGACCGTCCACAGCACGTAGGTCAAAAATTCCGCCCCGAGCGCGGTCGGTTGCGGCATCCCCGACACTTCCAGCTCGATCGTGGTCCCTCCCAGCCTGGCCGTCACCTTGGCGTCGCCGCTCGCTTGTGTAGACGCGGGCGTGCCCACCATGCTGACCATGGTGCTGCCCGCGCCGATGGTGTAGCCAATCGCCGCCACCGTCCCGCTGATCACGTTCGCAGACGGTTCCGGCTGCTCCTTGGTCTGCGCCGCGCAAATTGCCGGCACCAAAGCCGCACACACCAGCGCCAGAAGCATTTTCCGATTCTGTTTCATTATTCTTCTCCGCGAGCGGAAATTCGCCTTCAATTCTCTTCCGCGCAGAACGATACGTCCCCCGCTGTTTCGTGTCAACCTCGCCTCGCGCGGGCTGCGGCGGGCTAACCACTAAGCAGGAGAATGCCTTAGTCGTTCCATCGCGCTTAAGGGATGCCTTTCGGGCCTTGTCAACGGGAAGGAGGCAGCTCCACCGCGTCCACGATA
>Ga0302307_10000443_pt1 | contig 28596 bp, 34 predicted proteins | sample III_Palsa_E3_2_FD_200530 | JGI IMG/M metagenome (GOLD analysis project Ga0302307, IMG submission 200530) | Peat permafrost microbial communities from Stordalen Mire near Abisko, Sweden - III_Palsa_E3_2 | ecosystem: Environmental > Terrestrial > Soil > Palsa > Peat permafrost | place: Sweden... | reverse complement strand
TGGCTGCGGCGATGACCGCCTTAGTAAAGATACAGGCTGATACCCGTAACTCTGAAAACGAAGTAGTTAAAAAGATATTAGGCCGTGTTGATGTAGCACAGGTTACACTCGATGAGTTTAAGGCTGTTGCTGTAGCGCCAAGCAGTTATGTAATAGCTGGGCAGCAATATAAAGCAGAGATCTATTTAACTGCTTATGATTCACATTCAAACCCAACAATCACTATTGGAGGTTCGTCAATACCGACAGCAAATGGTGTAGGTACATATACTACAACCGCCAGCGGTGAAGGTATGCATACCTGGACAGGAAATTTAAGTGTTAAACAGGTTGATGGGCCGCCAAAAACTTATACAGTTACTGGTCAGTACATGGTTGCAAAACCGTCGGCAGTGGTATCACCTGATAAAATGAATGTATTATACATTGGTGTACCTAATCCGGTTACCGTATCGGCTCCGGGTGTACCAACCAGCAGCTTAAAATTAAGCATGAATGGTGGTTCATTAAGCGGTGGTGGCGAAGGTCATTATACAGCTAAAGTTAGCAGTATTGGTACGGCTAAAATTACTGTTACAGGTGATAAAGGCATGGTTTTAGGAACATCGGAATTTCGTGTTAAACGTATTCCTGATCCTAAACCACAATTTGCCGGCAAAAGTGGAGGTACTACCAGTGCGGCTAACATCCGCGCACAGGATAGGGTATTTGCCAAGCTTGATAATTTTGATTTTGATGCTAAATTTAGTGTAACAAGGTTCACTTTACTCATAGTTAAACCACGCCAGGATGCTATTATATTATCAGGCAGCGGCGATCAGTTAACCGGCGCTATGCGTTCGGCAATGAGTTCAGTTTCGCCTGGTACAACTATTGTATTTAAAGATATTGTTGCAGTTGGCCCTGATGGTTCGCCGCGCGGCCTTGATCCAATTGTGATAAGTGCAAATTAATTGAGGGATTATGAAAACAAAAATTTTGGTTATTGTACTTTGTTTTGCTTGTACTGCCTCCTTTGCTCAAACAAAGAAGAAAAAAAGGACAACAAAAAAAGCGACAACAACACAAGCACCTGCACCCACTAGTACAGCATTAAGTGCGCAACCTGTTGATACCACTAAAACACCTGTGGTAACAAAGCCTTTTGACAGGCCGCTTGATGGTTATTATAAAAAAGCAGACATTATGAATGCGAGGGTAACTCCTTACCCAAGCTTGCGTGAGGCTGATGTGGCTTATTCAAAACGTGTATGGCGCGAGATCGACCTGCGCGAAAAGATGAATCAGTACCTGGCATCGCCAAAACAACGCCTTATTGATATCATAATGAACGCTATTGCTAATGGTGAGTTAACTGCCTATGATGCAAGCCCTGATCCGAAAAATGACCCGGACGGTGATAGCTTTGCACACCCGCTAACACCTGCACAGGCACGCAGCAAAATGGCTGATAGCACCGTTGTTGACAAGTTTGATAAAGACGGTAATAAAATAAGCTCGGTATTAACTGCCGGTGAGTTTAATCCGGATAGCGTTGTGAAATTCCGCATAAAAGAAGACTGGATATTTGACAGGCAGCGTTCTGTTTTTGAGCCGCGTATAATTGGTATAGCACCAATGATAAAACCAAAAGCGGGTAGCCTTGATATTGATTATCAGCCTGCGTTCTGGATCTATTTCCCTGATGCGCGCCCGATCTTCGCTACTAAAGAAGTAGTGAACAAAAACAGCGATGCAACAGGTTTAAGCTTTGATGATGCTTTTATGAAACGAATCTTCACTAGCTATATCGTAAAAGAATCAAATGATAAAGATGAACGTATAAAGGATTACGCTCAGGGCATAGACAAACTCTACGAATCTGAAAAAATTAAAAAGTCTTTGATGGACTGGGAACTTAATCTGTGGCAGTATTAGTCAGAGATTAGAGAACGAAGGTTAGAGATTAGTAATAAAAAAGAGTCTTTTCGAATATTCGTAAAGGCTCTTTTTTGTTAATGGAAATATCCTTATTATAAGGCTGCTTAGTTTTATATTTGTATAGTTTATAAACTGATCCACTATGGAATTTGGCAGAGTAACACCGGGGGAATTGGAGGGGGTAGATTTTACATTGCCACCCGATCCTGAATTAACTATACGAACGCTTAAAGCCGCGAAAAACGATAAGCCTTTACAAGTACACGTTGGCTGCGCCAAATGGGGGCGTAAGGAATGGCTGGGTAAAATATATCCGCTTAAAACCAAAGAGGCAAATTTTTTAGATGAATACGTAAAGCATTTTGATTGTATTGAGCTTAATGCCACTTTCTACAATGTTTATGGACCTGATACGATAAAAAAATGGAAGGACAAAGCCGATGCTAATCCTGATTTTAAATTTTGCCCTAAGTTTTCGCAGAGTATAACCCATATACGTCGCCTCAAAAATGCTGATGATATAACCACTGCCTATTATGAAGGTGTTGTAGCCTTTGGCGATAAGCTGGGCCCCTTATTTTTGCAATTGAGCGATAATTACACCCCAAAAAGTTTTCCTGAGCTTAAAACGTATCTGGAGGGCTTGCCAACGGATGTACCCGTATTTGTTGAACTAAGACACAAGGAGTGGTTTAGCATTCCCGAAAATAGTGACAGAGTATTTGAACTTTTCCATAAGTTAAATATTGGCGCAGTAATAACCGATGCAAGTGGCCGCCGCGATGTGGTACACATGAATTTGCCCACGGCACATGCCTTTATCCGCTTTGTAGGCAACAGTTTGCACCCTACAGATTATGCCCGTGTTGATGAATGGGTTGACCGCATACAACACTGGCAAACAATGGGGCTGCAATCAGTTTGGTTTTTTATGCACCAGCACGATGAACGCTACTCGCCAGAATTAGCCGATTATGTAGTCGAAAAGCTGAATAAAAAATTGGGCCTGCAATTACAACGCCCAAAATTTATTGATAGGGACAAGGGGTTGTTTGACTAATGAACCAGGATTAAACGAATTATAAGGATTCACACGAGTAAACGATTTATAGGATTGACTTGACGATAGACAATAAATCCTGGTTCTCCTATTGTGCTACCAGCCCCGATATTATATTTATACTTAAAGCCACAATAGCGGTATTAAATGCAAATGATATAATGCCATGCAGCAGGCAAAGGCGGCGGATAGTTCTGTCAGTGATCTGTACGTCTGATACCTGGAAGGTCATACCAACTACAAATCCGAAGTAAACAAAATCAAGGTAATCAGGCTCCTTTGTATCGGGGAATTCCAAACCGCCAACAGGTATTTTCTTGCCATCGTCGGTATCGGTATCATAAAATAAATGTGCATAGCGTAATGAAAAAATGGTGTGCACCAGCCACCATGATACTGCTACTGCCGATATTGCAAGTAATATATGTGCATTTCTGATATCTTCTGAAAGCCCCTTCGTTGATTTTAACAGATATATCATAGCGGCTAAACTTACTACTGATGCCGTAATAATAAATACGAACAAGAAAGTACGGCTTGAATCCTGCAGTTTGGCTATTTTCCTAACCTCGCGCGGGTGGGTTGAAAAAATGATGATCCAGTTAAGTAATATTATAGTTAATGCGCAACCTATCCAGACGGCTAAAGCTAACTCAGGCGGGGTTAGGGATTTTCGAAAACATAAAAAGACAATGAAGGCAACAACTAACGATATCATCAAACGATAATGTGCATCTAACCGAAAAAATATTCCTAAACCCGATTTTAAAGTATTTCCCATAATTGTATTAATCCTCTTCAAAAATTTCAATAACACGGCCAACCTGTCCGTCATCAAGCCTAACCTTAATACCGCGTGAGTGATAAGCAGAACTGGTTAACAAGTCTTTTACTATCCCACGCGTTCTTTTGCCTGATCGCTGATCCTTTTTTAGGATGATCTCAACTTCAAGTCCGGGATAAATATCGCTTCTGTTCTGGCCGTTCATATTATGCTGTAAACCTCAAATCTATAACAGATTATTTATAAACAATGCATTTATTATGATTTATGATAAACCATTTATTTGCTATTCTCCGCTCGAAGTATGATCCACTACTATCTTCCAATCGCCATCAATTTTCCGGAACCATAAAGTAAAATATCCGCCTAAAGTATCTTTTTCACGGTCTAAATGCCATTTGCCAAGCATAAATGCGTTTTCATTATCAAGTAATTGTAGTTTGATAACCCTAAAGGTGAGCTGCCCCATTGCAGCCTTGCCCGGATAGCGTTTTTTATAATTATCGAGTGTAGTTTGCCATCCATAAACAGGTGCGCCTTTACCCACAAAAGTTAACGAATCTGATTTCCAGTAACCTTGCATAAAACCGTCAACATCGCCCTTGTTCCAGGCTGTTTGTTGGGATGCTAAAACGTTAAGTATGGCCTGCCTGTCTTGAGCAAAAAGGTTAGAGCAGACAATAAACAGCAGGAGGGTGAGGGCATATTTTTTCATATTCGGAACAGAATTAGTATATTAAGCAGATGATATGATAAAAATGCTAAAAATAGCTGAGTTCTTTCAATTATATTCAATTCTATAGTTCAATCCTTAAAATCTTAAAAATCCATTGATCGTGTTCTATCTTTGCAGCCGGATATGAAAAAAGTATTATGCTTTGGCGAAGTTTTGTGGGATGCCTTTGGCGATGAAAAAATGGCCGGTGGCGCACCAATGAACGTAGCTGCTCACCTGGCTCAGCAAAAGGTGGATGTAGCTTTTGCCAGCAGGGTAGGGATGGATAGCTCCGGAAGGCAATTGATCTCTTTTTTAAAAGAGAATGGTTTATACTCCCAACTGATACAGGAAGACGAAGTATTAAAAACCTGCGAAGTTACCGTACAGATGGATGAAAATAATCAGCCAACTTATATTATACCTCAGCCGGTTTCGTGGGATAACATCCAAACAACTGATGCCCTTACCGAAAGTGCTGTAGATGCCTCAACTATTGTTTTTGGCAGCCTGGCTTGCCGTACTGATACTACACGTAATACTTTATTGAATTTACTGGATGAAACCAAAGCATTAAGAATATTTGATGTAAACCTGCGTGCGCCGCATTATACGCTATCAACTATTGAGAATTTGGCAGCCCGTGCCACAGTAGTAAAAATGAATGAAGAGGAAGCAGGCCTGCTGATAGGCGGAGGCAATGCGCCATTAAAAGATAAAATAGCCGAATTTCGTGCAAAATACCATCCACAAACCATATGTGTAACCCGTGAACACCCGGGCTTTAAGGTACAGGTTGTTGATACTGTAGGTGCCGGCGATGCGTTTTTAGCCACATTTATTGCCGGTATTATAGCAAAACAACCTATGCAGCAGGTATTGGAAAATGCATGTGCTATTGGTGCATTCGTAACCAGTAAACGGGGTGCCAACCCGGTTTATGATTTGAATGAAATAAATGCAATAAAACGAGGCTAAATGCCCTTAATATTAACGAATTGATATTTTAATATTAATAACAAATACTTCATTTGGTTAAAGAATTTATTGAAATTTATTGAAATTGTTGTTATCTTTATATGCTTGTAAGCTAGTGTTTTAATAAATAAATAATCGCATTGTTATGGCCCCAATAATAATGGAAAGAAAAAAATGTAAAAAATGTAACAAAGGTAGATTATATACCCGTGTACAACGCGGTCTTATCGTGCGATCATTATTATTTTGGTTGCCCATTAAAAGGTATAGATGCGATAGTTGTAACAGGACAAGCTACATATATGGTTCGGTACTAATGCCGGCTGAAAAACCTGACCCGCAGGTATAGTAAATTCTTATTTTGTGTTAGCAGGTTATTGTGATCTTGTCTGGCAATATATATTACTCATAGTTTCTATCCAATTTAAAGGATACCGCCTGCCAATCCGCGGGCGGATCTTGCTTTTTTCATCGATTTATTATCAGGGTTTATGCCTTTTGTCATGGTTACCTAACAATTCGCTTTAAAAAGCAATCCGGTAAAACTTTTAAAGAAAATTATCCGTTATTTTATATCAGAAAGGTACAATATGCGTGGTTTTGGATTTTCCAAGTTTAAGCCCAATGAGATCCCTAAAGGTGGATTTGATGAATTACTGAAATTATTTCTGGAATTGCTCAACTATACCTCAGGCGATGCAGGCGAAGCTTTGGCGTGGATGAATGAGTTGGATAAGCAATATAACATCACCAATGATGAATACGGCATGGGCGATTTTATTGATGAACTGAAGCAAAAAGGTTATCTGGATGAGGATAAGCAAAATGGTGAGTTCAGGATAACAGCTAAAGCCGAACAAGGCATAAGGCAATCGGCACTGGAGGAAATTTTTGGTAAACTGAAAAAATCCGGCAAGGGCAATCATCGCTCGCCGCAATCAGGCCAGGGAGATGAGAAAAATGCCGAACGCCGTGAGTTTGAGTTTGGTGATAGTTTGGATCAGATAGATATGACACAATCTATCCACAATGCCCAGGTAAATCATGGCATAGGTGATTTTATGATGACCGAGCGCGATCTGGAAGTGGAAGAGATGGATTACAAAACCCTAACCTCAACCGTGCTTATGATCGACATATCGCACTCTATGATACTTTATGGCGAGGACAGGATAACCCCTGCAAAAAAAGTTGCAATGGCGCTGGCCGAACTGATCCGTACTAAATACCCAAAAGATACTTTAGACATTGTAGTATTTGGTAACGATGCATGGCCAATCACTTTAAAAGATCTGCCTTATTTACAGGTTGGCCCATATCACACCAATACCTATGCCGGGCTTGAACTGGCTACCGATTTATTGCGCAGGCGCAAAACGCATAACAAGCAAATATTTATGATAACCGATGGCAAGCCAACCTGCTTAAAAGAGGGAACTAAATATTATAAGAATAGTATAGGGCTTGACAGAAAAGTGGTTAATAAGACATTAAACATGGCTGCCCAGTGCAAAAGGTTAAAAATACCTATCACTACATTTATGATAGCCAAGGACCCTTACTTGCAACAGTTTGTACGTAAATTTACTGAAACTAACGGCGGCAAGGCTTTCTACAGTTCATTGAATAATCTCGGCGAATATATTTTTGAGGATTACGCCAGGAACAGGAGAAAAACAGTGAGGTAGAAAATGTGCGGATGTGAAAATATGCATATGTGCAGATAAAAATAAATAAAACTTTTTCACCCTCTTTCCGACTTGTCGGAGAGAGGGTCGACAAGCGAAGCAAAGTCGGGGTGAGTTAATTATAAAAGCGATTTGCACCAAGTAACCACTAACAAAAATTAATGATAATTGACCGCATAGACCACTTAGTATTAACAGTAGCAGATATTGATACTACGTGCCAATTTTATGCTGATGTGCTGGGGATGCAGGTTGAAACATTTTTGGACGATAGAAAAGCTTTGAAATTCGGCGATCAAAAGCTTAATCTTCATCAAAAAGGAAAAGAGTTTGAGCCCAAAGCTAAATTTCCAACACCCGGCGCAATTGATATATGCTTTATTACAAAAGAACCGGTTGAACAGTTTAAATCAGCACTTGAAAATAAAAATATAGCAACACAGGGGATATTTGAACGATCAGGAGCTACCGGTAAAATACGTTCGGTATATTTCCGTGATCCTGACCAAAACCTTATAGAGGTGAGTAATTATATATAATAAGTCCGAAAGACAGGCTTGGTATTTAAGAAACAGTATTTCACATAAAAATATTCCGGACTTTCCGACTTATCGGACTTCCGAACTAACAACAACAATGAGCAAATTATTAGAAATAAAAACCCTTGGCCAGTTAAAGCAAACTGAATACAGAAGCCGATCGGTTAAAGATGAATTAAGAGCCAATCTGATAGCGCAGCTGCAAAAGCGTGAAGGCGGTTTTGAAGGTATTATTGGTTTTGAAGATACAGTTATACCTGATCTGCAAACTGCCATACTTTCGCGCCATAACATTTTGCTGCTGGGGTTACGCGGACAAGCCAAAACACGTATTGCCCGTTTGCTGGTTAACCTGCTCGACGAGTATGTGCCATATATTGAAGGATCAGAATTATTTGATGATCCGTTGGCACCTATATCATGGTTCGCGCATCATGAAGTAATTGCCAAAGGCGATAATACGCCAATTGCCTGGCTGCACCGCTCTGATCGTTATACCGAAAAACTGGCAACGCCAGATGTTACCGTTGCCGATTTAATAGGCGATGTTGACCCTATAAAGGCAGCAACCATGAAGCTTACGTATTCTGATGAACGCGTTATACATTTTGGATTGATACCACGCGCGCACAGGGGGATTTTTGTGATCAATGAGTTACCCGATCTGCAGGCAAGAATACAGGTATCACTTTTCAATATTTTGCAGGAAAGAGATATACAGATCCGTGGGTTTAAATTACGCCTGCCGCTTGATATACAGTTTGTGTTTACCGCAAACCCTGAAGATTATACCAATCGCGGGTCGATAGTAACACCATTAAAGGATAGGATAGAAAGCCAGATTTTGACGCACTATCCACGTACGGTAGAAGTATCGCGCAAGATCACCCAGCAGGAAGCATTATTAAGCCCCGAACAAAGGGTGGCAATAGAAGCTGACAGTTTGGTTAAAAACATGGTTGAGCAGATCGCTTTTGAGGCGCGCAACTCAGAGTATATTGATAAAAAATCGGGTGTATCGGCACGTTTAACTATATCGGCCTATGAAAACCTTATAAGCAATGCGGAAAGGCGAATGATCATTAATCACGAAACCAGTACCTTTGTACGTATTTCCGACTTTTTAGGTGTTATCCCGGCCATCACAGGTAAAATTGAGTTGGTTTACGAAGGTGAGTTGGAAGGCCCAGCCAAAGTAGCCAATATGCTGATCGGTAAAGCCATAAAAACCTTATTGCTTCAATATTTCCCTGATCCCGAAAAAACTAAAAAAGCAAAGGCCCCAAATCCGTATGCCGAAATTATTAACTGGTTTAGTAGCGGGAATGATTTGTCGTTAGTAGATGATCTTTCACTGCCCGATTATAAAAAAGCTTTAAATTCCGTAACAGGGTTAAAGGAACTGGTTAAAAAGATCCATCCCCGCTTAACTGAAAACCAACAGCTTTTACTAATGGAATTTGTACTGCACGGGCTGGCAGAGTTTTCACAATTGAACAAAGGTTTCCTTGATAATGGTTTTGCTTTTTCAGATATGTTCAACAGCCTGTTCAACCTTGAACCGGATGAGGATGATCTGGATATAGATGATGAACGTTATTAAGCTTATTCATTTTATATAAAAACCACTGTCATTTCGAACGATAGAGAGAAATCTTCTGCGATATAAATTCTCGCTTTACATATCTTCTCCCTACCACTCGAAATGACATTTTTTTTGAACTTGTAATATTGCCGGAGATTACGATATTTGAATGGAATGCCACGTCAAAAAAATAGAACCATAATGGCGGCTCCTCATCCCAACCATCGATGAAAAAAATATTGCAATCTATTTTCGATTTCGTATTATTTAGCAATATTTTCATGGCGCTGTGTGCCGTTGCACAAGGCTTGGTTACATTCTATCTCATCGGCTCCAAACCGGTATTTGCAGTACTGGGCCTGCTATTCACTTCCACGCTGGGGATATATAATTTTTGTATTCTAATTAGTAAGCCAAAACGCCCTGAAAATTCAGAATATGTTCGTGAGCGTTGGTTCTTTTCGCATTATCGGTTAATGGTTACGCTTACCATTGTTTCCATTCTGTCGTTACCGCCCTTATTTATTCTAATATCAACCGAGTCGAGAATATTACTCATATTCCTGGGTATCATCTCATTTGCTTATGGCCTGCCAATATTTACATTGGGCGATAAAAAATTTGGCTTACGTAATATTCCCGGCTTAAAGCAATTCTTAATTACCCTGGTATGGACAATGAGTACAGTGCTGTTACCGCTAATGGAGGCGCAGCACATGCATTTAGGCACCGTGTCAATGCGTGATACTACTATCCTTATGGCTAAGCGGTTTTTATTTATAGGAGCACTAACTTTTCCTTTTGATATACGCGACTTGTTCCAGGATAAGCAATCGGGCTTAAAAACGGTGCCGGTGGTAATAGGCGAAAAAAAAGCTTATCTGTTTTGCCAGGTATTATTAGCAGGATATATTGTTCTGCTTTTTTTGTTTAGAAATAACGGATTCAATAATGATTTTTGGGCATTAACAATCACGGCTGTTTTAGCCGGATGGCTAATTTTTAAATCAAGTTGGGAAAAAAATGAGTACTACTACTTTTTTTGTGTTGACGGTATTTTGATACTCCAATTTTTAATGCTACTGTTATTCAGGGCTATTTAACCTCTCGCTATGGCTGCCAACTATAACAATTCGGCCTGGTTTTATGACAGGCTTTCGCGTATTGTTTATGGTAAAGCATTAATAAATGCACAGGCCTATTTATTAAATTTTGTGCCGCCCAATGCCCATATTCTTATTGTAGGTGGTGGTACAGGCTGGATATTAGAAGAATTAACACACATCCATCCATCAGGCTTAAATATTACTTATGTTGAAATAGCCGTAAATATGATGGCCCTCTCACAAGAAAGATTTACAGGCGATAACAGGGTGATTTTTATTAACGATGCAATTGAAAATAGCCATTTAGCAGCAGGCTATGATATAGTACTAACTCCTTTTTTGTTCGACAATTTCAAGGAGCAAACCTTAAATACAGTATTTAAAAGTATTGATGTGTTATTGAAGCCCAATGGCTTATGGCTTAATGCCAGTTTTCAGCTTACGGGTAAATGGTGGCAACAAGTTCTGCTAAAAAGTATGTTTGTTTTTTTTAAGTTGATCTGTAATATCGAGGCATCAAAATTGCCGCAGATCGACAAGTGTTTTAAAGAGAACGGCTACCAGATTTTTGACCAGAAAAATTTCTTTGGAGATTTTGTAGGAGCGGGGGTGTACAAAAAATAATAAATGTCATTTCGAACGAGGTACGAGGAGAAATATTCTGCGACTTGCATGCCGATTTGTACATCGCAGAAGATTTCTCACTATCGTTCTAAATGACAAAATATATAATTACTCAATATAGCTTTCCAGTATCTTAAAGCCCCTTTCTGTAGATAGCTCAACATGGTGTATAACCTTAGGCAGTAATATACATTCACCCATTTTAACAGGGTAGGTCTCATTATTGTATTTTATCTCATATGAGCCTTCAATACACACGTGTATTACAAATGAATCAAGTGAAGAATAATCTTTTATTACACCTGTGTTAAAATCGAGCAAATTGGTGGTAAAGTACGGGCAGCTTACCAAATGAACAGTTTCATCCTTTGCTGGCGTATATTTTGTTTTATATTCAGGATAATGCTTGTAGTCGATAGCGGCTAATGCCTCTTCGGTATGCAATTCGCGTTTATTGCCTTTATCGTCAACACGGTCAAAGTCATAAATACGGTAAGTAATGTCTGATGTTTGCTGAATTTCAGCTATCAGCAGTCCCTTGCCAATAGTATGTACCCTGCCTGCAGGCAAAAAGAAAACATCACCTGCTTGTACATCTTCCTTATTCAAAACGTCGGTTAAATGCCCGCTGTTGAATTTCTCTAAGTATTCATCCTGTGTAAGTTCTTTATTAAACCCTGCTATTAAAGTTGAACCCGGATCTGCCTCGATCACATACCACATCTCAGTTTTTCCAAATGAGTTATGGCGTTCTTTGGCCAGTTTATCATCCGGGTGTACCTGTATGGATAGATCCTCATTAGCATCAATAAATTTTACAAGCAAAGGGAAGATATTGCCGAAATGTGCATACACTTTATCACCAACTAATTCGCCCTTATATTGCTCAAGCAGATCAGCCAGTGATTCTCCGCTCAATGCGCCATTCTCAACCACTGATACATCCGACTTAACACCCGATATTTCCCAGGTTTCGCCGCAGTTAGGCAGATCACCAAAATCCTTATGTAAATAAGTATTGATCTTTTGCCCACCCCAAATCTTGTCTTTATAAATGGTCTTGAATTTTAAAGGATATAATGTTGACATGGTTGTATTTTTATTTATTTAATATTTTTTCGATTTCCGAAATAAGAGTTATTAATTCAGTCTCTTTTAATTTCCATACAATTTCGTAATCAATACCAAAATATTGATGAACAATCCTGTTTCTAAATCCTCTCACCCTAAACCAATCAACAGTATTGATCGAGTCTTTGAATTTATCAGGCAATCGATTAGATGCTTCACCAATAATTTCATAATTCCGAATTACAGCATCTATAGTTTTGCTGTCATTTATGAAATCCTGGTAGGATAAATTTTCGGTATAACGTAATATTTTTTTGGCAGAATCGAGTATGTCTTCCAATAAAAGATCGGGATCGCGTTCAGACATAAATTATTTGAGGTTCAATAATCCGATAATACTTTTCTTTAATGCCGTTTTTTGATACCAAATCGACTTTCCGGTTTAACCTGTTTTCAAGTTCATTTGCGAGATCAATAAACTCTACGCCAACTGGCCGGTTAAATGTAACAATTATATCTATGTCGCTTTTTGAGGTAAAATCATCTCGTACAACCGAACCAAATAATCCTAACGAAGCTATTGGATATTTTAATTCCAATTCCGGCTTCAAAAGAGTTAGTATATTTTTTATTTTAGTTAGTTGTGACATATAGCAAATATAGAAATTATAAAAATGTTGTTTAAAGATTAATCCAACAAAAAAGTCCGCATATTATCTATGCAGACTTTCAATATTCGGTAGGCGTTTAATTACTTACCCAATTTAACTTTCAGATTTTCGTCTATTGCAGCTAAAAATTCTTCGGTATATAAGTAATCTGTACCGTGCTCAACTTTTGGTTTAATGGTGATAGCCAAATCCTTGGTCATTTTACCGCTTTCAACAGTTTCAATACAAACTTCTTCCAAAGCCTTGCAGAAGTTGATCAACTCCTGATTATTATCCAGTATACCGCGGAACTCTAAACCACGTGTCCATGCAAAAATAGACGCGATAGGGTTAGTTGATGTTGGCCTGCCTACCTGGTGCTCACGGTAGTGGCGGGTAACTGTACCGTGTGCTGCTTCAGCTTCCATTACAGTACCATCAGGTGTAACCAATGTTGAGGTCATTAAACCTAATGAACCAAAGCCTTGTGCAACTGTGTCAGACTGTACGTCGCCATCATAGTTTTTACAGGCCCAAACAAAATTACCGTTCCATTTTAATGCTGATGCAACCATGTCATCAATCAAACGATGCTCGTATGTAATACCGGCGGCAGCAAATTTGGCTTTGTATTCGTTTTGATAGATCTCTTCAAAAATATCTTTAAAACGGCCATCATATTTTTTAAGGATGGTATTTTTAGTTGATAAATATAAAGGCCAGCCTTTCATCAATGCCTGGTTAAAGCATGAATGTGCAAATCCTTTGATAGACTCATCAGTGTTGTACATAGCCATTGCTACGCCATCACCTTTAAAGTTAAATACTTCGAACGATTGCTCTTCGCCGCCATCTTCAGGCGTGAATTTTATAGTTAATTTACCTTTGCCTTTGGTTACAAAATCTGTAGCGCGGTACTGATCGCCAAAAGCATGGCGGCCAATGCAGATAGGAGCTGTCCAGTTAGGTACTAAACGCGGTACATTCGACATTACTATCGGCTCACGAAAAACAGTACCATCCAATATATTACGGATAGTTCCGTTAGGCGATTTCCACATTTGTTTTAAGCCGAATTCTTTTACACGCTCTTCATCGGGTGTAATAGTTGCGCATTTAATGCCAACGCCGTACTCAAGAATCGCATTTGCAGCGTCAATAGTTACCTGGTCGTTAGTTTCATCACGGTATTCCAAACCAAGGTCATAGTATTTTATATCCAGATCAAGGTAAGGGGTTATTAATTTGTCCTTTATAAATTTCCATATAATACGGGTCATTTCATCCCCATCCAGTTCAACTACCGGGTTTTCTACTTTAATTTTTGACATTTTGCTACTTATTTTTAATAGGCCCAAATATATAAAATTGAACTTTACCTGTTTAATTAATTGGCAATAAATGAGAAAACCTTTACAAGTGTGGTTTTTTTTAAGTTTGATGCGGTTTTTTTTAAGATTATGCTATTTTTATGGAATTATCCTCAGGATAATTCTAAACTATTTATAATCAATGCTAATGATAAAAAAATCTACCCTAATAGCTGTATTGTTAACAATAGTGATGTGTTTTACGGCTTTTATATCAAAAGCACAGCTTGGTTATACTTTTTCCCAGTATGATGTTGGCGTTTCAGGCAGCATCAATTCGGTGAATGGTGATACACAAACTAAAACATCTACCTCTTCAGTGAATTTTTCTTTCGGCTATAATCAGTCGCCATTTGTTAATTACGTTTTTGAAGTACAGGCCGGAAGTCTGGCGGGTGGTAATGAATATAAGGATAGTACAGGCAGGCAGTTTTCCAATAGTTTTGTATCATTTATTTTCAGAGGGCAGATTCAGGCTGGCGAGCTTATAGATTACTCCCAAAGCCCTTTTGCTAATGCCATGAAAAACTTTTACGTGTCGACAGGTGTAGGGATGGTTGTAAATCATTTGACCACCAATCGGTACTCCTATCTAATTCCGGGCCTTTACACCCCCGGCGAAGACAACAGTAATGAAATTTTTATACCTGCACGAATAGGGTATGAGTTTAAAATATTTAACCAATATGGTGAGCCCTCTGTTAAGATCGACCTTGCTTATGAATATAATTTTGTGCTGGGCGATGAGCTAGATGGTTTTAAAGTAGGTAATAATAATGATGCCTATAGCCAGCTTTCACTCGGTGTGAAATTCGCGATCTTCAGTAAAACATCTTACCGCAAACAAATTAGTTATTGATTGTTTACTATGGTATTGATTGCTTAGTATTCTATAACTTTGTTTAAGAATATTGGGGCAAGGTTTTAATACATTTAAACTTATTAATTAAAAACCTATGAGTAACAATAACACAGATCCTGTTTTTGACGACGATAGCGTAGACCGGGACAGAACACTTAAAGACGAATTGGGTGAAACAATTGACAAGCAGCAACTGAAATTTAATGCTGATGATAACAGCTACGAATATGATGTGAAAAGTGATGACCCGGATTATGACCATCCCGACCCATACAAAACCTCTGCAAAAAATGGTGAGGATATGAACTCTACCTATGATGAGGCCAACCCTTATGATACTTCGGATGAATATATCCCGAATGAATCATTGGAAACAGATGTTGACCAATTAGCCATGCACATTGATGATGGAGAGATCGTTGAGCTTGACCCTACCGATGTGGCTCTGGCACGTACCCCTGAAGATGATCGTGATGATCTGGATGAAGAAGGCTATCCTAAGAATGACAGAAAGTAATTATCTAACAAAAAGCTCATAATAGAACCCCGTTGTCATTTCGACCGTAGGGAGAAATCTTCTGCACTTTGCATATTCGCTTTTTGGGTTAAGAAGTTTTCTCCCTACGGTCGAAATGACAATGTTTTTTATACTATTGTTAACTACTCAAAATCAAGATTAAACCTTTTCCTGAGTTCTGTTAGCTGTGGGTTTTTTGCCGCCATGTGCATAAATTTTTCCTGGTTGGTATAAGGGCGTTTTGCGGCTGTTATTTCATCAACCCGGGCATTAACCTCAATGCTAAAATTTTTCAAATTACTGCGTAAGTAGTTAAGCAGGTTAGGGCGCTCATCTCTGAATACATTTTCCTGTACTTTATTGCCTACCACCACCTCAAACTCATACGGGCGAAGCATTACCGGTGCATTGGTATTGAAAATACTCAGCAGGTTCTTTTTGCCATCGGTTTTTAATTGCGCAGCATAATTGGTCCACAATTGTAAGAATCTGTCAGTAGTGAAATCGTTTTTGTCATCGCCTTTAATATATGGGTCTTCTTCTTCCGCAACCATGGTTTCCGAAGTTTTGCCCCAATCTTTAAGGGATGGTATTTTTACTGATACCGCCGATGCATGTGTATTCGGGATAAACGGTTTTGGTTTTTCAGCAGATACGGCGGCTTTAACCTCTTTTACAGGTTCGGTAATTGCGGCAGCGGGCCTTTGGGTGATATATGGTGCCGGTGCATCACTTAATATCGGTGCTTCCGAAGTGGCTACAGGGGCATTGTCGGGTTTTACGTTTGCTGAGGTATCAGGTTTTTTTTTTAATTGCCCTTCTGATGAGGGCATTGCATTAAGCGGCGCAGCGGCGAGGTTGAATGCCGATGTGAGATAGCACATCTTGAGCAGGGCCAGCTCAACCTGTAAGCGCTGATTTTTGCTGAGCTTATAATTAAGATCGCACTGGTTGGCTATATTCATAGCCGACAGCAGGAATGATACCGATGAGGCCTGCGATTGCTGCAGGTATTTGTTCTTTATGCCGTCGCTTACTTCAAGCAGTTTAAGGGTTGATGCATCTTTGCCTACCAGCAGGTTACGCAAATGTTCCGAAAGGCCTGATATAAAATGTGCGCCATCAAATCCTTTAGTGAGTATTTCATCAAAAAGTAACAGTGTGTTGGCGCTGTCTTCTTTTAGTAAACCCTCGGTTATATTAAAATAGTAATCGTAATCCAGTATATTCAGGTTATCGATCACTGATCTGTAAGTAACGTCCCCCCCCGAAAAACTTACGATCTGGTCGAACATTGATAAGGCATCACGTAAGCCACCATCCGCTTTTTGGGCAATAATGTGTAAACCATCAGGTTCGTAGCTAATGCTTTCCTTTTGTGCTATTGATGCCAGGTGATTAGACATATCCTCAACGCGGATACGGTTAAAATCAAATATCTGGCAGCGCGAAAGTATAGTAGGCAGTATTTTATGCTTTTCGGTAGTGGCTAATATAAATATGGCGTAATGAGGCGGTTCTTCCAGCGTTTTCAGGAACGCGTTAAACGCAGCCTGCGATAGCATGTGCACCTCATCAATAATATATACTTTGTAACGAACGGCTTGTGGTGGTATGCGTACCTGCTCAATAAGGCTGCGGATATCATCAACCGAATTATTAGAGGCGGCATCAAGCTCATGTACATTAAAGGAGTTGCCATTTAAAAAAGAGCGGCATGAATCACAAACACCACAAGCCTCGCCATTGGGCTGTAAATTGGTGCAGTTAATGGTTTTTGCCAGTATACGGGCGCAAGTAGTTTTGCCCACACCACGCGGGCCGCAGAATAAAAATGCCTGCGCCAGCTGATTATTTTTAATAGCGTTTTTTAACGTATTAGTTATATGTTGCTGACCTACAACACTTTCAAAAGTAGCGGGGCGGTACTTACGGGCCGAAACAATGAAATTCTCCACAGCTACTAAGATAATAACAAATTGCCTTACTTAAAACAGGCTTATGTGATTGTTGAAAAATGGGTGATTGTTCAATTAATATTATCATAAGTAATGATTGCTTTCTCGCCTTTGTTGGTGTTGTTCTCGCCCTTGTTGGTGTTGTCACCAACAAGGGCGGTGGGAACAGTGCGACTTGTGAGAGGCTGATCGGTTTGTTGGTGACAACACCAACAAAGGCAGCGATTAATCGCCTCATTAAAACAAGGTTATGTGAGTGTTGAAAAATGGGTGAATGTTCAATTAATATTATTGCCAGATTATCATTCCTCGCCCTTGTTGGTGTTGTCACCAACAAGCACGGTGTTTTCTTTGGGAACAGTGCGGCTTGTGAAGGGCTGCGCGGTTTGTTGGTGACAACACCAACAAAGGCAGCGATTAATCGCCTCACTTAAAATAGGCTTATGTGATTGTTAAAAAATGAGTGAATGTTCAATTAATATTATTGCCAGATTATCATTGTTTTATATGAATAATATGATAGTTTTATTGTCTGAACCATATCACCCTTATGAAGTCTTTTTTATTTGCATTTGTGTTAATACTGTTGTGCTTTTTAACAGCTAAAAGCCAGGATACTGTTAAAACAGCAGTACCCCCGAAATATCCCGAGCATCATCATCCTTCGTTAAAAGATATAATGCACCCCGATGGGGAAGCGCTAATTCGTGAACATCGTTATCGGGATTCTTTAAATGACATCAACCATCCGGAGCATCATCATCCTACTTTATACCTTGATTTTGGTTTTGGCGAATCATTTGGGATAAATGGATTGCAGGGTAATTACAGCTTAAATTATCAGTATGAACGAAGCTTGTTTACGTTCAGGAGTATTGGTATTGAAACGTTTGCGTCAAAAGATGAGGATCCCATCTATTTTATAGTTCCCAAGGCGAGTGGGAGTCTTACTCAGTATGCCCTGTTGTATGGCTGGCGTTTTACCAATAACCGAAGCCATGGATTTAGCTTTTCTGCAGGTATATCAACTAATGACCGGTTTTACTATTATGACGCAACTAACCAGCGTGTACATATTGAACAATATTATGCAGGCGTACCATTTGAGGCAAATTATGAATGGTATACCCGGCGTTTTGGTGTAAGCGGTGGATTTAAACTTAGTGGCGATATTTCACGACATAGTTTCGTAGGTATTGGGGTTGATATGGGTTTAGGATTCCATAATACGCATAAACATTAAATATTATTCTTTGTTTATCTCCTTAACATACAGCTCATCAACCAAAATAATAACTATAGCCAGTAATGGCACGGCCAGAATAATTCCTAATGCACCAGTTAGTGTGCCCATAATTAACTGGCTGATGAGTGTTAAAGCAGGAGGGAGGTTGATGATCTTTTTTTGCACCAGCGGCGTTACTATATTGGCTACGATAGTTTGCGATACAATATATATTATGGCAACTACAATTGCCGTATTGGGGCTAATAGTGAAAGCAAGTAAAACACCCGGTATCATGGCTACTAATGAGCCAATATTGGGTATAAGCTCCAGTATGCCAGTTATTAAGCCTAATACCATAGCAACGGGTACGCCTACAATACTAAGCGCAACACTTATTAAAACGGTAATAAGCACTATAGATAGCATCATGCCCTTTAGCCAGCCTTTTAATGAAAGGCTTATACGGTCCATGATATGCTTGCCCAGTTCCTTTTTGCTCCGGGGCACTAACAATAATATGCCGTTTTTGTAAAGCGATGGGCTTGCGGTAAAGAAAATGCCAAGGAATAAAATAATATAAATATCGCCCAAAACGCCGAAACTGGTACTGAAAAAACTTTGTACCGTAGCCGTCAGCTTTTGCGAGTTATCGCCTGAGAAATTTTCAAGTACCTTTTGACCGATAGGTGTTTCGGCCATTTTTGCTTTGGCGTTGCTGATCGTGTGTGGTAAGGTATTGCTTAGTTCGGCTATCTGTACCTGCATTTTGGTGCCCATAAACCACAGAAGAGCGCCTAATAGTACAACGGAAGTTACTATGGATAAGATCATAGCATACTTTCGGTTCAGCCTGGTTCTTCGCTGTATAATATCTCCCAACCCATGAAAATATGCCGCTATGAGCGAGCCTGCCAGCGCCATCATCAATATATTGAACGCTACGTGGAGTACCAGTATAACGATAATAAGTAATGCGGCTATGGCTACAGTATGCCATACTTTTTGAATATAGGATAACTCCCTTTTCAGGCGCTTTTCGGTCTCATTTTCCTCTTTCATTAACTGTGTTATTTAGTGTTTAATAACCGGTATCTATCAAAAAGGATTGTAAGTTAAGCATATATTGTAGCAATTGCTATTGCAGATCATCTTCCGGAAAGTGGTCGTCATCATCCGGGTCGAGTTCCAGCTCTTCATCCTCTATTTGCATTTCATGTACATCGTCTTCGTCGCCGGCAAGGTCGTCAAAATCCTCATCGTCTTCGTCCTCCCAATCTCCTTCAATTTCATCTTCATCAGGCAATAAGGAATTTACAGGGTAAAGCGTATGGCTGTCAGCTGTTAGTGCTTCATTATCAATAAATAGCATGTTAGTAATCTTTATGTTTTTTGGTGTTTGAAAAATAATAAATTCTTGCTACATTTGCAACCCCGTAATAGCGGGAAATAATTAAAAACAAAGTATAAATGCAACAGTACGAAATCGTGATCGTTCTAACCCCGTTGCTTTCAGAAGAAACTGCTAAAGAGGCTAATGCCAAATATAGCAAAGTTTTAACTGATGGCGGAGCCGAAATTGTCCAGGAGGATAATTGGGGTTTGAGAAAATTAGCGTACCCAATTCAGAAGAAAACAACTGGGTACTATCACTTAACTGAATTTAAGGCTCCGGGTGAATTAATTAACAAATTGGAGGTAGAGTTAAGGCGCGATGAGCGTGTTTTGCGTTTCCTGACCATTGCTTTGGACAAACATGCCATTGCTTACAATGACAAAAAACGCAGCGGTGCTTTTAACAAAAAACCTAAAGCAACAGAGGAGGCAGCACACTAATGGCTAACGAGCAAATTAAATACGTTACCGCTCCCAAGGTGGAGGATAACCGTAAAAAATACTGCCGTTTCAAAAAGAACGGTATTAAGTACATCGATTACAAAGACGCAAACTTTTTATTAAAGTTCATTAACGATCAGGGTAAAGTATTACCTCGCCGTTTAACTGGTACTTCATTAAAATTCCAGCGTAAAGTGGCTCAGGCTGTTAAGCGTGCACGCCACATTGGTTTATTACCTTACGTTACAGATTCATTAAAATAATAGGAGATTTAAGAAATGGAAGTTATTTTAAAACAAGATGTAAAAAACCTGGGTGATAAAGACGATGTAGTAAACGTTAAACCAGGTTATGGCCGTAACTACCTTTTACCTAAAGGCTACGCCATATTAGCTACAGTAAGCGCACGTAAAGTTTTAGCTGAAAACCTTAAACAGGCTCAGTTTAAACAAGAAAAGATCCGCAAGGATGCTGACGCGATAGCTGCCCGTTTGGAAGGTGTTAAACTTACCATTGGTGCTAAAGCTGGCGAAAGCGGTAAAATTTTCGGTGCTATCAACACTATTCAATTAGCTGACGCTTTGAAAAAAGAAGGCTTTGAAGTTGACCGTCGTCGTATTACTTTTGATACTGAGCCTAAATTTGTAGGTGAGTATGTTGCAAATGTAAACTTGCACAAAGAAGTAAAAGTACGCGTACCATTTGAAGTGGTAGCTGAGTAATTTTTGATTTCGGATTCCGGAGTTTCGATTTCGGATTTGATATAGAATTAAAAAAGGTGTTTTGTGAAAGCAAAACACCTTTTTTATTTTCTATAATCGGGCCTTAAGAATTATTTTAATTTTATTTACTTTGTACCCAATAACCTTATCAATATGAAAAAAATCTTACTCTTATCTGTACTATTAGTTGGTTTTGCATATAGCACTTTTGCGCAGAACTATTATGATGAACCAAGTCCAAAAATTAGCGCAGGCTTTGGCTTTGGCGCAGCCGTTGGTCCATACTCAGGTGCTTACCCAGCCGCAGGCAGTCTGAACGTTAAATTTGAATACCCTATAAGCGACAGCAAAGTCAACATTATATTTACTACTGGTTATACTTTTTATGTATCGAGCAATGGCTACTCAACCGGGGTTTATTATGATGATTATGGTAGCGAATCCTATTCCTCTGGATCACTGGTTTCGTTCATACCTGTAGAAACAGGCATTAAAGCATTTGTTTACAACAGGATTTTTGTTGAGGGGGATGTTGGCGCTTCATTCAATATAAATTCAAGCTCTTCAGACTATACTAATAAAAAAGTAGCCCTTATATATTCACCAAGCGCAGGTTACTCTATTCCTTTCGGTTCAACAAAGTTTGGGGTTGACCTAAGCTTAGGTTATGAAAACAGGCTTGAAACAGGCGGTGGCTACAGTCAGATTGCTTTTAAAGCAGCCTTTAACTTTAGCTTATAAAAAATAAGATAAAGGGGCCAAAATATCGAGCTAAACTTGTCGTAAACTGAGTTTCATTCTTAAAAAAAAGCAACTGAAATCGTATCTTGGCGATTGAAACAAAATGGCTCAAAAAAAGAATAGCAAAGTTTACAAGTCGGGCATATTGAAGCTGATCCTTCGTATTATAAAATTAGTTTTCATCCTGTATTTTGGCATCACTATTTTGTGGGTGCTGCTTTACCGTTTTGTAAATCCGCCCGTTACACTGCTGATGATTGAGCGTGGTTTTGAACGGAAATCAGATGGTAAGGACTGGAAGATAGATAAACAATGGGTGGATTTTGATAACATTGCCGACCCCATGAAACGCGCTGCCGTAGCCGCGGAAGATCAGCGTTTCCTGGATCACTTCGGGTTCGATTTTAAGGCGATGGAACGCGCCATCGATAAAAATGCCAAAAGCCATAAACTGATAGGGGGAAGCACCATATCGCAACAAACAGCCAAAAACGTTTTCCTATGGCCGGGCCGCTCTTATGTACGCAAAGCTTTTGAGGCTTATTTTACTATTTTAGAAGAGATCTTCTGGAGTAAGAAGCGCATTATGGAGGTGTACCTTAATGAGATTGAAATGGGCGACGGTATATACGGCGTACAGGCTGCCTCACAGGCTTATTTTCATAAGAACGCAAAAGACCTCACCAAAAACGAAGCCGCCGCCATAGCCTCTATATTCCCCGACCCGTTGAAGTGGTCGCCCACTAACCCGAGCGATTATGTGGCCCACAGGCAGTATTTGATATTGAAGAATATGAGAAGGCTTGGGCCGCTGGATTTTTAAGCCTGTAGCTTTTTTACCACGATTCATTGCGAAGAATGACGCACCCCCGGCTATACACAGCGGTTATGCATATGGCTTACATGTCGCTTGCAGCCGCTCATTGCCGCGGAGGCTACTACTTTTGTCTTGATACAAAAGGTAGCAAAAAATCAAGTCAGCAGAAAGGCTTCTTTGCCGCACAGGCCATTTCCCTGCAAATCAGGCAAAACCTGGGCTGCTATATTTTTACCCTGCTGTCGCTACGAACTTTGGCCTTTACCCTTCTGTAAAAATCTGCTTATGCCCTGCCATTGCGCTCTACGCCATCATCGTTTAGTCTGCTTTCACCCGAAGCTGTTCTACTGACGGAGAAAAGGAGAGGGATATTATTTATATACAGGACATTAAATGACCCGTGAGCAAAAGCGGGGAAAGGCCTGACAAAAAGCGCGGGCCTGGGTGTTTTGCCTGTGGGAGGAAGGATCTTTTTGTCTTGATTTTTTGGTTACTTTTGGATCAAGCCAAAAGTAACTAAGGCTCCGCGCCCATGAGCGGCTTCATGCGATAAGTTGCCATTTTTTCCGCAATTAGCCTGACTCAACGTCTTATTATTTTACCTCCCCATTATACTACCATCCATTAAACCCCGTAACTTTATAATTGATGAATAATGAACTGCTTACTCTTGATGATGTAAAACTATTGGTAGATACCTTTTACACTAAGGTACAGGAAGATGGCCTTTTAGCGCCGATATTTAATGAGCGCATAGGTAATCACTGGCACCATCACCTGGAAAAAATGTATACCTTTTGGCAAACCACATTGCTGGGCGAGCATACTTATTTTGGCAGCCCGTTCCCGCCGCATGCCAAGCTACCGGTTGATGGCCGTCATTTTAAACAATGGATCAGCCTGTTTAACCAAACGGTTGATGAACTATTCACTGGCGACAAAGCTGACGAAGCTAAATGGCGTGCCGGTAAAATGGCCGAGATGTTTGAGCTAAAAGTCGCCCATTTTCAAAATAATTCAAGGGCGATTCAGTAGGCATTGTTTTAAACTTTTCCTTTAGGGGGCTGGGCGGCATATTTCCAATGCCGTGATTTTCCCTCTTCCATCATCTCCATAGCCTGTAGCATGCGCTTTTCGCGGGTGGCTTCAGTTTTAGCATCGATGATCCATTCCATGTATTCTTTTTTGTGTGAGTAGCTGAACTTATCGAATACTTCTTTTGCTTTAGGATGATCATTTAACACGGCTTCAAAATAATCGGGCGTAACCAGTTCTTTTTTTTCAGCAGGGTTTTTCTTAACTGTAGGAATTTTTACTTCCCGGTCGTTATTTTCAATGGCCTGTAATACAAAGTGTTTTATAGCATCAGGAGTTGGCAGGTCGGCAATAGTATTAATACGTCCGAAACTACCGGCAGCACCGTCGCCAATTTTTAGTAAGCCATGTGGGTCGTGCAGTAAGGAAGCTTTCCAGAAGCCAAAGGCGCAATGTTCCTTAAAAGCCGCCATCTGGCAAACGGGACCTTTGTAATCAAAAAAAGGCATTCCCCATTTAACGGTTTCTGTTATTAATGGCGATGCTGCATGTACTACCTCTCTAATGTGGTTTAAAATTGGTTTTGCAAATGCCGCTGATTTTTCAATATAGGCATCAACCCGTGCGTCGTATTGTCCCATAAAATAAAGTTAATGGTTTTTGGGAAGAATGAAAAGTATTCGGATATGTCATTGCGAGCGATAGCGCGGCAACCTCGTAGCTTGCATACCGGACGCGACGAGGTTGCTTCGTCGTTCCTCCTCGCAATGACACGAATTTGTATGAGTATTAATTCAGCTTAAACACAAACACCACCTGCCCCTGCTGGGTATCGGGAGCGGAATCAAGGGCGTTTACTTTGGAGTTCATCACGGCGTCCTCACATCTTTTTATCAGGTCGTAATCGGTAATGGTAGTGCCACGACCGGCGCGCGCGTAAATGATATTTCCGTTTTTATCAACATGTATATCGATGGATACCTTACCAGTAACCCGGTGTTCATCAGTAACGGTTGGTTTACTAACAAAACTGCGTTGTATCAGGTTTAAACTACCGCCATTACCCGATCCTGTTCCGTTATAGTTATTAGTTAGCGTACTACCGGTTGGCTTGCCTTGGTTACCAGGTGTAGTGGTATTACCATCGCCCGCACCTGTGCCGCCGTTTGATTTACCCTTATACAAGGCGTTCTGGTTAACAACGGGCTTGGATACAGCTTTTGTGGCTTGTGTAGCAACATTGGCGGTAGGTTTTTTATTGGATGATGTCACCGACGGCGCATCCTCATTAGTTTGGGTTGCTATCTTTTTATCACTGTTATCAGCTTCAACCTTTTCAGTCGGTGGGGCAGGGGTAACTTTGTTGGGCGCTACGTGGTTAGCTTTCTCGGCAACGGAGGGTTGTTCGGTACTCATATAATCGGTACCCATACCCTTGTCGGTAGTGCCGTAATTTACCAATATACCGCCAGTACCTTCTTCCTGCTTAGGCGGACTCTGGAATACAATAAAATAACACATAGCCACAATAACGCCAAGCAAAATGCCTGTCGCTAAAAATGCCTTCGGGTAGTTATTTTCTTCTTGTCTGTATTCCATATTGTTAGAATCAAGAATTAAGATTCAAGAGTCAGGATCAAGCTTTAACTTTTCTTGATTCTTGTCTCTTGATTCTTGTATCTTTTTAATTATTTCGGTTCCGTTGCCAAAACCAGTTTCATATTTAATTTTTGGGCCACATCCATTACTACTACTGCATCCTGTATGGCTACGGTTTTATCAACATATAAAACTATAGTAACTTCTGATGCCAGGTTTTTGTAAGCAGCTATAGCAGGTTGCAGCTGATCTGTTGTCGTTTCTTTCTTATCCACAAAATACCGCAGATCCTTGGTTATGGAAACGTTTACCGTTTTTTTAGTTACCGACTGACTGGTTGACGACTTTGGCAGCAATAACTTAATAACGTTTGGATTGGTTATGGTTGAAGCGATAAGAAAAAACAAAAGCAGGAAGAACATTATATCGTTCATCGCCGATGTCTGCACTTCGGCAGCAATCCTTTTTTTCCTGTTCCTTAAATTCATTTGCTGGGCTCCTCTAACAGGTCAATAAATTCAACAGCATCAGTTTCAAGGCTCAGGATCACCTTATCAACCATCATATTTAAAACGTGGTAGCATATATAGGCAACCATACCCACAAATAAACCGGCTGCGGCTGTCACCATTTTAACGTATAAACCGCCTGATATAACGCCTATACTTAGGTTGCCCGATTGAGCGATGTCATAAAAGATCTTGATTACACCATAAATAGTACCCAAAAAGCCAAACATCGGCGCAATACCGGCAATGATACCCAGGATACCTATATTCTTCTCCAGTTTGGCTACTTCCAGTTTACCTACGTTTTCAATAGCACCTTCAATATCCTTTATAGGGCGGCCTATCCTTAACAAACCTTTTTGCAGCATACGGCCCAGCGGGGTATTGCTGTTTTTGCAGATGGCGATGGCAGATTGTAAATTACCCGACATTATGCTTGACCGTACCTGCATCATTAAATTATTTTCATTTTTTGATGCCTTGCGGATAGTGAAATAGCGCTCAAAAAATATCACCAGCCCTAAAATGGCCAGTAAGCCAATGGGGATCATTATCACGCCACCCTTTATCAGCAAATCACCAAAATGCAATTCTTCACCGGCTGTGCCGGTTTTGGAGAGATTGGTTACCGTGTCCGCTAATTTTTTCGCTGTATCTGTTATCTGCAATAATAAACTCATTGTTATTGATTAGTTTTTTTTGGATGATATGGTTGTAAACTTATACTGTTTTTACTTATTCTCTTTGTTTTTAGTAAAGTATCCTCGGCGTTAACTGCTTGCTGGTAGTCAAAAAAAGTTCCCAGTGTTACTTTATGTAACTTGCCGGGTACGTTATTTAGTATGCGGGCCTCAATACCCAGTCTTTTATAATTACCGATAGCAATATTCGCTTCATCAAGGCTTCCGAATGCGCCGCCCAAAATTTCATAATGGGTCTTTGTGAGCGTATCGTTAACAACAGGCGGCGTAACAGTAGCGACTGGTTGTTTCTGTGCCGTTGTAGTATCAGCTTTAACTGTTGCCGGTGTTTTGCTGGTATCAACGGTTTGTTTAGCGGCTGTATCTGTTTTAACGGTATCGTGCTTAATAACAACGGGTGCAGTTTTGGTTGTGGTGAATTCATTAAACAAAACAGGATCGTACTTATATAAGCCAAATATTACCAATACCAGTAATGCCGCCACTACAGCCAGTGCGATGATCACACGGATATAAGTTAGTCTTTTTGGCCTTTTGTATTCAACGTGCGGAACATCTACATCAACTAATTCGTCATGCTCATCTTCAGCAGGTTTATACGTTGCAGGGTCCTGCGAATATACGGTTGGTTGTGGTATATAGCTTTGCGGTTTATATTCTTCGGCTGCGGGTGTAAGCACTTCGCGTACCGGTTCAACTGGCTCCTGTTTTTTAACTGGTTCAGCAGATAATACCGGTTCAGGAGCTTTTGTTCCTGTCGGTTCGACAGGTGCATCGCCCAGTTTATTTAGTTTTATCTGTGGATAACCAAAGAAAGCCGGATCATTAGCTGATGTTGAAGCAGCTTTAAAATTGATAATGCCGTTAGCTATATATATCGCGCCGAGTTCGGCAAAAGGAACTTCTTTTGTATTAGCCCGCTCCTTTAATGTAGTAATATACTTTTCGGTAAAATACCTGGATGATGCCAGCGAGATGTTCTTTTTTTCGGCGATATACTGATAAAGTACCTCATCATCTATAGATTGCCTGTCGAACGCTACCTTATACTGCGGCGGATGAAGGGTAGCCCCATTTTCATCATAATAACCATCAATACGCAGGCGCGCAAAATAGCCCAGGCCGGGCACATTTACCTCGCCAAGTTGCCCTAATAGTTCACTTATATAATAGGCTACATCCATTGCGCTAAAAGTACGGTTAATTATAAAATATCAAAAAGCTTAAAAAGAATAGCCCACACCGCCAAATATATTAAATCCGTAGTCAGGATAATACAGGTAGCTTTGATTTGTTGTGTCTAAAATATTATTAACCTTTACAAACACCGATATTTTACTGGTAGCCTTATAATCTACACCACCGCTCAGGTCGGCAAATGAGCTGATAGTGGTAGGGGTAACTTTTATCAGATTAACTGCATCAATATACGGAGCATCCATTGTGCTGCCACGGAATAATAATGAACCTGTAACCGATACCTTGTTATTTATATTGATGGTAGTTCCGGCAGTTAGCTTAAACTTAGGCAGGTTCCATGCTTCCTGTTGCTGCGCCATGTTATAGCTCCTAATATCAACCTGGCCGAATATATTTACATCTTCTGATGCCTTATAATCCAGTTCGCCATTAAAGCCGTTTACACGGGTTTTGCCATTGTCATATATCACCGCATATTTATTTCCTGTCGACCCAAAGTTGCTCACAAACATAGGCAGGTATTTTACGCTGTTGCGGAATATGAATGCTTTAAAGCCTAAACCCGGTGCCAGTGTGCCCTTTAAACCGGCGCTCAAGTCAAGCTGGTCAACAGAGTTTTTAACGTCTAAGTTCGGGCCGAGGAATGGGTTAGCCATTGAAAAATCAAGCAATGAACTTTTGTTTACATCACCAGTAGCCTCAACAAACAAGCGCACATATTTAGGTATTACCTGTATCTCCGCTTTGGCTGAAGGGAAAATATAGAGGGCCGATTTAAAACCAA